>Ga0102851_10000781_pt1 | contig 16955 bp, 15 predicted proteins | sample Mud3Dept3metaG_FD_79558 | JGI IMG/M metagenome (GOLD analysis project Ga0102851, IMG submission 79558) | Freshwater wetland microbial communities from Ohio, USA, analyzing the effect of biotic and abiotic controls - Mud 3 Core 4 Depth 3... | ecosystem: Environmental > Aquatic > Freshwater >... | reverse complement strand
GGAAAAAATCATCTTGAACAGATTATATATAATCCTTTAACCGGCGGATGTTATGATGGCCTGGAAAAATACAATGTTAACCTGAACCAGGGTGCAGAATCTGCCGTATGTTATTTAATTGCACGACTTGTTATTGAGCGGAATAAAAAAGAACCGGAAAAAAAAGTATCTGTCGAAGGCGCGAGAAAAAAAGTTTTTTCAATTCTTCAAAAGAAGCCACACTTTAATTCAACAGTGCTGAACAACATAATTGACGGCAAAAAAATTAGTGTTGAAGATTTAACCACAATTGAGATGATTAAAAAGTAAATGAGACTTTGATTTTGTGATGCGCCTTTGGTGAAGAAACATGTCATTAAGTCAAATTTATCCGCGGCGCTGCGAAAGAATCGCCTGCATAGAAAAAAAGTAGAAAACAATTTTTGAAGTTTGATAATTGTACTTCAGTCAAAAACAAAAAGCATGAAATATAAAACCGAAGAGGTAATTGGAAAAAAAGTCATTTCACCGGTTGGTGGAGCAGAAACCAATATTCCTAAAAAATATACGGAACAGCGCCCATGGGGCAGTTTCGAACAATTTAATTTAAATACCCCATGTACGGTAAAAATAATTGACGTTAAACCGGAGTCTCAGTTGAGTTTACAATTCCATAATCACAGGAATGAATTCTGGAGAATATTAAAAGGCGAATGCACTGTGATGCTGGATAATAAAAATTACATCGCTGAAACCGGTGATGAATTTATTATTCCGGCAAAAACACTGCACCGGGTAACTACGCATAATCAAGGCGTCCAGTTTTTAGAAATATCGTATGGTCATTTTGATGAAAACGATATCATCAGACTGGAAGATAAATATAAGCGTGCAACTGCAAGTGATCTCAAAATTTCTATCGGAAGCAAGTTCAGTCCGGATGGTGGAAACGGCTCAAAGTCAGCGCAAATATAGAATATTGGTCATTTTTATTTGTGACAGAATTCCACAACTTTGAAATGGAATTAATATTAAAACCGGATCAAAAAGATTTGTATCGTCCTGGTCTCAATCGTACGATCCGGTTTTGGAAAACATCTGCTCCGGCAGATGTTTTTTTTATCAAGACTTAATTTAATAAATGAAAAATTTTTGATAAACGATTTTCGGGTAAAGGTTTTTGATTAAGAAAAAAGAAATCGGATATCTATATTCGGAAATAATTCTATCGGACTTTCCGCGCATTCGAGAACAGGAACCGTTATCATTCCTGTCAATGACAATAAATACTTCTTGTCACTGTCATAGGTCAATTAATAACCTCCGCTGTGAATTTATTTTTGAAGGATTTATTTACAAACTAAAAATTAAAAATCATGAAAACAGATTCAGAATTAAAACAAGATGTATTAGATGAATTAAAATGGGAAGCAAGTGTAAACGAGCCGGGTATTGGCGTTGCTGTTAAAGATGGCATTGTAAGTTTAAGCGGGGTAGTAAACACTTATGCAGAAAAAATGGCCGCTGAAAAAGCAGCAAAAAGAGTACTGGGTGTTAAAGCTGTTGTTGAAAACGTTGAAGTAAAAATCAGTGGTGACAATAAAAGAACCGATGTTGAAATTGCCCAGGTAGCATTGAATAATTTGAAATGGGACACAATGGTTCCTAAAAAAGACATTTTTGTAAAAGTAGAAAACGGGTGGATTACACTTGAAGGAAAAGTAGATTGGAATTATCAAAAAGAAGCTGCTAAAAATGCTGTTCAGTATTTATTCGGCGTTCGTGGTGTAAGTAACCTGATCGAAATTAAAACTCCGATTCAGTCTGATTTGGTAAAAGAAAGTATCAAAAAAACATTTGAAAGAAATGCAATTATTGATGCTGAAAAAATTAATGTTCGTGTTGAAGGTCATAAAGTGTTTTTGACCGGTACCGTTCAATCATGGGATGAACAAAAACAAGCGAACGAGGCAGCATGGTCTGCACCTGGAGTATGGCAGGTAGAAAATAATCTTGAAATTAAACCGCGACAATTAGCAAGTCAATTTGAAAGATAGGCACTTGTAAATTAAAAGATCAACCCATAATAAATTGATTAAAACATCCGATAATTTCGGGTGTTTTTTTTTGCTGATAATAATCTGTGGTTTTACAGATTGAAGGTCATTCATTCTTAGCCGTAGTAACGTCAACTTTGAGTAAAGTTTTACTAATATAAATGTTATGAAAAACGTAAATCAAAAGTGGCGTGGATTAACACAGGAACTGTTTAATCCGCAATTGTTTAAAGAAACACTTGAAGGGGATGATGTTGGAAGCGGGGAGTCTTTTGATGATTCAACTGAAGAAAGTTCAACTATTGATGAGATGAATTACGATGATTTTGTTGATTTAATAAACGCAGAGAAAGAAGCCAAAAAAGCACAGAGGGAGAGTAGTGCTAAAAGTAATCCCAAAAACGAAGTGAAAAATAATTCCAAAAAAAATTCCAAAGATCAGCCGAAGCACGATTCAAAATAATTGTCCTTTAAATTAAAAAAAGTAAATAAATTTTATTCTGGCCTGAACGCTTTACCAATAGTTGGGTAATTGGTGAAGCACATCAGGTTTTCAAAATAATTGTAATTAGCTTTTCTACAAATTACAATTATTTTTTTTCGCGTTGATTCATTGAAGAAGTACCGGCATTATTTATCAATTTCAAATAAAAGTACGACGCACAGTCCGGTGCCGAGAAGAATCTCGTTAACTGCAAAAAATCGGTCCCGGTAAATTGTGTTGCAACTTTTTGTTTATCAGAAAAAAATAAATCTTCTGTACTGGTGGATTCGACTTTGTTGTTTTTGTTAAGTCCGATATTGAATTTAATCATCGGTAAAAAAATCGCTGTAAGAATAATCATCGCTGAAAAAAGCTTCTTTTTCAGATTTTAAAAGATTTCCTGCTTTGTCAAACTCGAGGTGATATAATGTTTCATTTCTTACATAATCAACCAGGTAGTGACCATCCGCTTTTTCTTTTGGTGTAATAACTTTTACAGTATAACCATCTTCGAAAGTATCACGAAGATAATGGGTTATTTTGGAGGGTAATTTTTGCATATAAATAATCTTTGGGGGATTGAATTTGCCTGCCTGATCGCCTGACTTATATTTCATCTATGAATGCAGGCAATCAGGCAGGCTTTTATTTTTTCTTTGGATTCACATCAGAATATTGCCAAGTTCATAAATCAAATGGCTCGTTCCGGAAATATCTTTCCGTACCTGCCAGTGTTTTTTTGAGTAAACGTCGCTTTTATAAATAACCTGGCCATCTCTGCACACTTCAAAATAGAGATTTGGAAATTCGTGATTTAATGATTCTGTTCCAAAATTATTTGGTTTAATTTCCATCATTGTTTCACCTGAAGAATCCAGAACGACTTCACCCAAAAAATCGTTCCGAAAAAAATCGTGGTCATAAAATTTCACTACATATCCATCGCCGGGCGATGTCTCCCGGAAATTTTTTCTTAGCACTTTTATATGAGCATGAATCTTGTGCATGTAGTTTTTTTATTAAAGCTGAAAAAGTTTGTGTAAAATTTCCGGCAAAATAGTTAGCCTTATTTTTTTTTGACAATCAGGCTAAACAAAATTCCCGGTCAGATAATTTCTTCACCGGAATCATCGGCATAAAAATCGCCTTCAAAATAATCTTCTTCGAAAGTTGGTTCAGGTTTATCATTTACCAGGTCTCCCATTTCATTAAATTCAAGATGATAGAGGATATCGTCGCTTTGCAGGTCAACTTTATAAAGTTGATGACCGGTTGCATCGATAACTTTTTCGAAATTTGTGATAAAAGCATTGTCAAAATGTTCCTGGATATATTGGCTCGCTTTTTCCGGCATTCTTTTCATAAGGCGCATTTTTTTGGTTTAAACAAATTTAGTTTTGGCTTAATTAAAAATTGTTGAGCAGAATTCTATTTCTGTATTGATTTTCATCACGGTTTCACACGTAAAACGTCTTTAGATTTGTTGAGAGTTAATATTGAAATGAAATATGTTTAAGGATAGAAAAGAGGCCGGAGAAAAACTGGCAGACGCGTTGCAGATTTATAAAAACAGGAAAGATGTTGTTATAGTTGCAATTCCGCGCGGAGGAGTTGCAGTAGGAGCAGCAATTGCAGAAAAACTAAAGTTACCTTTGGAAATTGCCCTGGTAAAAAAAATTGGACATCCTGCAAATCCTGAATACGCAATTGGTTCCGTGAGTTTAAAAAATCACATTGTGGAAAACGACTTACGAATTCCGCCCGGATATATCAAGAATGAAATTGAAAAAATCCGGGGAATGTTGGTTAAACGAACTGAATTATTTTACGGACAAAGAAAGCCGGTGAGTTTGTTTAATAAAATAGTTATCATAGTTGATGATGGTGTTGCAACCGGAAAAACTCTTCTCGCATCGGTTGACTTAATTCGGCAGGAAATGCCGGCCAAAATTATTATAGCTGTTCCGGCCGGACCGGTCGAATCCATCGACGAAATAAAAAAATATGTTGATAAAGTTATTTGTCTGGAAGCTTCCGAAACGTTTTACGCTCTTGGTGCTTTTTACGAAGATTTTAATCAATTATCTGATATTGAGTCAATTGATTTATTTAAAAAGTCTTTTGAAAACCCAATATCAGTTTAACGTATTTATTTTTTCAAAAGTTTTTCAACAAAAAATTGACATTTATCAACAAATTAATTAATTTTCGTCAATCAAAGCATTGGCCAATGCGATTAATATTGATGGCTTAATGCACCCTTAAAGCCGCTGACAGATATAATTGATGATGATAGATATGTAAATGTTTAACCCACAGTATATTTATGAAAGATAGTCAGGAATTATTGAAAACTGTTACGAAGAATTACCCAAACGGCGTCATTAATGTGTTTGATAAAAACCTCAATTGTGTTTTTGCTGATGGTATGGAACTAGTTAAAAATGGAATTGACGGTGAACAACTACTTGGAACAAATTATTTACAACGATTGCCGGTTGAAATGCGCCAGGATATTAAACAGCGACTAATGCCTGCGTTTGACGGAGCAAGTGTAACTTTTGAAAAAAAGACAAACGAAGCCACGTTTCTTGTAAATGCTATCGGATTGGATGACGGTAACGGAAATATCAATCAAATATTACTGGTAGAACAAAATATCAGCTATATAAAAGAAAATGAAAATCATTCGCAAGACGACTTCGAAAAAATAAAGGAACTCAATGAATCAAAATCACGTTTAATTTCAATTGCCTCGCACGAATTCCGAACACCTCTTACTTCCATGTTGTCATCCGTCGTGTTACTTTCAAAATACCTTGGAACCGCAAATAGTGAAGAAAAACAACACCGGCATTTAAATCACCTCAGATCTTCAATCTGTTATCTGACAACAATCCTGGATGATTTCTTATCGCTTGAATTAATTGACGAAGGAAAATTTGAAATAAGATCGTCTGATTTTGATGTCAAAGATTTTACAGAAGAAATTCTCGGACACATCCAGGGAATTACTAAAAGAGGACAAGAAATAAATTGTTCGTTTGAAGGAGACACAAAAGTGAACCTGGATAAACAAGTTCTCAAAAAAATATTTATTAATCTTATGTCTAATTCAATTAAATATTCGGGTGAAGAGAAATTAATTGATTTCCAGATAATCGTAAAAAACGATAAATTAATTGCAATTATTAAAGACCAGGGAATTGGTATTCCGCAGGAAGCACAGAAACGTTTATTTGAACGCTATTTCAGAGCATCAAATACTAACAATATTGAAGGCACGGGCCTTGGTTTAAACATTATCAAAAAATACATTGATCTGTTAGGTGGACAGATCTCTTTTAAAAGTGAAGAAGATAAGGGCACAACGTTTATTGTCGAGCTGCCGCTTGGTCAGAATCAGTGTGAACTTATAAACGATAAAAATGCTAGAGATAAATATGAATAAAGATGGTTAATATTTCAAAGAATATTTCAAAGAATATTTCATAGAATATTTAATTATCCCCGATACACACAAGAACAACAGAACCATTTATGAAAAAAATTTTATTGATTGAAGATAACCTTAATATAAGAGAAACCACCGCAGAATTACTTGAGCTAGCAGATTATGAAGTAGTAACCGCCGAAAACGGGAAAATAGGAATAGAATTAGCGAAAACGATTAATCCGGATATCATTTTATGTGATATTATGATGCCGGAACTTGACGGTTACGGAGTAATAAATATATTGAGTAAAAAACCTGAGACATCCATTATCCCTTTCATTTTTTTATCAGCAAAGTCAGACAAGATTGACTTGCGTAAAGGAATGAATTTAGGAGCAGATGACTATATCACAAAACCTTTCCACGAAACAGAGTTGATTGAAGCTATAGAGACACGACTAACCCGCCACGACAAAATGAAAAAAACTTTTTCGGGTGGAATAGATGAATTGAATGATTTTATGACCGAAGCAAAAGGATTTAAAGATTTGAAAGATCTTTCCGTTGATCGAAAAGTAAAATCATTTCGCAAAAAAGAAGAAATTTTCCGGCAAGATGATTATGCAAATTATCTCTATTATGTAATTAGCGGAAAAGTAAAATGTGTGAAGATTGATTCGTACGGAAAAACCATTGTAAATGAAATCCACGGCGCTAATTCATTCATCGGCTACATGACTTTACTTGGTGACGGTGAATATCATGAAACAGCAATTGCAATGGAAGATTCTGAATTAGCGGTAATTCCAAAAAACGACTTTGTAGATTTGATACGTAAGAACAGAGATGTTTCATCTAAATTTATAAAAATGCTCGCGGGCAATGTGCGCGATCGTGAAAACAGGTTGCTTCAAATGGCCTACGCGCCGGTTCGCGAAAGAGTTGCAAATGCACTCTTGATGCTCAAAGATAAAACGCAGGCAAACGAACCGCAAAATGAAATCCGGATTTCACGGGATGACCTTGCAAGTGTAGTTGGTACAGCGAAAGAATCTTTGATAAGAATGTTATCCGAAATGAAAAAAGATGGTCTCATTGAATCTGACGGTCTCGCAATAAAAATTGTTGATGCTGTAGGATTGAAAAAGATTTCCTGTGACTGACTAGAACAAAAAGCAATTACATATTTTACAATGTTGGATCCGGAGTGAAAGCTGATGCTACCGCGCGAATCCTTTCGCGTGGCTAGTGGGACTGACTAGAACAAAAAACAATTACTTATTTTACAATGATAGATCCGGAGTGAAAGCTGATGCTACCGCGCGAATCCTTTCGCGTGGCTGTTGGACGCTTGATGTTTTCGGAGCCATAGTTAAGGTTGGCAATTTATTAAAGGTAACCTTATTAAAAGCATTGTCCACGCGAAAGGATTCGCGCGGGAGCGGAACAAATTTCGAATTAAAAAAAACGCAGATTATGAATAGCAATATTTTTATCTGTGTTTTTTTTTTGCGAAAGATAGCCGGGAAAATTTCCTAATCATTCGGAAATTTCAACATAAAAGTGGATCCTTCGTTTTCTTTGCTTTCAAAATAAATACCCCCGCCCATAAGCGTCACCAATTCTTTTGTGATATTTAATCCTAACCCTGTACCCTGGATAACTTCTGCATTTTTTGCTCTGAAGAAAGGTTCAAAAATCAGTAATTTATCATTTTGAGGAATTCCGATTCCTTTGTCCGTTACAGAAATAATAACTTTTCCAAGTGTATTTTGTTCAGTGGTAATTTCTATAGAACTTCCTTTCGGTGAAAATTTATGTGCGTTAGTTAAAAGATTAAAAATGCAAACGCGCAATAAATTTTCATCGAGATTAACGTTGTCATATCTTCCCTTATTGGTATAAGTAATCGAGTGAATTCCCTTAAGCAATTTTGCTTCTTCAATCACGCCGTATATAAATTCGGGCAGGTTAAATGGTGCCGGATTATTTTTTGTCTTTCCTTCTTCAACCTCTTCTGATGAAAGAAAGTCAATCAATATTCCTTTTAACTGGTGAACAGCAGCCGTAATATTTACAAGGTGTTTTTTTCGTTTGTCAATGTCGCCTGAATTATAATATTTTTCCATCAGTTCAACGGAAGATAAGATGGTTGTCAGCGGAGTCCGGAATTCATGAGACACCACGTTAATAAACTGAGTTTTCATTTCATTCAGGTTCTTTTCTTTATGCAAAGATATTTCCAGCCTTTTTTCATGTTCTTTTTGTTCTGAGATATCAGTGACAGTGGTAAGCAAATGTTTGAATTTATTTTTGTCATCTTTTATGATCATGCTTTCAATCAAGGCAAAAAAAGTCGAACCATCTTGTCTTTTTATTTCGCATTCCAGTTCATGTTTTTTTTCGCTTTCAATCACCAGGTTTCTATGAAGATAGTAATGGTCCTGATCTGCTATTGAATTTAAATAAACAGAGAAATGATTTCCCGGATACCATTTATTGTCAAGTCCAAGTTGATCAATGCCGGTTGTATTTGCTTTAAGTATTACTCCTAATTTGTCTAAAATGAAATATCCGACCGGTGCGTATTCGAACAGATCTGAATATTCCTGGACAGATTTTATCAGTTTAGCTTGAGCGGCTAAAAGTTCCTCGTTTTGCATTTCGAGTTCAACTTTATGTACGTTCAGTTCGTGCTCTACTTCGCGTGATGAAACGTCCTTTGGCTGTTTTCTTCCAACCGGCACTAACATTTCTTCAGCTTTTCTTCGCAAATCAGAAAAATCTTCTTTTTTAAAATGGTTTAAGCTCATTTTGTTTCTTTCAGAGGTTTTATATTCGATTTTGATTCTTGCCATACACCTACAATGTAGGCTGTACGTCCTTCGGCAGCCTTTGCATACCGAATAAAATTAGTAAAGCTCTTGTATTTTCCGTCTACACATTTCCATCGGAATGGTAAATCGAGGCTTCCTTTTTTTACAACGTCTTTAAAAGCCTGGCGAATTTTCTTTTTGTCATCAGGGTGTACACGGCTATACCAAAATGATGGCCTGGAAGTAAATTGTTCCGGTAAAAACCCGGTAACTTTTTCCGAACTTTTTCCGACAAATGAAATTTTAATTTCCGGGTCAGCCACACATGTAAAAGGTACAGTAGCCAGGCTTTCCATTATGAGATTTAAATGCTCGTTGGTTTTTTTTAGTTTTTCTTCAACATTTTTTTGTTCAGTAATATCAATAAAAGTAACAAGCACTCCTTCAATCACATTTTCTGTTGTCCGGTAAGGTAGAATTCGCATGTGATACCAGCTACCATCAATGCCAAGTACATCAGCAGATTTTATAGAAAGTGTTTTTAGCGCATTTTTAACATCATCCACAAGTGCTTTGTAAACGATGTTAGTTGAAAGGTGCGTTACCGGCCTGTTAATATCAGAAGGAATAAGGTTGAATATTTTTGTTGCCGTTGGAGTAAAGCGTTTAATTTTAAGATCGCGATCAAGAAAAACAGTTGCCACTTCAATGCTTGCTAATAAATTATTCAGATCATCATTTACTTCTGATAACTGATCAATTTTTGAAGTGAGTTCTGTATTTACGGTTGTTAATTCTTCATTTACTGATTGTAATTCTTCTCTTGATGTTTCAAGTTCCTCATTCGTACTCTGCAGTTCTTCATTAGATGATTGAAATTCTTCATTTGTGGTTTGCAGATCTTCGCTAGAAGTTTCTAATTCATTGATAGCTGTTTGAAGATGTTCACGGGTAATCTTAAGTTCTTTTTCAATTTCCGTTATTTTTAATGCCTGATTTTTGTTGGCTCCGGTTTTTTTATTTGTCCTATTTTTTTTCCCGTTCTCAGCATTTTCAAAAATAATCATCAATGCTCCCAGATCCACTTCTCTTGTTAAAACGGGTTTAACAACGAGGTTAATTACCTCGTAATGTTGATTAACTTTTACATCAATTCGTTGGATTTTGACTTCAGATTTTATCGTTCTGGCTTTTTTTATAGCCGATACAAGATTCGGTTTCAGGCTGCTTTTTGCAAGGTCAAGTATATTCAGGCTTGCCTCGCCGCTTGGTGTTGAAAGATAAAGCGCCGTGTTGCCTGAAAAATAAAGCACCTGGTTATTTTTATCAATAATAACTGATGGCGGCGCATAATTATCAAGTAGAATTTTTTCAGTTAAACCTGATACATTTATTTTCCTTTTGGCTGATGTTACAACATGTGCTTTTGGAACCGTAGGGTTAAATTGAAGGGAAGGCAACTCAAACGGGGCATTACTTTTCCTGGCAATATTATTATTTTTCTTTTTAAAGATTTTAGCCTTTGAATCAACCACAGAAAATAAAGGAGCAGAATCACCTATACTTTCCGAAGATCCTAATAACAAAATTCCATCTGTATTTAAACTATAATAAAAAGTAGGAATTATTCTTTTCTGCAAATCATTGTCCATATAGATCAACAAATTTCTGCAGGAAATGAAGTCTATTTTAGAGAAAGGTGGATCTTTGATTACATTGTGTTGCGCAAAGACGAGCATTTCCCGAATTTCTTTTGTCAACTGGTAACCATTTTCTTTGCGAATAAAGTAATGTGAGCGCCTTGCGTCAGAAACATTTTTTAAACTGTTTTCAGAGTATCTTCCGATCCGTGCAAAGTCGATTGCTTCTTTGTCAATGTCTGTAGCAAATAACATGATTTTGATAAAGCACTTATTTTTTTCAAGCGCTTCTTTAATTAAAATTGCAAGCGAGTACGCTTCTTCTCCGGTTGAGCAACCGCAAACCCAAATTCTCAATTCTTGTTTTTCAATACATTTCTCAAGTAACTGAGGAATCACTTTTGTTTGAATACTTTTAAAAACTTCTTTATCTCTGAAAAATGAAGTAACACCAATTAAAAAGTCGGAATATAATTTTTCGATTTCGTTTGGATCATTTTGCAAAATCTTTAGATAATCTTCAATGTTACTGATATGATTAAGTGATGCCCGCTTAGAGATTCTGCGAATAATCATATTGGTTTTGTAATTTGAAAAATCGTTTCCAGTTCTGCTTCTTACGAGCTGGAAAATTCGCTTTAATTGATTTTCATCAGGAATTAACAAATCCGGAATTGTTGAATCAACCACTTTATTTTTTTTTTCGAAATAGTTGATTAATTGTTCCGGCATTTTTTCAGGAGTTAAAATAAAATCAGCGAGCTTAGCTGAGATAGCACTTTTGGGCATACCGCTAAACTGCGAAGATTTTGGATCCTGGACTAATGTAATTCCGCCTTTTGCTTTTATTTCCTGTAGTCCAATTGTTCCATCTGTTCCGGTTCCGGAAAGAATAATTCCAACAGCATTGTTTTTCTGATCTTTCGCAAGAGAGCTAAAAAAATGATCAATAGCTTTCCTGATTGCTCTGGCTTCTTTTGGCCGCTGTAATTTCAAAAAACCATTTTTTATAACGAGGTCTTTATTCGGCGGCAAAACATAAACTGAATTCGGTTTTATTTTTATTCCGTCTGTGATCTCCGCAACTTTCATTTTAGAATGTTCGGATAACAATTCACTCAAAAGACTCTTATGAGTAGGATCCATGTGCTGCACAACTACAAAGGTCATGCCACTGTCCGGAGGCATAACATCAAAAAATGCTTTAAGTGCTTCAAGACCGCCTGCTGAAGATCCAATTCCAACGATATATTGTTTCCCGTTTTTTAAAGCGGAATTCTCTTTTATGGCGCTGGTTTTTGTTATTGGTTTTAGTGCCGTCTTACGCATTTTTTTTTTCAACTAGGGAAGATTAAAACTTATGTTCTCAGTTGATTGGGGCAACCAAAATTAAAACAGCGTTAAAATTAATTAATAATATTATTAACTAATAAAATCACTAAAAAAATTGAAACCACTCGGCCAGGTCTTCTAAATATAATTCCTTAAGATGATTTTTACTTTCAATTAGTTGGATATTAACATATAACGAATTAGTGCGCAAAATATTTTAACCGTTTATAACTTTAGAATTATACTAAATTGGCTTTGTAGGCCGTTTTTCATCATTCTTTTTTCGATGATAATTATCAACTTTTGCGTTGATGCGGCTCAATGGTTTTGTTTAACCGCAGAAAGTCAGGAATTATCGAAATCAAAAATTCTAACGTTGAATTATGCATAAGTGTATCGATTTAATATTAAAAAAATTAGAAAAAGTAATTATGATTCAATTTCAATTCGTGAATATTCTAAAAACGAATTATTCCATGGAATTTTTTAGAAAACAATCTTCTTAAATCGTGAATTTTTTAAAGATCATTTTAGATTTCAAATTCAATTAGTAAAATAAATGAATTTTATAGAAAGGTTAATTTTAATACTGCGCTTTTTGTAATCATAATTCTATCCGGGTTGATTAAAGAAATAATGTTTTTGCTCCGACTGAAAGTCATGGCTCAAAATGATACCTGTTACTATTTAATTATGCCCGTTCAGATAATTTTGGAAACAACAAACCAGGCAAGATTCAGAACTTCCCCTAAACTAAAATGGATATGTGTTTTTCCGCAACAGCAAGTTTCAGTGCCGGCCTGGCTCTTTCGGCAATTGGATTTGCCGCAGTAAAAAAGGTTAGAAACCCCAGGCACTACATGTTTGCAACAATCCCTTTAATTTTTGCCGTTCAGCAATTTTTTGAAGGTTTAGTTTGGTTGAGTATGCGGGATGATGGTTATGAAAGTATGCAGACGATTTCTGCTCATGCATTTATTGTGATCGCCCAGGTTTTTTGGCCCGTGTGGGTGCCCTTATCAATTTACCTGATGGAAGATGTAAATAGTGTTAGAAAAAAGATGCTGCTGTTTTTAATTTTCATTGGAGCAATAATATCGATTTACGTCTTTATTAATTTGTTCTTATACCCTATCAGCGCTTCTATTAAAGATCATCACATTTATTATTCCATTCATTTTCCTGTATACCAAACCTTCTATGCAAGCACACTTTATTTTTTAGCGACGGTGCTGCCATCTTTCCTTTCGCAATATAAAGTTGTGCGATGGTTAGGCGTAATTATTTTAGGAGCTTATATTTTTTCAAAATTAATGTTTAACGAAAACTTTATTTCTGTCTGGTGCTTTTTTGGAGCAATAGGAAGTTTAATCGTGTACATTAATTTGAAAGAGATCGAATTAATTCCACGGGAAAATGTTCGGAGTAAACATAGAAAATTAGCAATACACAATGAGAAAATAAAATCTTAGGAATAGGATAAATATTCTTCTGGCAAAGTGATAAAAGTTAAACATGAAACTAAATCCTGATAATTATTTGGGAAATAAAATTTTAAAATCATCTGCCAAATGGCAGAGCAATAGTTAAAACATATGAAAAGAATTCTTATTCCAACCGATTTCTCAGAATGCGCTAATACGGCATTTAACGCAGGTATTGAAATTGCACAAAAATTTAATGCCGAAGTTGATATTCTGCATATAATTAATTCTGCTTATGACTGGGTTGAGTTACCCCTTAACCTGGAAAAATATCATCCTGAAACCCGGAAAGAAATTGCAGAAGCCCGGGGCAAAATCACAGAACTTATTATAAAAGCAAAAAAGATAAATGTCAAGGCCAATGAATTTATCGTTTACAACAAATCATATCATGGAATTATTGAGCATTGCCAGAAATATAATAATGATCTGTTGATTATGGGAACTTATGGTTCTAAGGGTGTAAAAAAAATTATCGGTTCGCATACATTACATGTGCTTAAACATTCAGAAATACCTGCACTTTCCGTTAAGAAAGATTTCCGGATAACAAATTTAAATCAGCTTACATTTGCGTCAGATTTTGAAAATCCAAATCCGGAAATGATTAACCTGTTGAAAGAATTCAGCAGAAAATTTAATCTCAAAATTAATTTGCTTTATGTAAATACGCCATTGCATTTTGAAGACTCTACTATCAGCACGAAAAAGATGAAAGCCATCACAAGCCAATATCTTTTCGAAAATTACAGTCAAACAATTTATAATTCGTTTAGTGTCCAGGAAGGAATTTTGAAATTCAATGAAGGAACAAACAGTCTGACCATTATTGAGTATCACCAAACGTCTCGAATAGAAAATATATTTAATCCCAATGTCACGGAATATTTGCTCAACTACACTTCTGCTTTGCTTGCTTTCCCTGATCCGGAATATGTTTTATCTCACAAATAAATTTGCAGGAAAAGGTTGAAATCATTTGTTAATCGTACCCTCCAATTAGCCCACGAATAAATTTGTGGGCTAATTATATTTTTGGAATAGTTTCATTTGACATTCGTGATTTTCATTAAATGAATTTATATGAGCTGTGATGAATTATTATTTTATCCGGGAATAAATTCAAAGGTTAAAAAATAACGCGCAACCTTATGAACGGAATTAACGGATTAAATTTTTGAATTTAAAAAGAACGGAATGTTTAAATCAGAAAATGATTCTTCAAATTAATCGGGATTCAAAGGGCAAACGTCCCCAAATTAAAATGCAATCCATCTGACGCCGGAAAATGATTGGCTTCTTCAATGTGAAGATTTTTATAAACACCACTTTTGTAAATGACATCTTCATTTTGCATAACAATGAAATAAATGTCAGGATATTTTTCTAAGAATGAATCAGAGGATCTGTAATCATCATTGACTACTGAAATAATAGAATGTCCTTTTGTATCAAGTCCGGATTGGCCCAGGAAATCATCTTTTACGAAGTCTTTATCGTAGAATTTTACAGAATATTCTGCACCTGACACAGGCTCATTGTTATTTCGCCAGATCAAATTTAAATGGATGTTAACACGATTTTGCATATCCTAAAATTAGAAAACCATTGTCTTATTTTTTATGATGAAAATCAATTCGTAAACTAATTTTTATCGATGAATCATTTCCGTGTTATTTGTAACATTGGTATGCCATCGGTTTTATCGGTTTTGATTTTTAATTTTTAGAAAATAAATTATTAATCGGAAAAATCAGGCGTGAAATTTTTACATTTTTTATGGCTAATAAACAAACCGATAAACCTGGTCAACCAAATCAACCGGACAGACCAACAAGACCAGATAGTCAATTTCAAATGCCAATGCCGGGTAGATTTTGGATTTATGCATTCATTTTTATATTCCTTGTTTCAATTTGGTTACTTGGTCAATCCAACGCCCGGGAAATATCCTGGAAAGAATTTGAGCAGGACATGCTGTTATCAGGCGATATAGAAAAGCTTGATGTTGTAAATGAACAACAAGTTAATGTTTACATAAAAAAGGATAGTCTTTCAAACAATGATTATAAAGATTTACCAAAACCGCTTTTTTCTTCAAGCAATTCTGCTGGTCCGCATTATTATTTTAATATCGGATCGGTTGATGTTTTTCATGAGGACCTTGAAGAAGCACAGGCCAATCTTGAGCCGGAGAACAGGATAGAAGTTACATATAGTCAAAGTGAAAGTTGGTTCATGACTATTTTGGTTTGGTTGTTGCCGGTTACTTTAATCATTTTGTTCTGGCAATTTATTTTAAGGAAAGGTGGCTTTGGCGCGGGTGGTCCCGGAGCAATATCCAATTTCAATAAATCAAGAGCGAGGATAACAGAAAAGGGAACAAAAGGAAGAGTAACTTTTGATGACATTGCAGGTCTTGAAGAAGCGAAAGAAGAAATATACGAATTAGTAAAATTTCTTAAATCACCTGAAAAATACAACAGGCTCGGTGCAAAAATTCCGAAAGGTGTTTTGCTGGTCGGATCACCGGGAACTGGTAAAACACTGCTGGCAAAAGCAGTTGCGGGCGAAGCAGAAGTTCCGTTTTTTTCGCTTTCGGGTTCTGAGTTTATTGAAATGTTTGTTGGAGTAGGAGCGGCACGAATGAGAGATTTATTTGACCGGGCAAAAGCGAAAGCACCGAGCATTATTTTTATTGATGAAATTGATACTATCGGCAGATCCAGGAGTGGATTAAAAGCGCTGCAGTCGAACGATGAACGTGACAGCACCCTGAATCAGTTATTGGCAGAACTAGATGGCTTTGATACAAATACCGGGGTCATTGTTTTGGCGGCAACAAACAGGGGTGATATTCTTGATCCGGCTCTTCTCCGTCCCGGAAGATTTGACCGGCACATTCATTTAGAACTACCAAATTTAAAGGAGCGAAAAGCAATTTTTTTAGTTCATCTGAAACCTTTGAAATTAGCGGATGACGTTGATCCGGATATGCTTGCAGCACAAACACCGGGATTTTCCGGTGCCGATATTGCGAATATTTGTAACGAAGCTGCTCTCATCGCCGCCCGAAATGACAGGGACGCAGTTTACAAAAAGGATTTTGGAAGTGCGATTGACAGGGTTATCGGTGGTTTGGAAAAACGTACAAAAATTATTTTACCGGAAGAGAAAAGAAGAATTGCTTATCACGAAGCCGGGCATGTTACAACAAGTTGGTTTTTAAAAAATGCCGATCCGGTTTTAAAAGTTTCAATTATTCCCCGTGGAAAATCTCTTGGTGCAGCGTGGTACCTGCCGGAAGAACGACAGATTTTTACAATGCCAAAATTTGTAGATGCCTTGTGTACCGCAATGGGGGGAAGGGCTGCAGAAGATTTGGTTTTTAAAGATGTTTCTTCAAACGCAATTGATGATCTTGAACGCGCAACAAAACAAGCCTACGCAATGGTTGTCCATTATGGAATGAGTAATGAATTAAGAAACATTAGTTATTACGACTCTACCGGCCAGGCCGAACAATCTTTACAAAAACCATTTAGTGAAAAGACTGCCGAAAAAATTGACAACGAAGTTCAGCGGATTATTGATGAAGCTTACAAACGAACTATTGAATTATTGACAACGCATCGCGCACAACTGGATTTGCTTGCCGAAACATTAATACAAAAAGAAGTAGTCGATAAAGATGAGATAGAAAAAATATTAGGTAAACGTACTTTTG
>Ga0102851_10000779_pt1 | contig 16967 bp, 19 predicted proteins | sample Mud3Dept3metaG_FD_79558 | JGI IMG/M metagenome (GOLD analysis project Ga0102851, IMG submission 79558) | Freshwater wetland microbial communities from Ohio, USA, analyzing the effect of biotic and abiotic controls - Mud 3 Core 4 Depth 3... | ecosystem: Environmental > Aquatic > Freshwater >... | reverse complement strand
TGCGCCGAACTTTTGGCGCGAATCCTAGTAGGTTATCCCAAAACGGACATTACCTGGGAGGTATGATGGTGAGCATCTCGGGCAGGTTGCCGAAGGAAAACCGCTCCCGCGCCCGTGACAACCACCGTGACGACATGCGCGCGAGGACAATTCTTGTCCCCGACAAGCGGCTGCGTGGTCCTCGACTGCCGTCGGACATCGTGTGGCCTCGGGCCACAAAGCTTTGGTGGGAGACCTGGCGAAGGTCTCCGCAGGCACAGATCATGGTGGACACGGATTGGTCCGCCATGTTAGAGGCGGCGCGTATGCACCGCCTGTTGTGGTCGGAGACGGCGGATGAACTGAAGCCTGGTGAGGCCGCCGCGCTGTCGCGCGAGCTTCACAGGATCACCGCGAACTACGGTTTGACCTATTGTGACAGGTTGAAGTTACGGATTCGGATTGATGGTGAGACCGAGGAGAATTCCTCGCGGGTTGAGTCGCCACCTCCGGAGGCCGTGCCAGACAACGTCGTCGATATGTATAGGCGGAAGTTGGGTGCCTAGACATTCCCGCGCGTTGTACAGGTTTTGTCGGGTGTGTGAGTTGGTGTTGGCGGTTAAGGAATTCGTGGTCGACAGTGATGTCTGCCGGCACTGTCAGAGGAGTGTCCGGCGTGAGCGTCGTCATGGTTGATGATTCGGGTTATTCGACGTCGCGGCCTGGTGACAATCGGCCGCCCACACGATAAAACCATGGAAAACCTGCGGGGGGTACACAGATGTACCCCCCCACCTTTTTAGGGCCTCTATGGCCGCTACAGGGGCCTTTAAGGCCCCTTCTTGTGTTGGGGGCATTGTGGGGCCTAGGGGTTGTCAGGCGTTGTGTTCGACGTGTGGGGCACTGTTCACGTCGGTTGCCGGTTTCGACCGGCACCGATATCAGGGAACATGTCGACCGCCTAGGGTGGTCGACCTTGTGCCGCTAGCCGATGGGACATGGGGTCTCGTGAGGGCGGGTGAAGAGAATGCCATTTCGGAGCGAGAAACAGCGCCGGTTCCTGTATGCGAAGGAACCGGAGATAGCGAAGCGTTGGACGAGGGAATACGGGTCGAAGATCCAGCCGGCAAAGAAGACGACCTCGAAGAGGTCTTCGAAGCGGTCTAGTCGTAAAACCAGTTAGGGGGCTACGGTGCACACCATTGATGGCATACCCGATATGACGTTGGGTTGGGGTGTGTTGGAGTGGTGCACCAATCATCTTGGTCACCCCGATGGTGAGCACATGGGTGACCCGTGGATATTCTCGCCGGAACAGGCGAGATTTGTTCTCTGGTTTTACGCTGTCGACAAGACCGGCCGGTTTTGTTACCGCCGTGCCCTGCTGGCACGCTGCAAAGGATGGGGGAAAAGTCCCCTTATCGCCGCTTTGTGCTGTGTTGAGCTGCTGGGACCCGTCAGGTTCAGCCACTTTGAGCAGCCCGGAATACCTGTCGGCAGATCGGTGCCGTCACCGATGGTTCAGGTTGTGGCCGTGTCCGCCGCACAAACGGATAACACCTTTTCCCTTATCCGCGAGATGCTGAAACTCGGCGACGCCGAGAGTGTCTATGGTCTTGAGGTTGGGCGTAGTCGCATCCTGTCGGATGGTGGCCGGCTGGAGCCGGTTACCGCGAACGCCCGTTCCCGCGAGGGACAACGTGTCACATTCAGCGTGTTCGACGAGTCCCACCTGTGGGTTGACGGGAACCGTGGCAAGGCATTGGCGGATGTTGTTCGCCGTAACGCGGCGAAGATGGATGCCCGAACCGTGGAAACGACTAACGCGCCTATGCCCGGGGAGGGCAGTGTCGCGGAAGACTCCTACGGGTTTTATGAGCGGATAGCCTCTGGCGAGATCAAGGACCCCGGATTTCTGTTCGACAACAGGCAGGCCCCCGATAGTGCCCCGCTGTTGCCGGGGCCTGAGCGGCGTGCCGCCCTAGTCGAGGCGTACGGCGACGCCTGCAAAGAAAACGGTGGTTGGGTTGATCTCGATCGTATCGAGATGGAAATCGACGACCCGGCCACAAGCCCCGCCGACGCCCGAAGATTCTACTACAATCAGTTGTGCAAGGGTTCCTCATCGTGGCTTGACAAGGAGCGTTTCTCGCTCGGCTCCCGCCGCATGAAGGTGGCGTTGAGCGAACCCATCTCACTTGGGTTCGACGGGAGTATCAGGAACGACTCGACAGCCCTCGTCGGCTGTCGACTGTCTGATGGTTTCCTCTGGCCTATCGGAGTCTGGGAAAACCCTGGTGGGGAAATTGGTAAAGACTGGGAAGTGCCCTTCCTGGAAGTTGACCAGCTGGTCAGGGCAACCCTCGACAAGCATGATGTGCGGTGGATGTATGCCGACCCGGCGTATTGGCAAGACATTGTGGGCAAATGGTCGGCCGATTATCCGGACACGGTGTATGAGTTTTGGACGCACCGAAAGTCCGCTATGGCTTCCGCCATCGAACGGTTCGAGTCGGCGGTGCTGCGCCGTGAACTGATCTGGTCTGGTGATCCCGCCCACGAGGTTCTGCCACGTCACGTTGGCAACGCCCATGTGTTGGTGACCCCGGCGGGGAAACTCATTCGCAAGGAATCGCCGAAGACGGTACGGAAGATTGATGCCGCTATGGCGGCTGTTCTGGCGTATGAGGCTCGTGGCGCCGCCATACAAGACGGTCGGCTTGTCGCCGACGACAACGACAACAGTATTTACAGCTTTTGACAGGTGGCCGGGTGCCCCCTCCTAGCGGATAGAGGCACCCGATGAATGATTTTTTGCCCGGCGACGACTATTGGTGGGTTGACCGGCTTGTTCGCCGCATCTTGTCGAGGCAGCAACGCTACGACCGGTTGGAAGACTATTTTTTGGGTGACCATCCGTTGCCAAATATTGATCAGCGGTCGGTTCACGCGTTTCGGTCTATGCAAGAGATGAGTCGTACGAATTACAGCGAGCTGGTGACTATGGCACCAGTTGAGCGTATGCAGATCATCGGTTTTCGCTTTGGCGAAACCGACACGGCCGATAGTGAGGCTAGCCGCTTTTGGCAGGCCAACGAGATGGATGGCCAGTCGGTGTTGCTGCATCTGCTCTGTTCTGTGTTTGGTGACGCGTATGCGCTTGTCGCACCCCAGGACCCCGTTGAGGACCTCGGTGTACCCGCGATCACCGTGGAAGATCCCCGATACTGTGCTGTCGAGATGGACCCGTCTCGACCCGGCAGGGTTATGGCTGCGTTGAAGATTTGGGAAGACCAAATCATTGGCAAGGTTCTGGCAGTCCTATATTTGCCAGACCGTATTGTCTATTATGCGGGTCCCGATGTCGCCGACATCGTTGATCTTGATGTTGTTACACTGACCGGCAGATTGCTGAGCAATCCCGCATCAGCTTTCCGGGAGGCGGGTCGGGCAACCAACACCATCGGTGTTGTGCCCATGGTTCGATTCATGTGGCGCCCAACATTGGGTGATTCCTCATATGGGGAGTCGGAATCCGTGTTGGACATTCAGGATCGCATCAACACGGAGATCTGTAACCGGCTGGTTATCAGCCGGGCACAAGCCTATAAGCAGAGGCTTATAACGGGCATCAAGTTGCCGGACACAAAGGCTGGGAAGAAGCCACCCTTTGACCCGGGCGCCGACATGCTTTGGGCCGTGCAAGATCCCAACGCCAAAATCTTCGAATTCAAAGAAGCCGACATCTCTCAGTTGTTGGCCGCTGTTCGTGATGATGTTGGTGACATGGCGGCAGTCACGAAAACCCCCCCACACTACTTGCTAGGTGAGGTCGTCAACGTGTCTGGTGACGCGTTAAAAGCAGCCGAAACCGGTTTGGTGTCGAAGGTTCGCCAGCGCATGCGCACGATCGGACCATCCTGGGAAAAGGTTATCCGTCTCTGCTTCCGTTACACCGCCAACCCAAAGAGCACTGAACAGGTTGCCAATGTGCTATGGGCTGATCCCGAATCGAAGAGTCGGGCCGAACTAGCCGACGCCATGGCAAAGGAGATAGGTGCTGGTGTTCCCCTCCAGCTCGCCATGGGCCGGGCTGGTTTCAGCCCGGAGGAAATCGCGTTCGCCGTGGTGGAAAAACGGAAGCTTGAGGCACGCGCTGCGGCATTGCAAGCCATGGCGGCTGCGAGCAGCACACAAGGCACGCAGACCTCTGAGACGTCCGCTGGGGCGACAGAAACGGAAACTGGTACCCAAGGTACCAGTGAGGAAGTGACCTAATGGGTACTGTTGGTGACACACTGCCCGTGGCGTTGGCCAACCAGATAGCGGTCGTCAGCAACACGTACCTCGCGGAACTCACACAAGAGTTCCGCGACCTTGGTTGGTGGGGCAACGGCAGTATCGACCCGTGGCTGAAAACAGCACTTCCCATCGTTGGTGAGGCTCAAAGCCTAATCGCCGAAATATCAGACACCATGATGGACATCGAGCTCGAACTACTCCTAGACGGTGTGGTTTTGTCGTCGCCGGTCGACCCGGCGACAGTCACAGGCACAAACATTCGTGGTGTTGAGCAGTCCACGGTTTATGCCCGACCCTTTGGGGACGTTTGGAAAAGCATTGGCCGGGGAGACCCCCTCGAAACCGCTGTTCAACAGGGTTTGGACAGATTGGAAGAGATTTTCTCAACGGACAACAGCAGGGTTTCCGATCTGGTTACCCGCACACGTATGACGAGTGAGCCGAAAGTTACGGGCTACCGGCGTGTGCCAACCGGCACGAAATCCTGTGCGCTATGCCTGATAGCGAGCACACAGAGATACCACAAAAAGAATCTGAAGGGTATTCATCCGGCGTGCCGCTGTCAGGTTGTGCCAATAGTCGAGGCTGTTGACCAACAGATCGTTGACACGGAAACCCTCGACAAGGTTCATTCCGCGATAGCGGAGAAGTATGGGATTTCCGATAGGGCGGCTAGAAGCATCGACTACCGGAAAATCATGGTTGAACAGGTTCATGGAGAGATGGGTCCCATGCTCACATGGCGTGGACAACATTTCACGGGACCATCCGATATCGCCCCTTGATGGGGTGTGAAACATTATTTACTCCAGGAGAGTAGTCATGCCAGAAGAAGCGGCCACTGAGGCCACTGAAACAACTGCCACCACCGACACCACTAATCCGGTTGTGGAGGGTGGCGAATCCAGTCTTGATCTGCCGGCCGCACTGGATGTGATTCGTAAACTCCGCGACGAGAACGCCAAGAGGCGAGTCGAGGGCAACGAATCAAAGGCGGAACTTGACGAGTTCCGCAAATGGAAGGACTCGCAGCTTTCAGAACTCGAAAGGGCACAGAAGGCTGTCAATGAGGCAAGGGCTGAGGCTATCGAGTCTTGGCGGCATCTTGCCGCCAAAGAATACGGTGTTCCCGAAAATTTGGTTTCCCGCATCCAAGGCGATAGTCGGGAAAGTATTTTCGCGGACGCTAAAACATTGGCACCGCCTGCCGGCGAAAAGCCTGCCGAACAACAGCAGCCCATGGGGCTGAATCTGTTTGGTGGCGTTCATGGTTCGCCGGTCGCCTCAAAATCTGATGGCAGCGCCGATGAGGCGCTACGCCGCGCATTGCGCGGCGGCCGATAATTCTCCTGATGGGAAAATACCATGGCTGGATACACTACTTATCAGACTAGGGACACTGATCTTGTTCCTGAGGAAATCTCCTACGCTGTTATTCAGGAAGCCGCTAAGGCTTCCGCCGCGCTGACATTGGGTCGCAGGATTCCGATGTCGACGAAAAGGAACCGTGCCACGATCATCGACACGTTCCCGGACGCGTATTTCGTAGACGGCGACAATGGGCTGAAGCAGACCACCAATATGACGTGGGATACCGCGTGGATGGAAGCTGAGCCTATCGCCGCGCTGGTGGTCATCCCCGATGACTATGTGGATGATTCGGCTGTTCCCCTGTGGGCGGAGATTCGTCCTCGGGTCGCGGAGGCTATCGGTCGCACCCTGGACAACGCTATTTTCTGGGGCACCAATAAGCCAACTTCCTGGACCACGGATGACATCTATGGCGCTACGGTTACCGCCGGCAATGTGGCCACGGAAACCGCAGACCTCGGTTTGGATGTTGGTGGCCTCGCGGAAATCGCGGCGAAAGATGGCATCAACATCAATGGTTTTGTGTGTGGTCCTGGGTTTAATTGGCGGCTGCGGAATCTGCGGGTCGCTAACGCCCCCGTGTTCTCTTCGACTGTCGATGCGAATACCCTGACTGCGGGTGTGCAGGGCACTCTCTATGGGTATCCGCTGAAGGAGACCACGAACGGCACATGGGACGCGACTAAGACGACTCTGTTTATGGGTGACTGGTCGCGGCTCTATGTTGGTGTTCGCAAGGACATCACATACAGCATCCATGATGACGCTGTGATCACTGACGCCGATGGCAAGGTTGTGTACAACGCCATGCAGCAGGACTCGAAGATCATGCGGGTTGTGGCTCGCTATGGGTACACCGTTGTGACCCCGTCGACTTCTCTGGCTAACAAGCCTTGGCCGTTCTACGCGCTGCGTCCAAGCGGCGCGCCGGCTAGCTGATAACCGACTGTTGGGGCAACCCTGGGGTTGCCCCAACCCTGCTCTAGGGGTTCCTGTGTCAAGTAAGCCAACTGTTCTCTGCTACGCCCATATCTACACGGGACTAGGCCAAAATTCGGGGGGCGACAGCACCATCCATGAGCTGTTGAAAGCCATGGTAGCGGACGGTTGGGACGCAAAGGTCCTTGTGTACAACGCCCCCCGCCCCTTCGAATCGTTCGACCTTGATGGTGTTCGTGTCGAACAGCAGCGTGATCGCCGTGATCCTATCGCCGAGATTCCCAAGGCGAATCTTGTCCTCGCGCATCTCGACGGAACCGAACGTTCCTGTTTCATCGCACGCAAATTCAAAACACCAGTTGTTCAATATATTCACAATTCTATGGCACCAACACACGCTTATGTTGGGATGAAATGTGATCTGGCGGTGTTCAACAGCCAATGGATTTCCGACTCATATCCCGAATACACTGGTGCCAGGATTGTTGTTCGGCCACCGGTGAATCCCGCAGACTATGCTGCCACACTCGACAAGTGTGGTGAGATAACCCAGGTGAATATGTGGGTTAATAAGGGTGCGGAAACCTTTTATCGGTGTGCGGAGGCCCTACCAAACCTTAGTTTCGGGACTGTGTATGGCGGCTATGGTCCGCAGGACATCAGGGAAATGGCTAACGTCACCCACCACCCTAACGTTCACGACATGCGCGAGGTTTATGGTCGCGCCCGCATCATTCTTATGCCATCACTGTACGAGTCGTATGGTCGGGTCGCTGTTGAGGCGCTGGCAACGGGCATCCCAAGTATTGTCGCACCAACCCCTGGGCTCAAGGAAGCCCTGGGTGACGCTGGCACCTACGCCAGCAGCCCTGAGGACTTCATACAGGCGATTAAACGGCTCACTGGTAGTCGAGCCTACAACGCGGCTGTTAAGCGGGCTACGGCCCGCTCAGAGGAACTATGGGCACAGTCCCAGGTTGAACTCAGCCGCTTTCTGGTTCTCGCCAGGCAAACCATGGAAACCGGCAAACTGTTGAGGGGGTGGTAACTCATGGCTCTGCTCACGGTCGCCGACGTCGCGACAGCGGCGGGACTAACCATCACCACCGGTAGTGCTGAGGAAGACCAATGCCAGTTCTTCTGTGACATGATCGAGTCATATTTGACCGAGCTGATTGGTGTGTTGTTCACCTCGCAAACTGTTGTTGGTCGGCTTCAGGCCGACTATGACGGCATCATCACATTGCCATTCCGGCCGGTCACCTCGATAACATCGGTTGAGACAATCGATGGTGACACCCGTTCGAATTGGCAGTGGGATGGTATCGACGAGATAGACCATTTGGAAGCCCATGAGGTTGTTGACATCACCTATGTGGCGGGGTATTCGGCGGCACCAGCGGTGCTGAAGAACATTGCCATTTCGGCGGCTAGCCGCCTGATGCTCAACCCAACGGGTGTTCGCCAACAGACCGTTGGCGCTATCTCGGAGACGATCGCCGCTGGTGAGGGAACAGCGGGAAGTGTCTGGTTCACCGCACAGGAGAAGGAGCTTCTCGCCCGATACCAGACGACCATGGGCACGTTGCGGCTAGGTCCCCGAGACAGCTTGTGGCGTGCGACGCTACCGATTCTGTGAGGGTGGCTGATCATGGTTCGCATGCTTATGACCGACACGGCGACACTCGTGCGGTTTCCCCGCACGAAAACCCGGTATCGGCACGAAACAGACCTCACCGACCCCGACGAAATCTATGAGGGCAAGTGTTCCTGCCAACCCTTCCTCGGGTTGGAGGACGAGATTGATAGGGATACTCGCACATCGCAGCTTCGGCTCATTTCGGATGATCCCGGATTCTATGTTGCTTTGGCAACCGATTATATCGACTATGATGGTGCTCTTTGGAAGATTGATGGTCGGCCGTTCAAATGGACACTGCGCGGCGCCCACCATATCGAGCTGAATATGCGTCTGGTGGAGGGCTGAGTCATGGCGGCCAGCCGAAGCAGACCAGACGTGAGCCATTTCGAATTCGAACCAACATTCGATTACAACCTGCTGCACTGGAAAGGCAGCCTGAATGGTGTGGGCAATCGTTTTCGGCTTATCGCAGACCAATACCGTTCCAAGGTTCGAACAGCGGCACGCAAGGAACTGTCATCCTACAAGGCTCGCATGAACAATGTGAGTAACCGGTATTCGAATACCGGTTCCACAGAGTATCTCATGGCGAAAGCCATGGTTTACAGTCTCAGCCGTTATGTTGAATTGGTTTATGCCATTGAGGAACATGGAACCACCCACAACAGGGCTTGTGTTGCCGCCGGGCATGCGGCCGGGGCACAAATCGAATACGGTGGCGCGGACATGGTTATCGACGTTGACGGCTACCCATTGCACTATCCGGCTATGAGCATACTTAGGAGTGTCCTATGACCTGTACTGGGACACTCCCCGATGTTTTGCAAGCTGTCATGGATATCTTGGATGGGGCAACAACTCTTTCCACCGTTGACGAGATATCCGCTGACCTAACCGCCTATGTGACCGGTGAGATTTGGATAGTCGTCAACGAGGCCCCCGGGTCGGTAATTGTCGAGGGGCGTCTCTGGCGTTGCCTGTTTGATCTGAACTGTTTCGCCCCAACGTTTGGTGAGGCTAGGGACACTTGTGTTGCGGCACAGCAGGCCCTTGTCGCCGCGTTGAACACGGCGACAACCGATCTGATCATCACTAAGGTGGCGACAGAAACACCACCCTATCTGATGACAGATTATGTGAGTAATGTGCCACGTTATGTGTGCACGATGGCCGTTTATTGCCGGCCCGTCTAAGAGGATGTGAGCTATGACCACTGATGACCTTGTTAGGGTCGGCGTAACTGGCAACGTTTACGTTGCGGACGTCGGGACAACCCTTCCAACTGATATCGCTACCGCGCTGACAGCGTTTACCGCTGTCGGCCATATTGATCCCGACGCGCTGACCGAGGCTTATTCGGTTACGTCCGAACGTATCCGTTCGTGGCAGAAAAAGGCTGGTATTCGCACCGTCGCCACAGAGGTCGACTGGACGTTTACGTTTATCGCCATGGAAACGTCACCTATTGTTTTGGAACTGTATTACGCTGGGGCGGCTTCGACGACTGCCGCAGGTATCAGCACCACTACGGTCACCAATGAGCCGGGTGTTGTCGCCAAGGCTGTTGTCATCGAGATTATCGATGGACTCATCACGACCCGATACACATTCCCGGTTGTGGAGATCTCCGAGCGTGGGGAAGCTTCGCACAATGGTGGTGTGGCCTCGGGCTATGAACTGACCATGAGTATCACGGGTGACGCGGCGAACCTCGGTTACCGAATCACCAATGACCCCGATTTCGCGACTCTCGCAAGCTGATAGGAGTAATAAGATGGCTGGCAACAAGGCTCTCACCAAGGAGCTTTCCGATAGGGACTTCATCAGGCTCGAAGTGCTCGGAGGCACCTATCGGCTTCTTCGGAAATTCAAGCGGCTTCGATTTCTCGGAAAGTTGCAGGCCGACCCTGTTGGTGCCCTATCGATGGCTTTCGTCCCTGAGGATTGGGAACGTCTCGCCGATACCGACATGGACGACAGTGACCTTGAGATCGTGATCAACGCTGTGTCCGAGGCCCTGGTTGGGAGCCCAAAAAACTAGCCATCCTCACTAAAGTCTTTACCGACTTTGGGGAGGAACTAGAGGTAGAACTGGCGAAACTTGGGGTTGATCTTCGGGACGCCGACAACCCCAATTCGTCTTTGACGCTTCGGCGCCTATGGGTTTTGTATCGGGCGATCCCAACACGGAGTCTTATCTCTCTGGCTGCCGCCGATTCGCAGCCAGATGAGGCACGTTGGGGTGAAACAGAGCATCTGCTCGCGAACATATTCGACGCGATACGGTCCCTGGAATACACGTTTGTGCGTGCGAACACAAAGAAGGGGCATGGTGTGGGGAAACCACCCCAGCCGCATCCGCGCCCGGGAGTGCGGAAGAAGCGGCGTCTAGCCGACCGTTTCCCCGGCAAAACTGTTTACGTGGGTCCCCCCGCACCATAGTGCGGGGGTTGCCCCCGAAGGGAGGGAGCCCCTATGGCGATCAAAGCCGGAACCGCATATATCGCCTTCGAACCTATGGGTCTCGCTGATCTTCGGGCGCGTCTCATGGCTGCTATCACAGCGGCAGCGACAGCTGCCGCACGTGCCGGTAACACCGCGCTGAATAATGCTAGTGGTGCTGGTGCGGCGGGAACGTCGGCGTTTGCCCGTATGACTTCCGCTATCACTAAGGCATCGACAGCCTTGAAGACTTTGGGCACTGCCCTGACTACTCTTGGTTTCCAATTGCAGATTCTTGGCGCCACGATGACTTTGGTTTTCACGGCGCCGATTGCCCTTATCACAACGGCTGGTCTGGCGATAGGTGTCAAGTACGCCGCAAAAGTTGAGACCGCCACAGCTGCCCTGAAAGCCCTTCTGCCGGCCGGTTACGATGTTGCCGCGCTAATGGATCGTCTGGCCGCGACAGCGGTAGCATCCCCAGTTTTCGCCGTTGATGATCTAGTCACGTTCACGCAGAAGATGGTGGCCTCCGGTCAGGAAATCAGCAAGGTAGAGACATTCCTGAAAGCCTTCGGGAATGTCGCCACAACAACGGGTGTGTCTACCGACAAGATGTCTCGTGCCCTGGAAGCTGTGTCGCAGATGGCCTCTAAGGGCACTGTGAACATGGAAGAGCTGCGGCAGCAGCTCGGTGAGGCCATGCCCGGCGCGCTGAAACTTGTCGCTGAGGGCCTAGGCATAACACAGGCGAAGTTGTATGAGATGGTTGCCGCCGGCAAGATCACGGCAACCGATGTGATGAACGCGTTCATCAAAATTGGTAACTCCGCAACATACATTAATGGCGCTTCGGCTGCCGCTGACACTCTTACCGGTCGCTGGCAGGCGCTGAAGGAAAGTATTCAGGTTCGCCTCGGTGAGGCGGTTCTGGAGAATATGGATGCCATCAAGAAGGCATTCGATGATGCCACGCCAGCTATCTACGCGTTGACTGACGCTATTGGCGCGTCGGTGCCAACGATCGTTGAGTATTTGGGGAAACTTGTCACGAAAATAAATGATCTTCGTGAGGCTTGGGGGAAACTGGACCCCGAACAACAGCGGATGATCCTACTCACAGCGGCAATTATGGTTGTGCTCGGACCACTACTCGTCATCCTCGGATCGCTCCTCGGGGCTATCGGCACGATCATCACAGCGGTCAGTTTCCTGATATCCCCATCTGGTCTAGCCGTTATCGCGTTCGCCGCACTTGCCGCCGGCGCGACATGGTTGTACTTCAAACTCAAGGAGCTTTGGGAGTCCTCGGAGGAACTGCGGAAAAAGTTCGGGGAATTCAAAGACAAGGCGATCGAACTATTTACCCCCATGAAGGAAGCGGCGGACACGATCATTCCGTCATGCAAGAAGGCGTGGGATGAGTTCAAGGACTCCATGAGCGAAATAGACTGGGGACCAACCATCGACCTACTAAAGGTCCTGGGTAAGCTCCTAGCCGGGTTCATTCTTGGCAACATCATCGTTGTCATCGGCGTCATTGGTGGTCTCGCCGGAAGCATCGGTAAAGTTGTTGAGGCCCTAGGCCATTTTATTGCCGGACTAGTGAAAGTAGTCACGGGAATAATCAACTTTGTGGCAGCCCTCGCGGTACTCGACTTTGGTGGCATGTGGGATGCCCTGAAACAGATCACAGATGGACTCATCGAGCTAGTCTGGGATACCCTTTGGGATGTTGTAACAGCTATACTCGACTTCTGCAAATGGTTTTACGACACCACTATCGGTTTGTTCACGGAATTGGTGGACAAGCTGGTTGGCCACAGCATCATCCCCGACATGGTTGACGCCATTGTTGAATGTTTCAGTAATCTTGTCACATGGGTTGTGCAGGTGCTCGCCACATTCCCGTCGAAAATCGCCGGCAAGTTCACCGAAATGAAAGATCAGGCTGTGGCCCGTGTCTCGGCACTTGTCGCCTCAGCGACAAGCAAATTCCGGGAACTCATATCGCGGTTCGCGGAAATCGCCAATGGGGTGAAAGACAAGGTTCAGACTGTCTTCGACAGAGTTAAGGCCCTGCCGGGGCAGATAGTTTCCGCTATCGGTTCCCTTGGAAGCATCCTCTACAGTGCCGGCAAATCGGTTATCCAGGGTCTGATCAACGGTATTGATGACAAGGTTGGTGCCCTGAAGAGCAAGGCTTCGAGCATCGCTAACAGCATCAGGGACACGATCAGTAGTGCCCTGAACATCGGGTCGCCGTCTAAGGTCATGTTCGACCTTGGCCGGTTCGCCACAGAGGGCCTTGTGTTGGGGTTGTCGGCTGACAGTGGTGATCTGGCTGCCGCCGCTAAGACCTTGGCCTCGACAACCATTGCCCCCGTTGAGGGGGCTGCTGAAACCTCGACAGCCACCAGGGGTGCCGCACTGAACATTGGCACGTTCATCGCGAACAGCAAGGCTTCCGCCGCCGAACTGGCGGAAGAGATTCTGTGGATGTCGAGCACTAGGGGGTGGGCACTATGACGGGTGGTGACCTCATCACAGGTGATGGGCGCCTCGAATATAACGGGGTCCTTCTCGGCGACGACATCACAACATTCTGCACGACGATAACTGGGTGGGATGATCTGTGTGATGTGTCGACAGCGTCAGCTGATCTCGCCATGTATCACGGTGGCCGTGTCGGCCGCTACTATGCGCGGCCACGAACCATCACCTGGACTGGTGTTGTGAACAGCGCCACGGACACGGATTTTCCTACCACGATAGCGGCGTTACGCGCGGGTTTCGGTGTCAACCGCGCCGAAACCCAAATACCCATTTACATCCGAACCCATGATACGACCCTGCAATGCTATGGGTCGGTGACCAGGCGAAGCATACCCAATGACCGTATTTTTGGATGCGCCCGGATAGCTGATCTGAGCGTCCAGTTCTATTGTCCTGACCCGCGACGATATTCTCTGACATCGACAACGCTGGTGACTGATTTTCCTGCTTTGACAGAGGATGGTCTTGACTATCCTCTGGTTTATCCACTGGATTATGGGGCTGCTGCCGCGACGGGTTCGGCGTCGTTCTCGACGTCGGGTGATGCCCCTGTGCCCGTGGTCTACACATTCACAGGTCCCTGCGTCAACCCAAAACTGACGAACAGCACCACAGGCGCCCATGTGGCATTCTCTCTGACACTCGTGTCAGGGGACAAGCTGGTGCTGGACACAGCGGCCGGAACCGCCGTGTTGAACGGTACCGCAGACCGGCTGTACACCCGAACCGTTGACTCTTCCCCGATGCCCCTGTTGGAGCTGGAGCCGGGGGTCAACAGTTTGTACGCGACCGGTGATTCATGGAGTTCCGGTGCGACCCTAACCATTGCCGCCGCCGACGCGGCCTACTTCTAGGAGTACCCCGTGACGGTACACGCATTAGGTCTAGAGTCGGGTGTGACAACCCTTCAGATGCACCGCCAGACCTTGGAGGGTCTGACTACACAGATTGGCACAACGAGCCCCTTTTCGGGGCTCTCCGGCCTTTACAGGGGCTGCCCGATATCCTATACGGCTGTTACGACAATGAGTATCAGTGTTGCCCCATTCGTAGCGTGGATCAAGGGAACCTCGACAACGACGCAGGGCGGCTATCCGTTCATCTCTGATGCCGCTGTGACGATCACCTTCGATGATGGGAATGCGTCGACAGCCCGAACAGATAAGATCATTGCCCGGGTTCAGGACAACACCTATGATGGTGGTGGGGTTACCGCCGCGTCGGTCGCCTATTGGAAGGGTGATACGACTACTGGTGCGGCAACAGCGTTGCCGGCGTCCTGTCTTGAACTGTATTCGGTGGTTGTGCCGGCTGGTGCGAGTGTTGGAACAGGTGGCATCACCTGGTCTACCGCGCTGACCGCCACATATGTTTACACCTCCGCCAGCGGTGGTGTGGTCGACTGTAATACGGCTGCTAAGACCACGGCGTTTATCGCTAAGACTCCACCCTCGGGCACACTTATTTGGAGGGATGATCAGGGCTGGTTCGAGTACAGCCGTTCGGGTGTGAACCGTCCTCTGACGGTTCCCATTAACTCGACTGCGGCGACTCTGCCAACATACGTCATGTATCCGGCAACCGGATCATGCGCGTTCGTCAACGATCTGCATTTGCTGATGCGCTACTCGGGAACCGCATGGGTGCCGGTAATCAACGTACCGATGTGTGTTCTCAGCCATGTCACATCGGTTGCCACACCTGTCGACATTCCGTGGGACACGGAAACTTTCGATCCGTTGGGCTGGCATTCGACGGTGACGAATCCGTCAAGGATCACACCAACTATCGCCGGCTGGTATGAGGTGAACTCAAAATGGGGGATTGTTCCAACCGCCGCGACAAGGATGCTCACTAAGACACGCAAGAATGGTGCTGACATTGTTGGTGGCGAACACACGATCATGTCAACAACCTCGTTGTACGCGTCATCCTCGTTCACGGCGCCACTGGTATACCTGAACGGGTCAACGGACTATATCAGTGTTAATGCGAGTACCGGGGGCACTGATGCTGTCGCCGTGTCGGCGACGGGTTTGCAGCCGTTCGTCAGTGTGAAACTTATCCGGGTCGACCAAACATAGGGGCTTGTTGTGGTTTTGTTTCTCGTTGATGCCCATCTGACCTATCAGGCGGGTCTTAGCATGTCCGCTGTGGCCTCGGAGGGCTATAGCGGTGTAATCGTCAAGGCTTCGCAGGGCTGCACCGGTTATCTTGCCCCATCGGGGTTTGACACGTGGATAGCGGAGATTCGTGCGGCCGGCATGGTGCCGGGCGCCTACCACTGGTTGAACGAGACCAGTGGTGTAACCCAGGCGAACCGGTTTGTTGACCGCCTAACCTCGGTTGGCGGTGTGGAGGGCATGATCTGTGCCGTTGACTGCGAGGACTCCGATAATCCAGCGACTCTGCAAGTCCTGACGGACTTCATCACCACCTTCCAGTCTCGTACGAGTGGCCATCCGTTGTTGGTTTATAGCGGTAATTGGTGGTGGACTTCCCGGGGGTGGGACATCTCGGGGTTAGGGGTGCACCTGTGGGATTCCCGGTATGTTAGTGGCACGGGAACCGGTTCGGCTTTGTACGCCAAGGTTCCGGCCACGTGGTGGGTTCCAAGATATTCGGGTATCACCCGAACTACCCTGCTCCAGTTCTCGTCGACTGCCACGGTTGATGGTCAGGCGGTTGATGTTTCGGCTTTCGAGGGTGGTGCCGCCGAGCTGGCGGCACTGACAACAAGTACCGCTGTGGCAGCCACTATGGCTGCCACCGTCGCAGTGGAGGAAGACAACATGCCGTATCTCGTCAGCTTGGATGGAAAGCCCGAGATTTTCCTGTCAGACGGTATCTACGCTCGCCATGTCGCGAGTAGTGCGGACCGCACGATCGCCGATTTCAAAACATTGTCTGATGAGGGATCGTTGCCGTTGGGCAACGGTGCCGCTGTGCGGGGAGTATCGAATCCGACGCTAATTGGCCGGGTTCTCGCACCGGTGCCGGCTGGTTGGGAGGACTATGCGGCTGACACCGCCAACACTTCGGTGTCTCTGTCTGATGCCCAGCTCGGTTCGATTACCACGGCGGCGTCGGCGGCTGTCGCCGCATCATTGTCCGCTGTTTTGTCGGCCGCTGGTGCCGCCGGCGACGCCTTGGGTGTTCTGAACGACACTGTTGCGGCCTGATGACCAGCGTAAACCCGCTGAGAGCCACGTAGAGGCCCTAAAACGGCTTGGGGGTACCTCAGGGTACCCCCAAGCTTGTTCTACATGCTTTTATTTGGTGATCTCTGTGGCGTCAACCAGGATCTCATCTACCACGCTGGTAGAAGTCGATAAACTTCCAGTGTGGGGGGAGTTCATCCCCGGCTTTCGCCTGATACTCGGCGAGAAGAGCCCTCCATGCTGGCTCTTTAAGCTCGCTCATATGGGACCTATATTTGAGGTTCCCATGTCCGTCACTGTCGAATACAAGCATGTATTCGATCCCGTTCTTCTTGTTCACCTGTGTTTCCTCACAGTCTCGGTTCGCAGCAGCGTATATCCGGTACACATCGGATTCTGGTAGATTCGCTTTAGGTCAGCCGGCAGGCCGGCATACCATTCGCGACACAACGATTCGAGCTTACGCTCCCTGATGTTCGTTGCCTGTCGGCGTGTGCTGAGAAGCACCCGCTCCGACTCGCTACCAAAGTTCTTGCCCAGACCGTATTCGATGTCCAATTGGTAGATGAACACCT
>Ga0102851_10000777_pt1 | contig 16995 bp, 14 predicted proteins | sample Mud3Dept3metaG_FD_79558 | JGI IMG/M metagenome (GOLD analysis project Ga0102851, IMG submission 79558) | Freshwater wetland microbial communities from Ohio, USA, analyzing the effect of biotic and abiotic controls - Mud 3 Core 4 Depth 3... | ecosystem: Environmental > Aquatic > Freshwater >... | reverse complement strand
GGCCGCTCGAACCGGGGCGCTGCTGCACGACCGGATGAAGGCGATCGCCGAGCGCCACCCCTCGGTCGGAACGACGCGGTCGATCGGGCTCTTCGGGATCGTCGAGCTCGTGCGCGACCGGCGAACCTACGAACCGATGGCGCCGTTCGGCGGATCGTCACCCGAAACCACCGCGCTGTCCCGCTTCTTCCGGGAGCAGGGGCTGTACACGTTCGTACGGTGGAACACGTTTTTCACCAATCCGCCGCTGACGATCAGCGAAGCCGAGCTCGAGGAGGGCCTCGACATCATCGATCGTGGCCTGGCGATCACCGACCACGGCGTGAAGCAGTAGGAGGGGCAGCCGACGCGCCTGCGCCGGGGATCAGAGCGAGCGCGCGACCAACTCTTTCATGATTTCGTTTGCGCCGGCGTAGATGCGCTGCACGCGGCTGTCGGCCCAGATCCGGGCGATCGGGTACTCCACCATGTACCCGTAGCCGCCATGCAGCTGCACGCAGGCGTCGGCGATGGCGCACTGCTTGTCGGTGAGCCACCACTTGGCCATCGATGCGGTGGCCGTGTCGAGCGTGCCCGCCATCAGGCGCTCGATGCAGCTGTCGAGGAAGACACGGCCGATGTGCGCCTCGGTCTTGCACTCGGCCAACGCAAAGCGCGTGTGCTGCAGGTTCATCAGCGTACCGCCGAAGAGCTTGCGGTCCTTCGCGTACTGCGTGGTGATGTCGACGGCGAGTTCCATGGTCGCGACGGCCGACACGGCGATGAGCAGGCGCTCGTAGGGCAACTGCTCCATCATCTGCGCGAATCCCTGCCCTTCGATCGAACCAAGGAGGTTCGCGGCGGGCACGCGAACGCCGTCGAAGAACAGTTCGCAGGTGTCCTGGCCGTGCTGGCCGATCTTCTCGAGGGTGCGCCCCACCCGGTAGCCCGCAAGGTCCTTGGTCTCGACCATGATGAGCGAGATGGCGCGGGCGCCGCGCTGGGCCGGGTCGGTCTTGACCGCCAGGCAGATCAGGTCGGCGTGCCACCCGTTGGTGATGAACGTCTTCGAGCCGTCAATCACGTAGTGGTCGCCCTCGCGGCGTGCCGTCGTCTTGATGCCTTGAAGGTCGGACCCGGCGCCCGGCTCGGTCATCCCGATGGCGCCCACCATCTCGCCAGCGGCCATCCGCGGCAGCCACGCCCGCCGCTGGGTCTCACTGCCATAGGCCAGCACGTAGTGCGCCACGATCTCCTGGACCGAGCAGCCAAAGCTCGTGACGGGTGCGTAGCCGAGTTCTTCGAGCACCACGGCGGTGTACGCAAAGGTGCCGCCGCCTCCCCCGTACTCCTCGGGCACGTCGGCCAGCAGGAAGCCGGCTTGGCCTGCCTTCAGCCACGCCTCGCGATCGATGTGATGCTGCGCTCGCCAGCGATCCTCGTGGGGGAGGAACTCCGCCCGGAGAAACTGCCGAACCGACTTGCGGAAGATGGCCAGATCGTCGTTCATCCAAGGGGAGGTGTAAGCGCTCATCGTCAGATCTCCAGCCAGGAGAACCACACCGGGTGACGCCGCTTGTACCAGGAGAGCACTTCGCGAAGCGTCACCTGGTGGTCCGGCGGGATCACCGCCTCGGGGATGCGGTCGAAGTGCAGCCGAATCCGGTTGGCGTTCGAAAACTCGAGCGCCTCGGCGCAGAGCGTCTGCAGCTCGTTCCTGATTCGCCCCGAGTCGGAGATCTTCACCGGACGGCGCTCGTAGTCGGCACCGGCCAGGAAGCGGCGCAGCAGGGGACTGAAGACGAGCCGGCTCTGCTCGAGCGTCTCGGTGAGTCGCAGGGTGAACGTGATGCGCTTGTCCCCCCGTTCGGACGCGAGCCGCACCGTGACGCGATAGACGCCAGGCTCGACCTGTTCGACCCCCGGTGCCCCGGAGTAGGGGTCGGGGCACATGTAGCCGGACACGGCCAGCACGTCCCACACCTTCTCGGGAAAGAAGTCGTCGGCTGACAGCGTGGCCTTTCGCAGCTCGACGCCGGCGTCGCCGCCCTCGTGGATCATCCGCCGGTAGTCTGTGACGGTCGCGGCACCTGGGGGCGTGCCGAGATGGGGCTCGAGCCGAGACGCGAAATCTGTCGCGTCGGGGTCGAGGCCCATGATGTGCTGCTCGCGATCGTACGGGAGGACGAACTTCGACGTGAACACGTTGAGCGACGCATCGAGCCCGAGCATCCGCGCCAGGCTCGCGGCCTGCACCGCCTCGGCCGACGCCGCGTAGCCGTCGCAGAAGAACAGGTGCGGGTGGCCTGCCTCGTCCGTCCAGGGGCCGATGAGGTAGGTCGGTGCGTATGTTCCAGACTCGGTGAAGGCCTTCATTCCGGTGGGCAGCGTCCAGCCGTCCTCCACGACGTGGACGCCGAGATCACGCCAGGCCTGCCACAGGCCGCCGATGCGGGCCACGCGACTCTTGCCGCCGAGGGTCCACACGTGAATGTGCTCGCGACGGATGCCCGGGTACGCCAGCTCGATGGCCCGCACGACCAACGCGCGCGGCGTCCTGAAGTTGATCAGCGTCGACTGTTCGGCCGCCGCCCTTACCACCGCCGCCGGAAGGAAGAGGGTTCCGATGTAGCCCTCGTACGGCCGCACGATGTGGAGTGGCTGGTCGAAGACGTGCAGCACCGTCATCGGGCCGGTGTCGCTGCCCATGGCGAACCGTGACGTGTTCTCGAGCGTGTCGATCGCGGTGCCCCACACCCGGATGCGCGATTGCTTCAGGTCGGTGTAGAAGCCGTCCCAGCCGTACCCGTTGTCGTTCAGCAGGCGCGCGACGCGCTGGTCGAGCCACCGCGCGACCTCCGGTCGGGCGTAGACCCGTCCAAACCCGAGCTGCGGGTTCGAACCCATTTCTGGCGTCTCCCCGCCCTTCGGCATGAGACCTTCGCCGAGCGACACGATGATCGCGTGGTTCTCGGGCAGGTGCCGCGAGAGGTACCAGAGGCTCTCGCTCATCGCGTACGCCGAGATGGCGTCCGCGTCCTTCTTCACCTGGTTCAGGCCTGCCTTGTCGAGGGTGGCGCCTTCCCCGAAGCGGCCGAACAATTGCGTCCCAAGAGCCGTCACCGCGCCCGTCATCGCAAAGAGGCGCTCCATCCGACCGTTGAGGAATGACATCTCGTGGACGAACTCGGCCGCTGGTTCGCCGCGGCTCCACGCGATGTCGACGTCCTCGAGCCACAAGTGGAAGCGGCCCAGGATCGGCCGGGTGTCGAACGACCACTGCGCGCGAAGGTCCTGACGGTCCTGGAGATTCATGAAGGGCTCCTGTGCGGGGGACAGACGCGCCGACACTGCGCGTAGTGTCACACGCCAGGCCCGAAGTCAAGCGTAGGTGGGCCGCATATAATCGACCGCGCCGGACAGGGGAGCCATGCCATGGACACACCGTATCAACGATTTGCGAGCGGAGATCTAATCCTCCGTGACGAACTTGCCATCGATCGCACGCTCCTGGCCAACGAGCGCACGCTGCTGGCCTACATGCGGGGCGGGGTCACCCTGTTCCTCGCCGGGGTCACGTTCATCCACTTCTCCGAGCGCGACTGGTTCACGCTGCTGGGCATCGCCTGCCTGCCCGCGGCCGTTGCGATCGTCGCGGTCGGGACGCGCCGCTACCGGCGGATGGACCGGGCGATCAAGATCGTCCGGGATCGCAGGCCGCCCGCAGCGTGACCACACAGCCGCCCGAACGCCGCAGGCGCGCTCAGGGCACGCCCGCCACGTCGTCGATCTTCGCGAGTTGCTGGAGCTGCTTGAACGCCTCGCTCTTCGTTCGCCCGGTTGCCAGCTCGCTCTCCCAGCCCTTATGCGCCTCGGCGACCCACATCAGCTGCGATCGCACGGTCCACCCGTCGATGACGAGCGCTTCCTCGACCTTCTGCCAGTCGCGGCTGTCCGGGAACCGCAGGTCGACGATGGCCCTGAAGGTCGCCTCGAGCTGCTCGATGTCCTCCCTCGTCGGCGTCGCCGCATCTGGCAGGGTGACCTCGATGACGTTGCTGCCCGCCATGGCGTGCACTCCCTTCGTCACAGTCCGTACCGCTCGGTGATCGCTTTCTTGCTCTTGTTGAGGATGTCGTGCTTCCGCCCCACCTTGACGAAGGCTTCGATCGCCCGATCGAGATGGGCCTTCTGGTGTGCGGCCGACAGTTGGGTCCTGATGCGCGCCTGTCCCTTGGGTACCACAGGAAAGAAGAAGCCCACCACGTAGATGCCCTCGGCAAAGAGGTCGCGCGCGACGTCCTGTGCCAGCTTCGCGTGGTAAAGCATGACCGGCACGATCGGGCTCTCGCCGGGCTTGATGTCGAAGCCGGCCTCCGTCAGCAGCCGCCGCCAGTAGCGGGTGTTCTCCTCGAGCGCATCCCGCCGCTCGGTGGTCCGCGAGATGAGCTCGAGGACCTTGAGGGCGCCGGCCACAATCACGGGCGGCACGCTGTTGGAGAACAAGTAGGGCCTGGCGCGCTGCCGGCACATCTCGACCAACTCGGCGCGCCCGCTGACGCAGCCGCCCGATGCCCCGCCGAGGGCCTTCCCAAGCGTGGTCGTGATGATGTCGATCTTGCCGAACACGCCCTTCTGCTCGTGGGTCCCCCGCCCGGTCTTCCCGATGAAACCGGTGGCGTGGGAGTCATCCACGAACACCATGGCCCCGTACCGCTCGGCCAGGGCGACGATGTCGTCGAGTCGCGCGAGGTCGCCGTCCATCGAGAACACGCCGTCGGTGATGACCAGCCGGAAGCGCTTGTCCTGGTGTTCCTGCAGCTTCTCCTCGAGATGCGCCATGTCCGAGTGCTTGAAGGTGTCCTGCATCGCCTTCGACAGGCGCATGCCGTCGACGATCGAGGCGTGCACGAGCCGATCGGCGATCATCACGTCCTGTTCGCCCAACAGGGCCTCGAACACCCCCGCATTGGCGTCCATGCAGGACGGGAAGAGCAGCGTGTCCTCCGTGCCGAGGAAAGTCGTGAGCCGCTGCTCGAGCTCGCGGTGGATGTCCTGGGTACCGCAGATGAAGCGGACCGACGACATGCCGTAGCCGCGAGCCTCGAGGCCGGCGTGCGCGGCCGCGACGACCTCGGGGTGGCTCGAGAGCCCGAGGTAGTTGTTGGCGCACAGGTTGATGACCTGCCTCGGCGTCGCCCCGGCCGGGAACTCGACCTCGATGTCCGCCGCCTGTGGGGCGTGGATGAAGCGCTCTTCCTTGAAAAGTCCGGCGTTCCGCAGGCCGTCCAGCTCCTGCCGAAAATGCTGACGAACACGGGCCAGACATCCCTGTTCGACCTCGACCGCGTCGGCCATGATTCCTCCTCGCGTCGCTCGGGCTGTGTCAGGCGCCTGCGCGCGCGCCCCGAATCCGTTCGACCAGGCTGGCGATTCGTTCGACCGAGTCGAAGGCGGTTGGCGTCGCCTCGGCGTCGGGAATCTGAATCGTGTACTTCTTCTCCAGGAACCGCTTCAGCGACACCATCGAGAACGAGTCGACGATTCCACCCGTGATGAGCGGCGTGTCGACCACCACCTCGCGGTCGTCCCCCTCTTCGAGGTATTCCTTCACGACGTAGTCCAGGATCACGCGTCTCAATTCGTCCATGGAACCTCCACTTCGGTTCTCAGCCGTCGTTCTTCACCACCGAGCGCCGGGTGCCAGGCGCCGAGCCAACTTAGTCCTCCATGATCGTCGACAGATCGCCCAGCGGCTCGCCGAACTCCTTCGCCCGCAGCACGCGACGCACGATCTTCCCGCTGCGGGTCTTCGGCAGCGAGGCCACGAACTCGATCTCCTGGGGCATGGCGAGCGGCGACAGCCTTCGCCGCACGACGTTCATGATCTCCAGTTCGAGGTCGTCGCTCGGCTCGAAGCCGGGCTTCAGCGTCACGAACGCCTTGACGACCTCCATGTTCACCGGGTCGGGTTTCGCCACGGCGGCCGACTCGGCGACGGCCGGGTGCTCGAGCAGCGCCGACTCGATCTCGAACGGCCCCACCAGGTGCCCGCCGGTATTGATGACATCGTCGTCGCGACCGACGAACCAGAAGTAGCCGTCGCGATCGATCGTGGCGCGGTCGCCGCAGAGGTACCATCCGTTCCGGAACTTGGCCGCGTAGCCCTCGGGGTTGTTCCAGTAGGCACGCATCATCGACGGCCAGCCCGGCCGCAGCGCGATGAGACCTACGCGGCCGCTGTCGGAGACCGGCTCGAACGTCTTCGGGTCGACCACCGTCGCCGTGATCCCCGGAAACGGCCGACCCATGGAGCCGGGCTTGATGGGCATGCCAGGCAGGTTCGTGATCACGATGCACCCGGTCTCGGTCTGCCAGAAGGTGTCGTGGAACATCCGCCCGAACGCCTCCTGCGACCAGAGCACGGCCTCGGGATTCAGGGGTTCGCCGACGCTCGCCAGGTGCCTGAGGGACTTCAGATCGAAGCGGCGGACCAGGTCGGTTCCCTCGCGCATCAACAGGCGGATGGCGGTCGGTGCCGAGTACCACACGGTCACCCGGTGCTTCTCGATGAAGCGGTACCATCGCTCGGCGCTGAAGCCCGAGTCGAGCACCACCTGGGTCGTGCCGTTCGACCAGGGGCCGATGATGCCGTACGAGGTCCCGGTCACCCAGCCCGGATCCGCGTTGCACCAGTAGATGTCGTCAGGCCGCAGGTCGAGCACCCACTTGGCGGTGAGGTACTGGGAGACCACCGAGTAGTGGACGTGCTGGGCTCCCTTGGGCTTGCCCGTCGTGCCCGACGTGTAGTGCAGCACCGAGGCCGTATCCGGCGTCGAGGGGTAGGAGTCGAAGGCCTGGACGCGCGGTAGTTCGTGCAGCGCCAGCGACGTCTCGCCATCCTTCAGGGCGCTGGCAGGCGCGTCCACGACAATCACGTGGCGAAGCGCAGGGAGGGTTCCACGGATTCGTCGCACCTTCCCGAGGTGCTTCCTCTGCGTCACGATCGCCGCCGTGCCGGCGTCGTCGAGCCGCGTGTGCAGTGATTCCTCGCCGAACGCCGAAAAGAGCGGCTGGACGATCCCGCCCATCTTCAGTGCGCCCACGAAGCCGAGATACAGTTCGGGAACCCGGTCGAGGAACAAGCAGACACGCTCGCCCGGCACCAGGCCGAGGTCCAGCAGGAATGCGGCGAACGTATTCGACAACAGGCGCAGGTCGTCGAACGAATAGAACCTGCACCGCCCCTGGAAGTCCTCCCACAGAAGGGCCAGCTTGTGCCCTTGGCCCAGCTGACAGACGCGGTCGCTGCAGTACCACCCGATGTTGATGGGGTCGCCAGGACGATAGCCGAGTTCGCGTTCGGCGATCCCCCAATCGAAGTCCCGGCGCCGTTGCTCGTAGTCGGGCTCTGCGTAGACGGTGGGCTGGCTCATGCTCGCTTCTCCAGGACGACGGTAGCGCAGACGTGCCGGCGGGTGCTCGCCAGCGACAGCAGGATGCGATCCGCGCCGCGCTGCCGCGCGAGATCCGCCAGTCGGCCGCGCAACGCCAGAGCGGGCCGGGCGCCGACCCCGGCCGAGACCTCGACGTCGCGCCACCGCCACCCTTCACCGACGTCGAGGCACAGCGCCTTGAACAGCGCCTCCTTGGCCGCAAAGCACGATGCGAGTGCGCGCATCGGCCGGCGATGAGCGTCGCAGGCCTCGAGCTCGGCGGATGAGAACACCTTCAGCGCTGCGGCCGAGCCATGACGCTGGACCTCGTGCTCGAGACGCGCGACGTCGAAAAGATCGAGGCCGAGGCCGACGATCAAGGCTCGCGTCCTCCTCAGGCGTATTTCGGGGGCAAGAACGCACATCCCTCCTGCCTGGCAACAGGGATCGGGGGATGCGGGGGGCCGGGCAGTGGGGGCCGCCCGTGCCCCTATTCTACTCCCGGAACTCGACAGAAACGGGGTCCAGGCCCTCTTGGATGCTGAGGTGCGCGGTGCTGAGTGAGTGCTACACTCACTGCCACGGGTGACCACGCGCCATCACGGTTTCGCGGGCTTCACCGGGGGAGGCACGAGATGAAGAGTGTGCGGGCTGGGTTCGTGACGGGGATGATCATCGCGGCGCTGTCATGGCCTGCATCGGTCCTGGCACAGGGCGTGGAAGGCACCCGGTCGGTGTACCTCTCGGTCGGCACCGGGGTGGGACTCTCCGGCAACGTCATCGAGGAAGGCGTGGGCACCCTCAACGACGAGCCTGGCGTGTTCGTCGAGCAGGCGTTCAGCAACCATTACAGCGACGGACTGAAGATCCGCGGCGGGTTCGCGTGGGGTTTCGACTACAACAAGGAAGTGTACGGCACCTTCGGCTACGGCAAGCTCAACGCCACCGAGCGCGTGGTGGGGTCAATCGCGGGCTACCCCTTGTATGCGCGCTTCTCCAACGCGAGAACCATCGACCTCGAGGGCGGCGTCCGCTACTACTTCCTCGCAGACGGACCCCTGCGCACCTACGTCGGGGGTGTCGCCGGACTGCGCTTCCTCGACGAAGTCAACACCACCCTGAGAGTGATCGAACTGGGTGTCACCCTCCCGGACGTCGAGTACTTCGACACCTCGACCTTGTTCATCTTCGGCGGCGATGCCGGCATCATGCGCGATTTGTCGCCCAGCGTGGCCATCGGCGGCGAGCTCGGCCTGCGCTTCCAGCCGAAGCCCGGACAGGAGACGTTCCTGCTGGCCACGGGCTTCCAGGACATCAACGACACCGGCAGCCGCTGGTCGATTCCGATCAACGTGTTCATCGCCTACAAGTTCTAGGCGCCACCGAGCAGCTCCGCACGCCAGAGGCCGCCGCTTGCTCGAGCCGGTCTCGGGTCTCGGCGGAGCTCTCCTTACGCGCGGGCCTCAAATGACGTATCGTAAGCGGTTGTTGTCGCAGGAGACCCGCATGCCTCGTGGCAAGCCGCCAGTCCCGTCGTCGTCCCCCGAAGCCCGCTCCCCCCGGATCGTCATCGAGAACGTGCGACCGCGCGTGGACAACGGTCGGTTCGCCGTGAAGCGCGTTGTCGGTGAGAGCGTTGACGTGGCGGCCGACGTCTACGCCGATGGCCACGACGAGATCAGGGTGTTGTTGCTGTGGCGACGTCAGCGCGAAACCGAGTGGGTCGAGGTGCCGATGGAGCTCGTCGGCAACGACCTCTGGACGGCCGGTTTCGAGATCGTCTCGCTCGAGCCGCACGTCTATAGCGTCACCGCGTGGGTGGATCACTTCCGAACCTGGCGGCGGGGGTTGGGGAAGAAGGCGCACGCTGGCACCGCTGAGCGGGTCGACCTCCAGGTGGGCGCGGACCTCGTCGCGCAGGCTGCCGTGCGCGCTCGTGGCCGCGATGCGAAAGCCCTGATGGCCTGGGCCGAGGAACTGCACGAACTGGAGCCCACGGCCGAGGGTCTCACGCGGGCCCTCGCCGACGATCTCGGCGCGCTCATGGATCGGCATCCGGACCGATCCGAGGCAGTTCGCTGGACGCCGGATCTGCGAGTCGATGTGGACCGCGAGCGGGCGAGATTCAGCGCCTGGTATGAGTTCTTTCCGCGGTCGACCGGCAAGAAGGGACACCACGGCACCTTCCGCGATGCCGAGGCGCAGCTGAAGTACGTGGCCGACATGGGCTTCGATGTCGTCTACCTTCCGCCCATCCATCCCATTGGCCGTTCGCATCGCAAGGGCCCCAACAACAACCCCAAGGCGGCTCCGGGCGACCCGGGCAGTCCGTGGGCCATTGGCGCGAAGGAAGGCGGGCACACGAGCATCCATCCCGACCTGGGGACGATGGCTGACTTCCGACGCTTTGTCGCAAAGGCGGGGGACCTCGGCATCGACGTCGCCCTCGATCTGGCGCTGCAGTGCGCGCCCGATCACCCGTGGGTGACCGAGCATCCGCAGTGGTTCAAACAGCGGCCCGACGGCAGCGTCCAGTACGCGGAGAACCCTCCGAAGAAGTACGAGGACATCTACCCGATTCATTTCGAGACCGACGACTGGCGCGCCCTGTGGCAGGCACTGCTCGACGTCGTGCGGTTCTGGGTTGGCGAGGGTGTGCGGATCTTCCGCGTCGACAACCCGCATACGAAACCGTTTCGTTTCTGGGAGTGGCTCATCGCCGAGGTGCGCCGCGATTACACCGACGTGATGTTCCTCTCGGAGGCGTTCACGCGGCCCAAGGTCATGTACCAGCTGGCGAAGCTCGGCTTCACGCAGTCGTACACGTACTTCGCCTGGCGCAATACCAAGTGGGAGTTGACGGAGTACCTGACCGAACTCACGAAGACCGACGTGAAGGAGTTCTTCCGCCCGAACTTCTGGCCCAACACGCCTGACATCCTGACCGAGGCGCTGCAGCACGGCGGGCGCCCCGTGTTCATGATGCGCCTCGCGCTCGCGGCCACGCTGACGGCGAACTACGGCATCTACGGACCCGCGTTCGAGCTGGTCGAACACACGCCTCGCCAGGAGGGGAGCGAGGAGTACCTGGACTCCGAGAAGTACCAGCTGCGGCACTGGGACCTGAAGCGTCCCGACAGCCTGCGCGAGTTCATCGCTCTCGTGAATCGGATCCGTCGCGAGAACGCGGCCCTGCACTGGAACGAGACGCTCGCGTTCCATCCGGTCGACAACGAGGAGATCATCGCGTACAGCAAGGTCAGCGCCGATGGCACCAACCTCGTGCTGGTGGTGGCGACGCTCGACCCACATCACCGCCAGGCAGGCTGGCTGCAGCTGCCGCTCGACCGGTTCGGCATCGAATCGGACCGGCCGTACCAGATGCACGATCTGCTCACGGGTGCGCGCTACCTGTGGCACGGGCCGCGCAACTACGTCGAGCTCGACCCGCACCACTCGCCCGTGCACGTCTTCCGGCTGCGACGCCGGGTGCGCACGGAGCGGGATTTCGACTACTTCGTCTAGCGAGGCCGACGGGAGTCGCGTGCGTTCACGAGGTCGTCCGATCATCTTGCGCACGCCGTGGGCGCGCGCGCTCCGCGGGCGCAGCCGGGCTGCGATCGAGGCGCGGCTTCCCGGTTTCCTGCTGGCCCAGCGGTGGTTCGGTGGCAAGGGCCGTCGCATCCGGCACGCAACCGTGGTCGACGCGGTGCCTCTGCCGGCCGGTCGCGACGTCGTGTTCGTGACGCTCGTGGGGGTGAGTTACGCCGAGGGCAGGCCTGACACCTACACGCTGGTGCTTGGCTGCGTCCTGGGTGATGAGGCCTCGCGGATGCGGCACGATGAGCCGCACCGCGTGGTAGCGGACGTGACACTGGGCGAGCGCGAGGGCGTCGTGCACGAAGCGCTGGGAGATCCCGGACCGTCGGCCGTGCTGCTGCGGGCCATCGCGCGGCGCTCGGTCCTCGAGGGGAGCCGGGGCAGCCTCGTCGGCGTGCCGGGACCGGCTTTTCGCCGCATGCGGGGGACGGGCCCGCTCGATTCGCGGCTGCTCGGGGCCGAACAGAGCAACACGTCGGTCGTGTTCGGCCGGCGACTGATCCTCAAGATCTTCCGGCGTGCCGAACCCGGGTCGAACCCCGAGCTCGAGATTGGACGATTCCTCACCGATCGGGCCCGATTCGCCCACGCGCCGGCGGTGGCCGGCGGCTTGGAGTACCGCCCGCGACGGGGAGCCCTCGTCACGCTGGGGGTCCTCCAGGCGTGCGTGCCCAATCGCGGCGACGCGTGGACCCATACGCTGGCCGCGCTCCGGCGGTACTACGGGCGGCTCGTGTCGACGCCCTCCGGCGCTGGGACCCGCGTGCGGCCTGCCGGGTCGGCGCGTGATCAGGCGCAGGCACCCATCCACGGCCACGCCCGGAGGCTGGTCGGATCCTACCTGGACGATGCGCGGCTCCTGGGCAGGCGCACGGGCGAACTGCACCTCGCACTGGCCCACGAGAGTACGGATCCCGCCTTCGCGCCGGAGGCGTTCACACCGTCCTACCGGCACTCGCTCGGCCGATCGATGTGCTCGTTGGCCGAGCGGAACCTGTCGCTCTTGAAGCGGCGCCTGCCTGCGCTGTCTCCTGAGACACAGGCGGCGGCCACCGCCCTGGTCAAACGGCGCGGCGAACTGCTCGGCAGGTGCCAGGCCGTGGCGACTCAGAAGGTCACGGCCCTCCGCACGCGCGTACACGGGGACTATCACCTCGGCCAGGTGCTGAGGACGTCGGACGACTTCATGATCATCGACTTCGAGGGCGAGCCTGCGGTTCCCCTGTCGGCGCGGTGCCTGAAGCACAGCCCCCTCAAGGATGTGGCCGGCATGGTACGGTCGTTCCATTATGCGGCGCACCACAGCCTGCGCAGCCTCGAGGCACGCGAGACGCTTCGGCCAGAGGCGCGCGCCGCGCTGACACCTTGGGCCAGATGCTGGTGTGAGTGGGTGACGACGGCGTTTCTCGACGAGTACCTGGTCACCGTGAACGGCGCGACCTTCCTGCCGCCCAGGAGAGACGACGTGGACGCGCTGCTCGCCGTCTACTTGCTCGAGAAAGCGATCTACGAACTGGGCTACGAGTTGAACAACCGGCCGGAGTGGGTGCACCTGCCGCTCGGAGGGATCCACGAACTGCTGGCGGCAAACCAGGGCGACCATGACGCGCAGGTGACGACCGAGACAGAGGAGCGACAAACGTGAGCGCACAGCCAATCCGACACGATCTGAGCCTGCTCGGGCCAGACGACATGCACTTGTTCAACGAGGGCACCCACTACCGCGCCTACCGCGTCTTCGGCTCGCACCTGCTGACTCACGAGGGGCACGCAGGCACCCACTTCGCCGTGTGGGCGCCGAACGCCGGGAGCGTATCCGTGATGGGCGACTTCAACGGGTGGAGTCGCGATACGCATCCACTCAGACCGACCGGCTCGACGGGCGTGTGGGAGGGGTTCGTGCCTGGCCTCGGGCGGGGCACGGTTTACAAGTATGCGGTGCGATCGCGCGATGGCGCCTATCTGGTGGACAAGGCCGACCCGTACGCCATCCACGCCGAGGTGCCGCCGAACACCGGCTCCGTCGTTTGGGACCTCGACTACGCGTGGAGCGACGCGGAGTGGATGAGCACGCGCCCCGGTCGCCACGCTCTGACGGCCCCGATGTCGATCTACGAGGTGCACCTGGGCTCCTGGATGCGCAGGCCCGAGGAGGGCTACCGGTCGCTCAGCTATCGGGAGATCGCGACGCGGCTCGCCGATCACTGCGAACGGCTGGGGTTCACGCACGTGGAGCTGTTGCCGGTGACCGAGCACCCCTTCTTCGGATCGTGGGGGTACCAGACCACCGGGTACTTCGCGCCGACCAGCCGGTATGGCACCCCGCAGGACTTCATGTTCTTCGTCGACCACCTGCACCAGCGGGGCATCGGCGTCATTCTCGACTGGGTGCCGTCGCACTTCCCGACGGACGGTCACGGCCTGTCGTACTTCGACGGCACGCACCTGTACGAGCACGCCGACCCGAGGCAGGGCTTCCACCAGGATTGGAAGAGCTACGTGTTCAACTACGGCCGGCACGAGGTGCGCTCGTTCCTGCTCTCGAGCGCGCTCTACTGGCTCGACGTCTACCATCTCGACGGCCTGCGGGTCGATGCCGTGGCTTCGATGCTCTACCTCGACTACTCCCGGAAGGAAGGGGAGTGGATTCCCAACCAGTACGGCGGACGCGAGAACCTCGAGGCGATTCACTTCCTGCGTCAGTTCAACGAGGCCGTCTACCGGGAGCACCCCGGCGTGCAGACGTTTGCCGAGGAGTCGACCGCGTGGCCCATGGTGTCGCGTCCCGTCTACGTCGGTGGACTCGGTTTCGGCCTGAAGTGGGACATGGGGTGGATGCACGACACGCTGAAGTACATGAGCCTCGACCCGGTGCACCGCAAGTACCACCACAACCAGATCACCTTCCGGATGCTCTATGCCTTTCACGAGAACTTCGTGATGCCGCTGTCGCACGACGAGGTCGTCCACGGCAAAGGATCGCTGCTCGGCAAGATGCCGGGCGGCGGTTGGGACCAGTTCGCGAACCTGCGGACGCTCTACGGCTACATGTACGGCCAGGCCGGCAAGAAGCTGCTGTTCATGGGCGCGGAATTCGGGCAACGCGCCGAGTGGAACCACGACGGCAGCCTCGACTGGGGAGTGCTCGAGCACGAGAGCCATGCCGGCATCGTGAAATGGGTGAGCGACCTCAATCGGCTGTACCGTGCCGAACCTGCGCTGCACGAGCGCGACTGCGATCCCGAGGGGTTCCGCTGGGTGGACTGCAACGATGCCGAGAAGAGCCTGATTAGCTTCACCAGGCGCGGCCGCTCCACCGACGACATCGTGCTCGTGGTGTGCAACTTCACGCCGGTGCCGCGCGAGAACTACCGCCTCGGCGTGCCGCGGGGCGGCTACTGGAAGGAAGTGCTGAACAGCGACGCCGCGGAGTATTGGGGGCAGGGGTTTGGCAACATGGGCGGCGTCGAGGCCGCGCCCGTGCCTTCGCACGGCTTGCCGCACACCCTCGTGATGACGCTCCCGCCGTTGTCGGTGGTGTTCTTCAAGAGCGAGGCGCCGTCGGAGTCGACCAGCGAGGCCGTGACGGCGTGACGCGGTCGGCCCGCCGGAAGGCCGGCCGCTACAGAAGTGGTGCGGGAAGACCGGCCGCGGCGCTTGCCCTCGCGCCGCAGGAACCGAGGAACTTCGACGTGGCCAGCCAGGCCTGGTCTGGGTAGTACGCAAACACGGCGCTGCCGCCCTTGATCGTGTCGATCAGGGTCCGCGCCACGCTCTCACGCACGGCGGGGCACCCCCAGCTTCGGCCCAGTCGGCCCAACTGCTTCGCCAGTTGGGGATTCACGTAGGGCGCGCCGTGCATGACGATCGCCCGCTCGCGCGCGCGGTGGTTGACCCCGTCCTCGAGCCCCGTCAGCCTGAGCGAGTAGCCGTTCCGCCCAACGTAGGTGTCCTCGGTCACGAACAGCCCGAGGCTGGTCTGCAGGCTTCCCAGCCGGTTCGAGAAGCGGGTCGTCAGGTTCTCGCCGCTGTTCCGGCCGTGCGCGACGACCTCGGAGAACATTACCCGCAGTGACGCCAGATCGATCACCCACAGGCGGGGCTCGGTCGACGGCAGCGAGTAGTCGATGACCGTGAGCAGCGTCGGCTGCCTGACGAATCCCTGGCGCGCGGCGCAGACGGTGGCGTTCAAGGCCAGACGGAGGACGTCCGAGCGCAGGGACGGGGCCTGTTCACTGATCGCCCCGACGCCCGCCTCGGGCACCACCGGCGTAGCCGCGGGCCCAGTCGCCCGGAGGCCGGCGGCCAGCCAGACCACGATGGCCATGGCGGCAGCCAGACCCGCAGCAGCCGGGACGCGGGCCTTCGCCGTCATCGCGTGCGCGCGCTCCCAGGTCGTGCGAGGTGACGTGCCATGTGGGTGGAACTGGGTGGAGAGGATTGCTCGGCGGTCGTGACGAAGAACCCGTATTCTACGACAACAGGGGGCCATCAGCCAAGGAATCGTCCCCGGGGGCCATCCCTGCAGGCGCCGTTCTTCGCCGCCGGCCACACGATCACTGCGTGGCGCGACGATCGAACAGCATGGCTCCGAACGACCCGTCCTTCCTGGCGTACGGCAGGGCCAGCTGGCCCGCCACGAACCGGATTTGCCGCACGCCGCCCAACTGCTCCAGGTATCTGGTCTCCACGGTCATCGCGGGCTCGGGGCACATCTTCCGAGTGGCGCCGAGAGGGCCGACCGTGACGTCTCCCGGCTGGGCGCCGGTCTTTACCGGCCCGAAGTAGCCGTTGCAGCCGGCATTGCCGGCAAGGCGGTCTCCGTCGAGCTTCAACGTGACCTCGGGCGTCGCCGGTGCGGGCTCGTCCCACGCCCAGGCGCGCAGCACCCACTCGGCGCCGGCCAGCACTTCGACCGACAGCCTGCCTGTCTTCTTCGGGGCACCTTCCTCGAGACCACGAGGCTGGAGACTCCAGCTTCGGGTCACGAGATCGCCCGGACAGCACATCGCGTCGTTCTCACCAGCCTGGACAACGTCGACGACGATGAGGCGTCCGTCGATTCGCGCGTGGCGCACCTGCACACGATCACCCACGGGCGCCGTGGCGATGTTCTCGAGCCGTCCCCCCTCTCGTGCGACCACGGCGAGGTAGGACATCTCGCCGGTGCCCCCGGTGCTCCCGGCGAGGAGGGCCACAGCCTCCTCGGCGCCGTCGCTGTTGAGGTCACCAACCAGGCGGAAGTCGCGCACGTAGGAGACACTCGGCGCCGAGGCACCGCCAGGCTCGTATGGTTTCCCTTCCCACCGGCCGTTGGTGAGCGCGAACGGTGCACCTGCTTCCTCGACACCCCGGTACGTCGCGTTCTTGAGCTCCTCCAGCGTCGGGGCGGACCGATCGACCGCTGCAGCCGTGGCCGCCAGTGGGGCCGCCGTCGGCGTGGTCTCTTGCACGCGCGACTGGCACGCAGACACCCCGCTGACGAACAGCACGACGGCGATCCCTCGCAACAGACACAAATCGAGGGCCATGCGTTCCACCTCCCCAGGCAGCCTGCCGGCAGTTGAACCGGCCGTTCCTTCCTATCAGGTTTTGCGCACCCGGCGCAATCACCGTGGGCGACCGGGTCACGCAGGGCGAGGCGGTCTGCTGCGGCAGGCCGCGCGGCGTGCTCCGTCCGCGTTAGGATTACGGGGTGCCACAGGCCGATGCCGCGGCAATCCCGTGTCTCACGAGGAGTCATCCATGAGTCGACCGCACGCACCCATCACCCTTGTCGTCGGTATCGCGCTCGCAGCGGCGTTCGCCCTGCCGAGCCCAGCAGGCGCACAGCCCGCGCAGGCCAACCAGGAGTCTCCTGCGGTCGAGCGGCCTGATCGGCCCTCCGGCCCACCCGAGCCGAAGCCCTACGACAAGGTGATCACGAAGGACGCCAAGTCGGATGAAGGCGTGTTCACCGTCCATCGTCTCAAGGACAAGC
>Ga0102851_10000776_pt1 | contig 17020 bp, 15 predicted proteins | sample Mud3Dept3metaG_FD_79558 | JGI IMG/M metagenome (GOLD analysis project Ga0102851, IMG submission 79558) | Freshwater wetland microbial communities from Ohio, USA, analyzing the effect of biotic and abiotic controls - Mud 3 Core 4 Depth 3... | ecosystem: Environmental > Aquatic > Freshwater >... | reverse complement strand
ATTTGCAGAATATGCCCGCTTGAATGGTCGTCAGATTCTTGCGGACTTCTTTGGTTTAGATAATAGTCATTTCAACTCTGAATCAGGTGATAAGTTCAGAAACTATATAGATGTTTCATTCTCGAGTGACGGCCACTATGTGGCTTTCAACTACGCTGACAAGTTTTTCTTTGATTCAATCAATAAAGAATATGCTGATAAGCAGCGCCCTAAATGGTCTATGCAAATGCGGATGTCACGAGGCATTACATTCGACACTGAAACTGGGGATGTAGTGTCTTTTCCGTACGAGAAGTTTTTCAACATGAATGAATACATTGATGGCGATCTTGCCAATTTGGCAAAGAAGGTAGCTACTCAGAAGTATATAGCTACTGAAAAAGTTGATGGCATCCTCATTCATGCATTTTATGACAAGCACAACGACAAAGTCAGACTTGGCACAAGAGCAATGTTAGATCCAGATGAAAAAGGATTCATTGATACTGCTGAAAGATTAATGAAAAGAGGCGGCCGATATGACGACATTAAGACTATGCTACAAAATGGCAAGTCTATGGTACTTGAGCTTATCGATCCTAAGTATAGAGTTGTTATTGGCTATGGTGCAAAGAGTGCGCTTGTACTTCACGGCATAAGAGACCTTAAGTCTTCTAAAATGGAGGGCTTTAAAGAAACTGCTGATATTGCTAAGAATTTTGGACTTGGAGCTGTAGGCGGCAGGCAGTTTAATAGTTTTGAAGAGCTTGCAGAGTTTCAATCAAAGTCTAAGGAAGATGTAGAAGGCTTTGTCCTTCGCTTTGAAGACGGCTCAATGATTAAGGCTAAGACAGAAGCATATTTTGATAAACTTAAGGGATTGAAGGCACTTTCATATCAAAAGATCGGTGAATCAATTCTCAATGGTGAAGATTGGAATAGATTCAAATACGAGAAGATTAAGTCGGAAGAGCTATTTGATGTTGCTGATAAATACAGAGCCGATGTTATCAAACAAAGTGATAAGTTCAATGATTTCTTAACAGGGTTTGCTGACAAATTACTGGCTGCCGCTGGCTGGGAATCATACGGTAAGCAAGAGAAGCTGGAAGCACAGGCTGAGTTCAATCAGGCTTATGTACATGCATCTAGAACCGGCATCATTAATTCAGAGAAGCTGTCACCCGAAGACTTCCGTATTGCTATCAACTATCTTATCAGTGCTAGAATGAAGAATGAGAAGAAAGATGTTGATGGCTATAACAAGAAGCTGATGGGCTTGACCGTAGATGCATTGAAAACAGGTGCATGGATGGGTGAAAAACTTCAGGAGCTTAATAGGTCGTATACTGAAATGACACTATATAAGGACTTCGGTTTCACAGCAGGTGCAGGTGGTGATATGTCCGTGGGTACTGCAGGCCTTGCAGGATTAGCATCTGACAAGGGTCGTGTTTTCGAGATGGACAAAGAAGAGAAAGATAAACGAAAAAAGCAGAAAATGATAGAGGACTGAAATGGATAATTTCAAAATAAGATTTGTTAGAAAAGCTCAATCATACGGAGTTCCTGCAAATCAGCAGGTCAAACCGACATCTGCTAAATCGACTCTTGGGTTGGAAAGACCTGGTCACAAGTACATCAAGAGAGAGAATCTCGGCAACGGAAAATACAAGTATATTTATGATGAAGCAAAGGGATCCAAGGCACCGTCTGATAAAGATATGTTAGCGATGGTTGATGAAATGAAGGCTGGAGTTGCACAAAGCAAGGAATTCAAACGTTATAGCCGATACTTTGAGCAAAAAGATTATAACAACGCTGCTACGGCTATTGATGCTAGAGGTGAAGATGTAACTCCCGAAGCCTTCGTTCAGGAGCTTACAAATCTCAAGGGTGTGCTTGGCACAAAGGTTTCTGAATATCTTCCTGCTGGCGTTGCCGTAAAAGAATACAAAACAATGCTCAATATGGCAGGTAATAGAACAACTGAATATAATACGAAACTTACTAATTCACTAAAAGGAAACGATGCAAATGGCTAATGTGATTAGCATTGCAACATTGTTCGACCTTTTAAAGACTAAAGTGGGATGGCAGAACCCTCACCACAAATATATTTATCGCATCCCTCTCCCAGGTGGAGGCTATAAGTACGTCTATCATACGGGTGTCACCAAGAATTTCTCAAGTGAGGATGCTGCAGAACACGATAAAGATCCTGATTTCGTGTCTGAACAGGACAAGGCAGTTGAGGAATTTATTAATTTTGCGGCGAACCCCGTGGCGGTTAAAAAGCACGTTGTCGATATAGAGAAAAATTTCAACTCCGTCTATGGTCCGATGTGGGAGATTTTTGCCGCAATCCCAAATGTTAAAGATTTTAATGATGGCATGATGAAGACGAGACATTTATTGGAACAATATCCTGATGAAAACCATCAGAAAATATTGAAAGGTTTTGTGGATAGAGTAGCTGCATTTAAAAAGACGAAGAACGATTTTCACCTTGAGAGAATGGTGCATGACAATCAGGTTCAATGGAAATTTTTAGACAGGGTTTCTTCTCTTGGTGATGTTGATTTCAAGTATTTTAGGCTGTTGTCTACCGCACATATTCAGGGTGGAGACCGTGTTGCTGATCTTACAGTAATTGACGCCCAAGAGGATAAGAACAACGACCTTGGCATTTTGATGATGGATCTTAATTCGGGAAAAGTTGGAGCAATGGGACTCTCCCAGAAATCATTTGGTGATAGCCCAATTACTCTTAAGAGCAACGGTATTGGTGTTGTCACAGCAAGATTCAATCAAGCTGCTGAACGGCTTATTAAGGCGGGATCATCAAAGGCTGGAAATGCTCTCAAAAGCTGGTCTGCTAAAATGCAGCAAACATACGATTCTGCTATGGATGATGCAAAGTATCTTTCTTATCATTTTCCTGCTCATAAGAAGCTAAGAGCCGATGTAGAGAAATATAAGAAGCTTGGAGCAACACAGTTTCAGAAATGGATCAAAGGCAAGACGCCTGAAGCTGCTAAACTGACACCTGGACAAATAGACATATACAACAAGTATAGAGCTGCTGTAAAAGAACTCGGTGCCGATGTTTCAAGATATAGAATGAGAAAATTAGAAAGGGTTTTTTCTGATGCTTTGAAGGATCCTAATTTTAGAGAGGGATTCTCCGACGAGCTCTATGAAATCTATTCGGGCGCATTTCACGATGCCTATGTTTCAGAACTAGTGATGGTTATGCCTCACTATGATGAGCGTGCACAGAAGAGCAGCATATACATAGCTCGTGAAAGTAAACTAAACAAGAAGCTGAAAAAGCTTTTGTCTCCTGGCAATTTTGAAATTCAAATGACTGATAGAGGCAAGAAGTCAGTAATAGGAAAACCTGTTGATAGTTTTGATCATATAAGAATAAAGGCAAATGTGGGTGGTAAGCTAACTCAGGTTGGCCTTCTGCGGTTTAGAGAAGATGAAGGCAAATTCTATACGATGGTTGATCAGAAATTCATGTTAGAATTTGCAAAAGAAAATAACGAAGTTGATGCTGTCGATGTTGAACTTGAAAAACGAGGTCATGGTAAAGGCGCAGCTAAGGCGATGCTGGATGATTTGTTAAAGGCTACGCAGACTCTTGAACGCAAGAAGATGAATGCTAAATACATTCGCAAGGAGCTCACCGAATCAGGCAAGGTTAGATATATCTATAAGGAAACAGAACCTCGTACAAAAAAGGAAGAAGATGTTCCAACAGAAAATAGGGATCAATTCTTATCTTCAGTTGATTCAGTTGATGAAGGCTATAAAAAGCTTTTCAGTGAGGCAGCATTAGAGATTCCAGAAGAGCACTATCCTGTGATAAATGCAGGATGTGTGTCTGTTAGAATATCTAATGATGCTGAAACATTACACGATACTTTGGATGTTCCCGAGAAGTTAAGAGATCAGTTTGCTGATGCAGCCGGCCTCATCAATTCGGTCAATGGAAAGATGGGCTTTGCGATTTCCAATTTCCCAGAGGACATTTCTGATATAGTGAAGAAAGCTGCAATGATGCATGAAATCGGTCATTCATATTTCTATGGCGCATTAAGGATAAAGCACAAACAACCGCTATCGGCGTCCATAGATCAAAAAGACAAGGAACAAAAAGATTCTCTTAAAAAGGCTTCTAAATTTGTAGATGCTTTTGGAAAGATGGATGATGATATTAGGAAACAGGCGGAGGAATCAGTCACAGATGTTAAGGGACAAGATAAAGAAACAGTATTAAAAGAGGCTATTAATGCTTATATGGTTAGCCCATATGCGGCAGAGACACCTGAAGAGCACTTTGCTGAGGCATTTTCAAGATATTTCATTTTACCCGAACAACTAAAGAAAAAGGAAGAGGCTGTGTACAAGCACTTCAATGAATTTTTCGGAAAATATGAAGGTTAAGTTATGCGCTACAAAATGATGGGCGGTATTGAGCAGGGGATTCACTACACCACGTTTCAAGAAGATGTAGAAGATGAAAATCAGCAAAGCACAAAAGAACTAGAAGGAGCGTCCAAGAGCCATGGGGAGACAAAGGATGAGGAATTGGATAGTAAACAACCCGTTTTTTCAAACAAAAGGGCAGTTCTCTAAAACTGCTTTCATTTGTATGTCAACATGGGTTACGGTTATTCTCAAATATATAACCGACGGAATGGCCTTCGGCGTTACAACTGCTGAGACAACTGTTCTTGGACAAGTAGTCCCTGGATTAAGTTGGAAGTGGGTAATAGCGTTTGATGCCACTGCTGCAACCGCACTTTTAACAGTCGTCTTTGGTTTATATTTCGGCAACAAGTTTTCGCCAGCTAGTAAAGAAAACACTAACGGCAATAGTGTACAAGAAAATCCAGCGATAACTAAATAAGGAATTTATTATGACAATCGTAAAGCGTGGGTCGGGATTCAGAGTAGTTTCAGAGAAGGGAAAGAATCTGGGCGATGAGCCGTCAAAGGCTGCTGCGGTCAAAAGACTGAAGCAGGTTGAATGGTTCAAGCATCATGCTAAATGCATTGTAGATCCTTCCCTTGTCAAAGATGCTATGGGAGGTGCGGGTCAATGGCCTTCAGATGGTAATATTACTATTTACCAGCCTGTCACTTTCAGATCCACAAAGCCAAAGGACAAAGAGGGAGAAAAACTTGACTTCCCGTCAACAACTAAGCAACTTGAGTTGAAGGATGTCAAGCAACCTGAATTTCCTTCCACGCCATTTACTGGAGAGGCTTATGCGCAGTCCTTCCACAATCCACGTCCTTCTAATAGCGAGAGGGACGGTACACATGTGATTGTGCAAGGCGCTAATCCTCCTGCTCAACAGGCAGGCCCATTTAGAGGAGAGCACGGCCCCGACATTCAGCTTAAGGGCTCTGACTATGCTCCTAAGAGGACAAAGAAGTCACTAATGATTGCTGGTAGGAAGGTTCTCATTAAGGGTTCCGAGGGTACAGACAACGAGAATTTGAGAAACTATCCGATAGATAAAGGTAAGGGCGAGCCACTTGATCCTCGTAATGAGTCAGAGAAGAGGAAAGATTGGCTTCGTAGCGAGCGTGTGAAAGAGGATGTAAAAGCCCATGAACAAGCTAAGAAGAACTACGCACCAGGCAACGGTCCTTTCGACCTTGCTATGGACACTAAAACAGCTTATCTTGGACGAGCTAAAGAGTCTAAACCTGTTGGTGAATATACTAAAGAATATCCCGGAGCCAAGGTTACATTCAATCAGCCAATTGATCCTACTAAGAAGCCGAAGAAAGTATTTGTTCATTTAACTGAACACGGTAGAGACGTCAAGGCGACAAGAACCGATAAGAGCAAAGGTATTATGAAGTTCATCCTTCAATATACTCAAAATCAGCCACTTGCTGCTGGCTTTAAACCTCTTCTTGCTCATTTGGTAAAAGAGGAAGATGAAAGAGACGAACCTAAGCCTAAAACGGCTAAGACGATGACTTCGGCTGACATTTATGATAGAATCGCTCGTACAAGAAACAAGGACAAACCTGTTTCTCCAAAGCTTTCAAGACTTAGCAGTCGTGCCGCTAAGGTTGCTGAAGATAGTGGCGGAACAGCAGCTCATGATGAAGCTGCTCCGATTCATCCCGGAGTAGACTACAAACAGCTCCAACCCAAGTCCGGTCGCCCTAATCCAATTAAAGGCGGAATAGGTGATAAGCTAGACTATAAAGACGTCGATGAAAAAGAGCTGGAAACAGGCATAAAAATAGAACAAGAACACATTAAGAACTCTGATGACGATGAAGACGAAAAGCGCGTTAAGGGTGCTGACATTGCAATGGATCATCTAGAAGAGGATCCTAAATATTACACTCATTTAGATGAAATGGAGCGAAAAGCAAAGGCCGAGAACAAGGCCGACACTCAAAAGAAGAAGCTGTTGAAGCTGGGTGATGTTGGCAAATCTGTCATAAAGGAACGAAAGCTTACACAGACTGTTGCTAATGCCGAGAAGATGAAGGACATTAGAGAACAGACGGGTGCTTCACCCTCAGAGATGAAAGCTACGCACGGTCAATTGAAGGCATACACAGCTAAGCTTAAGGCTGAAAGAAAGAAGAATGAAGGAATCCGCAAGGGAAAATACTCAGAAGATCCAGAGCGTGCAGGTCATATGATTGGTAGCGTTGCATATCAAGGCGATGTGCATGAAAAATTTCATTCTGATAAAAAAGAAGCTCAAGTAAAGCGAATTAATGAAAAGATGGATAAGAAGCATGGTGATAAGCCCGAATATCAGCGAGCTATTAAAGATGTAACGGAAAATATCTAATGACTAAATATTTTGATTGGGCAAGAATGAAGGACATGGATTCAAGGCAGAAGTCGGAAATCAATACGGCTGCTACCTTTCCTGAGCAGCGTAAGAAGAAGGAAGTGCATCGTCATCGTAAGGAATTTGGCATAAAGCAGATGGAAGAGGAAGTCAATATTGACTGGGGTAAGGCTGTTGCATCAGAATCTGTTTATGCCGGTCCCAGCCGTGCAATGCAAAAGTTGGCAGCTGCTCAATTGAAAGCCGATTTAGTTAACGAGGAAGACGATGCGAATGATCAGCCCGCAGAGGAAGAAACTTGAAAATCAACTTCAATAACATAAAATTCGTCCGTAAAGACAGAACCTTATTTTCAAATCCTCATAAGACAATAATGGAGGAATCGAAAACGGGTTACGTATACGTTGACAATGTCGAAGGTGTTGCAATCATTCCTTATCGTATGGGTGCAAACGGTAAAGAGATTCTCATACGAGATGAATATACACCTCTGCATGATACTGTGCTTTCCATTATCACTGGCCGTAGAGATGCTGATGATAAGAACGGTCAGGCAGCTGCACGTAGAGAGCTCTTGGAAGAGGCTGGTATTCTTGCCGAGGAAAGATGGTTTAATGAAATAGGAGAGATTCTACCTTCTGGATCCTATAAGAAGCCTGACACGATGTATATTGTCGATGTCACGGGCGTGCATCAGGGTCGACCAGAAACGGATGGCTCTATATTCGAAAAGAAATCATCAAACATGTGGGTTCCTGTAAGTGAACTTGCAAGGATGGTTAGAGAGCCAAATGGCGTCCCTGATGCATACTTTTTAGCTGCTATCACCAAGTTTCTTGTGTGGTGCGGCTTATTTAAGTCAGAAGAGACTGATTTGGAGAAGGCAAAGAAGGGCGAGGAACGTCCAGGTCACAAATACATCAGACGAACTCCGCTTCCTGCAGGTGGCTATAAGTATATCTATAAAGAGCCTGAACAGAAGGGCCCTAAGAAGGAAGACGAAAAGAAGCCTAAGGGCGGGATCATGGAGCAGCTGGCTGCTCTCCTTGGCAAGAAGCAAGGTCCCACAGAAGAGAAGAAACCTAAAAAGGTTCTCCCATTTCAAGAGTTCCCAGTGGCGCCTGAGGGCATGCCTGATTTTAGAAAAGGCTTTACTGCTGCACAGTGGATTGCTGAACTTGATAGAATGGTGACATCTTCAACTCATGGTTTCATTGCTAGTTTGGATGATGCTGATTATGAGATGATGAACGAGCCTCTTCGATACAACAGCACATATGCTGATCAAGTTGTAAAGATGCTTGATGGTGCAGGCGACCAATATTCATCTCAAGATGTACATAGTCAAGAGATTTTGGTTGACAATAAGAAGCTTGATGATCGTGCTTCTGCTGAGGTTAAGAAAGGGATTATAACAGCATCTTCTTGCTTAAGCCGAGTGAAACACCTCACTGCTTCTCTTAATAGCAGTCTTACTGAACGTGTATTTTCAAATATTGCTGCGAAGCTCGATGCAGGGGCAAGCCATAATAAGTTAGACAAACTCATAACAATTACATCAACTGTGAAAAATCAGCTTGAAAATATAGATTCTTTAATGCGAGACATCAAGTGGCTTCAAGGTGGCGATCCTAAACTCGACTGGATGATCGATAGCACATTCAAGGCAGTCGATGAACTCATGGTAGCTAGAAATAGATTCGTAAAGAACGGTTTCAAGTTCTATATAGATCAGCTAACTCCAAAGTTAGAATCATTGGCTAATGCTGAAGAGATTAGCGATTCACTAAGGCTTCTTGAAGGTTTTGAGAATTTTAGACATGAATCCATGTATTCATCGACTACATCTAGGGAAAATGAAAACTTTGCCAATCAATGGAACATGAAACAGCGAGGCATATATGATGGAGCTTGCAGATTCTCCGCTTATGCTTCAGGCAAGTTGGTTGATAAGATTAAGGGCTTAGAAGATCTTCATGACGATAAGATTTTACAGGGTCATATCAATGAAATGGCTAAGTCTCCTGCATTTGCTTTCCTTTCAATGAGTCAGCATATTTCTACATTCCAAGTTGGTGAACAAGTCTTTTCTTATATAGACATGCATGGCATTGATAAATACTACAAGGACATGGTGTTTTTGACAGGTGGTCGTCGAGCACAGACCGATCACTACAAGAATTTTGTCGATGTTCTTACTCGTGCTTACAAGGGCGAAGATGTTTATGAAGATGAAGATGTAAAAGACATTGCTACTTATCTCGGTGATGCTATGGGTAGTCAGGTTAAGAATCATCCGGCAGCCACAATGTATACAGCAATGAATACAATGCTATTGCTCAACAAGAACACGCCAATCACTTCAAGGGCTCCTGCATTCATTAGAATGTGGTCAGTGGCTTCTCATAATTCACTTATGAGTAATGCTCTGGAAGAATTTGTTTCTTCTAAGAAAATTGATCGAGGCTCATATGTCAACTATCATGTTGCTTCTAATAGATCGATTACTCCACGTCGAACGTCAGTTAAAGAGGGTCTTGCTCATACAGCAAACGAAATATATACATATTCTCAAGATCTAATGAAAACTTCAGATGAATACAAGAAAGACACTGTAAAGCTATATCGAGGAAACGGTAGGAGCGAGGTTAAGTCTGTAGCGTCTTCTTGGACTCCAAGAGATGATGTGGCAGTTCATTTTGGCGATAATATTTCTGTTGTTGATGCGCCAAAGGAAGCTGTATTTTTATTTAATGATTTTATGAACGAAGAATATTGGACTTATCCGAATGAAAGAGAGTTTGTTTTGATGCCGGGCCTTTTGCCAGCTGATAAAAAGCTGCATCCCGAGGCATTACCAAGCACTGCAAGACAGAATATTTTGGACAAGGAACTAGAAAAACAGGCGGAAGTTTACGGGGAAAACTATTAATGATAGCAAAAGACCTTATTAAAAGACGAAATCTACGATTCTTACATCCCGATGTTGTTGCTAAGTCGGATGATGTAAACGTCGCATCGATACTAAAGGCCGTAGGCTATTTTAGAAATTTCCCAATATTCAAGATGATGTACACTCTGCTCTACAAGAGCTCAGCTCTATCACTAGAACAATATAGGGACATCTATAATGTGATGATCGATTATAAGAAGCATCACCCATGTGATTTCTTTATAGACGGTTTTAGTGCCGCATTATCAAAGAGTTCTGCGGTTGGTAATGACATCAAGGCGCTGTATGGTATAATGATCTATAATCAAATGAATGCTGACGGGCACTTATTCGTTCATCGGGTTCGACTTGAAAAGGCTGTTTCCGATTATTATAAGTATGCTAAGCCCGTCAATGTTGCTGTTATTAGAAAAGCAAAGGTGTTGAAAATCAATAACGGCAACTTGATTAAGAGCATCGCAAAATGGAATCGCTAGCCGAGGATCTCACACTATCTGATTTGAATGACAAAATCACTTCGACATTGGTCTATATCGAGAATGTCAAGAAGCATGCTCATGAGATGAAGGCGTTCTTGCCGATATTCAACAACACTGCTCCATTTCCCATAAGTAAGGTTAAATACGACGGAACTGTCGCATATATCGATTGGATCCTTCGTTCAGATGAATTATACCTCTGTCTCAATATAACATACTATTCGACCGGTAAGTTTAAGTGTGCGCAAACACTGTCGCAGCTGTTGACATTAGCAGAGCTAACTGATCGTAGGAATATCAAGACATTAGATGGCAAACGATTCAAACAATACTATACGCATACTGCGACAGATCCTGTATATGCTGTTGTGCCAGACAGAATAATCAGCCCAAAATCATTTGCAATAATCGAGAATGGTTTAGAAGCTTTTAAATGTCGAGATAAAATTCTGGAAAGATTGAGCGTGTAATGCCAATAGCGTGGACTCAGGGAATAGACGACCCTTCTTATCCCAATAGATACTGGTGTTCCGCAGGTCAAGTCGGGACTAAGATGTATTTATTTGCAGGGAACGAAGGTGCTACTCTAAATAGAATCTATGATATGGCAACAGGAATATGGTCGTCGGGTGCAGCACTGACAGCTGGATTGAGTCAGCCTGCAAATCAGGCTCCCGCTGTTGGAACTAAGTTGTATGTTGCTGGTAGCTCCGCAATGCGTGTATATGATACCGTGGGTAATTCGTGGGCAAACTATGGTGGAGGAAATTCAACTACGTTTCCCGCCTCTTTTGCCGTTGGTACAGATGTATATGTAGCAGGCGGTTGGTCAAGTCAGACTCAATTCTATAGATTCAACACGTTAAATAACACATGGACCAGCCTTACTCCTCTTCCATTTGCTAATTGCTACATGGCCACCATTGTTCAAATTGACTCTAATAATTTGAGGCTTTTTTGTTCGACTTATGGTACTGGAAATGCTGCAAACGACTGGGGATTGAGACATAATTATAATTACAATATTTCTGGAAACTCATGGGATTTGGTGTCTTACACTCCAATTCCTGCCGAACCAGATAATCCTTATTTAGCTGGTGGATCTGGATATAAAACTGTAGGCACAGGTGGTGCTGGTGTTGTAAGAATTGGTAATAATGTTCATGTTATTGGTGGTACGTATACGACAACCGTGGGGACATATCACAATCGCATCTATAACATTACAACTAATACGTGGTCGGATGGTCTTGCAAAACCAAGTAGCATGGTTCTTGGAGCAATGGGATTTTACGAAAACAAACTTTATACATACAATGCAGGGATGGAAGTTTATCAATTCATAGACCCTCCAGTTACTCCCATCAATCCTGCTGCAGAAGGACGAAATCATAAAAATATAATTACATGGCAGGATCCAAGTTGGGCCGCAGGCATAACATACAATCTTTATTGGAGTTATGTGCCAGGTGTCACAACAAGTGACAATTTAATATCGGGTCTCACCAATTCATTCACTTATGAGCATACTGGCTTAACAAATGCAGTCCCGATATATTATAAAATTGCTTCATATAATGCCGATTATGATGTCGAATCAGGCTTGAGTGTGGAATTTTCCGGAACACCTTCTGGGCCAGACACAGAAGGCTATATAATATGGTAAGGATGATGTAATGGCGGATCTTACTTTTCAATTTGTCTCGGCTCTACCGCATTATACTATTTCTGGATTGACGGTAGACAATAATGGTGTAATGTGGGCAAGCTGTTATGAAGGTGACGCCTCGTATTATCACGTATATAAAGCAACACCTCCGAATTATATATTTACTGCGTTTACTTCTATTGCAGCAGGTAATATAAATTTAGGCGGTATATGTACCCGTCCATCTAATAACGACAAATGGGTGTGTCCATGGCAGTCTGCTCCTCTAATAATAAATGGAACTACTGAAGCTGTGACGACTTTTGGTGGTGGGGCTAGCAGTAACAGACACGATATTTGTTCTGACAGCTCTGACAATCTTTGGATCACGTGTTTGTCAAATGGCTTATGGAAGAAGGCTCCTGCTGACTCAAATTTTTCTCAGGTGCTAGCTCACCCAGCTGCATATCCAAACTCTCCTTATGGATTGACGGGTGCGAGATATAATCCTGTTGATGGTTATTTATATGTTGGTGTATATTCATCGCCGTCATCTAATGGAGGAACAGTGTTGAAGGTTAATCCAGCCAGTCCTTCGTGGGTAAGTACGGGAGCTCCAAATGTTAGTATGTATGATCCTTTTTGTGCATATAATGGCGATGTTTATTGCGGAGGGACAGGCCTTCTTGCTGGCGTATATAAATTGACTTATGGCGGCGGATGGAGCACGCTCACAATGAATACTCCATTGCTATCAAACAGAGCTCCTTATGTTGGATGGTTTACTGCTGCTGATGCCGTAATGTTTATAGCGTCCGGTGAAAATTTATATAAAACAGCTATTCCTCCTAATCCTCCCGTTGCTATATCGGCAATTCCAAGCATAATGAAAAATACTGTTACATGGACGGGGCCAGCTTAAATGTCTACTTGGGTCGGAATGGGATTTACACCTCGACAATGTTATGGTCTATGTGTCTCTCCCAATATGATATTTTATACTAATCCTACTGGAGCCGGCGGATTTACTGCAGGAGTACATCGCGGTGTTGATATGTCTAATCCGTATTATACTTTTGCTATGCCGAGTCCGATGGCCATGTGTAACGGCGCTGGTGAAACTGTATTTGCTCAAAACTACAATGGTGCAGGCATATATAAGAGCACGACTGGCGCAGGTGGTACTTGGGCTGCAGTAATTCCAGCTTCTGGTTCTTACCCTGCTTATGGTGTTGCATACAATATAGCGACCGATACTCTATATCAAACAGGTCGATTTGGAGGTGCGGGTCCAACTGATTGTTTTAGATCCATAGCTGGTGGTGCATGGGCTAACATAACTGGCTTGAATAATGCCAACATGACATCATTGTGCGTCAATAACGGTAGCGATGGAAGTGTCTATATCGGTATTTCAGGAACGCCTGGTGTCACTACAGGCATCTGGAAGCAAACTGCTGGATCTGGCTCATTTGTTAAGACGTCTTTTGCTGCTGCAAGTGTCGTCGCTTTAGGTGCATCTCCAAACGGAAATATTTATGCTTGGGCGGGTGACAATCTTTACAAGCAAACCGCAGGTGTTGGAGATTTTGCACTAGTCACTGGAATTACAAACCCGACGCTCCCTGCTTCTGATACTGCTGCTATAGCATTTGATAAATTTGGTAAAATGTATATTGGACAGGGCGTTGGTATTTTAGACATCCTCACAATTTCATTAGAAGATGAGGTTATTTCTGATTCATATACATATAATCTTTACTGGAGCAATATCGGCGGAAACGCCGGCCTCCCTCCAAATGAGATCGTTGGCACGCAAATCCCAACTGTTGTATCTCCGTATGATCATACAGGTTTAGAGGCTGGGTTTCCATATTATTATGTTGTCACGGCAACATCAGCAATCACAGGCTTCGAGTCGGTTGCAAGTAATGAGGTTTCGGCTATACCGCTCACTCCGGCGAGGTCAGACGGTAGAATTATTTGGTAGTTCTCGATGTACAATCACCCCATCGTGGGGTATAATGGAGGTTTATACATGGATCTCTTTGAAAAGTCTAACGTTGAAAAAGAAAAACCGCATGTACCGTCAGTTGAGATTTTTGCAAGGAAAAAGGGTCGGGCATCTAAGCGATATGGTACAAAGAGACCAGATGAAAAAGTGAATCAGAAAGACTTATTAATAGCATGGCGGGAGGATGTGTGAGATTATTAATTTGTGGTGACCGTAATTGGTCAGATGGAAATGCAATTCGTGAAGTGATTAAAAGCTTCAACCCCACCGTTATTATAGAGGGCGAGGCTAAAGGCGCTGATACATTAGCTCGGCTATCTGCCAATGCTATGGGAATAGAAACATTAAAATTCCCAGCTGATTGGCAGAAGTATGGCAGGGCTGCTGGTCCTATTCGCAATAGTCAAATGTTAAAAGAAGGTAACCCAGATGTTGTGGTCGGCTTTCATTACAAGATAGATGAGTCTAAAGGTACCCGAGATATGCTGACTCGTGCTAAAAAGGCTGGAAAAGCTACATTCATATTTGATGGTAAATTAAAGGAATTCTAAATGGCGCTTGTTGAAAGAATTATTGTTGTTGATACTTTTAATGCTCGGATGGTAAAAAGAACACCTGACGATGCTCTATCCTTTGTCGCGAAAAAAGGGTCTTCGGGTTCGGGAGATGATCAATTTTCCGCTCCTGCTCATATATGTAATCATGGCGATTATTTATATATTACCGATTTAAGCAATCAAAGAATACAAAAGCGATCGATACACGACATTTCATATATAGCTAAATACGGCACGGGTCCCGGATCAGGCGATACACAGTTCAATCAACCATCTGGCATATGTACAGACGGAGCATTTCTTTATATCTCAGACAACAATAATGACCGAATAAAGAAACATCGTTGTAGCAACCTCGCTTATGTGTCAAAAATAGGCACAGCTGGCTCAGGTAACGATCAATTTCAAAATCCATTAGCAATCACTACCGATGGAACCTACTTATATGTAGCAGACACATCTAATAATCGCATCGTAAAGCGGCTTTGCAGTAATCTGTCTTATGTATCACAGATAGGAACAGCGGGTTCAGGAAATGATCAATTCAATTTTCCTTCGGGTATTGCTACTGATGGAACATATCTTTATGTCATGGATACTTGGAATCATAGAATTGTAAAAAGATTATGCTCAGACTTATCATACGTTTCTAAAATAGGTGCAGCGGGTAACGGCAATGATCAATTTCAAAATCCGTATGATGTTACAGTCAGTATTGACGGAACACAACTTTATGTAGCTGATACTGGTAACAACAGAGTTGTAAAGCGTTTGGCTTCGGATTTATCTTATGTTTCTCAAATAGGATCTACAGGCTCAGGAGATGATCAGTTCAGTTCTCCGAGTGGCATAACATTTTTAACAGAGCTTGTGCCAATGCCCGGAAGAACATTGCTGTATGCTCCCTATCCTGACCCGTCGTACCCTGGAGAAGTTGGTGTTACAACTCGTAGATTTTGGATTGGTCCAATTCATGATGGCCCGTGGGATTATACACCTCCTCCAGCTGACGACGAATATGTGTACATGAATTATCAACAGCCCTGGCAAGTGAATCGCTCTTGGGATCAATACGATGCTGATGTTTCTGCAATAAATATTACAGATCCAAACAACTCATATATGGATGTTATAGAGGGTCCATTTTCTGGGCAATTTCCGACATGGGTGTCGGGCAGTGAAATATATCAAAATTTGGGATTTACATGGACGACCGTTTTGCCATGGGATCCTGCTGAGCGCGTATTTTGGATATATCCAAATCCGATTTTGACAACAACTAAGATTTACTATAACAATCAATCTACAAATGGATTGAATTTTCAGCATGCTGATTTTTCGTGGAGTGTTGAATCTGCTGGAGCCGGTAACGTTCCCTTTACAGTAAATCCTTCTAACCCGGATGTAATATGGCATTATAATTTTTCTGATAATATGGAGAGTGTTGTTACTGAATGTGGCGAGGATGACAATGGTACTTGGATAAAGGTTCGTCCATATACAGAACTTGGATATGTTCAGATTCATGTTTGTGCTGGAAATGGTCTTATTGTTGCTCCAAAGAGCACTGAAGTACAAGACCGCTGGGTTGAAGTTGCTCCTTGGGGGAGAAAAACAAGAACAGGCTGCATTTATGTAAGCGACGGTCCAGGTCATAGAATTATACAAAGAGAAACGCCGGGCTTGATTTATATGTCAGACTATACGGATTCAAATATTAATTATCCTACCGGAATATGCAATGATGGTACATACTTGTATGTTTTGAATCACGGCAACAACCTGCTTCTCAAATATCAATTGGGAGATCCTAATACTGGATTGGCATCAGATCTTGTTTATGTCGATCAAATAGCAATTGGCACATTTCCTCAGGGAATGGTTACAGACGGGTCATATTTGTATTATACAGCCAATGAATCTGGTGGCTATAGAGTTGTAAAAAGAAATTTAGATTTATCACTGGTTGCCTATGGCTCGACCACTTTTTCTAATGTTCCTAAAGCAATAACGGTCGACGGGTCATATATCTATGTTGCATCTGCAGCAACGCTTTCAGATACATCTATAGATAAGTTTGATAAGAGTACTTTGGATTTAGTAGCGACCAGCTATATAGTAGATAAGGTCTCAGGAATGTGTAATGACGGAACGAATATGTACATTGCGATGTACGATATAGTGATATAGCGGAGTAACAATGAGAGTAGAAAAATATCTTTTATCAGAGTTTACTGATACAAATTATCCTACTAGAATTAGCTATGCTCCTGAAGGGACGTCATTGCCATCTAGCCCTACAGTTAGAGGAGAGGGTCTCGTTAGTGATGGAACTTACCTTTATCATGTTGATAGAAATCAATACGATAATGGCGTTAGAAGAATAGCGCTGTCTCCCTTAGCATCAGAATTAGCTGCTATACCGACGGATGGCGATGAAGTGACCACCTCGACGGCGTCCGATCCGTATCCTCCAGATAATTTTCATCAAGGCACGCTCAACAACTTAGGAACGCATGCAACTTATGTGCCGATGAAT
>Ga0102851_10000774_pt1 | contig 17034 bp, 10 predicted proteins | sample Mud3Dept3metaG_FD_79558 | JGI IMG/M metagenome (GOLD analysis project Ga0102851, IMG submission 79558) | Freshwater wetland microbial communities from Ohio, USA, analyzing the effect of biotic and abiotic controls - Mud 3 Core 4 Depth 3... | ecosystem: Environmental > Aquatic > Freshwater >... | reverse complement strand
TCCGGAATTGATCTACTTGGCGTTCTTGGCGGCCTTGGCGGCTCAATCTTTTTTGTTTTTGATCTTGACCCTTGGCGGCTCCTGGCGGCTGACTCTGACTTTTTCCAGCGCTTCGCAGACCGCTTGCGCGCCTTCGAGAATGCGCGGCGTCGGGCGCTGGATGGTGTCGGGCGCAATGTAATACGCCGGCAGCGTGCGCAGCGCGCTGATCCGGGAGGTCCGCCACTGGGCCACAAATTCGTCTTCCCCTCCCGCCGATCCGCCCCCGAGAATCACTTCGGGCTGCGCCGCCAGCACGGCCTCGCTCGATACCACAGGGGTCAGGCGCGCCACGCTGCCGAACACGTTGCGCCCGCCGCACAGCGCCAGCACGTCGCTGATGATGTGCCGGCCGTTCACTGTCAGCAGCGGCCGGTGCCAGATTTCGTAGAACACGCGCAGCGGTAAGTGCCTGCCATATGAATTTTGTAATTTGTTGATTTTATTGTTATATTTACCAATTTCTTGCTCCGCAGCAGGCAACGTACCGGTTAGCGTGCCGATCGCGCGCAACAGTCGCGGGATGTCCGTCAGGCGCGCGGGCTCGGTGACAAACACCGGAAAACCGAGTGTTTCGAGCCGCTCGATGTCCGCCGCCTGGTTGCCGCTTTTCCACGCCAGGATCAGATCAGGTTTGAGCGCGATGATGCGCTCCAGATCGACGCGGGCGCCGTCGCCCACCTGCGGCAGGCGCCTGACCGCTTCGGGAAAATCGCTGAACCGCGCGACGCCGACCAGACGCTCTCCGGCGCCGGCGGCCACGGCGATCTCGGCAAGATGCGGCGCAAGCGTCACGATGCGCTGCGCCGGCGCGGCAAGCACGACGGCCCGGCCGCGATCGTCGGCAAGCGACACCGCCGCCGCCACGTTTTGCAGCAGCAGGACCGCCCCCATGGTCAACGCGGCAAGGCGTATCCCACGCCCCATGCCTTCACCCGCAGCAACGAAAACAATCATGGCCGCAGCATTCTGATTAAAGTCGGACCCAACCCAGCCGTAAATAACATTGACCGCTCGCCAAGAAGCGCCGTTTGACGCTGCGCCGCAAATCCGGGAAATATCTGCAATTATATAGAGTCATGAACGCTGCGCCGCCCTCTGCCAGGATACCGCCTGCTGTCGCCGGCTATGGCGGCAGCAATCTTTTCATCCGCATACCTGCGAAAACGGAACACCCATGAGCGGCAGCGCCATTTCCACGCCCAACGCCAAAACCATCGGCCGGTTTCAAATCAAGCAGACGCTCGGCCACGGCGCGCAGGGTGTAGTGTATCTCGCCCATGACCCTCATCTCGACCGGTCTGTTGCGATCAAGTCGCTGCAACTAGATTCACTCTCGACAGAGCATACACAGAGCCTGCTCGATGAAGCGCGCACCATGAGCAAGATGAACCATCCCAACATCGTCAAGGTGCTGGATGCCGTGGAACACGCCGGCAATCATTATCTGGTGCTCGAATACGTCGAAGGCTCGACCGTTGCGGATGTGCTGCGCGACAAAGGCTGTTTCGAAAAATTCGAGGCGGTGAAAATCGCCATCCAGATACTCGATGGGCTGGCCTATGTTCACCGCAAGAACATCATCCATTGCGATATCAAGCCCTCCAACATCATGCTCGACAAGCAGGGCGGCGCACACCTGATGGATTTCGGCATCGCATCGGCCGCCGGCACTGTGCGCAACGAACCCACAGGGACGCCCCGGTACATGGCGCCCGAATACCTCGACAACCACGAAGCGCGAGCGACGGGCGACATTTTCTCGCTGTCACTGGTGCTCTACGAGATGCTGGCCGGAAAACCGGCGATCGAAGGAAAAAGTGTGTTCGAAATCATGCACAAAATCGCCAACGTGACGATCCAGGCGCCATCCAGCATACGGCCGGAGATCGACGAGCGGCTCGACGACATCGTGATGAAAGGGCTGTTAAAGAGCACCGATGACCGCTACAACGACGCGGCGGCCATGCACAAAGCGCTGACCGACTACCACACCCCCAAGCCACAGTCCGGCACACTGAACGATGCGGGCAGCAAGCAGCGCACGCTCGATTTCCTGCTGCTGCGCATGCAGCACAAGACCGACTTCCCGGCGCTGTCCCAGACCATCAGCACCATCAACCGCATCACCGCCAATGACGACGAGAGCATTCATACGCTTTCCGCAGCACTGCTAAAGGATTTCTCGCTGATCAATAAATTGTTGCGTCTGGTGAATTCATCAACCTACGGCCAGTTCGGCGGCAAAATAAGCACCATCTCACGCGCGGTCATGATCATGGGGTTCGGACCGGTCCGCAATCTCGCAATCACACTGATCTTGTTCGAGCACATGCAAAACAAGGCGCAGGCCAGCGAACTCAAGGAAGAGGTAGTCCTGGCCCTCTTCAGCGGAATCATGGCCCAGAACATCGCGCGGACGGTGGGGTCCGGCAATGCCGAAGAAGGCTTTATTTGCGGCGTTTTTCACCGGCTCGGACGCATTCTTGCAATGTATTATTTGTATGACGAGTCGATGGAAATCAGCAACCGCGTGCAGCAGGGCGCTTCCGACGAGGATGCTGCCTGCGCCGTGCTCGGCATATCCTACGAGGATCTGGGTATCGGCGTTGCGCGGGCATGGAATCTTCCCGACCTCATCGTCAACAGCATGGAGCGCATCCGAGACCACGCCGCCAGCAAAAACACCGACGGCAAAAACAAAATGCTGGTGATCACGAATCTGGCGGACGAACTGTGCCGGCTGGCGACCGCCACCCCGCCGCAGGACCGTCAGCGCAAGATGGAGGAACTGCGCAAACGCTACGCGTCGGGCGTGTCACTGGATATCAGGGAATATACGTCGCTCGTCGACCAATCAGTCGGCAAGTTTGTCCAGGAATCAGCGCTGCTGATCACCGGCTCCAAGAAAAGCAAAGCGGACCGGGCCATCCGCGACTGGAACAAACCGGGCGTCAGCGCCAGCGAAGACCCTGACCTCACGCTCGCACCCAATGACACGCTCGAGATTGCGTTCAGTGCGACGGCGGCGCTGGCCGCTGCGGAGGATCCGCTTGAAACGGAGCGGGACGCCGAAACCACGCTCACGGCCGGCATCCAGGACATCACCAACACGCTGGTTGAAGATTACAACCTGAACGATATTCTGCGAATCATTCTGGAAACCATGTACCGCGGCATGGGGTTCAAGCAGGTATTGCTGTGCACACGCGACCTGAGCACCAATCGCATGCAAGCCCGTTTCGGATTTGGAGAAGATATCGAAAGGCAAATCAAAACCTTCGGCTTCCCGCTGCAGTCCTCGCCCGACGTATTCCAGCTTGTGGTCGAAAAGAGTGTCGACTTGTTCATCGCCGACGCCAATGCCGAAAACATCCGCTCCAAGATCCCGGAATGGCACCGCAAGACCGTGCGCGCAGAAACGTTCATGCTGCTGCCGATCGCGATTGAGGGGAAATGCATAGGCCTGTTCTATGCCGATTGCGCCAAAACGGGGCAACTGCAGATTCAGCCGCGCCACCTCAACCTGCTCAAGACCCTGCGCAACCAGGCGGTGCTGGCAATCAGACAGAAACGCTGAATTTCTGCGCGGGCCGCATCGGGCAGTGCAAGCCCGGAAAACGGGCGCCCGCCGCAAAAACGGAAAGGCTACCTCTCCATGTACTTGAGCAGCTTGGCGCTGGTCTGGCGCAGCCGCAGCGACAGCATGCTGACCAGCTTGACCAGTATCTTGGAGCCCAGGCTCGGGTGGTCGAGAATGATCTTCGCCATGTTGTCGCGCGTCAGCACGGCGAACAAAGTGGCCTGAGTCGCAATGCAGGTGGCGAATCTCGGCTCGCCGTCTATCATCGACATCTCGCCCAGCGTCATGCCCGGCCCGACGCTGGTCATGTGCTGCTGTTCCTGGCGCATGCCCTTTTTGAGGATGTCGATTTCGCCTTCGATGATCAGCAGCATGAAATCGCCTTCATCGTTTTCGCGAATGATGATTTCTCCGGGCTGGGCGCGGAACGCTTCCATATAGCCGGAGAGCAGCATGATGTCCTCGCGGCTGAATTCGGCGAAAAACTGCGACCTGCCGACCAGGCCGTATATCTCGTCGGCCAGCGCCGTGCCCTTGCCCACCCGTTCAAGATTGAGCAGTTTGCCTTGGCTGGATTCCAACTCAAGCTCGTCTTGCGCCATGTTATTCGCCCATCAATGACGACGATCGTCGGCAATAGCGCCGGCCCCGATACGGATTAACTCCCGCGCCGCAAAGAACGCCTCCCCCGCAATGACGCTTACTGGCCGGCCTCGGCCTTGAGCCGGCGCTTGCGCACGGCTTCTGCCAGATGATCGAGCAGGGCGCGGCTGTCTTCCCAGCCGATGCACCCATCGGTGATGCTCTGCCCGTACACCAGTTCTTTTCCGGGCACCAGGTCCTGCCGTCCCGGCTTGAGATGGCTTTCCACCATCACGCCGAATATGCGGTCTTCGCCGCCGCTGATCTGGCGCCCGACATCGTGCCCGACATCGACCTGTTTCTGCGGATTTTTGCTGCTGTTGGCATGGCTGAAATCGATCATGAGCCGCGCCGGCACGCCGGCTGCCGCCAACTCCCTGGCCGCGGCATCGACGCTCGCGGCATCGTAATTCGTGGTCTTGCCGCCGCGCAGAATGACGTGGCAATCCTCATTGCCGCTGGTCGAGACGATGGCCGAATGCCCGCCCTTGGTCACCGACAGGAAATGGTGCGGCGCCTGCGCTGCACGGATGGCATCTACCGCAATCCGGATATTGCCGTCGGTGCCGTTTTTGAAACCGACCGGGCACGACAGGCCGGAGGCCAGTTCGCGATGTATCTGGCTCTCCGTGGTGCGCGCGCCGATCGCTCCCCACGACACCAGGTCGGCGAGATATTGGGGCGTAATCATGTCGAGGAACTCGCAGCCGACCGGCATGCCGGTTTCATTGAGATCGAGCAACAACTGGCGGCCGATGCGCAGGCCCTCATTGATGCGGAAGCTGCCGTCGAGGAAAGGATCGTTGATCAGGCCTTTCCATCCCACCGTGGTGCGCGGCTTCTCGAAATAGACGCGCATCACCACCAGCAGATCGCCGGCGAGGCGGTCCTTCGCCTCCTTCAGCCTGGCCGCGTACTCTTTGGCCGCTTTGACGTCGTGGATGGAGCACGGACCCATGATGACCAGCAGCCGGTCATCGGCGCCGTGCAGAATCCGGTGTATCGCCTGCCGCGCATCGAACGTGGCCTGCGCCGCGGTTTCGGACAAGGCAAATTCCCGGAGCACGTGCGTAGGCGGCACGAGTTCCTTGATCTCGGTGATGCGCAAATCGTCGGTTTTATGGTGCATGTCAGTCCAAAGCTTGAGAAATCAACGCATTATAGCAGGATGCGGGAAGGGTGAAAGTGAACGGCAATCAGGTAATTGAGTGATGAGGTGATTAAGTAAGTCACAGAGTCCATTGCCAACCGATTAATCACCTGATCACTCAATCACTCAATCACTCTCCTTTAGACCGTGCCACCGACGGTCAAACCGTCGATTCTCAGGGTCGGCTGTCCGACGCCCACCGGCACGCTCTGCCCTTCCTTGCCGCAAGTGCCGACACCGGAATCCAGCGCCATGTCGTTGCCTATCATCGACACCCGGGTCAGCGCATCCGGGCCGTTGCCGATCAGCGTCGCGCCTTTCACCGGGTAGGTCAGCTTGCCGTTTTCGATCATGTAGGCTTCGGATGCGGAAAAAACGAACTTGCCGCTGGTGATGTCGACCTGGCCGCCGCCGAAGTTCACCGCATACAGGCCATTCTTGACCGAGGCGATGATCTCCTGGGGGTTGCTGCTGCCGTTGAGCATATAAGTGTTGGTCATGCGCGGCATGGGGATATGCGCGTAAGACTCGCGCCGCCCATTGCCGGTGGGCGCCACCTTCATCAGGCGCGCATTGAGGCTGTCCTGCAGGTAACTTCTGAGCACGCCGTTTTCGATCAGCACATTGCACTGCGTCGGGTTGCCTTCATCGTCGATGTTGAGCGAGCCGCGCCGCTGCGCCATCGTGCCGTCGTCGACCACCGTGACCCCGGGCGCGGCGACGCGCTCGCCGACGCGGCCGCTGAATGCCGAGGTGCCCTTGCGGTTGAAATCGCCTTCGAGGCCATGGCCGATCGCCTCGTGCAGCAGCACGCCCGGCCAGCCCGGCCCCAGCACCACCGTCATGGTTCCAGCCGGCGCCGGCCGCGCGTCGAGATTGATCAGCGCCTGGTCCACCGCTTTCCTGGCGTAGTCCTGCAGCATGGCATCGGTGAAATAAGCATAGTCGAAGCGCCCGCCGCCGCCAGCACTCCCCTGCTCGCGCCGGCCATCGTGCTCGACGATGACCTGAATGGAAAGCCGCACCAGCGGCCGCACGTCGGCAGCAAGCACGCCATCGCTGCGCGCCACCAGCACCACCTCGTATTCGCCGGCCAGAAAGGCCATCACCTGGGTGACGCGCGAATCGAGTGCGCGGGCGTGGCGTTCCAGCCGCTCCAGCAGCGACACCTTGTCCTGGTCGTTGAGGCTCGCCAGCGGATCCTGCGGCAGGTACAGATTGTGCCCGCCGCTGCGCGTTTCCACCTGCGCCGATCCGCCTCTTCCCTGGCGGGCGATGGCGCGCGTGGCCTGCGCCGCGGTGTTGAGCGCATTCAAACTGATGTCATCGGAATACGCGAACGCGGTCTTCTCGCCGCTGATCGCCCGCACGCCCACGCCCTGGTCGATGCTGAAGCTCCCGGACTTGACGATGCCTTCCTCGAGGCTCCATGACTCGCTGCGGTTGTACTGAAAATAAAGATCGGCAAAATCGACGCTGTGCGTCATGATCTGGCCAAATACCGACTGCAGCAGGCTGCCGTCGAGCGCGTAGGGCGCCAGTAAAATTTCGTTCGCGGTCGCGAACGAGGTTTCAAGTCCAACGTCTAAGGTTACAGGTCGCACGAAAATCCTTTATTTATTGAGAAGCGCTCGAACGATCGATATGAGGGTGTTCACCGGCAGTTTCAACTTCAAACTTGAAACTTGAAACCTTAAACCGGAAACTAGCATCGGTGCAGGGTCCGGTGCTGCAGCGCGGGCAGGCTCTCGCGCAGCCGCCGGAGATGGTCGGGATTGATGCCGCCCATCACCACGCCGGAGCCGCGCGTCAGGCGGTCTATCACCACCCCCCAGGGATCGACGATCATCGAATCACCATGCGTTTCGCGGCCGTTCAGATGATAGCCGCCCTGCGCCGGCGCCACCACATAGGCCAGGTTCTCGATGGCACGCGCCCGGATCAGGGTTTCCCAATGCGCCTTGCCGGTGGTTTCGGTAAAGGCCGACGGCACGAGAATGATGTCGACTGCCTTCATCGCGCGGTAAAGCTCGGGGAACCGCAGGTCGTAGCAGATCGACAGGCCCAGCCGGCCCAGCGGCGTATCCACCGTGACGACCTCGCTGCCCGGCTCGATGGTGAGTTCTTCGCTGTAGCGCTCTTCCCCCATCCTGAAGCCGAACAGATGAATCTTGTCGTAGCGCGCCGCCAGCCTGCCCTGGTCGTCGAACACCAGGCAGCTGTTGCGCACCTTGGTCGCGACCGACGACACCAGCGGCACCGATCCCCCGACCAGCCAGATCGCATGTTTTTTTGCCGTGTTCGACAAAAACTCCTGTATCGGGCCTTTGCCCTGTTCTTCGCGCGCCGCAACCTTGTCGCCGTCGCGCAGGCCCATGATGGCGAAATACTCGGGGAGCGCGACGAGCTGCGCGCCGCGTTCTACCGCAATCTCGATGAGCCGTCGCGCCTCGTTGAGATTGCCCTCGACGTTGGGGCCCGAAGCCATCTGCACCGCCGCGATGCGTGGCATCGCCGGCGCGGATCCGGCGGCTTTCGCTGCCTGGGGCCTGGCCTGGCTGGAAGAGGAATCGGGTGTCGGGCTCATCGCAACACTTCTATTTTCAAGGGTTCGCCGGGTTTCAGATCGCTTCTCAGGCTGACGCGTCCGGTTTCGACGGCCAGCGCGATCAGCCAGGCACGCAGTTCTTCGGCCTGCAACGATGGCTCCTGTCCCGCGGCATGGTGTATGACCAGGCTTGCGCCGGGCCGGGCCAGATAAGCGTTGACCGCCAGCTTGACCACCGGCTGTTCGATGACGGCACTGCCGCTGCGCGGCCGGTCCCATAACTCCGGCGCTATCGTGTAGGTCTCGCTAGCCCAGGCTAGCAGCGCTACTGCCGACATGCCCGCGCCCAGCGCGAATCGAAGCGCCCCTAACATGACGAAGCCCGTGTGCGTTGCGGGCAAAAATCGGGGATAACGCGAAGGCCGGCGCAGGTCATACCTCGAATATAACAAAGTCGGCCGGCAATGGGGCCTGCACAGGGCGAAGCAGGCTCCAAGCGCGCTATGCCCTGATGCGGCCCCGGAGCGGGACAGCAGCGCGCCGTCATTGCGCCTTGCCTTGTTGCTGGTCGCTTTGCGTATTTATTTTCGACACCTGGGGATCGGCCCAGGTTCCGGTCACGTCGTATTCGTATGAGCCTATCTGGTCAAGCGGGTCTTTCAGCATTTTCTGAGCGAGAAACGCGGCCACGCCCGCTATCGGGCCGCCGATCAGCGCACCCGCAATCGAGGCCGCATCGCTGAAGCTGGGCGTGATTTTGACGCGCAGTTTCTGCGTTTCCTTCGCGAGGTCGACCTCTCCTCCCATCACCACCTGCGCCGACGGGCCGCGTATGCGGAAATTATCGGCGGTCGCCACGCCGCGGCTGATATTGACCCCGCCGAGGATTTCATCGAAGGCAAACCCTTCGCTGAAAATATCGCGGAAATCAAGCGTGATACGGCGCGGCAGTGATTGCAGACTGAGAATACCGAGCAGTTTGCCTATGCCCGGCTCGAGTTTGACGAACTGTCCCTTTGCCGCTTCCAGCACGATGTTGCCGGACAGCAGCGGGTAATCGAAATCCTGAGGGCTTCCCGGCCAGGCCAGCGCGCCGTGCAGCTTGGCGGTGCCGCGGCGCACGCCCTCCGGGTAGCCCAGGCGGGTCAGCAGCTTGCCGATGTCGCCGGTCTCAAGCTGCAGATTGATCTGGGTGCGCGGCTGCGTATGCCAGTTCTGCCACACGCCGTCGGCCGCAAGCGTGCCATCCGGACTGGAAAGACGCAGCTTCTCGATGCGCCAGTCGCGCTCTTCCGAAACCGCGGTCAATTCCAGTTTCCCGAGTTGCCTGTCCTTGACCTGGAACTGCTCGGCAACGATGTCGAGGGCCGGCAGTTCCCGCTTGCGCTCCGCAACCGGCTGCGCCGGACTCGCTGCCGCTTCAATCGCGGGCGGAACGACCAGTTTTTTCAGGCGTGCCGAGAGCTTGCCGCGGCCCTGGGGCTGCCACGTTGCCGTGCCTTCGAGTTCGCGGCCGCTCACCGTGGTGCGCCACGCGCCGGCCTGTACCGTGCCGGCAAGCGCGACGTCGTGGAAACGCCTGGCGAGTACCTCGAGTTCGCCGACCTTGAGATCGATGGCGGAAAACTCGATTTTCATGCCGCCGGCGGCGCCCCCGGCAAGCGCAAGCCAGCGGTCGACATTCAGGCTCTTGAGCGACCCGGCTATAGCCACGCCGTCGCGCTGCGGCTCCGGCGCGATGCTGCCAAAGCGGATGTTGCCGCCGTGGATCACGCTGCCGCCGTTCTCGGTGCGCCGCTGCAGATTCGCGCTCACGACATCGCCGTAGGATACGATGATCTGGTCCTGCTGCCGGCTCGAATACCTGCGCTCGATGCGCAGGGCCACCGCTTCGGCGGCGCTCTTGACCAGCGGCGCCGGGAGATCCGAGGCGACGCCCTGCAAGTTCGACTCCAGCACCAGATCAGCGAGTTTTTTGCGCAGCACGAAGCTGCCGCGCCATGGCGCGGAGCCGCGCAGGCTGAGCAGCCAGGCCGGGGCGCCGCCGGCCCGCCGCAGGCTGTCGAAATTGGCCTGGCCCTGCAGTGTCCCGCGCACCGTCGAATCGCGCTGGGTGGCCGCGGACATCGTCAACGGCCCGCCCAGGAAGGAGCCGGTCGCGTTCTGCACCCGCACCGACGACTCGGTGAACTCGAGCCGGCCGTTGACCTGCTCGAGCGGCGGCAGATCCTCGCCGCCGATGATCACATTGTTGATGAACTGATAGCCGCCTGAAACCTTGGTCTTGCCGGCCTCGCGCAGGGGAATGTCGAGTTTGAGCGTGAGCTTGCCGTTGCCCTGCGCGCGCATGCCTTCGGTAAACCGGTCGACCATGCCGCTGACCGGGCTCTTTTCGATGAACGCCAGAAACTCGCCGGTCGGCCCCTCGGCTTCACCGGTAACGAGCAAGACCTTATCGTCCTTGATGAGATCGGGGATCTCGGCGTGAACCTTGCCCAGCTTCGCGCCCAGTATCGAGCCCTGGCGGGCAAACACGTCCATGCGTTTGCCGCGAAAGTTGAGTTCGCCGGCGACGTTTTCTATCCTGGGCCAGTTCTCGCCGTAATCGATCACGCCGCCGGTGACTTTTGCGGTCACCTGGAATACGCCGTCCTTGCCGTCGGCAAACGGAAAATCGTCGAGATTGCCTTTGATCCGCAGCGACACGTCGTTGGACTGGCCGCCCAGGAATGCCCGGTCGAGCCAGTCGCGCGCCGTTTTACCCAGCACCAGCGGGATATAGCGGCTGCCATAGCGCGCGTCGGCACGCGTCAGATTCCCGGTCAGGTCTATCACGCTTCCGCCACCGGCCGGCATCCGGTAGTTGCCGAACAGGGTTCCGGCAAGATGCTGATTGGAAAATGAAATACTGTTCATCCTGAATTCGGTGCCGGCGCCGCTGCGCAGCCATCCCATCTGAGCGGTAAACGCCTCGAACTGCAGCGGCTCGCGAAACACCAGCGGCATGTCCAGTCGCGCACCGGTCGTATTGAGGTACAGCGCCCCGGCTTTTTCATTGCCGTCGATGTTGCCGCTGATGCCGGAAAATCCGGGAATCTTGCGATACGGGTTCAGGGCCAGATCCTGGAAACGGCCGCGCACGCTGTACTGGCTGGGCTGCTGCCATTCGCCATTCCAGCGCACAACGACATCATAGAGGCTGCCCCTGGGCGCCAGTTCCACCAACTGCTGGCGCAATGTGGCCTCAAACGGCAGGCGGTCAGCCAGCGCCACCAACGGTTCGAAATCAAGCGCATTGGCCTGCAACTCGCCACGCGCCGGCTTGCGGCCATCGCCGCCGGTGACCCGCAACAGGAAATCCACGGGCTGCAGGGCGGGCCCGCTCTGGGCCTTGAGCGCGAGCTTGGTGCTCGAAAACTCGTAGCCCACCGCCGACGATTTCCATGCCACACGGCCCGACAGCGAGGCAAGGTCGAGTTCCGGCAGATCCTTCGCCAGCCGCGTTCTGACATCGGCGAGCCGCACATCGGCCACGACGTTCTGCAGCTGGTTCTGGCTGAAGCCCAGCCACAGGCGCAGCGCGCCCGCGCCCTGCGGAAATTCAACCGGGAAAGGCACCCAGGTGCGCCACGCCGCGATGTCGGCATAGTCGAGCTGCACGAACAAATTGCCATTCCACTCAGACAATATCTTGACGGTGTCGCCGCGCAGATCGCCGCGCAGGTCCAACGGGCTGGCAAGATTCGGCGGCGGCACCGCGCGCAGGCCGAAACGGTGCCGGTCGCCGCTGTTCTCGACCTGCAGGTCGAAGCGCTTCAGGTCGAGTTGCGGCGCGCCGCGCATTTCGTCCAGCCAGGAGATCTCGGCATCGCGCACCACGATCTTGCGCTGGCGCAGCAGCCAGTCCGCGACCCCGCCGCCTTCCTCCGGCCGCTGCGTCAGCGCTATCCCGGCGACCCAGATCGTGCCCCTGGCGTCGCGTTTTATGTTCAGCACCGGCCGGCGAAACTCGAGAGAATGAAACCTCAATTCAAGCGTCAGCAGCGACAGCCACGACAGCGTATTGTCGACACGCGGAAGTTCGAGGGCCGGCTGGTTCTCGGCATCGAAAAGGGTGACGTTTTCCAACACCAGCTCAGGCCGTATGCCGTCCCAGTTGGCGGAGATTTTGCCGATGGTGACGCGCTGATGAGCCGCCTGGCTGACCGCCTGCGCGATATCGCCGCGGTACTGTTCGATGTTGGGCAGCACCCAGTAACGCAGGCTCAGCACGATCGCGGCAAACGCAAAACCAACAGCCAGAACGGCCCATGTCAGTATGCGGTAACCCCAGAGCGAACTGATGTGCAGCCATTTCAGTTTTGCGGAAATCGGCACGTTTTGCCTGAAGAATGAAAAAATGCGATAGTCAAACAACAATTTAGGTATTTTACCCCGATAACCCTATGGAATTGAATAACGCGCCGGACTGCGGCGGCGCCGATCCGGCGCTGGACGCTGCGCGCCGCTACAGCCGTTACGTACGTATGGTGCTCGAGGCCGAACCGCAGATGGCATTGGACAGCGGTTGCGGACAGCCGTTCTCGGCCGGGGAAATGGAATCATTTCTTGCAGCGCATCCGGCGTCCGACGAAGCCGCGCTGCAGCGCGCGCTGCGCATGCTGCGCAAGCGGGTGATGCTGAGGCTGATCGCGCGCGACATCGGCGGGCTTGCCGACCTTGCCGAAGTCATCATTACGGCCACGGCCCTGGCCGAAACCACCCTTTGTTCCGCGTTGTCGCACCTCAGCCGCTGGCACGCGGAGCCCCACGGCCGGCCGATCGGCGCCGTCAGCGGCGCCGTTCAGCAGCTGCACGTGATCGGCATGGGCAAGCTCGGCGGCCGCGAGCTCAATGTGTCGTCCGACATCGATCTTATTTTCGCCTACCCGGAAGAAGGCGAAACCGACGGCGAGCGGCCGCTGAGCAACCACGAATACTTTGCACGCCTTGCGCGGCGGCTGATCGCCGCGCTGAACGAAATCACCGCCGATGGCTACGTGTTCCGCGTCGACATGCGGCTGCGGCCGTACGGCGACAGCGGCCCTCTGGTGACCAGTTTCGACATGCTGGAGAACTATTTCATCACCCAGGGCCGGGAATGGGAGCGCTATGCCTGGATCAAAGGCCGGCCGGTGAGCGGCGACCGCGGCGGCGAGCTGCTGGAACTGGCCCGCCCATTCATCTACCGCCGTCATCTCGATTACAGCGCATTCGCCTCGCTGCGAGAGCTGCACGGGCAGATCCGGCGCGAAGTCGAGCGGCGCGACATGCTCGACGACATCAAGCTCGGGCCGGGCGGCATCCGCGAAGTCGAATTCATCATCCAGGTATTCCAGCTGATCCGCGGCGGCCGCGATCCGGCTTTGCGCCAGCAGCCGACGCTGACCGTGCTGCCGCTGCTGGCCGAACGCAATCTGCTTCCCGGTCCCGCGGTGGCCGAACTGACCGAGGCCTACCGGTTCCTGCGCAACCTCGAGCACAGGCTGCAGTATCTTGACGACCGTCAGACCCAGTCGCTGCCGGCTGGAGACGCCGACCGCGCACTGGTCGCGCGCAGCATGGGTTTCGATGACTATGCCGCTTTGCTGACCGCGTTGAACCGGCACCGTGAGCGCGTCACCCGCCACTTCAATCAGATTTTTGCCGCCACCCCCGACGAGCAGCACGCGCTTGCCGGACTGTGGCTCGACAGCGCCGACGAGGCCAATGCCGAACGCGGCATGGCGCAGCTGGCCAGGCTGGGCTACAGGCACGCCGGCGACCTGCAGCGGCGGCTGCAGGCCATGCGCGCCAGCAGCCGCTACCGCCAAATGCCGGCTTCCAGCCAGTCGCGCCTTGACCGCCTGGTGCCGCTCGCGGTCGAGACCGCCGCGCAGCGCGCCAACCCGGACGCCACGCTGGAACGCATTCTGCAGCTGCTCGAAGGGGTAAGCCGCCGCGAATCCTACCTCGCGATGCTCGAAGAGTATCCGCAGGCGCTGTCGCGCGTCGCAGACATGATGAGCGCGAGCCCGTGGGTCGCTCAATACCTGACGCAGCATCCGATCCTGCTCGATGAACTGCTCGACACCCGCTCGCTGTACGCGGCGCCCGACTGGCCCGAACTCTCCCGGCTGCTGCACATTCAGCTCATTGATGCCGCCGGCGACACCGAAAAACAGATGGACGTGCTGCGCCATTTCAAACATGCGCAAACCATGCGCCTGGTCGCGCAGGATCTTGCCGGCACGCTGCCGCTGGAAACCCTGAGCGACCATCTTTCCGACCTGGCGTGCCTGATCCTGGCGGAAGTGCTGCGCCTGGCCTGGGCCGAGCTGCCGCAGCGCCACCGGGATGAGCCGGTCTTTGCCATCATCGGCTACGGCAAACTGGGCGGCAAGGAACTGGGCTACGCCTCCGATCTCGACATCGTTTTCCTGTACGAGGACGGCGCCCCCGAAGCGCCGGAAAATTACTCGCGGCTGGCGCAGCGAGTCAACAACTGGCTCACCACCACCACCGCCGGCGGCGTGCTGTATGAAACCGACCTCAGGCTGCGGCCGGATGGCGTAAGCGGCCTGCTGGTCAGCCCGCTCGAGAGCTTCAGCGACTATCAGACCCGGCACGCCTGGGTATGGGAACATCAGGCGCTGACCCGCGCCCGCTTTGCCGCGGGAGATGCGCAGATCGGGCGCAAATTCGAAGCGCTGCGCATGGCGATCCTACGCTACGAGCGCGAACTCTCCGCGCTGCGCAGCGAAATTGTCGCCATGCGCCAGAAAATGCTCGACGCGCATCCCAACCCAACTGCCCTGTTCGACATCAAGCACGACCGCGGCGGCATCGTCGATGTCGAATTCATCGTGCAATATCTGGTGCTGGGCTATGCCCACGCGCACGCCGCGCTCACCGGCAATATCGGCAACCTGGCGTTGCTCAAACTTGCGGCAAGTCTGGGCCTGATCGCGGAAAGCAGCGCGCTGGCGGTGCACGCCGCGTACCGCCGGTTCCGCCAGCTGCAGCACGGTCTGCGGCTGCAAGGGGAAACCTATGCCCGGGTGCCGCCGGCGACGGTGCGCGATGCGGCACAGGCGGTGCTGGACTTGTGGGACGAGATTTTTGCAGGAACCCGCGCGGCGGCGCCGCAAGCCCGCCGCGGCAGACCCTAGGCGATGAGGTGCACCGGCATGGCCGGCGGCAGTCCTGATTTGCGGCTAAGGACGAGATACGCCTCGATGTCCCCTTTACCCTTCAGATTGAAGGTGATCGGGCCTTCGAATTCGTACAGGTTACGCAGCCGCATGTGGGTCGCCCAGTCGACCAGGATGGCGCCGGGGCCGGCCACGCCGGTCACGCGGCTGGCCAGGTTGACCGTGTCGCCCCATAAATCGTAGATGAACTTCTTGGTCCCGATTACGCCCGCCACCACCGGCCCCGAACTGATGCCGACATGGATCTGCAGTCCCGCTGTCCTCTCGCTGGTCAGGGATGCCACATAGTCGCGCATTTCGATCGCCATGCTGACAACCGAATCGCTGTAATCGAGTTCCGGCTCGCCGGATTTGACAGCCCGGTAATGGGCGTCAAGACCGGCCGCCACCATATAGGCGTCGCCGATGGTCTTGATTTTTTCGACCTCGTATTTTTCGGCCAGCGTATCGAAATGCGAAAACAGCTCGTTCAGCATCGCGACCAGGAACTTGGGGGACATCTTTCCGGACAGGCGGGTGAAGTCGCTGATGTCGGCAAACATGACCGTAACGTCGGCGAAGCCGTCGGCGATGATCGATTGCTTGTCCTTGAGTCTGTCCGCAATCGGCCCCGGCAGAATGTTGAGCAGCAAACGCTCCGATCTTTCCTGTTCCCATTTGAGCAAACTGTTCTGTTTGGACAGCTCCACCTCAAGCGCATCGCGCTGGCCCACAAAATAGCTGATCAGCAGGAAGACGATGATCGATATCGCAACGAAGTTGAGCGTGAAGAACACCGCAATGCTCTGCATCGTCACGCCCGACTGGGCGCCTGTGCCCAGGTAATAATCGAAAAACCCGGACACCGCGGTCATCAGCAGATAGGCAAAAAACCACGGCAGCGACTGGCGCGCCCCCTGAAAGATCATGACGCCGACCGGCGCCAGCAACGCCCACAGCATCACGCCGGAGGAACTGACGTAGCTGCCTATGCTCCATTGCATGACGAACGGCACGAACAGGAACAGGCTCGACTGCACCGTCCGGAAGACCGCGAAATTGCGATTCCAGACGTAGATCCCGAACGAAGCGGCGGACACGGCGACGTACGCAAAGGGCACCGTAGCGGAAAACCTGATACCCATGGCCTGATAGATGACCAGCCACAGCATCGAGCCGAAACCCATCAGGCCGCAGGCAAAGATCGCCAGCGTTTTTTTGAGTTTTTCGTGCTCGCTGTCGTCTTCCGAAATGATGCGGTCGCCCAAGCGTTGGAGCCATGAGCGCTTGTCAACAGACATCGACCCTCCCTGGATGCAAAAACACGGTTGTTCTGGGTTTCCGGCTTATGATTCAACCCATTGTTTTGATTCTACAGAGTGCCCGAGAACATTGCCACAAGGCGTGCCCGGTATTCTTATCCTGTGAAATCGGCCCAGGCCTCCGAACTTTCGACACCTGATGCCCCGCAACCCGGGACCGCGCCGGCCTGGCATCACGCCCAGTGCGCCAAATACGCTAGAATGCGGCTTTTGCTCGATGGAGTGCACAAAATGTCTATGGCTGATCGCGACGGGCAGATCTGGTATGACGGCAAGCTCGTGCCCTGGCGCAACGCCACCACCCACGTCCTGACCCACACCCTGCACTACGGCATGGGCGTGTTCGAGGGCGTGCGTGCCTACAAAACCGCAAGCGGCACCGCGATTTTCCGGCTGCGCGAACATACCGACCGCCTGTTTCGCTCCGCCCACATCAACGGCATGAAACTGCCGTATGACAAGGCAACCCTGATCGAGGCGCAGAAAGAAGTGGTGCGCGTCAACAAGCTGGAATCATGTTACCTGCGCCCGATCGCATT
>Ga0102851_10000773_pt1 | contig 17036 bp, 12 predicted proteins | sample Mud3Dept3metaG_FD_79558 | JGI IMG/M metagenome (GOLD analysis project Ga0102851, IMG submission 79558) | Freshwater wetland microbial communities from Ohio, USA, analyzing the effect of biotic and abiotic controls - Mud 3 Core 4 Depth 3... | ecosystem: Environmental > Aquatic > Freshwater >... | reverse complement strand
CCGGGCCATGGCCCCGAGCAGCCCCTCCCGCAGCCGGCCCACCGCGACCTGTGCGCCGGTCCGGTCGGTCTCGGTGAGCACGACGGCGAACTCGTCGCCTCCGACGCGCGCAACGAGGTCCAGGTCTCGCACGACCTCCTGAAGAGCCTTTGCGACCTCGCGCAGCACCTCGTCGCCGGCGGCGTGCCCCTGCTGGTCGTTAACCACCTTGAAGTCGTCGCAGTCGACGTAAACGAAGGTGATGGGGCGGTGGTAGCGGCGCGCGCGCTCGACCTCTTTGGCCGACCACTCGTAGAACGCCCGCGTGTTTGCGACGCCCGTGACCGGGTCCGACCGCGAGAGGTTTCGCTCGTGCTCCAGGGCCACCCTGAGCTTGGCCAGAAGGACCACGGTCACCGCGAAGTAGCCGGCCAGCATGACTGCGTTCCAGATGCGGATCAGCGTGTACGCCTTCGGGTGCCCGCTGAGCGCATCGACGAGGAGCCACACCAGGGCGCTCAGGAGGGCGAAGAGGACGCCTGCCCTCTTTCCTACGACCCAGGCCACGAGCACCATGGGGGGAAGGTAGAAGATCGTGAGGCTGACCTCCCACCCAGTGAGGTAGTCGAGGACGGCCACCGTGGCGAGGAGGAGGAACGCCGCCACGATCGTGACCGGTCTCTCACGTCCGCCGAGGAGCTCGTTCGCGTCCACCGCGCAAATAGTAGCGGGTTTGCGCGCGTCCGCATTCCCCGGAGTGCCCCCGCCCGTCCGGGACAGGGGTCCAGAGCGCCACGCAGGACGATCGCCGGGAATGGCCGGGCTGCGCCTCGCCCCTTAGTGCCGTACACTCCCCGGGGCCGTCCACCGCGGGGCTCCGCTTCTTCCCCGCGGCACTGCTGCGCCTTACCTTGTACCTTGCCGGGCAGGACGAGCTCGGCAACACCGCCGCCAACCCCGGTGCCCCCGTGAAGATCTTCCCGCAGGAACGCGCCGTCAGTCCTTCCAGCGCTCCACCATGACGAGGTTCATTGCCTTGTGGAACCTGCAGTAGAAGCCGACCGAGGTCAGCCCGGTCAGCGAGACCATCTTCTTGGAGGCGTCGAGGAACATGTCGCCGGCGAGTGTCAGCTTGATCTCGCCGTTATCGAAGCTGAAGACGTTGGTGCCGGGGTCGAAACTGCCAGACAGGTATGCCGCCAGGGCGTTGATGTCCACAAACCACTCGCCAGCAGCGTTTTGCTGGGGCGGGTTCCCGAACTGCAGCAGGGACCCGAACGCGGCGAAGCGGACCTCCTGGTACGCGCCGAACGGCACCACCGGCGTGCTGCGCTCCGGCTTGCCCTTGTCGATCCTGAACCTGTCAACCACCGTACCGTCCTGGAGCCTGGTGGTGATGGTGAGCACGTCTTGATCCACCTCGACCACCAGGTAGCAGGGCTGCGCCTGGGGGTCGTAGTAGTAGGGAAACCAAACCTTCGGAACGAGGCTCTCCTTGGCGTTATCGCCGGACCTGCCGGAGATGACGTACACCGTCCCCTCTGCCGTGCTCTGCATGAAGTCGCCGTTCCTCATGGCGTAGCTCCGGGCCATCGCGTGCTCATGCCCGTTGAACACCACGTCCACACGGTGCTTGTCGATGACGGGGCCGAAGCTGGCCTTGGTGAGCGTTCCGCTGCGGTCCGGCCTGAGGTTGTAGGTGGCGTCGTGGTAGGCGATCAGCTTCCACCTCTTGGTGCTGGCGGCGAGGTCGGCGTCGAGCCAGGCGACCTCGGCGTCGATCATCGCCTTCCGGGCCGCCAGGTCGGCAAACTCGTAGGTGAAGGAGCTGTTGAGCACCACGATGTGCGCCGGCCCGTAGTCGAAGGAGTAGATCTCGCCTTTGAAATCGGCCGGCCCATTCTGCGGAATCTTGAAGAACTTGACGAAGTACTCCGGCCGCCGCCACTCCTCTTTGCTGGCGACGCCCCGGGGCTCGTGGTCGCCGATGACCGGCACGCTGGGTATGTTCGCAATGACCGCCTGGGAGGCCGCGAACCACGCCTGCCACTGTGCGTAGTCCTTCCCGGAGTAGATCAGGTCCCCCACGTTCACCGCGAACCTGGCGCCGGGGTTCTGCCGGTACGCCTTTGTGACCGTCTTGCCCCAGGCCGTGTAGAGAGGTTTCTTCTCGTGCGAGTCGCCGAAGACCAGGAACTCGAACCGCTCCGGGTCGGCCTTCTCGGTCTGGAACGTGAAGTACGCGCTCCAGTGCGCGCCGTCACCCACGCGGTACACGTACCTCGTCCCCGGCTGCAGGTCGCGCAGCGTGACGGAAAACAGATTGACAACACCTACGTTGGTGGCGAGTGTCTCGGGCGGTGGGGCCGCAACGGTGGTGGGTGTGTTGCCTATGGCGAAGTACTCGACCTTCCCGACCGCGACCGTCGTGTCGGTGCGCCAGCCGATGGTCTGGGTGGTTTTCGGGCTCTCCGACCAGGTGAGCCTGATGTTGTCCGGCACCGCGGACGCGGTGGGGCCCGCGAACGCAGTGGCCGCGCCCACGAACGCCAGCGCCGCAGCCCAAAGAACGAGACAAGATCGTCTGGGCATCTGTCTTCCTTTCTCAGAGCCTCCTCAGGTACGAGATGCTCCGTTCAGCCGCCGTATCTGCATCCGGCAGCGGCTTGAACTCCCCGGAGACGAACCCCTTGTAGCCGGTGGCCGCGAGCGTTTCCAGAATCGTCTTGAAATCGAGGTGCCCTGCACCCGGATGCCACCGGTTGGAGTCGGCCACGTGAAAGTGGAAGATGCGGTCGCCGCACGCCCGGATGCTGTCCTCGATCACCGGCTCCTCGATGTTCATGTGGAAGGTGTCCAGCAGCAGCCCGAAGTTCTCGGCACCGATCCGCTCGACGAGCTCAAGCCCTTCCGCGACCGTGTGAACGAGATCGGTCTCGTACCGGTTGAGCGGCTCGAGCGCGAACCGCACCCTCGTTCCAGCGGCCGCGGCGGCGCATTCCCGGATCGCCTCGACCAGGTACTCCATCGATCGCCCGTGCGTCTGCCCCGAAGGCGTGATCCCGCGGATCAGACCCAGAATGACCACCGCCTCAAGGCGGGCGGCCAGCGGGATGTGGCTCTTGATCCGCTTAACGGCTGCCTCCCGCACCGAGGCGTCGTCGCTCGTGAACGAGAGTTTTTCCTCGCCCCACGCCTGGCCGGTGCCGATGGCGGGCACGGCCAACCCGTGCCCGCTCACGACACGCTCCAGCTCACCCTCATCCACGAGCCGTGGATCGCGGATCGCCAACTCCACCCCGTCGTACCCCCACGCGGCGATCTTGGCCACGTTCGCTTCGAGATCACCCCTGAGCGCCACCGCGTCGAAGCTGGCGGCGTGAGTCGAGAGCACGACGCTGAGCTTGGTCACTGGTCGAAACCCTGACCGATCACGGGCAAGCTGTACACGGGCTTCCAGCCGGGGCTCATCGGTTCCCGAAGGTACGGCTCCATCTCCTTGGCGGTCCGCAACGTCACCTCCTCGACCGGCGGCACCTTTCCGGGAGGGAACGCCTCGAGGATGTGATCGTTGAGCAGCGTCAGGTAGCGCAGGATCGCGGCGACCGGTCGCTTCGCCTTGGCCGCCGAACCGTGCGTGGCCTTGCCGACGACCCCCTCCGGCGTCGCCACGATCTCGATCGCGAAGTGGCCTTCACCCTCCGACCAGCGGCTGGGCCGGCCGAACGGATCGACCGACTTGTCGAAGTGCCCGTCGGGCAGATAGCTCTTGCCCTTGGTGTCCACGGCGTACTTCATGTCCACCATGTCAGGGTGCAGAAGCAACCCGAGCGAGGTCTCCGACTCGTCCGCGTGCACGAAGTTGGTGTCCAGCTTGCCGCCCCTCTCGGTGGTCCCCGAGTACTCAAATACGACACTGTGCCAGTCGATCACGCGGAAGATCCCGGGGAGCTGATACCGCTTCTGGAACTGCTGGATCGCCGACTCCAGCATCCAGAGGTGCCCGTGGTTGTTGATGATGATCTGCTTCCGGAAACCGTCGTTCCACAGCCCAAGCATGACGTCGATCATCAGCTCGCGGGCAACGTTCTCGCGAACGATCACGGTGCCGGCCATGCCCAGGTGGTGGTAGGGATGCGAGCCGTAGTTCAGCGGTGGCAGCGCCAGCGCGCACGCTGCGCCTCGCTTCGCGGTGTAGCGCCGCAGCCCTTCCAGGATCTGGCTCACGTAGAGGGTGTCCGATGCGCTCGGCAGATGCCTGCCGTGCATCTCGGTGCACCCGACCGGGATGAAGACGATGTCGTTCTTCTTCCGGTTGGCCTCGACCTGATGTCGGACCGTGGTCTGGATGTACGCTCCCGGCTTGCCCCACTCGGGAGGTGACGGGATGCCGTACTCGGCAAGGATCGCGTCTACTTCCTTGTCACTCGCGTCCCAAACCGCCTTCTTACAGCGCCCGACCGTGTTGTCCTCGAAGAACAGGTCCGGCTGGTTCGTCTTTAGCAACGTTGGTGTCTCCTGGTAGTCTGCCATTTTCGAATCTCCTTTCAGTCGTGCGAGCCGAAGCTCACAATTCGTTCACACCTTCTTGTCGCGCCTCTGACGACCTCCGCGCGAAGACGGAAGCCGGCTTTTCTCTGCCATCGTTTCGGGACGGCCAACCTCGACGTCCACCGGTCTGCCATCGCGTATCGACCGCGTGGCAGCGAGGCTCACCGCCACCGTCGCCCGGGCGTCGAGCGTGCTCACGGGAGGATTGGTGTCTTCGCGCACGCAGTCCACGAACGCCTGCAGTTCGCTCACGAACGCCTCGCCCATGCGATCCGGGGTGCTGTGGGGCGTGTCGTGATGGACGCCCTTGCGGTCCAGCAGACGCACCGGGGTTTGGCGGAAGTACCCGACTTGAACAGCGCCCTCGTCCCCGATCACCTCGGTGCGCAGGTCATGGCCGTACCTGGTGACCCGGCTGGCGGTCATGGTGCCAACAGCACCCCCGGCAAAACGGGCAGAGACCACGGCGTTGTCCACGTCGCCCACCGACCGCACGCCTTCATCGATCAGCGCGCCCGCTTCGGTGTAGACGCGGACGATCTCGTCCGCCATCAGCCACCGTGACAGGTAGAAGTCGTGGTACATCGAGTCGAGCAGCAGGCCGCCGCTTACCGACAGGTTGGCGAAGCTGGCTGGCGGCGGGTCCATGTCCCCGCTGATCGCGCGCACTATGACCGGGACGCCAATGGCGCCCGCCTCAATCAGGCGTTTGGCCTCCTGGTAGCCGCTGTCGAAACGACGGACGTGGCCGATCATCAGCTTCACGCCGGCAGCCCTGGCCGCGGAAATGGCCCGGTCGCACCCTTCCAGGTCCAGGGCCAACGGCTTCTCACAGAGCATGTGGACGCCGGCGGCAGCGCAACGCTCCACGTTGGCCACGTGCGCTGAGGTGCTGCTTGCGATCACCACCGCATCAACCTGTCCCGCCTCCAGCAACCGGTCGAGGCTCGGGTAGACGGCCACCTCGCGGCACTGCCGGCGGACCTCGGCCGCACGCTCGGTGCTCGTCGTGGTGACGGCGACCAGGCGCGCGCCGTGTGTGCGGTGGGCAAGGGTCACCGCATGGGTCAGCCCGATTCGACCTGCTCCGATCACGGCAGTTCTCACCTCGGTCATGGCGTTGCCCTCACGCTGTGGCGTACGTCCTCCGCATAAATTCTTCGATCTCCTCTCGTGACTTGCGAATCGGGCCCTGAGCTTCCATCTTGAGGCTGGTCAACGCCGCCGCCCAGAGCATGGCCTTGTCCGGCCGAGCGCTCAGCCTCGCCGCCACATACGACCCGAGACAGGAATCGCCCCGACCGCTGCGACCCACGAGCGACTTGGAGTGGAACTCGGCCTCGTAGAACTTGCCGGACGCCAGCACGAGCAGCCCATTCTTGTGGGTCAGCACGATCTCGCGCGGCCCGAAGCCGGCAAGGATGCCCGCTGCGCGCCTGCGGTCGGCGTCACCGGTGAGCGACTCTGCCTCAACCGCGTCCGCCTTCAGAATGTCGACGAGCCGCAGCACCTGGCTCATCTCCGGCCACTCCCGGTGGTGCAGCCTGCCGTCAGCCCCACGGATGCGGACGAACCCTTGCGCGTCTGCGCTGATCGTTGTCTCCTTCTTCCTGAGTTCCTGAATCACCTCGAGCGGCACCTCGCCGCGGATCGATGGGCTGATCACGAAGGCCCGGGCCTCCACGCTCCGCACTTGGTCGGCGGTGAACGAGCCTGCGGTGGCTGCCACGGTGAGGATCCGCTCGTCGACGTTTGCCGTCGGGTACTCCAGCCGCATCAGCGTCGATGAAGCGGTCTTCTCCGCGAAGACGGTGATCCCCGCGCGCTCGAGCGCCTCCACAACGTGCATGTCCTCGGCCGAGAGACGCGTGATCGCCGCTACCTTGAGCCCCAGCGCCGCTGCAGCAAACGCGGCGTAGTTGAAACCTCCTCCATCGACGTGCCGGGTGCCGCCCGACGTCACGATTGTGTCCTTGGTGTAGTTGCCGATCGTGGCGACGTCGTAACGCTCTTTCATCGTTTCGCCGCCCTTCTCAGTCCCTCAGCCGGACTCGCCACAGCGTCGTTGCAAGGATCAGTGAGAGTACCGACGAAGCGACCCAGAACCAGATTGCCGTCGAGAAGTCGTAGTGCCGCACTCCATCGACCATGACCATTCCACGCTGGATCAGATAGCCGCTGATCCGTTCCTGCGTGGCCGCGCCCACATAGGAGAAGACACCTATGAAGCCCATCGCGGCCCCGGCGGCCTTCTTGGGCGCGATGTCTATTGCGAAAAGCCCACCGAGGGACGTCACGAGGCCGGTGAGCCCGAAGCCGTACAGCAGGAAGGCTGCCATCATCACCGCCGGCTTTCCCTGTGGACCGAAGAAGATCAGAAGAAGACCGGCGAGCTCGACAACGCCGAAGATGAGGTTGACGGGCGGCCTGCGTGCCTTGAACAGCTTGTCCGACGCGAAGCCGAAGGCAATGGCGCCCAGGATCCCGGTCACCGTGTTGGCGGTGAGCATGCTGCCAGCCAGGAGCAGGGAGTAGCCCTTGGCCTCCTGGAGATAGAGGATGCCCCAGCTGTTGATGGCGTACCGGGTGACGTAGATCGACGCGCTGGCCAGCGCCAGCACCCAGATGGCGGGGAGCTTCAGGATCGAGCGCTGGCTGGCCCAGATGCCCCCCTTCTTCCCTTCGTCGGCCTTCTCCCCATTCCAGTGGTCGTTCTTCCAGTCGGCCACAGGGGGCAGGCCAAGGGTCTGCGGCCGGTCCTGGAGCATCAGGTAGATGCCGACCGCCACCAGAATGCAGAGCAAACCCGGCACCCAGTACCCGGCCCGCCAGCCCCAGGCGGTGACAACCACCGCGACCCCGAGGAACGTCAGCCCCTCGCCGATGGCGTGGGCCGTGCTCCAGAGACCGTACATGCGGCCGCGTTCCCGGTTCGAGAACCACTGTGCCATTGCGACCGCACCGGCCGGCGCGCCGAACGCCTGAAACCAGCCGTTCAGCGCCCATAGGACAACCGAGAGCCAGAGCACCGTGGAGAACCCCATGCCGATGTTGAGAGCGGCCGATCCCAGCACGCCGGCCGCGAAGAACAACCGCAGGTTGGCGTGGTCGGCGAGGAACCCGTTCGAAAGCTTGCCGACCGCGTAGGTGTAGAACAGCGCGGAGCCGATGATGCCGAGCTGTTCGGCGGAAAAGATGCCGCCATCGATGAGGGGCTTCTTGACGACCGAGAGAGCCAGCCGGCAGGTGTAGACGATGCCGTAGCCTGCGGTGATCGCGAGCATGATGCGCAGCCGGTGCCGCCGGTAGAGCCGGTCGATCTCTTCCCGACTCGTCAGTAACGGCCGGTCGGCGCCGGTCGCAAAGAGGCTCAGCAGGCTCATCGGACCTTCTTGGCCTCCGGCGACGCCAGTTTCTCGACCCGAACCGGCCGGCCCTCGACGAGCGACTGCTTCGCCGCGAGACCGACGACGAGGGCCATCAGGCCGTCCTTCCCGCCGGCCGGGGGTTCCTTGTCGTCGCGGATGCTGGAGAAGAACGCCTCGAGCTCGATCACGAACGAACGCTGGTAGCGCTCGAGGAAGAAGTAGAGAGGGTTCTCAGAGCGGATCCCCGCGGCGGTCCGGAGCACGGTACGCGCCGGAGTCTCGTTGTGCGCCTCGATTCCGCCCTTCGAGCCGAATACCTCGATCCGCTGGTCGTAGCCGAACACCGCCTGCCGGCTGTTCTCGATGATGGCAAGCGCGCCGTTCGAGAGCCGCATCGAGGTCACGGCCGTGTCGATGTCGCCCGCCTTGCCGATGCCCGGATCGACCAGCACCGCACCGTAGGCGTGCACCTCCTCCACCTCGCTGCCTGACAGGAAACGGACCATGTCGAAGTCGTGGATCGTCATGTCGACGAACATCCCGCCAGATGACATGACGTACTCGATCGGCGGCGCGGCCGGGTCGCGCGCCGTGATCCTCACCAGCTGGACGTCCCCGATCTCGCCGTTCACGATCGCCTGGCGAACCCTGGCGAACGTGGGATCGAACCGCCGGTTGAACCCCACCTGAAGCTTGACGCCGCTACGCTTCACCGTCGCGAGCGTGGCGCGAACCCGCTCCGGGTCGAGGGCGATCGGCTTCTCGCAGAAGATGTGCTTGCCCGCCCGCGCGGCGGCGTCAGTGAAGTCCGCGTGGCTCGGGGTCGGCGAGCAGATCAGCACGGCCTCGATTTCCCCGTCCTTGAGGACGTCTTCGGGGTCACGACTGGCGGTGATCGCGGGGCCCGGCCACTCTTTGAAGTCGGTGTAGGGATCCGCGATTGCCTTCAGACGCACGCCTGCCATCGCCATGAGATTGTTCGCGTGAATCTTTCCGATCCTCCCGGCGCCCAGAATCCCTGCGGTGATCACTCTCATTGCCGTTTCCCTCCGCTGGTCTGCTGGAGGCCCTCCGAAAGCCGGACCGGCCGATTCTCGAGGTGCGAGGTTCTGGCCGCGCCGGCCGTCTTGACAGCCGCAAGCGCGTCCTCGGCGCCCACGCGTACTGGCGAGCCGTCCCTGACCGCCGCGACGAACGCCGAAAGCTCCGCGATGAACGCCTCCCGATACCGCTCCACGAACGTCTCGTGGGGCCTGTCGGCCACAACACCACCTTTCGAGCTGGAGACAACCGTCGTGGGCGTGGTGTTGTCCACGAAGATGCTGCCCTTCGAGCCGAACACCTCGAACCTCTGGTCGTAGCCGTAGTTGGTCTGGCGGCTGCAGTCGATCACGCCGAGAGCGCCGTCGGCGAGCCGGAGCGTGATGACGGCCGTGTCGATGTCGCCAGCCCGCCCGATCTCCGGGTCCACGAGCACCGCCCCCAGCGCGTAGAGCTCCACGATCTCGCTCCCCGAAAGGAACCGCATGGTGTCGAAGTCGTGGATCGCGAAGTCGAAGAAGAGGCCGCCCGACCGTTTGACGAAGTCCACGGGCGGCGCCTTGGGGTCGCGGTTGGTGACCCGCACCTGGTGGATCTCGCCGACCTCGCCGGCGCGTACGGCCATCCACATCCGCAGCAGGCCCGGGTCGAACCGGCGGTTGAACCCTACCTGTAGCTTCACTCCGGCCGCGGCGACCGCGGCCTGGGCTTGCTCGATCAGCCCCGGTTCGAAGGCGACCGGCTTCTCGCAGAAAATGTGCTTGCCCGCCGCGGCCGCCCGCCGGATCAGCTCGACGTGCCGTCCCGAGGGGGCGGTGATGATGACCGCTTCGACTTCCGGGTCGTTGAGGACTCGGTCGACCTCTGCAGTTCGGACCGGGATCCCCAGAGTGTCGGCCCACGCGGCATCCACCCGCGGGCTGACGACAGCCTTCACATTTGCACCGGGGACCGCGCGCACGAGGTTTTCCGCATGCATCCTGCCTATCCGTCCAGCGCCAATCACTGCCACCGTTGTCGGGGTCATCGTCCGCGTACCTCCCGCTCTCTCTCCAGCGTCCTCGTCACGAAGCGAACCCAAGGCTTGCGCGTAGTCCTTTCGTTCACCCGACTCCAAAAGAGAATGGGTTCACAATCACAACCAGACCGAGCTGGGATGCTCTGGACGCTAGCTCAGATCAATGTCTCCGCTGCTTCGGCTCCTAGAAGTTGAGCTTCACACCGATAGTCCCCCACCAGCTGTAGTACTCCGCCTGCCGCGTCCAGTCCTTGGTCCCCTCGTAGACGCGGTAGGGCTCGTTCGTCAGGTTGATCGCCTCAAGGAAGAGCGTCACGTGCTTGCTGAGATCGAGCTGCGAGGAGAAGTCGAGCTGCATGTGGTCGTCCACGTAGAGGTCGTTCGCGGCGCTCTTGCCGACCTCGAACAGCGACTTGCCGTTGTAGTTGAGCGACAGCCTCCCGGAGAACCCGGACTTCTCGAAGATCAGCGCGACGTTGCCCGTGCTCTGCGCCTGGCCCTGCAGCTGGGTGTCGGCTCGGGTGGTGTAGTTCGCGTTGGAGTTCGCATAGGTGTAGTTGAAGTAGATGCCGAACCCGCTGCCCCACCGGTTCTGGTACGCCACCTCGGCGCCATACAGCGAGGCGCTCTCGCCGTTGACCGGCTGGGTCACGTCGTACTCCTCGCCGTTGATCTCCTCCGGGAACGTCGAGAGGAAGATGTTGTTATCGAGCTGCTTGTAGAAGAGCCCCCCGGAGACGAGGCCGACCGACGTCATATAGTGCTCGAACAGGAGGTCGTAGTTCCACGACGTGGTGGGGACGAGGTTCGGGTTTCCGCGCGTGATCTCGAAGTCCTCGTCGTTGATGAGCTGGAACGGCGCGATGTCGCCGAAGTTCGGACGCGCGAACGAGCGCGTCACGGCGGCGCGGAGGTTGCTCCGCTCCGCCAGGCGGTACCGCAGCAGCACTTGCGGCAGCCACTCGGTGTAGCTCGTCTTTCCCGAGACCGGCGTCAGGGCAGACGGGTTCCCCTCCTCGTCGAGGACCAGCTCGAAGGCGGTGTACTTGTCGGTGGTCTTCTCGTACCGTAACCCGCCGACCAGGTTGAGGTTCGAGCCGATGTCCATGTTCACCAGGCCGTAACCCGCGTAGGTGTCCTCGTCGAGCGTGTAGTCCGCGAGGTCCTCCTCGAGGTTCTTCTCGCTCTCGAGCAAGCCGCTGGTGAGGAGCCCCCGCATCGCGGACGGGCTCTGGAACGGCCCGATGTCGTAGCTCGTGAACCCGTACATGAACGACGTGGCAGGCTTCCAGTCGTTGAGGTAGTTGGTGAGCGGGAGGTCCTCCTCCGAGCCCCAGTCGTAGACTTCGTAGTCCTGGGTCGTGGTCTTGAGGCGGGCCTTCACGCCCACCTTCCACAGACCGCTGAGCCCAGCGTCCTTGTAGAACCCGTTGGTGAGGTCGAGCGACCCGACCCAGTCCTGGTTCTTGGACGCCTTGTACTGCGTCTCAATCCCGTCAAAGAAGAAATCCGAGAGGTTCTGGTTGAGCGGGTTCGCACGGATGTTCTTCGGGTCGATCGAGCCCGGGCTCACGTTGGGCTCGAAGTTCACGTCCCCCTGCTTGAAATACGACGTGACCTGGTCGGGGGTCTTCTCCTGCGCCTGGTTCCATGCCACCCGGAAGTTGATCACGGTCTCGCCGGTCAGGATGTTGCCTCCGGCCGTGACCGAGTAGATGTTGGAGGTTTGCGTGCGGTCGCGAAGGTCGCGGCTGAGCTCGCCGTCCTCGACGATGTTGTCGAAGGCTCGCTGGATCTCGCTGTCCTTGTACTTGTCATAGAGGGCGCGCAGGAACAGCTCGGATCCGGTGGACGTCTGCTGGTCGAAGGAGAAGTTCGCGGCGTAGCGCTCGCGGCTGAGCGTGTAGTCGCGCAACTGGAGGTCGATCAGGTTCTCCTCGTCGTACTCCGGTTCCTGGTCGTCCGAGGCGCGGTTCGCCTTGTTCCCGCTCAGCGACAGCAGGATTCCCGTCTTGCCGTCGGCGAAGCGGCGGCCCAGCGTGAAGGCGCCTGTCCCGATGTAGTCCTGCGAGATCGCGGCGTAGCCCGCGCCGACGTTGACCTGGGTGCTCGCCTCGAGCGGCGCCCGCTTGGTGACCAGGTCCACCGTGCCGCCGATCGAATCGCCGTCCATGTCGGGGGTGAGCGTCTTGGAGACCGAGATCTGCTCGAGGACCTCCGATGGGATCGTGTCGAGGGCGACGTTGCGCACCCCGCCCTCCGGTGAGGGGAGGCGCTCGCCGTTGACGGTCGTCGAGTTGAGCCGTGGCTCCGTGCCGCGCACCAGCACGTAGCGGCCCTCGCCCTGGTCGCGGAGCAGGGAGACCGCCGGCAACCGCTGGGTCGACTCGGCCGCGTTGATGTCGGGGAACCGACTCATCTGGTCGGAGGCGACGACGTTGGTGATGTTGGTCGCGTTCTCCTGCGTGTTGAGGGCCTTGGCCTGCCCCTGCATGAGCGGCGCACCCCTCACTTCGATCGCCTCGCTGTACGAGAGCCTGACGTCGGCCGTCACCGTCTGGCCCGCGGTCACCTTTGCCGGGGCCGTTCCCGCCCCCAGGCCGATATAGGTGACCACCACGGTGTGCTCCCCGGCCGGCACGGGCGAAAGGCGGTACAAACCTTGCTGGTCGGTCTTCGCCGTGAGGTTCGTTCCCGCCAGCGAGACGCTGGCGTTTGCCAGCGCCCCACCCGCCGGGCCGGTCACGGTACCGACGATGACGCCGGTAGTGGTTTGCGCCCGGGCGACGCCTGAAAACAGGGCGAGGCCGGCAATCAGTGACGCGATCATCCAACGTCGGTGCTTGTGTAAGGACGCCATTCTTCCCTCCTCGCAAGGTGGTTCTGGCCGTTCCACGGTGGGCTTCCTTCGCCCTGCGGCTGCCGTTTCACGGCTGGACAATGGAACGTTCCAACACCGCCCGTAACGACTTCCACCCCCTTCCCGTTACCCAAACCGCATCATGCGGTGGCGGTGGCGTCCTTTGGAACGTTCCACCTTGAAGACCAACAACAAACGCGCTATGATTCGGAGCGTTCCAAAAAGGAATCTAATGCCAAGACGAAACGTTGTCAAGCCTGTCCCGTCGCAATCCGAACCCACCATTCTGGACGTGGCTCGCAGGGCGCGGGTCTCGAAGTCCCTCGTCTCGATGGTGATCCGCGGAGGCGAGGGCGTCAGCCCCAAGAACCGCGAGGCCGTGCTGCGAGCGATCGAGGAGCTCAACTACCGCCCGAACGTGATCGCCCGCAGCCTCGTCCAGCGCCGGACCAGGATCCTCGGCGTGATGATCTCCGACCTCCGGAACCCGTTCTTCGGCGACGTCGTGTCCGGGATTCAGATGCGCGCAGAGGAAGTGGGCTACCGCGTCCTGTTCAACACCGGCGAGCGGGTGCCCAAGGTCGAGGAAGCGGCGATCGAGAGCCTGCTCGAGCTGCGCGTCGATGGCCTGATCCTGGCGGCGCCGCGGGTCGACGATCAGGTCATCGAGCGCGCCTGCCGCGCGGTGCCCGTCGTGGTCCTCAACCGCGACACCTCCGCCACATGCAGCGACAGCGTCACCAACGACAACACCGCCGGCGCCAGGCTGGCCGTGGAGCACTGCGCGGAGCTGGGCCACACACGCATCGCGCACATCGACGGCGGCAGCGGCGCCGGAGCCGGGGTCCGCCGCGACGGCTATCTCCGCGCGATGCGACATCTCGGCCTGGAGGACTTCATCGTCACCGTCGATGGCGCCTTCACCGAGAACGGCGGCTACCTCGGAGCTCGCGAGCTGCTCAGCCGCTCCCCCCTGCCGACCGCCATCTTCGCCGCTAACGACATCTGCGCCGTTGGCGCCCTGAAGGCTCTGGAGGAGGCCGGCCTGCACACCCCCGCAGACGTCTCGGTCGTCGGCTACGACAACACCTCGCTGGCGGCGCTCCCGCAGATCTCGCTTACCAGCGTCCATCAGTTCGGTGCGGGCATCGGCCGTCTCGGAATGGAGTGCCTCTTCGAGCGCATCGAGGGGACACGCTCCACGCCTCGGCACGAGGTCGTCGCCCCGACGTTGGTGGTGTGGGCCTCCACCGGCCCGCCTCCCGCCCAGCCGAGAGCGGGTCGCTGACGCGATGAGCGGGTCACGGGGCGGTTCGGATGCCCACCGTCACCCGGCACGCGAAGGGAGACTTCATATGTTTCTGAGGAAACTCGAGTCGTTGGCACTGATTGTCCTGACGGTCTGCTCGTTCGGGACCGCCGTCGAGGCTCAGAACGCTCCCGCTCGCGCTGAGGAGTTGCGGTTCGTCGTCATCCTGAGCCGTCACGGCGTGCGCTCGCCCACCTGGACCACGGAGCGGCTCAACCAGTATTCGACCGAGGCGTGGCCCGCCTGGGGGGTCCCTCCCGGGCATCTCACTCCGCACGGCGCGACGCTCATGCGGCTCTTCGGGGCCTACGATCGAGCCTACCTCACCGATGCGGGCCTCCTCAGCCCGAGCGGCTGCGGGGATGCCGAACGGCTCCTCTTCTGGGCCGACACCGACCAACGCACGCTTGCGACCGCCAGGGCTCTGGCGTCGGGCATGCTGCCGAACTGCCCCCTCCGCGTCGGATCGCTCCCCGAGGGAGCCGTCGATCCGCTCTTCCACCCCCTTGGGGCGGGCATCGGCCGTCCCGACCGCGCCGTGGCGGTAGCGGCCGTGATGGGCCGCCTCGGCGCCCAGCCGCGCGCGCTCCTGGAAGCATACCGGCCCGGCTTCGATGTGATGCAGAGCGTCCTCCTCGCCTGCACACCGGGTGCGAGCTGTCCCCCGGAGGGCACCCCCGTCAACAAGCCGTTGCTGAAGCTGCCGGCGTCCGTTGGGCCCGCCGAGGGCGACAAGCTCGTCGATTTCGCGGGACCGCTTCCCATCGCGGCCACGTTGGCCCAGAATTTCCTCCTCGAATACACGAACGCCATGGGCGGGAACGACCTCGGCTGGGGCCGCGTCAACGAGGCCAACCTGCGCGAGATGATGAGCCTCCATGGGGCGTATTCGGACCTTCTGCGCAGGACGCCCTACCTTGCGCGCACGAACGGATCGAACCTCCTCAGCCACATATTGAGGTCCATCGAGCAAGCCGCTGCTCGAAAGAAGGTGCGTGGCGCACTCGGTACGCCGGGCGACAAGCTGCTCCTCATCGTCGGGCATGACACGAACGTCTCGAACGTCGCGGGGATGCTGAGCCTCTCCTGGCTGATCGAGGGCTACCAGCGCGACGACACGCCCCCCGGAGGCGCGCTTGTCTTCGAGCTTTGGCGTCATCGCTCCACGGGCGAGCACACGGTTCGAACCTACTACATGGCTCAGACCCTCGAGCAGATGCGAGGCGCGCAGCCTCTGACGCTGACCTCACCGCCGGCCAAGGCGCCGACCTTCGTTCCAGGGTGCGGCACAGCGACCCAGGAGTTCGCGTGCACTTGGAACGACTTTCGTCGCACCGTCGAAGCCGCAATCGATCCCGCGTTCGTGAAGCGCTGACGGGATCGCGCCGCCCAGGCGCGCTCCAGTGGCCGGGCGGCCGTTCAGGTGCATAAACCCTTCCCGAGGGGCAACGGCTCAGTGGGGTGAAACGGGCCGGATCACGCCAGGGCCTGCCCGAGGGCGAGCTGCATGATCCGCTCCTGGGTGGCCTCGGCTCGCCTGAGGACCCCCTGCAGCGCGCCCTCGTGCATCACCGCCACGCGGTCCGCCAGGCCGAGCAGCTCGGGCATTTCGCTCGAGATCAGCAGCACGGCCACCCCCTGCTCGACCAGCTCACCGATCAGCTCGTAGATCTCCGCCTTGGCCGCCACGTCGATGCCGCGGGTTGGCTCGTCGAAGATCAGCACGCGGCAGCGCGCCGCGAGCCAACGCGCGAGCACGACCTTTTGCTGGTTCCCGCCCGAGAGGCTGACGGTCTCCTGATCCAACGAGGCCAGACGGATTCGGAGCCTGTCGACCAGGCCTTGGGCCCGCTCCCGCTCGCCTCCGAGATCGACCACGCCGAAGCGCGCCACCTGGTCGAGAATCGTGAGCGTGATGTTCTCTCCGACCGGACGCTGAAGCATCAGGCCCAGTCGTTTCCTGTCCTCGGTGATGAAGCCGACACCCGCGGCGATCGAAGCAGACGGCCCCCGCCTCGACACCTGCCGGCCACCGACGCGAACCTCCCCCGTCGCCGCCGGGTCCGCGCCGAAGATCGCCCGGGCCAGCTCCGTCCGCCCCGACCCCATCAGACCGGCCACTCCCACGATTTCCCCCGCGCGCACCGACAGGCTGAGGTGCGTCAGGACCCCCGCGTGCGCGAGCCCGTCCACCTCCAGAACCACCTCCCCGATCGGTACCTCGCGCTTGGGAATCTGCTCGGCGATCGTCCGGCCCACCATCAGGCGAATGAGCTCGGCCACGCCCGTCCGCCCCACCTCCCGGGTTCCCACCGTGCGACCGTCCCGCATCACGGTGACGCGCCCGCCAATGGCGAAGATGTCCTTCATCCTGTGGGAGATGTAGATGACAGGCACGCCCTCGGCACAGACCGAGCGAATCACCTCGAACAGGGCTTCGATCTCGGTGTCCGAGAGCGCCGCCGTCGGCTCGTCCATCACGAGGAGCCGTGCCTTCTGCCGGAGCGCGCGGGCGATCTCGACGAGCTGCTGCTTGGCCACCGAGAGCTCCGCCACCCGCGAGTCCGGGTCCACCTCACAGCGCAGCCTGCGCAGGAGGTCCCGGGCGCCCTGGCGCATCGCGTCGCCTTGGATGAGGCCGCCGCGCGTGGGCTCGTGTCGGGCGGCGGGACAGGAGGCGCGGAGTCATGAGCACGGTCGGTATCGTCGGCAATCCCCTCAAGGACGGCGTCGGCGCGGCGGCCGCGGCGATCCTCGAGTGGTGCGCCGGGCAGGGCGTCGGTGTGCTCGTGCAGGAGGACATCGCGGGCATCGTGGGTCGCGGCTCGACCGCGGTGCCGACGGCGCGTCTGGCGGACGAGGCGTCTCTGATCTTCGCGCTCGGCGGCGACGGCACGCTGCTCGTCGCGG
>Ga0102851_10000772_pt1 | contig 17037 bp, 16 predicted proteins | sample Mud3Dept3metaG_FD_79558 | JGI IMG/M metagenome (GOLD analysis project Ga0102851, IMG submission 79558) | Freshwater wetland microbial communities from Ohio, USA, analyzing the effect of biotic and abiotic controls - Mud 3 Core 4 Depth 3... | ecosystem: Environmental > Aquatic > Freshwater >... | reverse complement strand
GCCTAGAGCCCGGCGTGGCCGTGTTCATTCCGCCTGGTCTCGTGCACCAAATCCGCGTGGAGGGGTCGGAGCCGTTGAAATTGGCGACGCTCTTCTCGCCGCCAGTCGTGCCCGGCGCGTACGATCCAGGGGGGAATCCAAGAAATGGGTGAGCGAACGCTTGCGGGTCGTACCGCCCTGGTGACGGGTGCCGCGCGAGGGCTGGGGCGGGCCATCAGCGAGCGACTGGCGAGCTTGGGCGCTCAAGTCGTTCTGGGGGACGTGACGGCCGACGCCTTGGCCGAAGCTGCGCGTTCGATACAAGAGGGAGGGGGCGACGCCGTTTCGTGCGTCTTCGATGTGTCCGATGCCGGTGCGGTCCGTTCCGCGTTCGCGTCCATCGGCCAGGTGGAGATTCTGGTGAACAACGCCGGCATCTGTCCGCTGACGCCGGCGGAACAAACCAGCGAGGCAGAGTGGGACCGGGTCTTGGGGGTGAACCTCAAAGGGGCATTTCTGTGCACCCAGGCGGCCGTGACGGGATTGCGGGCGGCGGGCTGGGGACGAGTCGTGAACATCGCGTCGGCGGCCGGCCAAATCGGGGGGATCGCCGTCGGCGTCCACTATGCCGCCAGCAAGGGAGGCCTCCTGGCGATGACGAAGTCGTATGCGCGACTCCTGGCCCCATACGGTGTCACCGTCAACGCTGTTGCGCCCGGGACGACCGAAACCGATCTCACTGCGAGTTGGCCGCAATCGGTCCAAGACGCGCTGCGCGCCAAGGTGCCGCTGGGCCGGTTCGTCCAAGCGAAAGAGATAGCGGCTGCGGTAGCGTTCCTGTGCTCGGCGGAGGCGGCCGCAATCACCGGGGCCACCATCGATATCAACGCCGGGTTGCTCATGAGATAGCCCTTAGTAAGTCCACGCAGCGGCCCGCGGGGCCGCTCGGACGCACCGGTGAGGCGTGCGCGTTGGGTTCCAACCCGCATCCCCGAGGTTGTCGACGCGTGAAAATGTACATCCTCGTGGCGGATCTGGGTTCGAGCAAGACCGAGCTCGTTTTGTATGACGGCACGCTGACTGTGCTGGATTCCACCGGTTTTCGGACACCGTTCGAGGAGCAGGACGGGGTCAAGACCATCGACCCAAAGCGGTACATGGCGAGCCTCATCGACGCTGCCGACCGGCTTGCCGTGCCCCGGGCTTCGGATGACACGCTGTACGTGTCGACAACCGGGATGGGGTCCACGGTGCTGGCGGCCTCGCCTGTGGCCGCGTCGACGTGCGGTAGTGCTGACGAGGCCGAGGCCTTGACCCCAGCTCTGAGCTGGGAGACTTCCCTGAAGGACGCGGTCGCGCCCGCCGGGGGCTGGACGACGATTCCAATCGACGCGACGGGCAAAACGCCTCTTCCGACGTATCCACTCTTCAAGATCCCCGAACTCCGGCGCCGGCTGGCCAAAAGGCGCGGTGGGCGCGCCGTTGCGTGTTTCGTCTCCCTCCACGACTACATTTGGGCGTGTATGACCGGGAGCGCCCGGTTCCACACCGACTTTTCGCTTGCATCGCGCAGTCTGCTCTTCGACGACGTGGAGTGCCGCTGGGATGCACGTATCCTTGCCGCGTTGGGTCTGCGCGAATCCGACGTGCCGACCACGGTTCCAGCCGGAACCGTAGTCGGGCCGGTGCGGGCGAAACTGCGCCGGTCGCTTGGGTGGCCTGGTGCGTCGTTCGTATTCGCCGGCATGCACGACCATGTGGCGACGACCCTGACTGGGTTCAGACTTGCAGAGGCGCTCCACGGTGGCCTGAAGAGTGGGGTCTGGGTCAATCCGGCCGGAACGACCGAGTCGCTGATCAGCCTGACAGAGCCAGGGCCAGCAGGGACGCGGGCACTGGTCAGCGGTGCTCCGCGCCGCCGGCTCAACACGGCGCGGGTGTGGGATCGACGGATGTGCGCCCTGGTGTGCTATCCCTGCCTGAGCGGGGCGCTCCTACGCTCGGCGGCGGAATGCGGGGTTGACTTCGATGCGTGTCTGCGGACGCTCGGTCGGATCACGGCCTCGCCCCCGCGGAGGCGGCTTGCCGCAGACGATCCGGGATTCGTGCGGATTCACCGCGGCCACGACGCAGCCTTCTCGGACATCTCGGCGGCCCGCGTGGTCGGGGTCCAGTACGAGTCGCGGGCCGGCATAGAGGACATGCAAGCCCTGCTCGACGAGGTCGAAGGAGGGTGCGCGACCGGCGGCTGCCGGGAGATCGTCTGCCTAGGAGGGCAGGCGCGCTCGCCCTGGCTCGGGCGGCTCAAGGCGGCGGTGCTGAACCGGCCGATGCACGTCTTGGCCGGGGAGAATTGCGCTGCGCTCGGAGTTGCCCTGCGCTTCGTCGAGTCTCATGCGAGTCCGCGACCAGGCGGGATCCGCAGGCGCCTTGCGCGCTTGGCTGCGACCATGCAGCGGCACGATCCGGAGCCGAAGTCCGCCACGCGCTTCGACGCGGCCTACCGTGCGTATTGTCGGAGCACGGCAACTCGGAGGAGGAGGGAATGAGCGGAGAGGAGACATATCGCATCCTCATCGCCGGTGACCACTACATGCAGCCGGCCTACATCGAGAACACTATTCGCGACCGGCTTGGGCCGACCCTGGCTGCGCGATTCTCGTTCGAGTCGATCGTGTTCCCCTATCCCGAGGAGAGCATCACGCTGGCCGACGACACCGTCGTCCCGAGCGGTATGTCCTGGACTGACTTCGCGAAGCCGGCTCGAGGCGAGGGCGTGGAGGAATTCTACGGCGACCTGTACGCGCTGCGGGGTCGCTTGACCGGCGTGGATATCCTGCTCGTGCACGGCGCGGCCGTTCCCGCGAGTGTCCTGCGCGAGGCCCGCGACCTCCAGTGTATCGGCGTGCTGCGCGGCGGACCGCGCAACATCGACCTCAAGGCGGCCAAGGAGCTCGGCATCAGACTCATCAACACGCCCGGCAAGACCTCACGGGCCGTGGCCGAGTTCACGCTGGGCGCCTTGCTGTCGCTCACCCGCAACATTGCCCATTCCTACGCCTCGCTGCGGGACGGGCGGAACTGGGCGCCATCGTATTACCGGTGGGAGTGCTGCGGTATCGAACTGCAGAACCGCGCGCTGGGCCTGATCGGCTTCGGCCATATCGGGGAGGAGCTGGCGTGCATGCTGGCCAGCTTTGGCTTCAGACGCATCCTGGCCTATGATCCGTTCCGAAATCCGGATGACCTGAAACGACTCGGCGTCGAGCCGATCGCGCTCGAGGCCATCCTGGCGGAAGCCGACGTCATCTCGCTGCACGCACGGTTCACCGCGGCCAATCGCCATATGCTCGGGACGGCCGAATTCGCCGCCATGAAGAGGAAACCCATCGTCGTCAACACGGCCCGTGGCGGCCTGCTCGATTACGCCGCCTTGATCGCCGCGCTTGAGTCCGGCCGGGTGTCGGGGGCGGTCCTCGATGTCTTTGGCGACGAGCCTCTGGGGGCTTGGCGGGGGTTACTCAATATGCCCAACGTGATCTGCACGCCGCATGTCGCGGGTGGCTCCCGCGAGACGGTGCGCCGCGCGGCAGAGATGATCGCGGAAGACCTGGCCAATTTCTTGCGGCGGGCGCCGCTGCGCTACGAGATGCACGGGTAGGCGCGAGACGGATCGCGTTGCGGCCTCGCTGCGACGGTCCGGGCCAGGAGCGGGTGCACGGTTCTCCGCGTGGGAACGCTGTTGGGGCCATCGAACCGGCCTTCAGGTGTGGCCGGCGGGGCGCCGCCCCGGCGGGCCGTTCAGGCCTCGTGGCGGTCGCACTCCGCCGCGGTCAATGTTTTCATACCAAAGGGATTGACGCGAAACGCGGTTTCTTGACAAGAAGAGATTTCGGCATATGTTTGATCTCGTGGGATCTCTCCGGACGCGTTTCGAAGAGTTCGCTGTTGATTGTCGGATTCGCTGTGGCGGTGCGACGCGCCCGCGGCGGCGAGCGTCGCAGCGTGCTCCCTCGCTCCCTGGATCGGTGGTTTCTTGAATGTGCAGCGCGTAAGCAGGCGCGCCGAACCCTCGGCGTCAGAGGGGGGGGTGCAGGCGGCCAAGTTTTTTATTCACTACCTAACCACCAACAAGGAGGGTCGCATGAGCAGGAGATTGGGGTTCATCGCGGTGCTCGTCGCAGGAGCGGTGCTACTTGGCTTGGCGACGCCGGCCGCCTTTGCGGGGGCACAGAAGATGACGCTTTCCCACAACGCGTCGCTGGAGAGCCCTTGGCAAAAGGCCTCCCTGAGATTCGCCGAAATCGTCAACGCCAAGGCCGGGGGAAAGTATGACGTCGGGGTTTTCGGCACCGGCATGCTCTTTCAGCGGAACTGGCAGGTTCTCCTGGAAATGACCCAATCCGGCGCCAACCAGATCGGGATCGAGGCCGTGTCCGCCCTCAGCACAAAAGTGTCCGAACTCAGCGCCATGAGTTTGCCCTTCTTGTTCTCGGACATGGGCCACGTGATCCGGTTCCTCGACCTGAACCCCCCGGTATGGAAAAAGTGGCTCTACGACTCGTTCGAAACCAAGAACCTCGTCGTCCTCGCCATCACGCCGCGGCCCTTCCGCCAGCTCAACAACAACAAGGTGCTCGTCAAGACTCCCGACGACATGAAGGGCTTGAAGTTCCGCGTTCCCGGGAATCCGTTCTTCGTGAAGATCTTCGAAGCCCTGGGAGCGAAGCCGGTTCCGCTGCCGTCGGGAGAGATTTACACCGCCATCCAGCTCGGTACGGTGGTGGGGGAAGACAACTCCATTCCTGTGCAGTACGACTTCAAGACCCACGAGGTCGCCAAGAACTTCACTGTATGGAACTACATCGCCGACGGGTCCATTCTGTTCATGAACAAGGACGCGTACTATAAGCTCCCCGAGTCGGACCGGGCATTGTTCAAAGAGGCCGCCAAGGAGTGGGGTGCCGTCAATGTGAAGGAAGACGAGGCGTATACCAAGGTTGCGATTGCCGCCATGGAAAAGGCCGGCGTCAAATTTCACCAGATGAGCGATGCAGAGAAGGAGCCGTTCCGGAAGCTCGTCCAACCCGTCTACGCCGATTTCGCCAAACAGGCGGGCGACGAAAACTGGAAGGCGTTCCTCAGCGCGGTAGAAAAGACCCGGAAGCCGTAGTCTGGAGGGATTGGCGATAGCGACCTCGGGACCGGTACGACGGCCCTGAGGTCGCCCCGCCGAGGACTGTTTCCGTCCCCCCCTTGCTGGGTTCGGCCATACACGTGCACCGCGATGTGCCGAAAAGGCAAATTCGACGTGGACCGATCGGGAGAAATGGACACTTCCATGCGTGAGCTGAGGAAGCCGAATGTCGTTTCCCGGATCCTCGACGGCATCGATTTGGCCGTCGCGCCGATCGTCTTGGTTGTCGTCTTCGTTGTTGTCCTGCTTCAGATCCTGAGTCGCGTCCTTCCGGGAAATGCTTTGCCGTGGACACTCGAGGTCGGCGAAGCCCTTCTGGGTTTCATTATTTGGTTCGGTATTTCCGTGGCGGCTCGAAACAACAACCATGTCAGCTTCGATCTTCTCGTCCGCAGGTTCCCTTCCCGCGCAAAGAGAATCATCGGCCTCATCGGGATCAACCTGTTCATTTTGTACCTGGCATGGCTCGGGATGGCCACCATCGAACTCCTGCTGCACTATCAGCGCTTCGAAAGCCGGACAACCATTCTCCAGGTGAATATGCTTTGGGTGCGGCTTCCGATTCTGATCGGATGTGCTGCCACCATCGTCCGCCTTGCAATCAGGGACTACCGCGTCATCACGAATCAAGAGCAGGTGTTCGTGTCCGGCGAAATCCGAGAGTAATTTGCGAGGAAGGTGCCCTCATGCCGACCATGACCTTGACTCTGCTCATCCTGGTGGCGATCATGTTCACGTTTGGCATTCCGATCGCCGCGAGCCTTGGACTGTCCGCCCTCATCGTGCTGACGTTTCTCTCCCCAGTCTCGAGCATGCAGATCCTGCCCCAACTCTTCGGCGAGGCCGCCACGTCCTTCGTGCTGCTCGCGGTGCCCCTCTTCATTCTGGCCGGATTCCTCATGGAGAAGGGGACCGTCGGGAGAAACCTGATAGAGTTTGCGTCCTCCATCGTGGGCTGGACCACCGGTGGCCTCGGAAACGCCGGGATCGTTGGCACCATGATCTTCGGGGGCATCTCCGGCTCCTCCCTGGCGGATACCGCGACCTTTGGGACGGTTCTCGTTCCCCAGATGGTGGAGGACGGGTATCCCCGGGACTATGCCGCCGCCCTTGTGTTGAGCGCTGCGACGCTGGATGTCGTGATTCCGCCCAGCATCCTCCTGGTCCTCGGCGCCGCCGTGACGGACCAATCGGTCGGTAAAGCGCTGGCGGGCGGCCTCGTCCCCGGAATTTTCATCACGGGGTGTCTCCTCCTCACGAATATCCTCATTTCGAAGAGGCGGGGCTACGGCCACAGGGTGGGGTTCTCTTTCCTGAATGTGGCGCACACGCTCGGGCGGTGTTGGTCGGCGCTGATCGCGCCCCTCGTCGTCCTCGGATCTATTTTCACCGGCGTCGTGACTCCTACGGAGGGCGCCGCGGTGGCGGTGTTGTACGTCCTTCTCATTGACTTCGGCATCTATCGCAAACTCACGGTCGCGGACGTCGTCGATTCCGTCCGGAGGAGCGCGTACTTGACCGCCGCAATACTGTTCATTGTGACTTCCACCGCCATCGCCAACTGGATCATCGCCTATGACAACCTTCCCAAGTTTCTGGCCGCGATCCTCTCGAACCTGCCCGGCGGAAAGTTTACGTTTTTATTGATCATCGACTTCATTCTGCTCCTCATCGGGATGACCATCGATGCGACTCCGGCCTGTATCATCTTCACGCCGCTGTTCCTGCCCATCGCCCAGAACCTTGGCATTGACCCAACCCACTTCATCGTCATCATGATCTGCGGTTTCGCCCTCGGGTTGGCGACACCGCCGTACGGGGTGTGTCTTTTCAGCATCTCACAGATTACTGGGGTTCCCTTGGACAAAGTGATCATTCAGGCCTTTCCGTACTACGTCGCGATCTTCATTGCGCTTCTCGTGATCACGTACTTCCCGCCCTTGACCCTGGCTTTCCCTGCCCTCTTTGGCATGTAGGGGAGGAAGGAAGCGGGGGACCTTCCCACGGCGCAGATGGGTTCGGTACAGGCGGGCGAGTCGTGGGATAGCGGACAATCCGGTTCGAGCAGTCCGTCGAAAACCGCAAGAAGACGCGGGAAGCCACCGTGTCGAGGAAGCACTGAGAAAATGAAAGCGGTCATTCTGCAGAAGCCGGGCGAGTTCGGTCCGAGCGTCGTGGAGGATCCCGACCTGGAAGCGGGGGATCTTCTTCTTCGGGTGAAGGCGTGTTCACTCTGCGGGACCGACATTCGCGTTCTTGAGGGCAAGAAGACCCGGGGGGTGAGATACCCGTCCATCATTGGACACGAATTTGCGGGTACCATCGAGGCCGTCGGACGGGACATCAAGGAGTTTCGCTGCGGGGAGCGAGTCTCCGTGGCGCCGGTCATGGCCTGCCATGCCTGCCGGTACTGCATGGAGGCCCGGGAAAACGCGTGCCGCAACCGGGTTGCCATCGGGTACGAATATGACGGCGGTTTCGCGGAGTTCGTCCGCATTCCTGCCCGGGCCGTTACGTATGGTCACGTGGTCCGGATTCCCGACGGGATTGGTTTCGATGAGGCTGCCTTGGCCGAACCGCTGGCCTGCTGCATCAATGGGATTCGGAAGGCAGATGTGGGGCTGGGTGATACGGTCCTGGTCGTCGGGGCCGGGCCTATCGGTCTTATGCATCTCCAGCTTGCTCGGGCCGCCGGCGCTGGTATGGTCTTTGTGAGCGAACCCAATTCTCGGCGGCGGGAGGAGGCCGCGCGGTTCGGGGCAGACCGGGTCGTGGACCCGGCGACCGAGAACCTCCGCGAAACCGTCATGGGGGTTACAGGCGGCCTTGGGGCGGATGCCCTCATCATGGCCATCGGTGTGCCCGGCATCGTGAATGACCTCCTCAAATTGGTGCGAAAGGGCGGACGGGTCAATCTGTTCGCCGGGTTCCCGGACGCCGGCACCACGACCATTGAGGCCAATCTCATTCACTACAACGAGATCGTTGTAAACGGGACGAGCGCGTCCACGCGCCTTGACTACTTCACCGCCGTGTCCATGATCCGATCGCACCGCGTCAACGTGAAAGACCTCGTGACCCACCGTTTCGGCCTGGACGGTTTCCAGGAGGCGTACAACTTGCACCGAGCGGGCGTCGGCCTCAAGTTGGTCATTGAACCGTAACGCGCTAGATTCGCGGAGGGAACCCATGCCATTCTTGGGGAAAGACATCAGGCTCGCGAGACTTCTCAACCCGAAATCGGGCAAGCTGCTCGCCATCACTGTGGACCATTCCATTGCCCGTGGGATCATGGCCGGGCTGATCCCCATCCAATCCACGATTGACCGGATCGTCGCAGGCGCCCCCGACGCTATGACGATGCACAAGGGGATCGCGGAGCAGTGCTTCGGCAGGCATGTCGGGAAGACGGCGTTGATCCTGAAATGCTCCAGCTTCTCACCCTACCAGCCGGGTTTCGACACCTGGGTTACCGATGTGGAGGAAGGGGTGCGTCTGGGAGCCGACGCGGTCTCTATGGGGTGCATCGTGGGCGGGACCGAACAGCCGGAACAGCTCCGGCAGCTCGGCGTCATGGCCAAGCAAGCAGCCTCTTTCGGCATGCCTCTGGTGGCGCACATCTATCCACGGGGGAGCTTCATCGAGAAGAAGGATCAGTACGACTGGAAGAACGTGGCCTATGCCGTCCGCGCAGGTGCGGAGCTGGGTGTGGACATCCTCAAGACCAACTACACGGGTTCGCCCGATACCTTCCGGAAGGTGGTGGAGGCGTGCCCCGCGCGGGTGGTGGTTGCCGGCGGCGAAGTTGGTAACAAGATCGAGGACTACCTCAAGATGACGCGAGACATCATCGACGTCGGCGGTGCCGGCGTCACCTACGGTCGCTTCGTCTGGGAATACAAGCATGTGCCTGAACTCGTTCGAGTACTCAAATTCCTCATTCACGAAAACGGCACCCTGAAAGAGGCGGGCGAACTCCTGAATGATCTCACCAAGGAGAAATGACGCGGGCTCCGAAGGACGGCCGGCGGTGTCGCCCGGATGGGAGCGAAGTGTCCGCAGGGTGTGGCACGCGGCGGGCGAGGGATGAGAGCGCCTACATTTCTCGGCATTGACGTCGGGACGAGCGGCGTCAAGGTGGCGATCCTCGACAAGGACCTTGGCCTGGTGGCCTTGGAGCGCGCCACTCACAGCCTCAACCGCCCGAAGGAAGGGTGGGCCGAAGTATCCCTGGAGACTGTCTGGACGATTGTGACCGGGCTGGTTCGGTGTCTTGCCGACTCATCGCCCGACGCGCTTCGTTCTGTTAGCGGGGTTGGATTGTCCGTCCTGTGCCCGGGCCTCGCAGCCCTCGATGCGGACGGCCGGCCCCTCACGGGCGCCATGACGTTCATGGATCGGCGGAGCATCGCCGAGGCGGCGGAACTTGCCGCGCTCATCCCGCCCGAGGAGTTCTTCGAGATCTCCGCCAACCGCCTGATGCCCGGCTCATCCTCGTTGACGAGCATGCGGTGGATCCAGCGGAACCTGCCCGAGAGCTACACGCGAACGCGATGCTTCGGTCACGTGAACACGTTCCTGGCGCACCGGATGACCGGGAATTTCGGCATAGACCCGTCCAATGCGTCGTACACGGGGCTCTTCGAAACCGGCGGTGGCCTTTCATGGTCGGCCAAGGCAATCGATCGCGCAGGTATCGATGCCGGTAAGCTTCCCCCCATCGTGCCGTCGGCATCGGCAGTCGGTCTATTGGTTTGCCCTGAGCTGGAGGCTGCGGGTCTCACAGCCGGGATCCCGGTGGCGATGGGCGGCGGGGACACCGCCTGCTCGGCCCTGGCGGTCGGTGCGATCAACCCCGGCGAAGTCTTCGAGTCAGCGGGAACCACCAACGTGATCACCGTCTGCTCGGAGACGCCGGTTTTCGACAACCGGTTCCTGAACCGCTGTCACGTGGTGCCGCACCGGTGGCTGTCTCACGGTGCGATGTCGAGCACCGGGGCAGCGCTGTTGTGGCTCCGTGACGAGGTATTCAAGGAAAGCTCCCGGGAAACGTTCGATGCGGCGCTGGAAACGGCGGGCGGTTTGTCTCCTGCTTCTGACATCCCCGTGTTTCTGCCCTACATGGCGGGCGAGCGGAGCCCCGTGTGGGATCCCTTTGCCAAGGGTGTGCTTTTCGGTCTAAACCTGGATGCGAAAAGGGAGCATCTCATCCGGGCAGTCCTGGAAGGCTGCGCCTTTGGTACTCGCCAGCTCCTCGGAATCGTTGAGGAGGCCATGGGCGTTCCGGTGTCTGATATCCTGTCCATTGGCGGTGGGGCGAAGATTGCGGCGTGGACCCAAATCAAGGCGGACGTAACGGGACGGACGTTCACGGTCTTGGATTTGAACGATGCGGCCGCGGTGGGAGCCGCCATGCTCGGCGCCATGGCCGGCGGCTACCTTGATCCAACCGAAATCGCTGTGAGGTGCCACGGCACGATCCCATCAGGTCGGATGGACCGCCATGAGGTGTCTTTAGGGCCAAAGCGCAGTGTGTGGAAGCGGTTCGTGCCCGACCAGACAGGACGAGCGAGCTACGAGCGTCGTTACGCGATCTACATGGAACTCTACCCGCGCCTTCACGATCTGTTCAGGCACTAAGTCGAAACAGTCCTCCCCGGTGATTCCCCTTTCCGAGCATTATGCCGGCGTCCGTCGTTTCGAGACCACCCGATCGGGTCGCTCGCGGTCGGCCGCATTACGTGCCTTACGCCTTCAGCTTCTTCAGCACCCAGGCCATGTTCTGACCCAGCCGCTGCATCGTCTTGATGCCCTCCTCGTCCGAGGACACCGCCCCGGCCTCCCTGCCGATCCCGATGTTCCAGTAGCTCGAGCCGACGATGATCATCTGGCCGATGGTGAAGAAGTGGTTCAGGCTATTGAAGGCGTGGATGGCGCCGCCGCGGCGGACAGCCACCACCCCGGCGCCGACCTTGCGCTGGTAGAGGTCGCCGTTGGCGCGGCCGACCATGCCGCACCGCTCGATGAGCGCCTTCATGTTGGCGGTGACGTCGGCGAAATAGACGGGCGAGCCGAGCAGGATGCCGTCCGCGGCCGCCATCTTCGCGATGTACTCGTTGACGGGATCCGTATCCACCGAGCACTGCTCGTCCTTCTGCTTGAAGCAACGGAAGCAGGCGCCGCAGCCCTGGAGCTGATCCTTGGCCAATTGGATGAGCTCCGTGTGAATCCCTTCTTGATCGAGCGCGGAGAGGACGGTTTTGAGCAGGATGGCGGTGTTCCCATCCAGCCGCGCGCTTCCGTTGAATGCCACGACGTTCATGACTGCTCCTTTCGCTCTCGGATTGCTTGAAAAGGCGCGTCTGCCGGGTACGCGTCCGTTGGATGGATGGGTGCCCACCTGCCATGGCTCACCGGGGGTTGCCACGCCCCTTTGGTTGGTGGGCCGGCCGAGCCGTTTTATACTCCGTTCAACGCGTAGAATCAACCGCGGACGGACCGAAATGGGTTGACGAAGAGCAGGCGCTTGGCTTAGATTCGTAAAGTTTTTCCACCAACCGGTGCCGACATGTGGCCCGGAGGAACTGCCGCCTCAACGGAAAGCCTGGGAGGGTGCTGTGCCATGATGCACGTGCGCGGAGTACGAGGAGTCGTGGCTGCGGGTGTCGTGGGCTTGCTCTTGATAGCGGGTGCCGGCTGCAAGAGCTCTGCGCAGTCCACGCCGCCGCCCGACGCGCCGACCGCTGCTCCCGTGCCCGCTCCAGCGCCGCCGCCCTCCCTTCGCGAGGCCGGAGCCCAGATCGCCGACGAAGCTGCGCTCAAGCAGCTTTCCCCGGGGAAGACGACGAAGGCCGACGTCCGAGATCGATTCGGCGTGCCGCAAGAGGTGGTGCTTTCGCCCAACACCGAAACCTACATCTATTTCCGTGACCGGACTTCGGGCTGGTTCAAGCGGACCACCGAGCGGATTGAAATGCTTACTCTACGTTTCGACCTTCAGGGCCTCTTGAAGGACTTCGAATACCGGTTTGCCGGGAAATAGCCGCCGCGCCCGGGTACCCATTCTGATGGGTGCCCATCAGAATGGGTACCCGGCGCCCCGCCTTGCGGCGAGTCTGCCGCTCCTGTCCCGCGTCCCGAGCCGTTCCGCGTCGTTCCGGCTTGATCTCTCGCGCCCCACCTGGTAAAAAGGTCGTAGTAGTGAAGGAGGCCAAGATGTCTGAGAACGCCCTCGAACCGTTCGAGGTTCTGTGCCCATGCTGTCAGGCGCGGCTTCGTGTGGATCCGGAGATGCGCGCCGTCCTGTCCCATGAGCTGCCACCGGAGGAGCGGACCGTCAAGGACCTCACGCAGGCTGTGATGGGCCTGAAGGCCGAAGCCGCCCATCGCCAGGCGAAGTTCGAAGAGTCCATGAAGCTCGAGAAGAGCAAGAAGGACCTGCTGGACAAGAAATTCCAGGACGCGCTCAAACGGACGAAGGACGTTCCGGTCACAAAGCCGATACGAGACATCGATCTCGACTGACGGGTGCGTCGCCCGCGTCCCGGTGTCAAGAGCCGCTCCGCTAAGGACGGCTCGACGATGTCGAGCTGCCCTCACTTTCTTAGGGCAAGCGGGTGCCGTGCGCATTGCGGGCGAGCGGCCTCTGCGCGCACCACGAAAGGAATGGCGTCATGCCCGATTCCTTTTCTGCGCTCCGGATCGACGATCTGCCGGCCGACCTGCGAAGGCCGGTGCTGGTCGTGGCGTTCTCCGGCTGGAACGATGCCGCCGAGAGTGCAACCTCCGCCGCGCGGTTACTGTGCCGCACCTGGTCCGTGAAGCCTTCCGCCGTGATCGAGCCGGAGGAGTTCTACCACTTCGGCCTCACGCGGCCCGAGGTGCGGTTCCGCAAGGACGCGCCGGGAATCCGCGAGGTACACTGGCCGACGACTGATTTCTATCGGAGTGACGAGCCTGCTCTCGCCCGAGACGTGATCGTGGGGGTGGGGACCGAGCCTCATCTGAAGTGGCAGACGTTCTGCGGCCACATCCTGGAGATCGCTCGGCGTGCGCAGGTCACCCTCGTGATCACGCTGGGGGCGCTGCTGGCCGACGTGCCCCACACGCGGCCGGTGCGGATCTCCGGCGTGGCCACCGACATCGAGCTGGGCCGGCGGTTCCAGACCACGCCGACGCGGTACGAAGGGCCCACGGGCATCATCGGCGTGCTGAACGACGCCTGCCGTCGCGCCGGACTGCCAGCCGTCAGCCTGTGGGCCAACGTCCCGCACTACGTGTCGGAAGTGAGCAATCCCCACGCGGTGCTCGCCCTGGCACGTCCGGTGCTGGATTTCCTGGAGTGGCAAGCGGACCTCACCGAGCTCACCGAGGCGGCAGCGGAGTTCGACCGACAGCTCGCCCGGATCATGGCGCAGAAGCCCGAGGTGGAGAAGTACGTCCAGGAGCTGGAGCGGCGGCAAACGCAGGAGGAGCCCGCCGACGCACCGCCCGCCGGGGATCTCCCTAACTCGGCGGACCTGATCCGCGAAGTCGAGCAGTTCCTGCGCCAGCAACGCGGGGACGCCGGCAAGAACTGAGAGGCGGGCGCCGTCGCTCCGGGCGTGGAAGGTGTCGTGCCATGCAACGCGTGGTGGTTGCGAACCAGGCGCGTTTCGCCGCCGAGAAGATGCAGAAGGTGCCGCTCTTCCAGAGCGGCCGCTTCTTCTGCGACCTATATTGCCTTGCCCCGGGGCAGTCCCAGCGCGTCCACAGCCACGCCGAGTCGGACAAGGTGTATTACGTCCTGAGCGGCCGCGCCACGATCCAGGTCGGGGGGGAGGTGGACGAGGTGGACGCGGGGATCGCCGTGCTCGCCCCGGCCGGCCTTGCCCACGGCGTGGATAACCGGACGGCGGGGCCGGTCACGCTCCTGGTCTTCATGGCTCCACGGCCGGAACACGGGTAGCAGGCTGCGGAAAAAGTCCCAACTGCGGTGACCCACCTGCGGCGGGTACCCCGGGCTGTGGCGTGCCGCCTTGCATGTGGACCTTTTTGAGCAGCCTGGTGAGGGGTGGGTCTTTTAGCCGCCTACTGGTTGACGGGAAGGCGGATCCGACAGCGACAAAGGTTCCAACCGCTTGCTGCTGTCGGGATTCGCTTTCGAGAGGCATGGGGTCGAGCATCGTGGACACTATCCGGGAGCGGTTGACGGCGGTGCGACGGCGGATCGAGGCGGCCGCGGGCCGTAGCGGCCGGGCCGCGGAGTCGGTGACGCTGGTGGCCGTGAGCAAGACCATGCCGGTGGAGGCGGTCCGCGCGGCGGTCGCCGCGGGCGCGACCATCCTCGGGGAGAACCGCGTTCAGGAGGCGCGCGACAAGATCGAGGCGCTCGCCGGGGCAGCCGAGTGGCACCTCATCGGACACCTGCAGACGAATAAGGCCAAGCTGGCCGTCGGCCTGTTCGATCGTATCCATTCGCTCGACTCCATTCGACTAGCGCACGAGCTCGAGCGGCACGCGTGCGAGGCGGGCCGGCGGGTTCGGTGTCTGGTCCAGGTCAACGTGGGCGGCGAGGAGCAGAAGAACGGCGCCTCCGAGAGCGAGGTCCGCCCGCTTCTGGAGGCGGCAAGTCGGTTACCTCACCTCCTGGTCGAAGGATTGATGGCCATTCCGCCGTTCCTTTCCGACGCCGAGGCCGTCCGCCCGTTCTTCCGCCGCCTGCGGGTGCTGCGGGAGGAGTTGGCGAGCGACGGGTTTGTCCTCCCCGATCTCTCGATGGGGATGACGCAGGATTTCGAGGTGGCCATCGAGGAAGGGGCAACCCTTGTGCGGGTTGGGACGGCCATCTTTGGCCCGAGAGACGGTTAGGAGCCGACAGGGACATCCGACGGCGACAGCGAGGTGAGGCTCCACCGGTTTTCGCTGTCCGGGACCGCGACGGCGGCCAGACATGGAGGTGTGCCGTGCAGATCTTTCTGGATACGGCGGATGTGAAGGAAATCCGAGAGCTCGCCGCGCTGGGCGTGGTGGACGGCGTGACGACCAACCCGTCGTTGGTGGCCAAGGAAGGACGGCCCTTCAAGGACATTGCGGCGGAGATTCTTCAGATCGTGGACGGTCCGATCAGCCTGGAGGTCGTCAGCACCGACGCGCCCGGAATGATGGCCGAAGCGCGGGAGCTGGCGAAGCTTCACAAGAACGTGGTGGTGAAGATCCCGCTCATCGCCGAGGGATTGAAGGCGGTCAAGCAGCTCTCCGGCGAGGGCATCCGAACCAACGTCACCCTCTGCTTCTCGGCGGCCCAGGCGCTCCTGGCGGCCAAGGCAGGTGCCGGTTACATCAGCCCCTTCGTGGGCCGGCTGGATGACATCAGCCACGTGGGGATGGACCTGGTGCGGCAAATCGTCGCCATCTACAAGAACTACGGCTACGCGACACGGGTCCTGGCGGCGAGCGTGCGGACGCCGATCCACTTCGTGGAGGCCGCGCTGGCGGGCGCCCACGTCTGCACGCTGCCGCCGTCGGTTCTCCGGCAGCTTCTCAAGCACCCGCTCACCGACATCGGCCTCGAGCGGTTCCTGGCGGACTGGAAGAAGGTGCCGAAGACGGGTAGCGTCTAGGGCCGTTTATCGCGGGTGTCGCGATGTGACACGGTCCCGCGATTCTCGCGTGAATCTCGGCGAATCTCCCCGCAGCGCAAGAGAACAGATGAGGAGCGGAAGGGGCCACGGCAGGTATCGCCGTGGCCCCTTCCGCTTCGCGCACCACCACGTTTTCCTATATTCCGTGCCTTTCTACGCGCTGTTCTCGGAAGGGCCCGCTCGGGTGTCAGGATTTGTCTGAGCCAATTATCAGACTCTGGCTGACTGTCTTTAGAGGAGGGAACCGAATACAATCGAAAGAAGTTTCCTTATTCGAGGCGGGGTTCCTCGCACCTGAGCGGGCAGGAGTTGGAGGGGAGCGGATGGCGAGAGCACGGAGATTGGGGCAATGGCTCTGGACGCCGATCCTCGTAGTCTTGCTGGGCCTCTTGTCCATCACGCTGCTGGTGTGGATCGACCGGCTCAGCCAAAGGCAGCGCATGGACTTCGCGCGCGCCGAGGTGCTGATGGCGCTCCGGCTGCGCGCCACAACAGCGCACCTGTGGGTCGAGGAGGGCATCGCGCATCTGCCCGAGGACCTGAAGACGGCCTGGGCGGACTTGGCGGCAGCCGTCAGACTTGCGGACCGGCTCTTGAACGGCGGGAAAACCGAAACCGGCGCGACGCTCGAGCCGCTGGACGACCCCAAGCTTCGGCGACACGTTGAAGAGGTGCGACGACTGCTGCTCGAATTTGAGAAGGACTCGCGCGCAAGGGCTGCGAGCGCCGCGAGCGCCGCCGGCAGCCCGCCGATATGGGATCAAGACGACGTAATCTTCGACGAACTGCAAACACGCGCGGAAGAGTTAGAGACAATTCTCAAAGCGGAACAGGCGGCCGACCATGCCAGCTCGCGGCGCCTGGTCCTGGGGATCTTCCTGGCATGGACGGCCTTCGTGACAGCAGCGACGGCGGGGCTCACGCGTCGGGAGCGGCGACGGGAGCGTGCCGAAGCAGCCCTCCATGCCTCCCACGACGAACTCGAGGCGCGGGTGGCGGAACGGACGCACGAGCTGCGAGCGGTCAACACGCGGCTGGTCGAGGAGCTGCACGAGCGCCAAAAGGCGGAGGAGTCGCTGACGCGATCAGAGGCGCAACTGCGGGATCTATCCGCCAGGCTGCTGACGGCACAGGAGGCGGAGCGTAGGCGCATTGCCGCGGAGCTGCACGACCACCTGGGGCACGCCCTTGCGCTTCTGAAGCTCCGGCTCGGGCAGACCCGGAGGGGGTGTCGGGCGG
>Ga0102851_10000770_pt1 | contig 17040 bp, 17 predicted proteins | sample Mud3Dept3metaG_FD_79558 | JGI IMG/M metagenome (GOLD analysis project Ga0102851, IMG submission 79558) | Freshwater wetland microbial communities from Ohio, USA, analyzing the effect of biotic and abiotic controls - Mud 3 Core 4 Depth 3... | ecosystem: Environmental > Aquatic > Freshwater >... | reverse complement strand
TGCGAAGCCTGCCAGTAATACACATGTTCAACGCGAGGAAGGACCTGTCGGTAGCAGAACTTAGCGTGGTTCCCACCAATAACACCGATAAAGGGAAGCAATTCCTGTCCACCCAAAAAACCTATAAAGGAGACTGACAATGCTGCAATTCGAGGAACAAACCACTCCCGCCGCGGGCATGGCGCGCAAGCCGGCGGGCGGCGCGCGGCCGGCGGTCGTAGAGTCCGCGGCGCCGGCGGACGCCAGATTCCGCCGCATTTCAGTGGATGACAAGCGCATCATCAACGGCCAGACCGACGTCAATCAACTGGTGCCGTTCAAGTACAAATGGGCGTGGGACAAGTATCTCTCCGCGTGCGCCAACCACTGGATGCCGCAGGAAATCCAGATGAGCCGCGACATCGCGCTGTGGAAGGATCCCAATGGGCTCACCGAAGACGAACGCCGGCTGGTCAAGCGCAATCTCGGGTTCTTCGTCACCGCGGATTCCCTGGCGGCGAACAACATTGTTCTCGGCACCTACCGCCACATTACCGCGCCGGAGTGCCGCCAGTATCTGCTGCGTCAGGCTTTTGAAGAGGCGATCCACACCCACGCCTACCAGTATATCGTCGAGAGCCTCGGCCTTGACGAAGGCGAAGTGTTCAACGCCTACCACGAGATCGCGTCGATCCGCGACAAGGACGAGTTCCTGATCCCGTTCATCGACACTTTGACCGACCCGGCGTTCAAAACCGGCACGCCGGAAAACGACCAGAAGCTGCTCAGGAGCCTGATCGTGTTCGCGTGCATCATGGAAGGGCTGTTTTTCTATGTCGGCTTCGCGCAGATCCTGGCGCTGGGACGGCAAAACAAGATGACGGGCGCCGCCGAGCAATACCAGTACATCCTGCGCGACGAGTCCATGCACTGCAATTTCGGCATCGATCTCATCAACCAGATCAAAATGGAAAACCCGCATTTGTGGACCCCGGAGTTCCGGGAAGAAATCCGCGGGCTGATGCTGAAGGGGGTGGAGCTCGAGTACCGCTATGCCGAAGACACCATGCCGCGCGGCGTGCTGGGGCTCAACGCTGCGATGTTCAAGGAATACCTGCGTTACATTGCCAACCGCCGCTGCCAGCAGATCGGCATCGACATGCCGTACGAGGGCGCGACCAATCCGTTCCCGTGGATGGCGGAAATGATCGACCTCAAGAAGGAAAAGAACTTCTTTGAAACGCGTGTAACCGAGTATCAAACAGGAGGGGCTCTGAGCTGGGATTGACTACCATCGATCAAAAGGCTGCCGCAACCCGAGCATTGAACATCCAAGTGGGAGGTGCGCTGAATTGGGACTGAGCCTGAAGAACCGACGTTACCGGAGCCGCAGACCGGGCATGCATACCGTTACCGAATGCCGTGCGGAAGGCAACTATACGCTGTGGTTGCGTTTTGACGATGGACTTGAAGGCCATGTCTATCTCGGCGACCTGGTGGCGGCAAAAATATTCCCGGCGCTCTCAAGCGAGGCGAGTTTTTACCAGGTCGCGATTGATCCGATATCGAATGCAGTGACCTGGGAAGGCGGGATTAACCTCGATCCGGACGTTTTATACCGCGATCTGGTGAGCAAGGCCGTAGCGGCATTGCATTGAGAACTGCTGCAAAGCCCGCAGCCCAGCCCGGCGCAAGTCAGGTGTGGAGCGGGTTCCGCCGTAGTCGGCAGCCACGGACAATTTGAATCCGGCTGCTGTGGATGAGTCGCTGCGCCTTCGGGGGCGGCGACCCGGGCAACTTTCTTTAGGAGAGTTACATGGCGAAAGCGAAGAAGAAAGCGGCTAAAAAAGCCGCTAAGAAAAAGAAGAAGCCAGCGGCTAGACAGGCAGCGCGGAAAAAGCCGGCGGCGCGCAAGACCGTTCGCCGCAAGGCGGCCAAAAAAAAGCCGACTAAAAAGTCGGCTAAAAAGAAAAAAGCAGTCAAGAAACAGCCTGCTGCCAAGAAAAAGGCGGCGCCCAGACTTGCAGCTAAACCCGCTGCACCGGTTACAACTCCGGCATCTATGGCGCCCCGTCCGGTTGCAATTCCGGGTGCTTGGCCTTTTCCTATGGGGAACAGGCCGTAACTCACACCCTGCCTGCGGTCTGACTGCCTCCGGGAGGAGACCGGTCAGCAGCCGCGGGCGGTGGTATTCACCGGTCGGCAGCAGAGCGGCAAAGATACCCAATCTGACCCCGTCGGGCAAGCCGAAATCGCGCGGGGTTCGCGTTTTTGCCTGCAAAAATCAGAATAAATCGTTCTAAATCAACGGAATAAAATTTTTTGTGACAGCCGCCGCCAGGGTGGATTCGCGGACGCGCGCGCCTGCGGGGACAGAATACGCGCCAGGGTGATAGTCTGGAACAAGCGCTGCCCAGGGCCCCGGGCGGCGTGTAGCCGAAAGACAGATCGTTTGAATTTGTTTTTTCTGTGACCCGGTCCGGCAAACAGACATGGCGATGACCGGGCTGTAAAGGAGATGCGATGAGAACGACATTGGTGCTGCTCATGTTGACGGGTGTGATCGCATTGCCGTTGCGCGCCGACGCAGCGGCGCCGGTGGTTGCGGTTCATTCCGCCGCAGGAAAGTTCGACGACGTCAAGGAACGCGCGGTGATGGCCATCGAAAACCGCGGCATGGTGCTCAATTACACTGCGCGCGTCGGCAACATGCTGGAACGCACCGGCAAGGACCTGGGGCGCCCGCGCCAGATTTATACCCATGCCGAAGTGCTCGAGTTCTGCAGCGCGGCGCTCTCGCGCGAGACCATGGAAGCCGATGCCCACAACATCGCGTTTTGCCCGTACTCGATCGCCGTTTACGTGCTGCCGCAGGAGCCCGGCAAGGTGTATGTATCCTACCGCAGGCTGGCGACGGGCGGATCCGGCCGCTCGGCCAAGGCGCTGGGCGCAGTCGAGAAACTGCTGGAAGACATCGTGCGCGAAGCGCTCAGGTAACTGCGGTTGATGGAGCGAAAACGCGTCAGCGCCAGCAACATCAGGTCGGTCGGCTACGATGCGCGCAGCCGCGTGCTCGAGGTGGAATTCACCAACGGCGGCATCACCCAGTATTCGGGCGTTTCCGACGAGGTGCATCGCAGGCTGGTCAACGCGCCGTCGCCGGGCAGTTATTTCCACGACAATATCGAGGAAAACTTCACTGCCAGGAGGGTGCGCTAGCAGCCTGTCGGGCTTGGCTCCCATACACCGGAACGGGCAGTGTTAACGGATCGCTGTTGATCGACGCTCAGGCAGGTTCCAGCAAGAAGCTTCGCGTCTCGAAATACTGTGCCGGCTGGAACAAACGTCCCTGGCAGGCGTTCCATCGCGGCATACGCGGCAGCGGTGAGCCGGCCCCGGCGGTGGTAAGCGTATCGTCGATGCCGCACAGCACCCCGCGCCGGGCTTCCAGCGGGAAATCCTGAAGTGCCCTCATAGGGATTTTGACGCCAACACCAGGCGAGAGGAATTCATTCGCGGTTAACGCCGGATTTTTTTAGCAGCATGCTTCCTGCCCGGCGGGTTGCACCGGGCGGGCGACGAATCCGAAACGCCCGGGCACCGCCGCCGATAGTATGGCTTCGATCCTGACATGACTGTCATGGAACTTCAGCCACAGCGGTGCCGGGCGTTGTTGCTGCAGGCGATCGAATATTTCGGCAAGCACGCTGTCAGAAAGCGGGCCGCCATTGGCGTCGATCAGATGCGGAAACAGCCGGCAGAGGTCGCGGTCGTGAACGAGCCCGATGCCGTGCTCGGTTTGCAGCAGCAGGGTGCCGCCGTCATCGAGCCAGCCCGCCCTGACCTCGGCGACGGGTTCGCCGGTATGGCACTCCAGCGCGAGCGGCGCGCTGTCGGCGCTGACTATGCGGTACACAAACGGCGTGTAATCCATCGCGACAAACACGCGCTGCGGGCCGTTCTGGAAAAACCAGCGGCCCTCGTCGTCGCGCTCGTAATTGCGGCCGATGTAAGCGGTGACCGCGGGATGGGCAATGCGTTCACCCCTGACGAGCCAGTCGCCGCGCCGGTCAAGGCTGAGCCAGCCGAATACGGAAGGCACATTCGGCCACCTGGCCATGCCGCGCAGGACAATTTCATCCATGGAAAGACTGCTTACTGCTCTTCCGCGTGCGCGGTCTTGGCATGCTGCGCGACCAGATCTTTCTGTATATTGGGCGGGACCGGCTCGTAGTGGGACAGCTCGATCGAAAACGAGCCCTGCCCGGCGGTGACGGATTTCAGGCGCGCCTGATAGTTGTCGATTTCCGACAGCGGCACCTGGCCTTTGACCACCAGCGTGCCGGCCGCAAGCGCGTCGGTCCCGCTGATCTGGCCGCGCTTGGAGGAGATGTCTCCGGCGATGTCGCCCATATTGGCTTCGGGCACCGTGACCTCGATGTTGACGATGGGCTCGAGGATGATGGGCCGCGCCTTGCCTATGGCGTCCTGGAAAGCGCGTTTGCCTGCGGCCACAAACGCAACCTCCTTGGAGTCCACCGGATGGTGTTTTCCGTCGTACACGGTGACGCGCATGTCGCGCATCGGGTAGCCGGCGACCGGGCCGGCCTCCAGCACCTGGCGCACGCCTTTTTCCACCGCCGGAATGAACTGGCCCGGAATGACGCCGCCTTTCACCTCGTCGGAAAATTCGAAGCCCGCGCCGCGAGGCAGCGGTTCCACGCGCAGGAATACTTCGCCGAACTGGCCGGCGCCCCCGGTCTGCTTCTTGTGGCGGTAATGGCCTTCAGCTTTGGCCGTGACGGTTTCGCGGTAAGGAATGCGCGGCGTCTGGGTCGTCACCTCCGTGTGGTACTGGTTCGCCATCCGGTCGAGGATATAACGCATATGCAGATCCCCCAGTCCGCTGATCACGGTCTGATGGGCGGTGTTGTGCTCGATGCGAAAGGTCGGGTCTTCGGCGGCGAGCTTGTGCAGCGCGTCGGAGATGCGCTGCTCATCGCCGCGCCGCTTGGCCTCTATGGCAAGACTGTGCATCGGCAACGGAAACTCGAGCGGCAGGAGGCGGATGTGGTCCTCGTCGTGGGAGTCGTGGAGCACGGCATCGAAATGGATGTCCTCGACTTTGGCTACCGCGCCGATATCGCCGGGCACCAGGGCGTCGGTTTCGATCAACTCCTTGCCCTGCATCAGGTAGAGGTGGGAGACCTTGAACGGCTTGCGGCCGTCACCGATAAACAGCTGCGTGTCCTTGGTGATCGTGCCCTGGTGCACGCGGAAGGCGCCGATCTTGCCGACGAAGGGATCGATCATCACCTTGAATACGTGCGCCAGCACATGCCGGGCCGGGTCGGGCTCGGCGTGGAGCGGCGTCGCATCGGCGGCTTCGCCTTTCAGAAACTGCGGCGGGTTGCCCTCGGTCGGATTGGGCATGAGTTTGACGAAGATATTGAGCAATTCCGCGATGCCGGCGCCGTTGCGTGCCGAGACAAAGCACACCGGCACCAGATGACCCTCGCGCAGCGCCTGCTCGAACGGTGCGTGCAGCTCGCCGGGGCTGACTTCGCCCTGCTCGAGATACTTGGCCATCAGCGCCTCGTCGACTTCGACCACCTGGTCGACCAGGGCCTGGTGGGCCTCCTCGACCGAAGAGAAGTCCGATTCCCCGTGGGGGGTGAAAAAACAGTCCACCACACGCTTACCTCCGTCCGCCGGCAGATTAATCGGCAGGCATTCCTTGCCGAACGTCGCCTGTATCCGGGCGAGCAACTGGGGCAGATTGATGTTCTCGGCATCGATCTTGTTGATGATGATCATGCGGCACAGCCCGCGCTTGGCCGCCCACTGCATCATGCGCGACGAAATCATCTCTATACCGTTCTGGGCGCTGATCACCACCGCGGCGGTCTCGACCGCAGGCAGCGCGCCGATCGCCCGGCCGATGAAGTCGGGCAGCCCCGGCGTGTCGATCAGGTGTATGCGGGTATCGCCGGATGCGAGGTGGACGATGGCGGCGTTCAGCGAGTGCTGATAGGCCTTTTCCAGGGGGTCCGAATCGCAGACGGTGGTGCCTTTTTCCACGCTGCCCATGGCGCCGATGGCACCGGCTTGGTGCAGCAGGGCTTCGGCCAGCGTGGTTTTTCCGGCGGCGCCATGACCAACGAGTGCAATGGTGCGGATGGCTTCAGGAGAGAATTTCGGCATGGCAGACTTACTCCCGCAGGGTTGATCCGAGTATAAGCGCCGGCCTGCCGATGTTTCAAGCCGGCCGATTAATCCCATGGACGCGGCGATTTCGTTTACACTCCCGCCGCGCCAGACTGCGGGGATGGCGTCTGCCGCTGTCGACTGCGGTGGGGTGTTGAAGGTCGGCCTGATGACGCCGATGGTCGGGTGTGGCGGTGCACAATCGGCTACCTGCGGGTGCGCGGGGGTGCCGCCCGGCAGTTGGCGGTCAGCGCGCGGACGGCGCTGGGGATGTTAATATAACCCTATGTATTAAATAGTAAAAAATAATAATATTGGGTTTGAACTCGGTCCGGTGGACTGAGGTCAAATCACCCGTTAATCGGACCTGAAAGAGCGGCCATAGTTTTTCCGTTTAACATCAAAAGACTAGCATGTTTCGACAGGGTAATTGACAAAACCTATATAAAACAAGATAATGCCGCGTTGATGCATCGCACCATATCGGTTTACCCCGGCTTCCGGGCCTGTTGCAAGGGCTAGAAAAGTTGTTGCCAGCAGGAGTTCGAGCCACTAGAATTAGCCAAAATTTTCATCCGGTCCACAACGTATTGTGGTTTTGAGGTCGGTTTCGAGGTCGACAGGAGCAAGGTTACCGTAGCGAGGTAACACGGTGCCGCGGCGCATGCGCCGCTGGCCATTTGAGAAAGGAGGTTTTGCCATGTTAGCAAAATCGATACCCGATCTGTTTCAAGAGTTGGATCTGAACCGGCTTGCATTGTGGGCGCGCAGCGCGGTATCCGTTCTGGTTCTTATTGCCAGCGTGGCGGCGTTGCTGCTGATCATCAATAATCAGTATGGGGCCCATCTTCTCGGCCATTCCTATTCCCGCGTGCTGTCCTTGGGCATGGCCCAGCCGGCTGCGGCTGAGGATACGGCGCGTACGGCCTCCGTTGACGCCAACCATGCCGCCCTGGCCGAATTCCTGGCCAAACGCTACAAGGTGTCCCTGGAGGCCACGCACGATCTGGTGAGCATCGCCTATGCGGCCGGCCACCAGTTCGGCCTGGACCCGCTGCTGATCATCGCGGTGATCTCGGTCGAGTCGCGCTTCAATCCCATAGCGGAGAGCGTCGCGGGCGCCAAAGGGCTGATGCAGATCATCCCCAAATACCACGCCGAGAAATTCGAAGCGCTGGGCGGCGTATCCGAGGTGTTCGATCCCGAAACCAATATTCTGGTGGGCTCGAAAATTCTCAAGGAATACCTGGGACGCACCGGTAACCTGAGCATGGCGCTGCAGATGTATGCGGGAGCGCTCAGTGACGAGCAGGATGCGTATACCAACAAGGTGATGACCGAAAAGCAGCGGTTGCAGTCCATCGTCGGCCATGCCGCCCGCGCCCTGCGGGTCAAATCCACCATCGTACCGCACAGCGCCGCCCTGTCCTCGCCGCTTTAAGCCTGGCGTCAGCGGCCGTGGCGGCTATCCGCATCTCCTGGCAGGCTGGCGAAGTGATCGCTAACTTGCTGGATACGCCTACGACTCAAAAGCTGCTCGCGGCGCTGCCTAGTAAGGCCAGCGCCCATACCTGGGGTGAGGAGGTTTATTTCAGCCTGCCGGTCAAGGCGGAACTGGAGGCCGGCGCCCGGCAGGTAGTCGATCCCGGGACGGTCTGTTTCTGGGTGGACGGCAGCGCGCTCGCACTGCCTTACGGGCCGACCCCAATCTCAAAAAGCGACGAGTGCCGGCTGGCCAGCAAGTGCAATGTGCTGGGCCGGATCGAGGGCGATCCGCGCCGGCTCAAGACCGTGCGCGATGGCGAGGCCATCCGGGTCGAACTGGTTTAAGGCAGCAAACAGCCGCGGGGAGCCCCGCTGCGGTTTTCTGACCACCGCTCACCGCCTCACACCTTGTGGGCGCCTATCATCAGGCGCTTGAATACCGAATAGCGTTCCCCTACGCCGTCTGCAGTGGGCTCCCGGTTTACGCTGATCCACACTTCGTCCGGAAATCCCGCAGCCAGATCGGCGGTATATGCGCATTCATCCTCTGCCGCTGCGCGCGCCGCCTCCGGCGACGGGGCGCCGAGATCCTCGACGAAGTGCCGGATAAGCCACTTCCGGAGGCCCTCATACGCGGCGGGATCGATGTCGCACACTTCCGCGATCGTGCAGCGGCCATGCGATTTCACCGCGACGAAGGTGGTGGCGCAGTGGCAGGGCGCACGCCGGTGGCCCGCAGCCGGGTCGCAGACCGCGTATCCGCCGGACACCACCCATTCGCCATCCTCGGCGGCGCCGCCTTCCGCGGCATAGAGGCGCGCGTCGGAGTCATCGAGCCGCACTGCTTTGAGGAATTTCATGGACAGAATGGGGAGGAAAACATGACGGCTTATAATAGAACTTTCCTGCACCACGGTCATCAGGATCAAACCCTACCAAGGAGGCGACATGGCGGAACAGGGACTGCCCAAGGATATGTTCGAGTTCATGCAGAAAATGTGGAATCCGATGTCGTTTCCGATTCCCGGCATGGTGACGCCGACCGTGGATGTCGGGGAGATCGAAAAGAAGATCTCCGAGCTGAAGACCATCGAGAACTGGCTCACCATGAACGTCGGGTTCGTGCAGATGACGGTCAAGACCCTGGAAATGCAGAAAGCCGCGCTGGAAAGCCTGCGGGCGGCGGCCGGGAAACCCGAGGACAATAAAAAGGCGTGAGGAGAGAGGAGAGAGGAGAGAGGAGTAAAACCCCCTCCTTCGCCGCAACCGCTGCCTCGCTAGCCGAGTAGGTCGGCAATGCCCCCACGACACGTTAGCGGAACGCCCGATTGCGGGAGTGGGGGCTGGGCGCGCTCCCCGCAAGCGGGTGGCTTCGCCACTAACGAGTCCGCGCGCCTCTGCCGACGCCGGGCTATGCCCGCAGATCCAGCGTCTTGGGATCGAAGAACGGCTTGTCGCCCCGCACCTGCGTGCGGTGCATGAGCCGCCGCGACTCGGGATCGAACGCATCCCTGCGGTGCATGGTGCAGCGGTTGTCCCACATCACGAGATCGCCCACTTTCCATACCTGGTACCACTCGAACTGCGGCTGGGTGGCGTGCGCCCAAAGCTGTTTGAGCAGGTCTTCGCTTTCATCCAGCGGCAGCCCCATGACGTAGGCGTTATGGCGGCGGCCGAGGAACAGGCAGTTGCGGTGGGTTTGGGGATGGGTGCGCACCAGCGGATGGAGGGCGCCCGGTGCGTCGCGCGGGTCGGTGATTTCCTTGAAGCCTTTGCGCAACTCGCCCGCGCTGTTGCGGCTCGAGTCGTGCCGGCAGAAACGGCCCAGGATTTCCTTCTTCAGATGCGGCGGCAGCGTTTCGTAGGCCTCGTACATGTTGGAGAAGCCGGTATTGCCGCCCTTGGGCGGGACTTCGAGCGAGTAGAGCAGGCTGCCGATCGGGCAATTCTCGTTGTACGACATGTCGGTGTGCCATACCGCCTCGTAGTGGCCGAGATTGCCGATCGGCTTGCCGTCGACCTTGATGTTAGACATGACCGTGATTTCGGGAAACGGATCCTCGACATCTCTCCCGGCATGGACCGGCGCTTTGTCGAGGTCGCCGAACCTGCGGCCGAACGCGAGCAGCGCCGGATCGTCCAGATGCTGGTTACGGAAGCGCAGCACGAGGTGGGTGTGCCAGGCGTCTTCGATCTGTTTGAACGTTTCGGCCGAAATCGGCTTGGCCAGGTCGACACCCGCCACGTCTGCGCCTAGCGCGGCGCCGGTGGGGGTGACGGTGATGCGGGTTCGCTGCAGCGTGTCCATGAATGTCTCCCGAGAATGCGCATGCTACTGCGGTTGCCCGCGGGCTTCAAGGCGAGGCCCGGATTGCGGACTCACTTGTGCGATGGCCATCCCGTGCGCCATGCCACCGTCCGGCGCATAATGGAAACGCCTTTTTCTCAACGGAGGAAGTGACCATGGCGACCACGATACGCAAGACTGCTTACTTCAGCATGCAAACCCACAACCGCGCCGGCCAGGCCGCACAACTGCTCGACAACCTGGCCGGGCACGGCGTCGACCTGCTCGCGTTCACCGGTTTCCCGAACGAGGCAGGGGCGCAGCTGGATTTCATTCCTTATGACGTCGCGAAATTCACGCGCGCCGCGCGCAAGCTGGACCTGAACGTGGGGGAAAAGAAAACGGTGTTTCTGGCGCAAGGCAAAGACAAGGCGGGCGCGATCGCGAAGATCTGCGACAAGCTCGCCGAAGCCGGCATCAACATGGTGGCGATGGACGCGGTGGCCGCGGGCAAGGGACGCTTCGGCGCGATCTTCTGGGTCAAGCCCAAGGACGTTGCCAAGGCGGCGAAAGTCCTCGGCGCGCGCTGACGTGAGTTTCAGTGCCTGTAAAGATCAAAAAAATTAACCGCCAAGGCCGCCAAGAACGCCAAGAATTCTTTTCAATACCCCTTCTTCTCAATGCCCGCTCGACGGGTACTTGAGGGGTACGCAGATGAATTCTCTTGGCGCCCTTGGCGTCTTGGCGGTTAATCAAGCCCTGCTTTTCAGCTTCCGATCTTATTGCGCAGCAACCCCAGCCCCACGACCTCGGTCTCCAGCACGTCGCCAACCTTCATGAATTCCGGCGGCGTGCGCGCATGGCCGACGCCGGCCGGCGTGCCGCTGAGGATGATGTCGCCCGGTTCGAGCGTGAGCCCGGCCGACAGCTCGGCGATGATGCGCGGGAGCTTGAAATACATGTAGCTGGTGTTCGAATCCTGCTTGGTGACGCCGTTGACGCGGCAGGTGATGCGCAGGTTCTGCGGCTCGCGCACTTCGTCGGCGGTGGCGATCCACGGCCCCATCGGGCAGTGCCCATCCAGGCTTTTCCCCTTGAACCACTGCTGGCCGTGCCGGCGCTGCACTTCGCGCGCCGACACGTCGTTGACCACGGTATAGCCGAAGATGTGCTTCATCGCATCGGCTTCGGCGATGTTGATGCCGCCTTTGCCGATGATCACGCCGAGTTCCACTTCCCAGTCGAGCTTTTCGGTGACGCCGGCGTGCGCCGGGACGGGGTCGTAAGGACCGTTCACCGTGGTCGGCGCCTTGGTGAAAAAAGCCGGATGCAGCGGCATTTCCTGCACATGCGGCCGCGCTTTGGCGCCTTCCTCGAAATGTTCGAGGTAGTTCCAGCCGACGCAGAACACGTTCTTGCGCGGGCGCGGGATAGGCGCGTGCAGCACGACCTTGTTCTGCGCGTGGTGGCCGGTCTTGAGTCCGGCGATGGCTTTTTTCACCGCGGCCAGGCCGGTGCGGCCGGCGGCGATCAGCTCGACCATGTCATCCGCCGCGAACGGCAGTTTCACGCGCGCTTTCTTCGCCGCGCGGGCGAGATCGATGATGCTGCCATCCTGGGCGATGACGCCGATCTGGGCCGGCTTGCGTTTGGATTCGGAATAAGTGACGAGACGCATTTGTTTTCCTTTAATTTTGAAACCGTAGATTAAGAGCGCATTTCAAAAAGACCAAGACCGATGTAACCGCCGATGAACGCCGATACACGCCGATAAGATCAAGAGCGAAAAACCATAGACAGGATTCACAAGATTTACATGATTTATTTGATGTTTTTAATTCTATCCTGATCATCCTGAAAACGAAGTTTCAGTGGAGGCTAATCTTCAGGTTATGCCGGAGCTAAAATCCTGTCCATTTGCATTTTTATCGGCGTACCCGTCAAGCGGGTATTGAAAAGAATGTATCGGCGTTCATCGGCGGTTAAAGATTTTTCTTGAATCTTTCCGTGGCCTTGACCAGTTCCGCGCAGATGCCCGGTTCCCACGCCGAGTGGCCGGCGCCGGGCACGACGACGTACTCGGCTTCGGGCCACGCGCGGTGCACGTCGTCGGCGCTGACGATAGGGCACACCGCATCGTAGCGGCCCTGCACGATGACGCCCGGAATGTCGCGGACGCGGACGATATTGTCCAGCAGCGAATTTTCCGGCAGGAATATATCGTGGCTGAAGTAATGCGCTTCGATGCGGGCGAGTCCCAGCGCCACCACGTCTCCGGCGAAGTAGGCCACGGTCTCCGCGCTGGGCAGCAGCGTCGAGCACGAGCCTTCGTAGATGCTCCAGGCGCGTGCCGCCGGCATGTGCACCCTGGGGTCGGGATCGGTCAGGCGTTTGTAATAGGCTGCGAGCAGGTCACCGCGCTCGTTTTCGGGAATGGCGCCGGCGAACGCATGCCACGCTTCCGGAAACAGAGTGCGCAGGCCGTATAAAAACCAGCTTATCTCGCTGTCGCGGCACAGGAAAATGCCGCGCAGGATGAGTCCCGCGCAGCGCTCCGGATGCGCTTCGCCGTAAGCGAGCGCGAGCGTGCTGCCCCACGAACCGCCGAACACCAGCCAGCGTGCTATGCCAAGGTGCGCGCGCAGCCGCTCGATGTCGGCGACGAGACGCGGCGTGGTGTTGTCGCGCAGTTCGCCCAGCGGCGTGGAACGCCCGGCGCCGCGCTGATCGAATATCACGATTCTGTAGTGCGCCGGATCGAAGAAGCGGCGGTGTGCGGGCGCACTGCCCGCGCCGGGCCCGCCATGCAGGAACACGACCGGGCTGCCGGCGGGATTGCCCGACTGCTCCCAGTACATGCGGTGCAGCCCGTCGAGTTCGAGCATGCCGGCGTCGAAGGGTTCAATGTCGGGATAAAGCGCGCTGCGGATTTCCGAGGAGAGGTCGCCCATGGCCGGTCTGTATGCGGAAGCAGGCGAGACCATAGCATAAAGTCGGCAGCCAACAAAAACACGCTGCCGTCGGCAAGCGGGTGGCGGGGCGGAGCGGGGTCGCCGCGACGCCCTGCGGTATAATTGGCATTCCATCAGCTGACACGGTTCCTTCATGGACGAGCAATTGCGCAAGGCGGCACTTGAATATCACCGCACGCCGACCCCCGGAAAAATTTCGATTGCGCCCACCAAAGGCCTGATCAACCAGCGCGACCTCGGGCTGGCCTATACGCCCGGCGTCGCCGCCGTGTGCGAGGCGATCGTCGCCGATCCTGCCGAAGCGCGCAATCTGACCGCGCGCGGCAACCTGGTGGCGGTGATCACCAACGGCACCGCGGTGCTGGGTCTGGGTGCAATCGGTCCGCTGGCCGCCAAACCGGTGATGGAAGGCAAGGCGGTGCTGTTCAAGAAGTTCGCCGGCATCGACGTCTTCGATATCGAAATCGACGAGCGCGATCCGGACAAGCTCGTCGACATCATCGCCAGCCTCGAACCCACGTTCGGCGGCATCAATCTCGAGGACATCAAGGCGCCCGAGTGCTTCATCGTCGAGCGCAAGTTGAGGGCGCGCTGCAAGATCCCGGTGTTCCACGACGACCAGCACGGCACCGCGATCACCGTCGGCGCCGCCTTCGTCAGCGGGCTCAAGGTCGTCGGCAAGGAAATCGGCAAAGTGAAGCTGGTGGTCTCGGGCGCGGGGGCGGCGGCGCTGGCCTGCCTTGATCTGCTGGTCAAAATGGGCCTGTCCAAAAAGAACATCGTCGTCACCGACATCAAGGGCGTGGTCTACAAGGGCCGCAAGGAGGAGATGGACCCGGACAAGGCGCAGTACGCGATCGAGACCCAGGCGCGCACGCTGGGCGAAGTGATCGAAGGCGCCGATGTGTTCCTCGGGTTGTCGGCGGGCGGCGTGTTGAAGCCCGAGATGGTCAAGAAAATGGCCGACAAGCCGCTGATCCTCGCGCTCGCCAACCCCGAGCCCGAAATCCACCCGGCGCTCGCCAAAGCGGCCAGGCCGGACGCGGTGATCGCCACCGGCCGCTCGGATTACCCGAACCAGGTCAACAACGTGTTGTGCTTCCCGTTCATTTTCCGCGGCGCGCTCGACGTCGGCGCCACCACCATCACCACGGAAATGGAACTGGCCGCGTTGCACGCAATCGCCGAGCTGGCGCAGGCCGAGCAGTCCGATATCGTGGCCATGGCTTATGGCGAGCAGAACCTGTCTTTCGGTCCCGAATACCTGATCCCCAAACCCTTCGATCCGCGCCTGATCGGCAAGGTGGCGCCGGCGGTGGCCCAGGCCGCGATGGACAGCGGCGTGGCGACGCGTCCCATCACCGATTTCGACGCCTACCGCGAGCGTCTGAACCAGTTTGTCTATCACTCCGGCCTCATCATGAGGCCGGTGTTCACCGCGGCCAAGCAGTCGCCCAAACGCGTCGTCTATGCCGAAGGCGAACAGGAGACCGTGCTGCGCGCGGTGCAGGTGGTGGTCGACGAAGGCCTGGCGAGGCCGATCCTGATCGGCCGGCCGGAAATCATCGAGCAGCGCATCGAGCGCCTGGGCCTGCGGATCAAGAAGGACGAACACTACGAACTGGTCAATCCCGCCAACGATCCGCGCTACCGCGAGTACTGGACCGAATATCACCGGCTTGCCTCGCGCCACGGCGTGACGCCTGAAATCGCCAAACTCGACATGCGCCGGCGCGCCACGCTGATCGGCGCGATGTTGATGCGCATGGGGGCGGCCGACGCCATGCTGTGCGGCGTTCTGGGCCGGTATCTGGGGCACCTGCGGTTTGTCGATCTGGTGATCGGCCGGCGCCCGGGCGTGAAGAATTATTCCGCGATGAACATGCTGATCCTGCCCCAGCGCACGGTGTTCATCTGCGATACCTACGTCAATTTCGATCCCAGCGCGGAGCAGATCGCGGAATCGGCAATACTGGCGGCGGAGGAAATCAGCCGTTTCGGCGTGGCGCCGAAAGTGGCGCTGCTGTCGCACTCGAGTTTCGGCGCGGCCGACACGCCGACCGCGCGCAAAATGCGCGAAGCGCTGGCCATCATCACGAAAATCATGCCCCACCTCGAAGTCGAGGGCGAGATGCAGGGCGATGCCGCGCTCTCGGAGCCCATACGCCTGAAGGTATTTCCGGAATCGCGGCTGAAGGGGGAAGCCAACCTGCTGGTGATGCCGACGCTGGATGCCGCCAATATCGCGTTCAATTTGCTCAAGAATTCCGCCGGCGACGGCATCACCCTGGGACCCATATTGCTCGGCGTCGCGAGGCCGGTGCATATCCTGACGCCGAGCGCGACGGTGCGGCGCATCGTCAACATGACCGCGCTGACGGTGGTCGAAGCCGGCGCGCAGCGGGGAGAGCAGAAAAACCTGCTCTAGCGAGCAGGCGAAGTATGAAGGATGAAGGATGAGGGCTTCCTCGTTCATGCCTTCACGAGATAGACAACTCGACAGGACACAAACATGGCCAAGAACGTACGCATCGAACACGACACCATGGGCAATATCGAAGTGCCCAACGACAAACTGTGGGGCGCGCAGACGCAGCGCAGCCTGCATCATTTCCATTTCCCGGGCGAGACCATGCCCCTGGACGTCGTGCTCGCGCAGGTGCTGGTGAAAAAAGCCTCGGCTGCGGTCAACGTCGCGCTCGGCGCGCTGGACGGGAAGAAGGGCGCTGCCATCATCAAGGCCGCCGATGAAGCGCTCGCCGGCGCGCTGGACGATCATTTCCCGCTGGTGGTGTGGCAGACCGGCTCGGGGACGCAGACCAACATGAACGTGAACGAGGTGCTGGCCAACCGCGGTTCGGAGCTGATGGGCGGCAAGCGCGGCGAAGCGCGGCTGGTGCACCCGAACGACGACGTCAACAAGGGGCAGTCGTCGAACGATACCTTCCCCACTGCGATGCACGTTGCAGCGGTGATCGCGCTGGAACACCAGCTCAAGCCGGCGGTCCGGAAGCTGCGCGCGACGCTGGACAAAAAATCCAAAAAATTCATGGGGATAGTCAAGATCGGCCGCACCCACCTGCAGGACGCCACGCCGCTGACGCTGGGCCAGGAATTCTCGGGCTACGTGGCGCAGCTCGATCACGGGCTCAAGCACATCGACGCCGCGCTGCCGCACCTGTGCGAGCTGGCCCTGGGCGGCACTGCGGTCGGCACCGGGCTCAATGCCCATCCCCGGTTCGCGGTGAAAGTCGCGGCGGAGCTGAAAAAACTGACGGGGCTGCCGTTCGTCACCGCGCCCAACAAATTCGAGGCGCTCGCCTCGTGCGACGGCGTAGTGCATGCCCATGGAGCGCTGAAGACGCTCGCGGCTTCGCTGATGAAAATCGCCAACGACATCCGCTGGCTGTCGAGCGGGCCGCGCTGCGGCATCGCCGAACTCAGCATTCCCGAAAACGAGCCCGGCAGTTCCATCATGCCCGGCAAGGTCAACCCGACCCAGTCGGAATCGCTGACCATGGTGTGCTGCCAGGTGTTCGGCAACGACGTTGCGGTCAATCTCGGCGGCGCTTCCGGCAATTTCGAGCTCAATGTGTTCCGGCCTATGGTGATCCGCAATTTCATGCACAGCGCGAAGCTGCTCGCCCACGCCTGCGAGAATTTCAACGAGCACTGCGCCGCCGGCATCGAGCCCAACCTCGCGCGCATCGATCAGTTGATGCGCGGCTCGCTGATGCTGGTCACCGCGCTCAATCCCCACATCGGCTATGAGAAGGCGGCGGCCATCGCCAAGAACGCGCACAAGAAGGGCATCACGCTCAAGGAATCGGCGGTCGCGCTCGGCCACCTGACCGCAAAGCAGTTCGACGAGTGGGTGAAGCCCGAGGACATGGTCGGCATTAAGCTGAAAGCGCCGGGCAAAAAAGCCAGGAACTGATTAACCGCCAAGGCCGCCAAGAACGCCAAGAAAGACAAAACAATAATCGAACCGCCAAGCGCGCCAAGACCGCCCAGGAAAACGAGTTGACCCTCATCCCTTGAGAATCGCCGCCGATGGACGCCGATACAAAATACGAAAACCTTCAGCCACAGACGTATTCGGAACTTCGC
>Ga0102851_10000768_pt1 | contig 17046 bp, 14 predicted proteins | sample Mud3Dept3metaG_FD_79558 | JGI IMG/M metagenome (GOLD analysis project Ga0102851, IMG submission 79558) | Freshwater wetland microbial communities from Ohio, USA, analyzing the effect of biotic and abiotic controls - Mud 3 Core 4 Depth 3... | ecosystem: Environmental > Aquatic > Freshwater >... | reverse complement strand
TAACGGCGCGCGTGGTGTCGATGCCATCGACCACGGTATTCGACCGCCAGGACCCAGCGTATCGGGATTCCGTGCTGCCGCAAGGCGTGGTGCGCGTCGCGGTCGAGGCCGGCACCAGCGATTTATGGCGCAAATACGTAGGACTCGAAGGGGCGGTAGTCGGCATCGACCGTTTCGGCGAATCGGCTCCGGCCGGCGAGTTGTTCAAGTATTTCGGCTTCACGGTCGACAACGTGGTGAAGACCGTGCGCAGCGTTCTGTAGGGCGCGCGCGCGACTGGCACAAGGCGTGCTCGTCGGCGTTGCGGCCCGTCGCCCGGCATCGGTGGCGCGTTTGATATTGATCAAACGGCACCGGGGTAGCGCTTGGCGCCGTTGGTGTTGGCGGTAAAATAGCGTTCTTTCGAATTTCAAGGAGCCTCGGGCATGACTATCCGCGTCGCTATCAATGGCTACGGCCGCATCGGGCGCAATATCATGCGCGCGCATTATGAGTCGGGCAAGAAGCACGACCTGCAGATCGTCGCGATCAACGACCTCGGCAACGCCGAGACCAATGCGCACCTGACGCGCTACGACACCGCGCACGGCAAATTCAATGGCACGGTCGCGGTCGACGGCGAATTCATGGTCGTCAACGGTGACCGGATCAAAGTACTCGCGCAGCGCAATCCGGCCGAATTGCCGTGGGGCGCGCTCGGCGTCGATGTCGTGCTCGAATGCACGGGGCTTTTCACCAGCAAGGAAAAAGCCGGCGCCCACCTCAAGGGTGGCGCCCGGAAAGTAATCATCTCGGCGCCCGGCGGCAAGGACATCGATGCGACGGTGGTCTACGGCGTCAACCACCAGAGTCTCAAGGCGAGCCACACCGTGATCTCGAACGCCTCCTGCACCACCAACTGCCTGGCGCCGATGGTCAAGGTGTTGCACGAAAAAATCGGCGTCGTGCACGGCCTGATGACGACGGTGCACGCCTACACCAACGACCAGGTGCTGACCGACGTCTATCACGAAGACTTGCGCCGCGCGCGCTCGGCGACGATGTCGATGATTCCGACCAAAACCGGCGCCGCTGCGGCGGTCGGGCTGGTGCTGCCGGAACTGAACGGCAAGCTCGACGGTTTCGCGGTGCGCGTGCCGACCATCAACGTGTCGCTGGTCGATCTCGTTTTCACCGCCGCGCGCGCGACCAGCGTCGAGGAGGTCAACGCCGTGATGAAAGCGGCCGCCGCGGGCGAATTAAAAGGCGTGCTCGAATACAACCAGGGACCGCTGGTGTCGGTCGATTTCAACCATAACCCGGCTTCCAGTATTTTCGATGCGACCCTGACCAAAGTCACCGGCGGCACGCTGGTCAAGGCTTTGGCGTGGTACGACAATGAGTGGGGCTTCTCCAATCGCATGCTCGACGTCACGGTCGCGCTGATGAATGCGAAATGACCGTAATTAAAATGACCGACCTGAACCTCGCTGGCAAGCGGGTGTTCATTCGCGCCGACCTCAACGTGCCGCAGGATGCGAGCGGCCGGATTACCGATGACACGCGCATTCGCGCGTCAGTGCCGGCAATTCGTTACGCGCTCGACGCCGGCGCGGCGGTGATGGTGACCTCGCACCTCGGACGCCCGACCGAAGGCGAGGTGAAACCCGCAGATTCGCTGGCGCCGATCGCGCAGCGGCTGTCCGAGCTGCTCGCGATGCCGGTCCCGCTGCAGCGCGACTGGGTCAACTCAGTCAACGTGAATCCGGGGGCGGTGGTAATGCTCGAAAACTGCCGCTGCAATAAAGGCGAAAAAAAGAACGACGAGGGGCTCGCCAGGAAAATGGCCGCGCTGTGCGACGTCTATGTCAACGACGCGTTCGGCACCGCGCACCGCGCCGAGGCGACTACTCACGGCATCGCCCGGTACGCGCCGGTTGCGTGCGCCGGCCCGTTGCTGGCGGCCGAGCTTGATGCGCTGGGTAAAGCGCTGCAGCAGCCGCGGCGGCCGCTGATTGCGATTGTGGCCGGTTCCAAGGTTTCGACCAAGCTGACCATCCTGAAGGCACTCGCGGCAAAAGTCGACCGGCTGATCGTGGGCGGCGGCATTGCGAACACTTTCATCCTCGCCGCCGGCTACGCGATCGGCAAGTCGCTTGCCGAGGCCGAACTGGTAGAGCAGGCGCGGGATATCATCGCCACGGCGAAGGGGCAAGGCGGCGAGGTGCCGATCCCAATCGATGTGGTGTGCGCAAAGCAAATTGCAGCCGACGCGGTTGCGACCACCAAGCCGGTATCCGAAGTTGCCCCCGATGACCTGATCCTCGACATCGGTCCCAGGACGGCGGCCCTGCTCTCGGAAATAATCGCGCGGGCCGGCACCATCGTGTGGAACGGGCCGGTCGGCGTATTCGAATACGATCAGTTCGGCGGCGGAACGGCCTGCATTGCGCGCGCCATCGCCGAATCGAAAGCTTTTTCGATCGCCGGCGGCGGCGATACGCTCGCGGCCATCGCCAAGTACGGCGTCACCGACAAAATCTCGTACATCTCAACCGGCGGCGGCGCATTCCTCGAATTTCTCGAGGGCAAGCCGCTGCCAGCGGTCGAAATCCTCAAGCAGCGCGCGCATTAACGCGCTCCCTGATTTGATGCCCCGCCGCACCAAGATTGTCGCCACGCTCGGCCCGGCCTCGAGCGACAAGCAGACGCTCACGCGCATGATCGAAGCCGGTCTCGACGTGGTGCGAATGAACTTTTCCCACGGGACGGCGAGGGAACATGTTGAGCGCGTCGAACTGGTGCGCGCGCTCGCGCGCAAAGCCGGCCGCTCGGTCGGGGTGCTGGTCGATCTGCAGGGTCCCAAGATTCGCATCGGCCGCTTCGAGCACGATCGCGTCACGCTCAGCACGGGGAGTACATTCGTGCTCGACGCCGAGTGCAAGCTCGGCGACGCGGGCCGCGTCGGACTCGATTACCAGAATCTGCCGAAGGATGTCTCGCCCGGCGACACGCTGCTGCTCGACGACGGACGCATCGTGCTCGGGGTGGTGCAGGTCAAGGGTTCGCGCATTTTCTGCCTGGTCGAGCAGGGCGGCGAGCTGTCGAACAACAAGGGCATCAACCGCAAGGGGGGCGGACTCACCGCGCCGGCGTTGACCGCGAAGGACGTGCAGGACATCGAGACTGCCGCGCAGTTGAAGGCGGATTTCCTTGCGGTTTCATTCCCGCGCTCCGGCGCTGATATCCAGTGGGCGCGCGACCTGATGCTGAAGGCCGGCGGCAAAAGCATGATCTGTGCCAAGATCGAGCGCGCCGAGGCAGTTCCCGCGCTGGCCGAAATCCTCGATGCTGCGGATTTGGTCATGGTCGCACGCGGCGATCTCGCAGTCGAGATCGGTGACGCCGCGGTCCCCGCGCTGCAGAAACGCATGATCCGCATGGCGCGCGAGCGCAACAAGCTGGTGATCACGGCAACGCAGATGATGGAGTCGATGATCAACAATCCGATTCCGACGCGCGCTGAAGTATCCGACGTTGCCAATGCGGTGCTCGACGGCACCGACGCGGTGATGCTGTCTGCCGAAACCGCGACCGGCAAATACCCGGTCGAGACCATTGCGGCGATGGCGCGCGTCTGCCTGGAAGCCGAAAAAGACGAGGCTTTCGTTACCGAACGGCGGCGCGACGGGCCGCCGGCGGGTCTCGAGGAGGCGATCGCGCGCGCGACGGTTTTCACTGCCAATAGCCTCAATATCAAGGCCATTGCGGCAATGACCCAGAGCGGCAAGACCGTGCTGTTGATGTCGCGCATGAATTCGTACGTGCCAATTTATGCGCTGTCATCCGTGGTCGAGACGCGCCGCCGGGTATCGTTGTTCCGCGGTGTCTACCCGGTCAAGTTCAAGGGCGCGCGCAACCCGGAAACCGCGTTGCACATGGCCGAAGATGAGCTGCTCAAGCGCGGCGCGGTCAACCATGGCGACTACATTATCCTCACGATCGGCGAGCCGTTCGGCAAGGCCGGCGGAACGAATACCATGAAAATCGTCAAAGTCGGCGAGCATCGGCGTTCATGACGATGCCCGTCAAAATCCCCCGAGGCGAGCATCGGCGTTCATGACGATGCCCGTCAAAATCCCCCGAGGCGAGCACCGGCGTTCATGAGGCCTCGCCGAAAATCTCCCGAGGGGAGCATAGGCGCTCATGATACCCGCCGGTTCGGGAATGGCGGTAAAATGAGTTCTTTCTCTCTGTCATGACACGAGCCACGCAATCCAGCAGGAGATGAACATGTTTGAACGCGAACTCGCCGCGACTGCGGCAGCCATGGTTGCCCCGGGCAAAGGCATACTGGCGATCGACGAATCCGGCGGCACGATCAAGAAGCGTTTTGACTCGATCGGAGTCGAATCCAAAGTCGAAACCCGCCGCGCTTATCGTGACCTGTTGATCACCGCCGACGGCTTGTCGCAGTTCATCAGCGGCATGATTCTGTATGACGAGACGATCCGCCAGGCGGCCCAGGACGGCACTCCATTTGTCGAAGTGCTGAAGAAAAACGGCATTCTCGCCGGCATCAAGGTCGATGCCGGCGCCAAAACCCTTGCCGGCGCGTCCGGCGAAACCGTGACCGAGGGCCTCGACGGATTGCGCGAGCGGCTGGCTGAATACAAGAAGCTGGGCGCGAGTTTCGCCAAATGGCGCGCGGTGATCACGATCGGCAAGGATATCCCGAGCGCCTACTGCATCGAGGCCAACGCCCATGCCCTCGCGCGCTACGCGGCGCTGTGCCAGGAGGCCGGCATCGTGCCGATCGTCGAGCCCGAGGTGCTGATGGACGGCGAGCACACGCTCGAGCGCAGCCTTGAGGTTACCGAGAATACGCTGCACGCAGTGTTCCATGCACTCTGCCAGCAGCGCGTGCGCGTGGAGCACACGATCCTCAAGGCCAGCATGGTGATCGCCGCCAAGGGCTGCCCGCAACAGGCTTCGGTGCAGCAGGTCGCGGAGGCCACGCTGCGCTGCCTCAAACGCACCGTTCCGGCCGCCCTCCCCGGCATCGTGTTCCTGTCGGGCGGCCAGAGCGACGAGCTGGCGACAGCCCACCTTAACGCGATGAACGCGACGGGGGCAGCGCTGCCTTGGCCGCTGTCGTTTTCCTACGGCCGCGCGCTCCAGGCGCCCGCGCTCAAGGCGTGGCAAGGCCAGGCCGCGAACGTGCCGGCGGCACAGAAAGCGCTTTTTCACCGCTCGAAAATGAATAGCGCCGCGTGTTTTGGCCGCTACCGGCCAGAGCTGGAAAAAGAGGCCCGCAGCGCCTGATTTTGGGGCTGCGGCAAGCCAGTGGCCAGACGCCAAAAAACAGGATATGATGCCCGGCAATTAATGGCGCGCGGGCCCGGAACAGCGCGTTGACAAAAGAATTTGCATTCATCGTTTGGAGGGAAAAACATGGCGTTTCGCGACCGCGACCGGAAGGACTACAACGCCGGGATCATGTACGTAGGCATCGGTGGATTCTTTGCGGGTTTCGCGACGAACTATCCGATGGGGTCGGCAGTCCGGATGGGACCCGCGTACTTCCCGACCATCCTTGGCGCCATGTTGGTAATGCTGGGTATGATCCTCGTGTTTCGCTCGTTTTTCATGCACGGCGGCGAACCCCCGACCAAAACCCATTGGCGGCCGCTGCTGGGCATCCTCGGCGCCGTATTGCTCTTCGCGTTCTTTATTGACCGCGCCGGGCTGATCATCTCGTCGCTTCTCACGATGGCGTTTTGCTCGCTGGGTGGCTGGGACTTCAAGTGGAAAGAGCAGGTCGTCAACTCTGTGATCATGACCGCCGCCTGCGTGGGTATTTTCTACTACGGGCTGGGGTTGCCTTTCAGACTGTTTCCGTGGTCTTGATTAGCCGACTTTAAGGAGCTTACGCCATGGATTTCTCGGCCTTATTTGCCAATCTCACGCTCGGGTTCACGGTCGCTCTGAGCTTTCAAAACCTGATCTACTGCTTTATCGGTGTTCTGCTCGGCACGCTGATCGGCGTGCTGCCGGGTATCGGACCGGTGGCGACGATCGCGATGCTGCTGCCGATCACTTTCAACCTGCCGCCAACCCCGGCGCTGATCATGCTCGCGGGCATTTACTACGGCGCGAGCTACGGCGGCTCGACCACCGCGATTCTGGTCAACCTGCCCGGCGAGTCCTCGTCGGTGGTGACCTGCATCGACGGCTACCAGATGGGCAAGCAGGGACGAGCCGGACCCGCTTTGGCGATCGCGGCAATGGGATCGTTTTTTGCCGGTACCGTCGGCACGCTCCTGATCGCGCTGTTCGGCCCGCCGCTCGCGGAACTCGCATTTGCGTTTGGCGCTGCCGAGTATTTTTCGATGATGGTGCTGGGACTGATCTCGGCGGTGGTGCTGGCGAGCGGCTCGCTGATCAAGGCGATCGGCATGATCCTCGTCGGGCTGCTGGGAGGTATCGTGGGCACCGACGTCAACTCGGGTATCGCGCGCTACAGCTTCGGCGTCTCCGAGTTGTCCGATGGCATCGGTTTCGTTTCGGTGGCGATGGGCATGTTCGGTTTTGGCGAGATCATCGCCAACCTGGGGCAGACATCCCTGACCCGGCACGTCGAGGTATCGAAGGTGCACAGCCTGATGCCGAGCAAGGACGACGTTAGGATGTCGATCGGGCCGATCGTGCGCGGCACCGCGATCGGGACCGTGTTCGGCATCCTGCCGGGCGCGCACACGGTGATCGCGGCGTTCTCCTCGTATACGCTCGAGAAAAAGCTCGCCAAGGATCCAACGCGCTTCGGCAAAGGCGCAATCGAAGGCGTCGCGGGTCCCGAGTCGGCGAACAACGCGGCGGCGCAGACCTGTTTCATTCCGCTGTTGACGCTCGGCATCCCGACCGGCGCGGTGATGGCGCTGATGGTCGGCGCGATGACGATCCAGGGCATCGCGCCGGGGCCGCAGGTGATGACGCAGAAGCCCGATCTGTTCTGGGGCATGATCGCCTCGATGTGGCTCGGCAACGGCATGCTGGTGATACTCAACCTGCCGCTGATCGGCATGTGGGTGCAGTTCCTGAAGATTCCCTACCGGCTGATGTTCCCCGGTATTTGCCTGTTCATCTGCATCGGCGCGTTTTCGATCAATAACGCCTCATTCGATGTATATATGGCCGTCATCTTCGGTTTCTTCGGTTACTACGCCTCGAAGTGGGGCTGCGAGGCTGCGCCGTTGATTCTGGGTTTCGTGCTGGGGCCGCTGATGGAGGAAAACCTGCGCCGCGCGATGCTGATCTCGCGCGGCGACCCGAGCGTGTTCTTCACGCGCCCGATCTCGCTCGGCATGCTGCTGGTTTCATTTGCGCTGCTGGCCATGATCGTGTTGCCGCAGTTCCGCAAGAAGCGCGAGATACTTGCCGAAGCGGAAGACTGAGCGGTTCGCGCACAGCAACCCCCGAATTTGCCCCGGACGGCCTCCGGGGCAAGTTTTTTCTGCACGCCGCGCCAAGGTGCTGTAGAGCTCTATAGAGCGTCAGGACCCGAAGGGATATGCGCAGTGCCATTTGAAGATCTGCTGAAGCAATTGCGGGAGCGCACTGCGCGCGTACTCGCGATGGGCGGCGCGGAAAAACTTGCCAGGCGTAAAGCCGAAGGCCACCTCAACGCGCGCGAGCGCATCGATTATCTGGTTGACGAGGGCAGTTTTGTCGAATCCGGCATGTTCGCGGCCGGTATCCGCCCCGAGGTGCGCGACAAGACCCCGGCCGATGCCAAGGTCGCCGGCTTCGCGCGCATCGCCGGCCGCGAGGTTGCGCTCGTGTCGAATGATTTCACCGTGCTTGGCGCATCGTCGTCGGTGATCAACATGAAGAAGATCAAGCACGTGAAGCAGGTCGCGGGGAAACGCGGCCTGCCGCTGATTCTTCTCGGTGAATCCAGCGGGGCGCGCATGCCGGACCGCATGGGCGCCGCCGGGCGCGCAATCATTGCCCAGGACCCGGCCGAATACCAGCGGTTGCGCGAGACGCCGTGGGTCTCCGCGCTGCTGGGCGCGTGCTACGGATCATCGACGTGGTACTCCGCGATGTCGGATTTCGTCGTAATGCGCAAAGGCGCGGTCATGGCGATCGCGAGCCCGGGCGTTACCTCGATCGCGATCAACAAGCCGATCGAGGCGGAGGAACTCGGCGGCTGGAAGCTGCTCACCGGCGTCTCCGGGCTGGCCGATCTCGCGGTCGAAACCGATGCGCAGGCACTCGATGCGATCAAGCGCTTCCTCGCCTACCTGCCTGACCACAACATGGAACCGCCGCCCGAGCAGCCGGTGCCGCCGGGCTCGGACGACGCATGCCGGAAAATCTTCGATATCCTGCCAGAATCACGCAATAAGGTTTACGACGTGCGTAAGATTATCACCGCGATCGTCGACACCGGTTCCAGCTTCGAGCTCAAAGAGCGGTTCGGGAAGTCGATCGCCACGGTGCTGGCGCGGCTGGACGGCAGGAGCGTGGGATTTATCGCCAGCAACCCGCTGTTCAAGGGCGGCGCGCTCGACGCCGACGCCTGCCAGAAGGTGACGAGCTTCATGGTGCTGTGCGACTCGTTCAACGTGCCGCTCGTGTTCCTGGTGGATGTGCCAGGATTCCTGATCGGGGTCGAGGGCGAGATGCGCGGCATGCCCGGCAAGGTCATCAACTGGATGAACGCGTTGTCGCTGGTCACAGTGCCGAAGATCACGATCATACTGCGCAAGAGCTATGGGCAGGCCTACATCAACATGGCCGGCGGCAGGGGCGCCGACGAGGTGGCGCTGTGGCCGATGGCCGATCTCGGCTTCATGGATCCGGCGGTCAGCGTGAACGTGCTGCATGGGCTCAGGCAGGAAGACGACCCCGAGCGGTTCAGGCAATTGGTCGCGGAGGTCGAGCGCGATACCTCGGCGTGGGCGTTGGCCGAACTCTACGAAGCCCAGACCGTGATCGATCCGCGCGACACGCGAGACTATCTTATCCGCACCCTGGCGGTGCACCGCATGCGCCTTAAAAATGGCGTCGGTGAGCATAAACTCGCCAACTGGCCGACGAGCTATTAACCCGGAAACGGCAATTCAGCCACGGAAACACTCGGAATCACACGGACGAACTACGAGGTGTGTGCTCAGCTCGCGTCACCGGGAAGGTGATGCACTGCGGAGCAGAGTTTGGCCGATTTTTCCGTGCCTTTCCGTGTGCTTCCGTGGCCGACTGCGGTTTTTCGGATTACGGCTCTTGTAGCTATTCACCGACTTCGAGTCCGGTCATGCGCCAGCTCGCGCCCCGCCTGGCAAAACACGCACGGTGCTCGAGCGGGCTGCGGATCTGCTCCTCCGGCACAAATCCGGTGCCGGCCTTGGTCTGGATACTGACCCATTGCTGTTTGTTTTCCCGGTCGTCATCCGCGACTTCCCAGTTGAGTACTTTGACCAGATCGTGTGAAAGCGTCTGCAGCGTCTCGGCGGCAGCCGATGGCCTGGCTTTCATCAGCGCGTCCGCGACGATGATCGCGCCGGAGGCATCCGCCGGCGCGTCGTCGGGCCATTTGAAGCGCACGTAGGGTGCGCAGAATTCATTTGCCCCTCGCTCGCGTTTGACAAAAACCCCGCCTAAAAACAGCAACTTCGGCAGCTCGACCCACAGCGGACTGTCGGCGGCATGCGGCTGCCACAGCTTTCTGAATTCCGCGCTGCCGTCTGGCCCGAGGGTATTGCGGATCCGGGCGTCGACGATGCCCAGCACGAATTTTTGATCGCGCCTGGCCAGCGCGTCCAGCAAGTGCGCTTTGAAGGACGTCCAGCTGGGGTCGGACACCCCCTCGTCGACGGGCAGCAGTTTTACCTCCTGCGCCGCAGCCCCGCCGACCACTGCCGCCAGCCCGGCGGCAATGAGCCAGTGACGCACCATCGTCAGCGCGCGCGTCATCATCGCCCTGTGAATTTGCCTTGCCGCTTTTCGAAGAAGGCGGCGAGTGCTTCGGCATGGTCCTCGGTCTTGTGGCACAGCGCCTGATAACTCGAGCATACTTCGAGATGCTCGGACAGCGGCTGCTGTTGCGCGAGCTTGAGCAGCCGCTTGGCATAGCGCACCGCGAGTGGCGGCTTGGCGGCAATTTTCTGCGCCAACTCGCGCGCGCGCGCGAGCAGCGCATCGGGTTCGGTCACTTCGAGCAGTATGCCTAACTGCCTGGCCTCCTCGGCCTTGACGATGCGGCCGGTGAAGGTGAGTTCGGCCGCGCGCTGATAACCGAGCAGCCGCTGCAGGAACCACCCGCCGCCATCGCCGGCGATGATGCCCAGATTGACGAAGGTTTCGCCGAAGGTAGCGTTGGTCGAGCCGATGCGGATGTCGCACATGTTGGCGAGATCGAAGCCGGCGCCGATCGCCGGACCGTTGACTGCGGCGATCACCGGAATTTCCGCCTCGTGCAGCGCGAGCGGGATGCGCTGAATTCCGCTCTTGTAATTTTGCTGCAGCTCGAACGCCGGCGCCTTCGAACGCTCGCCCATCGTTTTGATGTTGCCGCCGGCCGAGAACGCGCTACCCTCGCCCGTCAGAATCAGCACCGATACCTCCGGACTGGCGTTGGCCCACGCCAGCGTCGCCACGATATCGGAAGTAAGCTCGGTGCTGGACAGTGCGTTACGCACGTCATTGCGCTTGAAGGTGAGCACGGCGACGCGCTCGTTGAGTGTCAGTGCGGCGTCTTTCGTCGCTGGTAATGCGGACATGGCGGTTCCTCGATGGTGGATGGCGAGGTGCCCCGGTTCGTGCGAGCACCGATGAGTTGCAGCATGGCTATGGTACGCGCTCGCGCGAACCGTTACAACGGTCCGCGCTGCACCGCGCGATGCTATACTTTGGCCTTCCCCGCCTGACCCCTACCTGCCGCGCGGGGCTGTGCAAACAGGGATACGAATCATGGCGAGAATCGAAGTCAAGTCCGAAATCACCGGCACCGTATGGAAGCTCATGAAACAACCCGGCGATCAGATCGATGCGGGAGACACGCTGATTGTGATCGAATCCATGAAAATGGAAATTCCGGTGATCACCGAAGACGGCGGCACGCTCACGGAAATCCTGGTCAGCGAGAAAGAACCGGTTGCCGAAGGCCAGGTCGTCGCGGTCATCGACGGCTGAAAGGGTGGCGGCGCACGCTGCGCTACCAGGGCAATTTATCCACGGGGAGGCGACATGCCGCGGCGCGAGATTGAAGGCGATTGGGTGCTGGGATGGCCGGACCGGAAGCGCGCGACGCTCATCGCCGGCAAGGATGCCCAGGGGCGCGTGATCAACGGCCGCGCGCCGCTCACCGATCTGGAAGGGCTGATTACTCCCACCGACGCCTATTATGTCGTCAACCAGCTCGAAGTTCCCGAGCCGATCCATCCTGACGACTGGATACTCAGCGTCGGCGGCGAAGTCGCGCGGCCGCTTGAGCTCTCGCTCAGGGAACTGCAAAAGCTGCCGGGGCGCACGGTGCGTGCAGTGACCGAATGCGCCGGCAATGACGCGGGATTTTTCGATTATCTGGGGAAAGGCGGCAAAAAGCCGTCACGCATCAATCAGCAGGACATGCAGAAGCGCGCCGCGATGCGCGAGCAAAACGAGGTTCCCTCGACCGATGAGATCGGCAACGAATCGACCACGACCTGCGCCGTCAGCGCCGGCGAATTCACGGGTGTGCCGTTAGCCGAGGTGCTCAAGAAAGCGGGCCTGAAACCCGGTGCGGTGGCGGCGCGGTTGGAGGGATTCGACCGCGGGCAGCCGGATCTTGCCGTGCAATACCGCTCGGTCGGCCGCTCGGACTTCAAGCTGGTGGACCCGGGTGTGATCAACTACGAGAAAGGGCTGCCGCTCGCGAAAGCGCTGCATCCCGACACGCTGCTCGCGTGGTCGATGAACGGCGAGTATCTGTTGCACGTGCACGGCGCGCCGGTGCGCGCGGTGGTGCCGGGCTGGTCGGGCAACTGGTGGGCCAAATGGCTGCACAAGATCGAAGTGCTCGATACCATGCCTGAGTGCTACTACCAGAAGCATTATTTCGTGTACGGCCAATCGCCCGACGACCCGCGCAAGGAAATGATCACCGCGATGGGCGTGCGCTGTATCATCATCGACCCGCTCGATGAGGATTCACCGCTGGCACGCGGATCGCACAAAATCCGCGGGCTCGCCTGGAGCGGCATGGGTGGCATCACGCGCGTGGAAGTGAGTCTGGACGAAGGTGTGACCTGGCACGACGCGCACCTCGAAGAGCCGCGCGAACGCTGGCTGTGGGTGCGCTGGTCGTACTTGTGGGAAGTCGACCGGCCGGGGGCGTATCGCATCATGGCGCGCGCACGCGACGAGACGGGCCGCGTGCAGCCGCAGATTCCATGGAACTACCAGCGCAAGCATTTCGACGGCATCGTTCCCACCGACGTCACCATCGTGTGAATGAATCGATGCGCATCGTGGTTTGTGTCAAGCAGGTTCCTAACCCCGAAATCGCCGCCAGCCAGTACTGCGTGGACGAGCAGGCGCGCACAGTGGCGCCGGTCGCGGGCGTGCAATGGGTGATGAGCCCGTTCGACGAGCAGGCGGTCGAAGCGGCGCTGCGCATCCGCGAGGCGCATCCCGGCACCAGAATCACGGTCATGACCCTCGGGCCCGAACGTGCGCGCAACGCGCTCAAGCACGGACTGGCAATGGGCGCGGACGAGGGTGTGCTGCTCACCGACACGGCATTTGCCGGTTCGGACAGCTATACCACGGCGTTGACGCTTGCCGCAGCGATCAAAAAAATCGGCACGGTCGATCTCGTATTGACCGGGCGCCAGGCAGCGGATTGGGATGGCGGTGTGGTCGGCGCAGGCATCGGCGAACTGCTCGGCGTGCCGGTGATTGCGTTTGCGAAGGAAGTTCACATCGAGGATGGCGTCGCGCGCGTAGAGCGGGTGCTCGACGATGGCACCGAAACCGTCGAGACCTGCTTGCCGGCGGTCGTAACCGTGTCCAATGAACTGGGTGCTCCCCGCGCCCCAAGCCTGCGCGAAACCATGCGTGCCGCCCGCAAACCGGTCGCGGCATGGTCGGCGTCCGACTTGGGACTCGCGGCCGATACCGTAGGCGCGGCCGGCGCGCGGCGCGTGCTCGAGCGGATGTTCATACCGGTGAAGCAAAACCGTTGCGAGTTTATCTCCGGCAACTCGCCCGAGGAGCAGGCCGCGGGCCTGGCGCAGCGCCTGCGCGAGGCCAAGCTTATATGAACGTGCTGGTGATCGCGGAAACCATGCAGGGCAAGGTGACCGGCCCCGTTTGCGAGTTGCTGGGGTTGGCGCGGCGTCTGGCGGATCAGGCGGGTGGCACGGTTGCCGCCGCGCTGCTCGGCAGCGGCGGCGATGCTGTTGCGCTAGAACTGATCGCCGGCGGCGCTGACAAGGTGTTCGTCGCGGCGCATGCGTTGCTCGTCGAGTATCACGCCGACGCCTGGGTTCCGGTACTTGCCCGGATCTGCCGGCAAGCCGCCTGCGACGCAATATTGATCAGCCACAACGCGGTGGGTGCTGACCTGGCGCCTCGCCTCGCGTTTCGGCTCGGAACCGCAGTTGCAACCGGTTGCGTGGAAGCGGCTTTGAGCGCCGGCAGGTTTACCCTGACGCGGCCGTGCTACGGCGGCAATGCGCGCGAAGTCATCGCATTCAAAACGATGCCGGTGATTGCCACCGTGAGGCCGGGATGTTATGACATGTTGGCTGCCGACGCGAGCCGCAGCGGTACGGTGGAACAGGTACAGCCGGAGTTGGAAGTAACCGCAATCCGCACCAGGGTCGTCGCGCGCAAGCGCGATGCCGCGGACGGCATGCGTCTCGAGGACGCGAAGGTGATAGTGGCAGGCGGCAGGGGGCTCAATGGCGTTGCGGGTTTTGGCGTGCTTGCGGAACTTGCACACATGCTGGGAGGCGCGGTCGGTGCGAGCCGTGTTCCCTGCGATCTGGGCTGGTGCCCGCGCTCGTGGCAGATTGGACTGACCGGCAGGACTGTGACGCCTGATCTGTACATCGCCGTTGGCATTTCCGGCGCAGGACATCACATGGCAGGATGCGGCAACGCCAAGGCTATCGTTGCCGTCAACACCGATCCGGCGGCGGCAATTTTCAGGGATGCCCGCTACGGCGTAGTCGGCGACTATCAGCAATTCATTCCCGCGTTCATCTCGGAAGTCGAGAGGCTGCGCGGCTGATCCGGGTTTTTTGGCACGAGAGGCAAAGATGGCATTCGAAGCATTATTGGCTGAATACGAAGCGCGGCGCGCCAAGGCGCTCGCAATGGGGGGGCCGGAGAAGCTGGCGAAGCGCAAGCAAGCCGGCCAGCTTAACGCGCGCGAACGCATCGCCTGCCTCGTCGACCCGGGCAGCTTCATCGAATCCGGTCTGTTCGGCACCTCGGGTGTTTATCCCGAACAGGCGGATGAGACACCGGGCGACGGCAAGCTCGCGGGCTACGCGCGGATCAACGGCCGTGACGTCGCAATTGTGGTCAACGATTTCACCGTCAAGGGCGCCTCGACCAGTGCCACCAACAGCAAGAAGATCGGGCACATGAAGCGCACCGCCACCGAGCGCGGCATGCCGCTCGTGATCGTCGGCGAATCAACCGGCGCGCGCCTTCCCGACGCGATGGGCTCGCGCGGCATGGGACTGCTGCTCGGCAACGACAATACCCAGTTCCGCCGCACGCGCGAGACGCCGCTCGCAACCGCCGTGATCGGGCCCGCGTTCGGCTCCTCGGCGTGGCTGGCGTGTCTCGCCGACTTCGCCGTGATGCACAAGGGCGCGACGATGGCGGTTTCGAGTCCGCGCCTGATCGAAATGGCGCTCGGCGCGAAAGTCGATCTCGAGGAACTGGGCGGCTGGCGCATGCACGCCGAGGTGACCGGGCTGGTCGATCAGGTGGTCGACACCGAGCTGGAGATGTTTGGCGCGATCAAGCAATTCCTCTCCTACCTGCCGAGCCACCATCGCGAAGCGCCGCCGGATGCGCCGGTGCCCGCCGGTTCGGGAGAAAACATGCGGGACATCATGGCGATCCTGCCGGAGCAGCGCACCCAGGTTTACGACGTCCGAAAAATCGTCAAATGCATTGTCGACAAGGACACGCTTTTCGAGATCAAGCCGCGCTTCGGCAAGAGCGCGGTGGTTGCGCTGGCGCGGCTCGGCGGCAAAAGCGTCGGCATCGTCGCCAACAACCCGCTGCATCGCGGCGGTGCGCTCGATGCCGATGCGTGCCGCAAAATCGTAGACTTCCTGGTGCTGTGTGACTCGTTCAACGTGCCGATCGTGCTGCTGGTCGATACGCCTGGATTCCAGATCGGCACCGAGGCCGAGAAAAGCGGCGCGCCGGGCAAGATCATGAACTTCATGAACGCGATGACGCTCGTCACCGTGCCCAAGCTGTCGGTGATACTGCGCAAGAGCTACGGCCGCGCTTATGTGTGCATGGGCGGCGGGCGGCATGCGGACGATATTTCGGCGTGGCCGACCGCGGAAGTGAGCTTCATGAGCCCCGAGTTCGCCACCACCATCGTGCATGGCGTCAAGCCCGGAGAGCCCGGCTTCGACGCGAAGCTCGCGGAAATCGAGCACGATTCCGACGTGTGGGGCCTCGCCTCGGTATTCGCGGCGCAGGCGGTGATCCGGCCTGATGAGACGCGCGATTACCTGATCCGCATGCTGGAGGTCTATCAATTGCGCATGACCAAAGGCGTTGGCCAGCATCTGATGCGCACCTGGCCAACGAGCTATTGAGTGAAGGGTATGCCAACAACGGCGCCCAATATCGGGGAAAACACGTGCCATTTGAAGACTTGCTGAAAGAGCTCGACGCGCGCAAGCAGAAAGCGCTCGCCATGGGAGGACCCGAGAAGCTCGCACAGCGCAAAGCGCAGGGTGTGCTGAACGCGCGCGAGCGCCTCGCGCGGCTGTTCGACCCTGGTTCGTTCATCGAGTCCGGCATGTATGCCGTGTCGAACCGCCCCGAGGACAAGGAGGCGACGCCTGCCGACGGCAAGGTCGCGGGGTTCGGGCGCATCGCGGGGCGCGAGGCGGCGGCGATCGCCAACGACTTCACGGTCAAGGGCGCTTCCAGCGCGGCGATCAACATCAAGAAGCTCAAGCACATGAAAGGCGTCGCCAAAAAACGCGGCATCCCGATCGTATTTCTTGGCGAGTCGACCGGCGCGCGTATGCCGGACGTGATGGGGGCCGCGTCGATAGGCTCCAAGGACGATCCAGTCGAGTACCAACGTCTGCGCGACTCACCCTGGGCCGCGGGCGTGCTCGGCTACTGCTACGGCTCGTCCGCGTGGTATGCGTCGATGTCTGATTTCTGCGTCATGCGCAAAGGCAGCATCATGGCGGTATCGAGTCCGCGTCTGGTCTCGATGGCGATCGGCAGGCAGGTCGATGCCGAAGAACTCGGCGGCTGGCGCGTGCATTCAGAAGTCAGCGGATTGATCGACCAGGTGGTGGATACGGACGAGCAGGCGATCGATGCGATCAAACAGTTTCTCTCGTATCTGCCGAGCAACAACATGGAACCGCCGCCCGAACAGCCGGTGCCCGCAGGCTCCGGCGCCGACATGGCGAACATCCTTACGCTGATCCCGGAAGCGGCGAACCAGGTGTACGACGTCAAGAAGGTGGTCCGTTGCATCGTCGACCGCGATTCCATGTTCGAGTTGAAATCGCGCTACGGCAAGGCCATCGTGACGGCACTGGCGCGGCTCGACGGCAAGTCGGTCGGAATCATCGCCAACAATCCGCTGCACCGCGGCGGCGCGATCGGCGCGGATGAGTGCCAGAAGGTGCAGAGCTTTTTCGTGCTGTGCGATTCGTTCAACACCCCGGTTGTGCTGCTGGTCGACCAGCCGGGGTTCCTGATCGGAATGGAAGGCGAGCAGAAAGGCGTGACCGGCAAAGTGATGAACTGGCTGAACGCGATGACGCTCGTCACCGTGCCGAAGATTTC
>Ga0102851_10000767_pt1 | contig 17065 bp, 9 predicted proteins | sample Mud3Dept3metaG_FD_79558 | JGI IMG/M metagenome (GOLD analysis project Ga0102851, IMG submission 79558) | Freshwater wetland microbial communities from Ohio, USA, analyzing the effect of biotic and abiotic controls - Mud 3 Core 4 Depth 3... | ecosystem: Environmental > Aquatic > Freshwater >... | reverse complement strand
GGACTCGCGCGTGGCCTGGCAGCGTTCGGCGACCATGTCCGCGAGGTCCTGCGCCGAGCCCAGGCCCGCGGCCACCCGCTCGATGTCGTTGTTCGAATAGCAGTTGAACCGGCGCAGGATCTCGGGCAACGGCTGCGAGCGGTGCACCACCAGCATCTCGCCCTGCGTCACGTCACCGTTTGCTCCCACGCCGCCGGCCACGGCCACGCGCGGCGGGTGCTTTGCCGCGAGGCCCCGCCGTGCCGCAAACTCGCGCCACGTCGAGCGGGTGGCGCCATCCCACCTCTTCGGATCGAGGCCCTGGCGCAGGCGTGCGGCCATCAACTGGGCGCGCCTGATCGGGTCGGGGTTCCTGCCGGCGGAGCCGTTCTCCCAGCCCATCCAGAACTTCTGGTTCACGATGATCGCCCCGGTGACGCGCTCGACGCCCATCTCGTTGAGCGCCTGGGCGACGAGGAAGGCGTTTTCGACGTGGAAGTCGGGATCGCCCGACCCCAGCACCACAAGGTCGCCGCGCAGGACGTGCTGACCGCGGTCGATGGTGCCGCGCGCAAAGAACCGCGTCTCGTAGCGGAAGTCCGGGCCGAGCCGCTCGAGCGCCCACAGCGACGTCGCGATCTTGACCACCGAGGCGGGGTTGATCTGCTCGTCCCCCTGGTGCGACTCCACGAGCTGGCCATCCAAGGTCTCGGCGTGCCAGACGAGCTCGACCGGGCGGCTGCGGCGCCGGGGTCGGGTGGCACCGTCCGCAGCATCTGGGAGCGCGACGAGGCTGAGGGCCAGCGTCACGAGGGCGAGCGCACGTCTCACGGTTGCGTATTGTACCCGACGGGGAAGAACGGCGATGATCTTGGCATTCGCCTCCGATTCGGCTACGTTGATGGGGGTTCGTCCGGAGGGGCCATGAGCGACATTGATGAATTCATCTCCGCGCGGCGGGAGGCCAACGCCGTGGTCCTGGGCCAGGACCACCTCGGCATCAAGCGCTTCTTCAACCTCGACGAGGCCGCGTTCCACGACGGAGTACTGCCGGGCAAAGTCAAGGAGCTGCTCGGCCTCGCCTCGTCACTCGTGCTGCGCTGTGACGACTGCGTGGACTACCACATGGTCCAGTGCGTGAAGGCCGGCTGGAGCACGGCGGAAATCGTCGACGCCCTCAACGTCGGCCTCGTCGTCGGGGGCTCGATCGTGATCCCGCACCTGCGCCACGCCGTGAAGACTCTCGGGGAGCTGCAGGGGCGCACCGACCTCGAGGTCTAGCGCACCGGAGCCACGGCTTCAGCGCTCGTGTGCCGCCGGGACCTCGCGCGGGGCAAACGTGAGCCGGAGCCGTGCGCGTGCCGCGTCCACGGCCGCCTCGTACTCAGGGCCCTCAGTGTGCTCGCGCAGGCGTGCGGTCGTGGCCAGCACGACCGGCCACCCCTGCCAGCGCACGGGTTGGCCGGTCCCGGAGTCGATGACGCGTCCGTCGTCCACCGCACGCGAGGCCGCCTCGAGCGGCATCCCGCGCAGCACATCGCCCAACGCTCGGAACAGCGCCTCGGCAGCCGGGTCCAGGAAGCGCGTGAGACGCCGGGACAGCATGGCGACGTGGTAGTGGTTGGGATGGAAGACGATTCCGTCGAGCGAGAGCGTCTCGGTGATGACGACCAGCCAACCGAAAAACTCCTGCAGCATGCCGAGCCCGGGGTGGTGCTGGCCCGGGAGCGCCGGCCGGCCCTCGCCGAACTGCTCCCTGGGGTTCTGGAGCAGCATCCACTCGAGGTGCAACACCTCGAATTCGGGAACTTCGCGGGTGCTCCGCCGGACACGAAGCTCCACCAGCAGCTCCCGGTGCTCGTCGTCCCCGAAGATCCTGACCGTCTGCCCAAGCGGGTGGTCGAGCTCGAGGTGCACCGAGGGCGTCTTGAACCCGCGCGCGCGCAGTTGCTGGAGGATGCCGAAACGCTCCAGGACGAGCTCCACCCCGACCTTCGAGAAGTAGTTGAGGAAGCGTGTGTGGTGCGGCATTCCGGGGAAGATCCCCACCAGATCGTCCTCGGTGAGATCCCAGCCTCCGGGGCCCTCGAGTGAGGTCAGGCGGGCGGGGTCCAGCGTGGCCTTGATCTGCCGGAAGCGCAACAGCGTCAGCTCCTCGTTGCTGGGCGGCTCGATGGCCGATCCAGTCAACAACCAGGAGAAGAACCTCGCCGAGTAACGCCAAGCGCCATCCCCGTAGCCGCCTCCGAGCACGACCACCAGCGGCACGTCGTGGCGGCGCATCATGTCCACGACGAAGCGGTCGCGGGCGAGCACTCCGTCGGCGGTGATCGCCCAGTTGCCGATCGCGTCGTCCCCGGCAACGTCGCACCCGGCCAGGAAGATCACCAGCCCGGGGTGCAACGAATCGAACACAGGCGGCAACTCCTTGACCAGGGTGCCCAGGTAGAGTTCGTCGCCCACGCCTGCGCCCAGCGCGATGCTGGTGGACGCCACGGCCTCGGCGCTCCCCCAGTGCTCGTTGTGGATCGAAAACGTGTGGACCGTCGGGTCGGACGCGAAGATCTCCCTCGTCCCGTTGCCGTCGTGAAGGTCCAGGTCCACCACCAGCACCGGCTCGGCGAACTCGCGCTGGCGCAAGCGCGCCACCGCGACCGCGATGTCGTTGAACACGCAAAACCCCGACCCGCTTCTGGGTCCGGCGTGGTGGAAGCCGCCCCCCAGGTTGACCGCGATGCAGCGGTTGGCGAGCGCCCAGCGGGTGGCCTGGATCGTCCCACCCACCATCAGGCGTTGGACGTCGAGCACCTGCTCCAGCTCGTTGTCGCTCACCTCCACGCCGAGGATGGCTCCAACGGTCTCGGGGCGCTGGAGTGCATCCATGTACCCGGGCTCATGGACCAGGAGGATGTTCTTGAGCGCCGCCGGGCGCGGCAGCGAGATCTCGTCACGCCGGATGAGCCTCTCGTTGTTGAGGAACGCCAGGATGCGATCGGCGCGCAGCGGGTCGAGCGGGACACCGGCGGTGTGGCGCTCGTACGCCGGGTCGTAGACGAAGCGCACGCTGGGCGGCCGGAACCTGTACCGCAGCCTCCGCCACCCTCGCCTCAGGGCGCGCGGCACGAACGTCGCGCGCGACGGGCCGCCATGGAGACCGTCCGGACGCCCCACGTCGGGAGTATAGGCGGGCAGGTTCCGGCGGTGCTTCTGCGCCCGCCCGGCCGCTCACAGGTAGTCGGAGCAGGAGAGGTAGTACCCGCACCCCGGGCTGGGGCACGCCAGCTTGCACGATCGGTCGGTCAGTGCGGCGCCGCAGTTGGGGCAGGTGCGCAGCGGGGCACGCTCGCGCCCGGCGATCTGCGGCGCCGGCGCCCCGCCGGGCGGCTGCACCTCTCGCGGTGGGGGCGTCTTCGATGCGCTCATCGCCTCCGAAGGTAGCGGGGGACGGCCGCGGCGTCAAGACAGCGACTCAGAATTGTTTGGCGGGAGCGCCCGGAACCCGACGGCGAGGTTCCGGGAGGCGGGGCTCAGGGACGCGCTCCGGACGCTCAGGCCCTGGGCGAGACGCTCGGCGGCGTCTGGCCCCTCTGCGGGCGTGTCACCTTGTCCCTGTACATCCTCGAGTCGGCGAGACGGAGGGACTCGGCGAGCGACTCGCCCTCGTTGGCGGTGGCGAGACCGAGGGAGAAGTGCACGGAGGGGAACTCGGAGCGAGGGCCCTGCGCGTCCTCGTTGCGCCGGACGCGCGCCAGCACCGCCTCGCCGGCCTGGGCGCTCGCGCCCGGGAGCAGCACACCGAACTCATCGCCGCCGATTCGCGCCACGACGTCGCCGGGGCGGAACGACTTCCGCAGGAGGTCGGCCGCCTGCCGAAGCAACTCGTCCCCGGCCGCGTGGCCGAGCCGGTCGTTGACCGACTTGAGGCCGTCCACGTCGGCGACCACGACGCTGATGGGGAAGTGCCTGCCCTTGGCGAGGCGCGCCATCTCCTCCTCGAAGAAGAGGCGGTTGAACAGGTTCGTGAGCGGGTCGTGGGCGGAGAGGTAGCGAAGCTTCTCCTCCAGGCGCTTGCGCGCGGTGATGTCCTGGATGACCGCCATGCCGGCGACGATCTCGTCGCCGCCGTCCCGCACGGGACGGATCTGCACGTAGTAGAAGCGCTCGCCGAACGGCACCTCGATGTTCGAGTCGTGCCCCGCAAGTGCGACGTGAAGGTTGGCCTCCACCAGCGCGAACGTCCGCGCGGGCAGGAGCGCGGCCAGTGCGCGCCCCTCCAACGACTCCTTCGGGAAACCGGCCAGCGCCAGCACCGTGCTCTCCGCCACGACGAGCCGCAGGTCGGAGTCGAAGAGCACCACGGCGCCCTCGGGGAAGTTGCGGACCAGCGTCCGGTAGTGTGCCGTCCTGCCGCGCGCCTCCTCCTCGACCCGCTTGCGCTCGGAGACGTCGAGGATGACCGCGTCCAGGCTCACCACCTCGCCGCCGACGTCCGCAGCGGCGTGCCCGAACAGGGACACCCATGCGGGTCTCCCGTCCTTGCGGCGGATACGGAACTCGGCGGCAACGCTCGGGGCCTGGGCCACCTTTGCGAGCAGCTCGTCGCGCTCGCCGTGGTCGAGCAGCAGGTCGGCGAGGTTGACCCCCTGCGCCTCTTGGGGCGTCTCGAAACCCAGCACGCCCGCCGCGGTCTGGTTGGCCTCCACGATGCAGGCGGACGGCGTCAGTCGGAGGACGCCCACGGAGAAGCTCGCCAGATGCGCGTGGTCGGAGCCGCCAGCCGGTTTTGCGGCCGGCCGGCGCACGCGTCCCGTGCCACGCCTCGGGGGGCGAGCTTCCATTGATGAAATTATACAAGACGAGTCCGAGTCTAGGTTTGCGGTTCAGGCACCGCTCGGCGCACGGTGGCGGCACAGTTTCGCGGCCATCGGCGAAATTGAGATGTTGTCTCAGTCAGACGCCTGCCGCGGCGCCGAGGTCAGTGGAGGCTCGGCACGAGGGTCGGCGCACCCGAGCGCGCGTCGATCACCGAGGCGAAGGCGAAGAACGGCACGGTACCGGTCACCTCGGCCCGCAGGTTCTCGCCGCGGGGAACGCCGAGGGCGTGGAGGGCATCGTCGAGCTGGATGTAACCTCCGGCGGAGAGCCGGTACGACTCGTCTCCGACCACTTCGCCGCGCTGCGTCAGGAGGCGAACCCGCAGGACGCCGTGGTCGGGAGAGGGGTTGAAGAGCGCGATGTTGGTGCGGAACTGCGGCGTGCGTCGCAGGCCGACGAGCTGGTCGATGTCGCCCGGCCTGGTCGCCGCGCTCTTCGGGAGCGCCTGGATTCCCTGGCCGAAGGAGCCGCGTCCGGCGGCGTTGAAGACCCGCGTGAAGAGGACCACGCCGGGCGTGGTCAAGACCCGCAGGACACCTACGCTGCCCTCAGGCACCAGGTCGTTCCGGTACACGGTGGCACCCGGCGGGAGGTCCTCCAGGGCGGGATCCGCTCGCAGGCCATCGAGGTTGGGCTGGCCGCCCGGGAGGAATACGACGGCATAGCCGCCTGTGGTCGAGCTCGTGTTGCTGATCCAGACCTCGGTGTTCCACCACGCCCCGTCCAGCCCCTGCTTCTGGCCGACCATCGGGACGAAGTACTCCTCGGCCCCCGCCACGCCAGCCGCCAGAATGACAAAAGCACCAAGGATTGTGCGCCGCGTCACACATTGAGGATAGTGCCCCGGTTTCCCGAGTGCAAGGGAACGCGGGAAACCGCTGTGCTAGCATCCGCGAGGTGCTGCGGCGGCCGTGACTTAGCCCTCTGCGGGGGCGCCCCGGGGCGGCAGGTCTTGGCATCCCTAGAAGCGTTCGGCCGGGGCAGACGGGGCGGCCCGGCACGGCGGTGGCCGCAGACCAAAGATGAAGGGGATCATGTCCCGCGCCACGGGCATGGCCTCCCGTACGGAGGGGTGATGTCTCGAAAGTTCCTGGCGCTGCAAGCCGTTGCCCTTGTCCTCGCCGCGCAGGCCGCGGTGGCCGCGACCCGGCAGCAGGAGAGCGTCGCGGCCAAGCTCTCCTACGACGTCCACTACCTCGCCTCCGGCGCCCTCGAGGGCCGCTTCTCGGGCTCGGAGGGGGCCACGGTGGCGGCCGCTTTCATCGCGGACCGCTTCCGCGACCTCGGCCTCAAACCCTCGGGTGACGGTGGCACTCCTTACGAGCACTTCTCGTTCATCGCCCGCGTCCACCCCGGGCCGGGCAACGCGCTTTCCTTCGACCTGCAGGGAGGTCCCCGCATCGCGAAGGTCGAGGAGGAGTTCCGCCCGCTGGCGTTCTCTTCGTCGGGAAGCGCTTCGGGTGAGGTCGTCTTCGCGGGCTACGGCATCCATGCTCCCGATCTCGCCTACGACGACTACGCGGGTCTCGATGTGAAGGGAAAGGTCGTCCTCGTGCTGCGCTACTCCCCAGACGGCGATGACCCGGCCTCGCGTTTCCAGCCTCACATGGCGCTGCGGCGCAAGGCCTCCGAGGCGCGTGCCCTGGGCGCGGCGGCCGTGCTGGTCGCCACCGGGCCGGTGGGCGCGAAGGAGACCGCGCCGGTGAAGATCTCCTTCGACGCCTCGTTTGCGGACTCCGGGCTGCCGGTGCTCGGGATCTCGACGCCGCTCGCCGAGGCTCTCTTCGCGGGGCACGGGTTCAACCTCGCCGAGCTGCAGCAGCGCATGAACGAGCGCAAGGAACCGGCGTCCCGGCCGCTCGGGGTGAGGGCCGACCTCGCCGCCGCGGTGGTACAGGAGAGGGCCGATGCCGTCAACGTCCTCGCCCTGCTTCCCGGGGCCGATCCGGCGCTCGCCGGGGAGGTTGTGGTGGTCGGTGCGCACTACGACCACCTGGGCTATGGCGGCGATGGGAGCGGCAGCCTCGCCATCGGCGTCAGAGCGATCCATCCGGGCGCCGACGACAACGCCTCCGGCACCGCAGGGATGCTCGAGATCGCGCGGCGCCTGGCGTCCCACCCCCCAGCGCGCTCCGTGCTGTTTGCCGCGTTCGCCGGCGAGGAGGAGGGGTTGCTCGGCTCGAACACGCTGGTCCAGCACCCGCCCCTGCCGAAAGACCGGGTGGTGGCGATGATCAACCTGGACATGATCGGCCGCCCGAAGCCTGGCCCGGCGCTGACCATCGGGGGCTACGGCACCGCGGCCGAGTGGCCGGCCCTGCTCGAGAGGCTCAACGCGAACCACCACCTCAAGCTCGCCACCAACAAGAGCGGCTTCGGCGCCTCCGACCACTCGTCGTTCTACGCCGCCGACATCCCGGTGCTCTTCCTGTTCACGGGGGCCCACGAGGACTACCACAAGCCCTCCGACACCGCCGACCGCCTCAACTACCCCGGTATGGCCGAGGTCGTCGGCTTCGCCGCAGACCTCACCGTCCGGGTGGCCGACCTCCCGCAGCGCCCGACGTTCCAGAAGGTGGCCGACGAGGGCGCCGGCGAACGGCGCGGCTTCAAGGTGCGCACCGGCGCCATCCCGGAGTACGGGTTCGAAGGCCCCGGCGTGAAGCTGTCGGGCACCCGCGGGGGATCCGCCGCTGACAAGGCGGGCCTGAAGGCGGGCGACATCGTTCTGCGCTTCGGGCAGCGCGACATCCGCAACATCTACGACTACATGTACGCCCTCGGCGACCACAAGCCCGGCGACGTCGTGACGCTCCTCGTGAAGCGCGGGGCGTCGACGGTCGAGCTGCAGGTCACCCTCGAAGCCGGCGGCGGGGGGGCACGCTAGGTGGCGCTCGAGCTCGTCACCGGCGGGGAGTCCCACGGCCGCGAGCTGGTCGCGGTGCTCTCGGGGGTGCCGGCGGGCCTGCGCCTCGATCGCGCGGCCATCGACGCCGAGCTGGCGCGGCGCCAGCACGGGTACGGGCGTGGCGGGCGGCAGAAGATCGAGCACGACTCCGTGGAGGTCCGCGGCGGCCTGCGCGACGGCGTCACGCTCGGCTCGCCGCTCGTGCTGGCGATCGCCAACCGGGACTGGGAAAACTGGGCGCGCGTCATGGACCCCTGGCAGGTGGACCCCGAGGCCGCCGGCAGGCGACGCCTCACCGCGCCGCGCCCCGGGCACGCCGACCTCGCGGGCGCCTGGAAGTACGGTCAGGCCGACGACCTCCGCAACGTTCTCGAGCGCGCCTCCGCGCGCGAGACAGCGGCCAGGGTCGCCGCAGGCGCCGTGTGCAAGCAGCTCCTCGCCCTCTGCGGGGTGGCCATCCGCTCCGGCGTGCTCTCCCTGGGGGGCACGACGCTGATCGAGGGCGCGGTCAGCTTCGCCGACCTGGAGAGGGTGGACGACGCCTCGCCGCTGCGTACGGTCGCCCCGGAGCGGGAGGCCGAGCTCATCAGGACGATCGACGCCGCCAAACACGCCGGCGAGACCCTCGGCGGCGTGGTCGGAGTCGTCGCGCGCGGCGTACCGCCCGGGCTCGGCTCGTACGCCCGCTGGGACGAGCGCCTCGACGGGCAGCTCGCCCAGGCCGTAATGGCGGTCCAGGCGGTCAAGGCGGTGGCGATCGGCGCCGGCATCGAGGCCGCCTCCCTCCCCGGTTCCGCCGCCCACGACGCGATCCACCCCGGGCGCGAGGGCCTGCGACGCGGCTCGAACCGAGCGGGGGGCATCGAGGGCGGCGTTACCAACGGCGAGGAGGTCGTCGTCCGCGCCTTCATGAAGCCGATCGCCACGCTGCGCGAGCCGCTCCCCTCGGTGGATCTCGCCACCGGTGAGGCGGCGCGCGCAGCGTACGAGCGCTCGGACGTCACGGCGGTGCCGGCGTGCGGCGTGATCGTGGAGGCGGCCGTGGCTTTCGTCCTGGCGCGCGCGCTCCTCGCCAAGCTCGGCGGCGACGCCATCACCGACACCCTCGCGGCCCTTGAGGCCTACCGCGGCCGGCTCGGGAAGCTGGGCCCCGAAGGGTTTGTTGCTCCGTGAGGGCGGTGTGATGAAGATCAAGCGTGCCGCAAAGTACGGTTTCTGCTCCGGGGTCCGGGTCGCCGACATCAAGGTGAAGCGCTTCGCCAAGAGCGGCGGTCGAGGCGCGATTCTCGGGCAGGTGGTCCACAACGAGCGCGTCGTGGACGAGATGGCACGCCTCGGTGTGAGCACGGTCCACTCGATGAATGAGATTGGTGAGGGCGTGATCGTGTTCTCGGCCCACGGCGTGCCTCCGTCGTTCCACGAGACCGCGCGCCAGCGAGGGCTGGAGATCCTCGACACCACCTGCAAGTTCGTCTACGACATCCACCACGAGTCCCAGGCCGCCCTCGAGGAAGGCGCCCACCTGGTGTTCGTGGGCGATCCGGGCCACCGCGAGGTCGTCGGGTACACTCACGACCTCGACCCGTCGAGCTACCACATCGTGCACACGGTCGAGGGGGCGCGCGCGGTGGACTGGTCGCGCTTCGCCAAGCTCAAGATCTTCTACCAGACCACCCTCAACGCCGAGGAGTACGAGGACGTGGTGAGGGCCATCGAGGCCGCCAACCCGAACACCTCCCGCGCCGACACGATCTGTTACGCCACCAAGGAGAACCAGGAGGCGGCGCGGGAGCTCGCGGCCGATCCCGAGGTACAGCTGGTCTTCGTCATCGGCGGCAAGCACTCCGCAAACACCAGGCACCTTCACGATATCTGTGCCCGCTACAAGCCCAGCCACCTGGTCCAGGGCGCCGAGGACATCGACCCCACCTGGCTGCCCGGCGTCACCTGCATCGGCCTCACGGCCGGCGCATCCACTCCGGACTACGTGATCGACGAGGTGGAGAACCGGCTCACGAGCATTTCCTCCGGGTCCGCCTGAGCCCCCCCGACACGCCGCGGCGGGCCTGTCCTACAATTGACAGCAGGGGGCGTCGAGCCGATCCACGCACGGATGCCAAGCGATGAAAAGGAAGACCTTCAAGGCTCTGCTGGTCGGCGGCACCGTCACCGATGCCCGGCTGATCGGCCAAGGCCTGGCGCTCGTGTCCGCCCCGGTGGAGCTCGCACGCGCCGCGTCCATCAGGGACGCGCTGAAGGCCCTCTCCGGCGGCGGAATCGACCTAGTCCTCCTGAAGCTCGCCCGCAATCCGAGCCGCGCCCCGGACACGTTCGGCGCGGTGCACGCTGCCTCGCCGGGCACGCCCGTGATCGTGGTGGCCGGCACGGGCCAGCAGGAGACCACGGCGCGACTTCTCCGTGAGGGCGCGGCCTCCTGGCTGCCCGCGGGCGAGATCGGAAACCGCGCTTACGTGCAGGCGATCTGCCGCACGCTCGGGCTCGCCCCGGCCGGACCACCCACGAGGGGCGAAGAAGCGCACGCGCGCACGGCGGCGGCGCTCAGGGCGAGCGAGGAGCGCTACAGGAGCCTCGTCTCCAACCTGCCCGTCGGCGTGTACCGCTCGATGCCCGATGGGCGGATCATCGAGGCCAACGACTCGGCTGCCGAACTGCTGGGCTTCGAGAACGCCGCCGCGTTGCAGGCCGTCAACGCGAGCGACCTGTACGTCGAACCCAAAGAGCGCACCGTGGTGCTCGATAAGCTCAGCACCGCCCGAACCTTCTTTGCGGAGTTCCAGCTCAACAGAAAAGACGGCCGCACCATCTGGGTGCGCGATTTCCCGCGCGCCGTGCTGAACGCCCAGGGCGAGATCGAGTACGTCGACGGCGTGCTCGTGGACGTCACCGAGAAGAAGATGGCGGAGGAGGCGCTCCGCGCGGCCCACGGTGACCTCGAGGCGCGTGTCGCGGCCAGGACCGCCGAGTTGGCGGAGGCCAACGAGTCCCTCCGGAGGGAGATCGCCGAGCACCAGCTCGCCGTGGCGGGCCGCCGCGAGAGCGAGGAGCGTTTCCGCGCCCTGGCGGAGAACTCACTCGACGTCATCATGCGCTTCGACCGGGAGCACAGGCACCTCTACGTCAACCCGCCGGTCGAGGCCCAGACCGGCATCAAGCCGTCGAGCTTCCTCGGCAGGACCCATCGTGAGCTCGGCTTCCCGGAGAACCTCTGCGAGCTCTGGGAGGCCGCCATCGAACAGGTCTTCTCGTCCGGACACGAGCACCGGATCGAGTTCGAGCTGCCGTCCCACATCTGGCTCGACTGGCAGCTCGTGCCGGAGTTCGCGCCCGACGGCAGCGTCGCGTACGTCATGACCGCCGCGCGCGACATTACGGACCGCAAGCTCGCCGAGGCGGCGCTGGAGCGCTCGCACGTGGAGCTCGAGCGACGCGTCGCGGAGAGGACCGCCGAGCTTGCGGCCGCAAACGCGGCCCTGCAGGCAGAGGTCGCCGAGCGCAACCGCGCGGCGGCCGCGCTGCGGGACAGCGAGGAGCGCTTCCGCCGGCTGTCGCAGGCCGCCTTCGAGGGCATCGCGATCAGCGACGAGGGGCGCCTCGTGGATGTGAACGGCCGCTTCGCAGAGATGTTCGGCTACGCGATCGCCGAGATGCAGGACCTGGAGATCCGGCAGCTCGTCGCACCCGAGGTCCGCGACGAGGTGTGGAGCTACGTCCTCTCGGGTTACGAGGCAGTGTACGAGTCCGTGTGCGTGCGCAAGGACGGTACGAGGTTCCCCGTCGAGGTCCATGCCAGGTCGCTGCCGTTCGGAAGCCGCAAGCTGCGCATCACCGCCATTCGGGACCTCACCGAGCGCAGAAAGGTGGAGGAGGATCTGAAGCTCAAGGCCCGCCTCCTCGACGCCGCCGTGGACACCATCATCGTTCACGACCTGGAAGGCAATCTGATCTACGCCAACCAGGCGGCGCACAAGACCCGCGGCTACGAGCGCGAGGAGTTCATGACCATGAACCTCCGCTCGCTCATTTCACCGCTGGATGCCGGCAGGTTCGACGAGCGGATCGCGGCCATCGCCGAGACCGGACAGGGGGTTTTCGAGTCCACGCACATCCGCAAGGACGGCTCGATCATGCCGGTCGAGACGCGCCCCACGGCGATCACCTCCGGCGGCAAAACCTTCGTGATGGCGATCATCAGGGACATCACGGAGCGCAAGCGAGCCGAGGAGGCGCTGCGCGAGAGTGAGGAGACCACCAGGGCCCTCCTCAACGCACCCGATCACATCGCCGTCCTGACGGACCGGAAAAGCACCATCCTTGCGGCCAACGAGCGCGCCGCTGCCCTCTTCGGGATGCCACTCGATAAGCTGATCGGCTCGCTTGCCGCGGGCCTGTTCGACCCCGTCGCATCCGCAGCAAGGACCGAGCGGAGCGAGGAGGTCTTCCGGACCGGACGACCGCTCCGCCTCGAGGAGGAGGCCGGCGGCACCCATTTCGACGTCACGTACTACCCGGTGTTCGACTCCCAGGGACAGGTGGCGCGAATGGCGGTCGTGGCGCGCGACGTCACATCCCGCAAGCGCTCCGAACAGATGATGCTGCGTCAGGCCGCGTTCATGAAGGCCGCCATGGACGGGATGGCCATCCTCGACGACCGGGGCGTCTACGAGTACGTCAACGATGCCCACGCGAGGATCTACGGCTACGAAAACGCCGACGAGTTGCTCGGAAAGACGTGGGAGGTTCTCTACGAGGGCCGTGAGCTCGAGAGGCTCCAGCGCGAGATCATGCCCGCGTTCTTCCGTGCCGGCCGCTGGCGGGGCGAGGCCATAGGTCGGAGGAAGGACAACACGGTCTTTCCGCAGGAGGTCTCCCTGACCCGCATCGCCGACGGCGGTATGGTGTGCGTCGTCCGGGACCTCACCGAGAGCAAGCGCGCGGAGGAGGCCCGGGTCCGCCTCGCGACCGCGGTCGAACAGGCCGCCGAAACGATCGTCATCACCGACCCGAGAGGCACGATCCAGTACGTCAACCCGGCGTTCGAGCGGACGACAGGGTACGCCGCGGCTGAGGCGATCGGCCAGAACCCTCGGATCCTCAGGAGCGGTCTGCACGACGCGGTCTTCTACCGCCGGATGTGGGAGACCCTGGCCCGCGGCGAGGTTTGGAGCGGGCATCTCGTCAACCGTCGCAAAGACGGCTCGCACTTCGAGGAGGAAGCCACGATCTCCCCGGTGCGTGACGCGACCGGCGCTCTGGTCAACTATGTCGCGGTCAAACGTGACGTCACGCAGGAGGTGCAACTCGCCGAGCAGCTGCGTGAGTCGCAGAAGCTGCGCGCGATCGGGCAGCTGGCCGGGGGCGTCGCGCACGACTTCAACAACCTCCTCCAGGCCCTTCTCGGGACCGTGGAGGTGCTCCGCACCCGCGGGCAAGACCCCAGGGTGCTCCCCCGGGCGATCACGGAGCTGGAGGCCGACGTCAGGCGCGGCGCCGCCCTCACGCGCCAGCTCCTGCTGTTCGCCCACCGCGGCGTGGTCAAGCCCGAGTCGCTCGACGTCAACGAGGTGGTGAGGGACACCGAGAGCCTCCTGCGACGGCTCGTGCGCGAGAACATCCGGTTCACCTGCGAGCTGTCCGCAGGGCCGCTTCCGGTGAAGGCGGACCGCGGCCAGCTCGAGCAGGTGCTGGTGAATCTCGCCGTCAACGCGGCCGACGCGATGCCCGACGGGGGAACGCTCGTCATCCGCACCAGCGGGCAGGGAGGCCGCGAGGTCATCCTCGAGGTCGAGGACAGCGGCGTGGGGATTCCCGACGAGCTGCAGCCGCGCATCTTCGAGCCGTTCTTCACCACCAAGGGCGCCGACAGGGGGATCGGCCTCGGGCTTTCCGTGGTCCACGGGATCGTCACGCAGCACGGCGGACGCGTCGAGGTGAAGAGCCGCGTGGGTGCCGGCAGCACGTTCCTCGTGGCGCTCCCGCTGCACCGCCTCGAACCCGTCCGCGAGGTCCCGGAGCCCCCGGCGATGCCGGCGTTGGCGCCCCACTCACGCGGCGAACGGGTGCTCCTCGTGGAGGACGAGCCCGGCGCCCGCGAGGGGCTCCGGCAGATCCTCTCGATGCTTGGCTACGACGTGACCACCGCCGCGAGCGCCGAAGACGTCGTGAAGATGTCCCCCAAGGAGGTTTTCGATCTCCTCCTCACCGATCTGCTGCTGCCGGGAATGCACGGCGGCGAACTGGCCAACGACATGCGGCAGAAGTGGCCGAGTCTGCGGGTGATCGTGATGTCCGGTTACGCGGAGGACGAGGCGGTTCGCCGCGGCGTTCGCGAGGGCGCCCTGCGCTTCCTGCAGAAGCCGTTCGACATGGTCACCCTGGCGCGCGAGCTACGCGCAGCCCTCGATCAGAAGCAGCCCTGAGCCGAGAGCCCCGTTCTCCTCTCTTTGCCTCTTGGCCCTTGCCTTTTGCCGGCTTCCGCCTCCTCACGCCTTCTCGCGCTTGAAGAGGTAGGCGCTCTCCTTCAGCTCCGCCTCCGACCCGGACCGGCACACGGCGTATTTCGCGCCCGACCACAGCGCGGCGCCTCCCACCTCGCCCGCGCGGTTGAGCGCGTACAGCGCGAGGTTGTTCTTGGGGCGTCCCTTCGCGTCGCGCAGGTAGTCCACACGCGTATTGCGCACGACGCGCTCGAGCGTGGCCAGGCACGCCGCCTCGGGAGACTTCCCCTGCCGCATGTGCTCCACGATGGTGAAGGCACCCACGGAGACGATGTTGCTCTCGCCGTGCCCCGTCCCGCCCGCCGAGCCGACCTCCGAGTCGCAGTAAAGGCCACAACCGACGAGCGGCGAGTCGCCGACGCGGCCGGGGATCTTGAAGAACAGCCCCGAGGTCGTCGTGCAGCACCCCACCTGCCCGGCCCCCGAGCAGGCCGAGAGGTGGATCGTGCCGGTGGGACGGAAGTAGACCTCGCCGTACTTCTTGATGAACCACTGGATGTCCGGGTCCTCCGCCTCCTTCGCATCGGTAAGCCAGTCGTCCTTCTGCGAGGCGTTCTCCTTCCAGTACAGCCAGATCTTGCGCGACCGCTCGGTGAGCAGGTCCTGCTCCTGGAAGCCGTGGGCGCGCGCGAAACGGAGAGCGCCCTCCCCGACGATCAGAACCCGGTTGGTGCGCTGCATGACCGCCAGCGCGACCTGTGCGGGGTGCATGATGCGTTCCAGAGCGGCCACCGCCCCGGCCCGCATGAGCGTGCCGTCCATCACCGCGGCGTCGAGCTGGACGACGCCCTCCTCGTTGGGCAGACCTCCGTAACCGACCGTGACGTCGTCCGGATCCGCCTCCGGGATGGCGACCCCGGCCACCGCCGCTTCGACCGGAGGCGTCCCCGCCGCCATCCGCTCGACGGCCACCTTCACGGCTGCGAGGCCGTTCGCGGACGCGACCGCAACGGGCCTTGCCGCCGCGGCGGCCTGAGGGGCTGCTCCCGCGACCGGGCCCATCACGCTGGCGACGGCGGCCACCTTGGCAGTCGTCGCGATGAGATCGCGGCGGGTGATCCTCTGGTCGGACATGAAAGAACCTCCCTGGAAGCCAGAGCATACCCCTTCCCGTTGCCCCGGCGCGCGTGCATCGCTAAAGTATCGGTGTGCTTCGACTCGTTCTCGCGTTGTCGGTCGTCGCGGCGCTGAGCGTCGCCTGCTCGCAGGCGCCGCGCTGCGACCGGCTCTTCGTGGGCGGCATCGTCCACACGCCGTCCGGCCCGCAACACCTCGAGATCGCCGTCGAGGGCGGGCGCATCGTCGCGCTCGTGGCGCCTGACGGCGCACGGCCGTGGCGGCAGTCGGCCGCGGAGGTGGTGGACCTGCGCGGAGCCGACGTCTACCCGGGCTTCACCGAGGGCCACGGTCACCTCGTCGGCTACGGCGCCGCCCTAGAGCAGGTGGATCTGCGCGAAACCGCCACCTTCGAGGCGCTGGTGGCGCGGGTCAAGGCCGCCGCCGCCAAGGTACCCGCCGGCACCTGGGTCCTGGGCCGCGGCTGGGACCAGAACCTCTGGCCGGAGAAGGCGTTCCCCCGCCACCGGGCGCTCTCTGCGGCGGTGCCCGATCACCCGGTGCTCCTGCGGCGGGTGGATGGGCATGCCGTCCTCACCAACGCGCGCGGGATGGTGGCGGCCGGCATCACCGCCGCCACGAAGGACCCGACGGGCGGGCGCATCCTGCGCGACGCGACCGGCCAACCCACCGGGGTCCTGGTGGACGCTGCGGTGGAGCTGGTGGACCGGGCGGTCCCGGCCCCGACCGCGGCCGACATCGAGCGGCGCGTGCTGCTCGCCGGCCAGCACCTCGCCTCTTTCGGCCTGACCGAGATCCACGACGCCGGCACCGGCCGGCAGGAGCTGGCCGTGCTGCGCGCGCTTGCCGGAGCGGGACGCCTCCCGGTTCGCGTGTACGCGATGCTGGACGGAAGCGACGACGCGCTGCTCGACGGCGAGTTCTCCGCCGGGCCCCAGACCACCCGGGACGGGATGCTGTCGGTGCGCGCCGTCAAGCTGTACGCCGACGGTGCGCTCGGCTCCCGGGGCGCCTGGCTCTCGCAGCCCTACAGCGACGAGCCGGCCACGCGCGGCCTGGAGGTCACACCGGAGGCACGCCTGGCGGACGTGGTGCGGCGCGCCGCGAAAGCCGGCTTCCAGCCGTGCATCCACGCCATCGGGGACGCCGCCGTCACGCGGGTGCTGGACATCTACGAGCGCGAGATGGGCGCTCGCGGCGACGCGCTTCGCCCACGCATCGAGCACGCGCAGATCGTGACACCCAGGGACGTCTCGCGCTTCGCCCCCCTCGGCGTGATCGCGGCGGCGCAACCCACTCACTGTACCTCCGACATGCCGTGGGTCCCGGCGCGTCTGGGCGAGGCCCGCGTGAGCTGGGCCTACCGCTGGCGGTCGCTGCTCGCGGCCGGCGCGCGGCTCTGCCTGGGCTCCGATGTGCCGGTCGAGAGCCCGGATCCCCGCCTCGGGATGTGGGCAGCGGTGACACGCCGTACCCCCCAGGGGACACCGTCCGGCGGATGGAACCCCGCGGAGGCGCTCACGATCGCCGAGGCGCTGGCCGGGTACACGACCTGGACGGCGTACGCTTCCTTCGAGGAGGGATGGCGCGGCACGTTGACCCCCGGCAACGCCGCGGACCTCACCGTCCTCGACCGTGACCTCGTCGCGGGAGGGGCGGCAGCGATCTTGCAAGCGCACGTGGTGCGCACCGTGGTCGCGGGGCGCGATGT
>Ga0102851_10000766_pt1 | contig 17067 bp, 16 predicted proteins | sample Mud3Dept3metaG_FD_79558 | JGI IMG/M metagenome (GOLD analysis project Ga0102851, IMG submission 79558) | Freshwater wetland microbial communities from Ohio, USA, analyzing the effect of biotic and abiotic controls - Mud 3 Core 4 Depth 3... | ecosystem: Environmental > Aquatic > Freshwater >... | reverse complement strand
CTGCTGATCGGGATGGAGGGCCGAACTGGAGAACTGGTTGTGGAGTCGGGGAACAATATCGGCACGCTCCTGTTCCAGGACGGCAAGATCCTGCTTGCATTCTCTCCCTACACCCGCGCGATCGGAGATCTCCTGGTCGAACAGGGGGTGCTCAACGATGTCGAACTCCTGGAGGTCTTGAAGCTACAGATGATCGGTCCCCATACGCCTGTAGGGGCGCTGCTTCTCAAGACCGGCAAGGTCACCTTCAACGTCATCGAAACCATGGTCCAGGAGCAGATCCGGAGGGCAGTGAGGGATTTCACTAGATGGAATCCGCTTGAGTTCAATTTTGTCCAGAAGGATGTCCGGTCGTTCGACAGTATCCACCTTCCCGTATATGAGTTCATCCCCCAGGATATCGTACGGGCCGCCTTGGTCTTTGTCGCTGGAATGGCGAACGTCCTCGGACCTTCAGCTACAGTGTCCTCTCCGGTCGCAAAACCCTAGTCGTCCTGCATGTACTCCCGCCCTTGTGTTCTACTCACCGCGCAGCTTCGCACGCAGTTTGTCCCTCGCCCTGTTGAACAGATCACGGCAGTACGGGGAACGAAAGTCTGGATAGGTGTGGTCGACCGCGAGGTACGTTCCGCTGTTCTTCGAATAGTGGAGCGTCGATTCCGCGTAGATGCCTTCTCCGATATATATCCGGTGGGGAAAGTCCTTGGTGGTCGCCAGTACGACCTTCGCCTCGGTGACATATCCAGGGTCGAGGTTGATCGTGCGCCGGGATGTCGATGCGGCCATAGGAGAAAGCTCTTCTTCGAGTTGTATGGTATGGCGCTTGATGCGGGAAAGGTCACCGGGATCGATCAGGCGCTCAAAGAAGATGAACCTCCTGCGCAGATCGGTTCCCATCTCGTCCCGGTAATAGTCAGAATGCTCCCATGGCAAGACCTCGCTCTGCATGTCCACCGGGCCAAAGGCCACGGCGAGACGATCTGCGCACGTTTGGAAAAGTACCGGATCCCGGGATAACATGCCTAGGAAGAGCTTGACGGGTATTGGTGCATGAAGCTTGCCCATGTTCTTTATGGCTGCAGGTAAGAGGTCAGCCCACCGGTGCCGGTGAGGGGTAGTTCCAGTTCGATCTCGATCTTTCCTCCATCCATGTCCCGTTCCGCCGCGATGCGGTAACCCTGAAGATATCCCTGCAGCTTTTGGACAAAGGTTTCACCACCCGGCGACTCGGCGAATTTCTGCCCGGGACCCACGTTGATCAGTTCGACGATTCTGAGGAGGTTGCGTTCCGCGTCGGCAACGGCGGCCCGCTTTGCCATCTCGCGCCTGACGGTCGGGGTGGGCGCCTGTTTGGGAGGCAGACCGATGCCACGCGCGCGAACTTTTCCTGCGCTCCAGTCGATGCCTTCGATCGCAGTGATGTAGAGCATGCGGATATCCTGAATTGTTTTCCGATCGTCAGACACACCGACGGCGATGGAGTCGTTCGCGTATCCCGGCGAAGTAACCTGCAAGGTATATCGTCCCGCCGGCAGTCCCTCGAACTCGTATTTCCCCTCTGCGCTCGTGTTGACCGCGGCCCGTTCGATGCCCTCCGCGAGAAGCGCGACGCGCGTTCCCGTGCCCGCTACCAGTACCTTGCCTGCAACCCTGCCGGTTCCTGTTGGAACTGCCAGGGAGATGGGCGCAAGAGAGGTCGTTTCACCGGGTTTCACGACAACCGCCGTCAGCATCAGGGGATAGGGGGAGGACGGAGCTGTCACTTTGATCTCATACGTGCCGGCCGGGAGAGCCATACGGAACCTCCCGTCCTGCGTACCGGCGTCAGCCTGAGCTAGGGTCTTCCCCTGCAGCAGCGCGGAAATGCGGATGCCTGCTCCGGCCGGCGAGACCTGGCCTTCGACGGCCCCCTCTTTCTTGCCGGGGCAGGCGGTAAGGAAAAGAAGAGAAAGAAATACAAGACCGGTAATGCGGAAACGGCGCATGGCGACCTCCCGACGTAATTTTTGTGAAGTATAGCATAAATCGTCTCCCAGGTCACCGGCGACCTTTATAGGATTAATACGGTCTTGTATAAACCCTTGACAATATCGTACGGTTTGCTATAGTAAACCTATGCAACTTACTCGTGAAGGTGATTACGGAATTCGCAGCGTACTCTATCTTGCTCGTCAGCCCTACAAGAAGATCAGCTTTGTTACCGAGATATCGGATGAGTATAAGATCCCGCGCAGTTTTCTCGCGAAGATCCTCCAGAAGCTGGTGAAAGCCAAGATCGTCCGTTCCTATCGGGGCGTAAAAGGCGGTTTTTCCCTTGCCCGCCAAGCAAAGGACATCTCAGTCCTGGATGTGCTCGAAGCCATAGAGGGCAGGCTCTCGATGAACATCTGCCTGGCTGATAAGAAGAAATGCGACTTTTCACGCCATTGCCCCATTCATGGCGTCTGGGTAAATGTCCAGACGAAAGTGACAGAAGTGCTCAAGAAGTCGAACTTCGACGATCTGGCCCGCCAGAAGAGCTGATTCCCGTGAAATCCAGCTCACTCTCCGCGGCAAAGAGGTTCCCGCGCATGGCAACCGAAACCAAGTATGAATATGACGCTATCAAGGGGTTTGCCATTTCATCGCTGTTCTGGGGCATCGTGGGGCTGCTTGTCGGGATACTCATCTCGCTCCAGCTCGTGTATCCCCAGTTGAATTTCACGCCCTGGCTCACGTACGGCAGGCTCCGGCCGATCCACACCAACGCGCTCATCTACGGCTTCACCATACCCGCGGCCTTCAGCCTTTTCTTCTTCCTGGTGCAACGCCTCGGCAGGACGCCCCTGGCCTATCCCGGCCTGGCGAAGTTCACCCTCTACCTGTTCAACATCGCAATCGTGCTGGCGGCCCTGTCGCTGTTCGCCGGTATGAGCCAGAGCAAGGAATATTCCGAACTTGAGTGGCCGCTGGATATCGGCGAGGTGGTTCTCTGGGTGCTGTTTTCCATCAACATCATCGGCACCATCGTCAGGCGAACGGAAGAGCAGATGTACGTCTCGCTCTGGTACATCCTGGCCACCGTGGTCGGTGTGGCGATCGTGTACATAGGAAACAACATCTCGGTCCCGGTCTCCCTGTTCAAGTCCTATTCCATTTACGCGGGTGCCAATGACGCAAATGTCCAGTGGTGGTTCGGTCATAACGCCGTGGCGTTCGTGTTCACGACGATACCGCTCGCCGTCTTCTATTACATCCTGCCCAAATCCTCGGGAGCGCCGCTTTACAGCCACCGCCTTTCCATCGTGGGATTCTGGTCCCTCGTGTTCGCCTACCTCTGGACCGGCGCGCACCATCTTGTGTATACGCCGCTGCCCGACTGGATCCAGACCGTCGCCATCGCCTTCAGCATCTTCCTGATCGCGCCGTCCTGGGCCTCGGTGATCAACGGGTATGGCACCATGAACGGCAGGTGGGAGCAGATGCGGAGCAATTATCTCGTCAAGTTCATCGTCCTGGGCATCACGTTCTACGGCCTTCAGACCGTCCAGGGTCCGAGCCAGGCGGTCCGGGCCTTCAGCTCCCTGATCCATTATACCGACTGGGTGCCGGGCCATGTGCACATGGGCACCATGGGATGGGTGACCATGACCATCTCGGCCGGTTTCTACTACATGCTGCCCCGCATCTACAACACCGAGATCTTCAGCGTGAAACTTGCGAACCTGCATTTCTGGCTCGTTCTCATCGGCCAGCTCATCTACTCCGTGACCATGTGGATCACCGGCATCCGCCAGGGCGCCATGTGGCAGGCAATGGACAGCGACGGCAGCCTGGTCTATGCGAATTTCATCGAGACCCTGACGCCCAACTATCCCTTCTGGAACATGCGGACACTGGGCGGCGTCATCTTCTTCGCCGGGTTCCTGGTGTTCGTGTACAACATCGCCAAGACCATCCAGCATGCTCCTGCTCCTCAGAAAGCATAAGGACAAATCAAGAAGGGAGCCTGGGAGAGAGACATGAACGTCGATAAGAAACCGCTCACTTTCATGATCCTGGCTGTGCTTGCCATCCTGGTCGGCACGCTCCTCACCACGTTCATCCCGCTCTTCGTAGGGACGGTCAGTCCCTCCACGGAGAAGGTGATTCCCTACAAACCCCTGGAACTGGAGGGCAGGGACATCTACATCCGCGAAGGATGCAATAACTGTCATACTCAGACCGTTCGTCCACTCCCGTTCGAAACCAAGCGTTATGGCAGCTATTCACAGCTCGAAGACTCAGCCATCGACCGTCCCCACCTCTGGGGCTCCAGGCGCACGGGACCGGACCTCGCCCGGGTGGGCAGAAAGTATCCGGCTGCCTGGCACTATCAGCACATGAAGAACCCCCAGAGCATGTATCCCCGGTCCAACATGCCGGCCTATCCCTGGCTCGCCGAACATAAGCTCGACACCTCGGACACCGCGGCGAAGATGAAGGTCCTCGGATATGCCTTTGCGCCCGAAGACCTTGCGGTCCTCAACGGCAAGAGCGAGATGGATGCGATGGTCGCCTATCTTCTGCGGCTGGGCAGGGAACTGAAACAATGATGAGCATGAAGGCGTGGCTCTATTTCAGCTTTACCTCGCTTCTGGCGCTTGTGCTGGCTGGTCTCATGGTCTATCTCTACCGGAACAAGCGGAAGGACCGCGTTGAAGCGCCGAAATACCGCATGATGGACGAAGATTAAATACAGCGTGGCGCATGTGGTATGCGGAGCGCACAGGTTGCTCTCGGGAGATGAACCATGGGAGAATTTGACGGTATACAAGAGCGGGAAGAAGGCAAAAAGAAAATGCCTCTCGGAATGACGGTCCTCTTCATGGGACTGATCCTCTTCGGGCTGGCGTATATGTATCTCTTCATGCCCCAGACCACCGGCTGGACGCAGGCGGGACGGTACGAGGCGCAGATAAAGGCCAGGGAGGCAGAGGTCGCAGACCGCACAAGGACCGATGCGCACCCGGAGACGGAGCATGAACAGATGGTGGCTGCAGAGCAGGGCAAAGAGGTCTATCTGGCAGAGTGCGCCGCCTGCCACGGCAACGCGCTCGAAGGCGGCATAGGACCGTCGCTCAGGGGACCGAAGTTCAAACACGGCCCGACCGTTGAAGACCACATCCGCGTCATTACGAAGGGAACTCAGGAAGGGATGCCGGGGTTCGAGCAGCTGGGCGCGACCAAGATCAGGAACGTCTCGTCCTACATCCATACGAGCCATCAACATTGAGCGACAGGCAGAAAGAACACGATTTTCGAGGAGCGGGTCAGGCATGAAGATGCCTGACCCGTTTTATTGAGAGGCAGCGAACCGCATGACATCCATGACGTTCCGGGACAAACGCTGGATCGCCGCATGGCTCCAGGCGGCCGTGGTGATCATCCTGCCCTTTGTCCGCGTACGCGGGGAGAGCGCCGTACGCTTCGATGTCCCGACGCTCAAACTCTATTTTTTCGGATCCGTCGTCTGGATCAGCGAGGCCTATTTTTTTCTGCTGGTCTTCCTCCTGTTCACGTTCGGCGTTATGCTCTTCACCGTGCTCTATGGACGCATCTGGTGCGGATGGGCCTGCCCTCAGACGGTCCTCTCTGATTTCGCGCGGCGGATCGAGCGGCTGTCCTCATGGCTCAGCGGGCATCGCGCCGTGCGCGCGCTGATCTCCCACGGCCTGCTGCTGATGTTCTCGTCCTTTGTCTCGGCAACGCTCATCGGGTATTTCGTGCCTCCCTCTGCCCTGGTGCGGGACGTTCTCGCCGGCACGCTCGGTCCCTGGACCTTTGGTTCCTGGATGCTGTTCACGTCCCTGACGTACCTCAATCTCGCCTTCGTACGACAACGCTTCTGCGGCTCGGTCTGCCCCTACGCGAGGTTCCAAAGCGCCTTTTTTGACGAGAGGACCCTCACGATCGCATTCGACCGCTCACGGTCCGGGGATTGCCTGGGATGCGAGGCCTGTGTACGGGTCTGCCCGGCAGGGATCGATATCCGGGACGGCCTCCAGGTCGAGTGCATCAACTGCGCTGAATGCATTGATTCCTGCTCTTACCAGCGGGGACGGTACGGAAAGGAACCTCTGGTAGGATATACACGAGCGGCGAAGGGCCGGCAAGGACTGCGGCCGCGCGTCATCGGACTTTCTGCGATTTTCGCCGTAATTGCCGTGATGCTTTCCTACCAGGTCTATAGCAGGGTTCCCGTCGGCTTCTGGGTGGTCCGGGATGACCGGCAGCCTTACCACCAGATCAGTGTGAAAGGCAGCATGCTGAATGCCTACAACCTGTACATCGAGAACCGGAGCCTGTCGCCGGAGCGTTATCAGCTTGACGTCTCAGGGATCCGTGATGCTGAACTGGTCCTTGCCCGAAACCCCATTCTCCTTCCGCCGAACAGCCGGGTAACGCTGCGGGTGTATGTCTTCGTGAAACGGCAGAACATCACCGACCGGATCACGCGGCTCAGTTTCACCCTGATGAACCCAGTTTCCCGGGAGATCAGGATCATACAGGAAGCGCCGTTCATTTACCCTGAGCGCTCCGAAAAAGGAGTGGAAATCTAGGTGCTCCATGCCGCTTCCGCATCATTTCTGTGTGATCACTGCCTCCTGCCGATAACGGGGCATGAGATCGTTCTCGACGACCATCCCGCCGGCCGCAAGACCTTCTGCTGCCACGCCTGCCGAGCCATTTACCGGATGATCCAGGAAGAGGGCCTTGGAGATTTCTATGCAAAAAGAGACTGGAGATCTGCCGGCATCCCGGAACCACTGCGGCGACCAGACCTGCAGGGAACGGAGACGCTGCCGGGTGAAGCAGGGCCGTTCATCCCGACCATCAGCAGCAACGGTTCTTTCAACGAGGCGGACCTTATGCTCGACGGCATCCGGTGCGCGTCCTGCGTCTGGTTGAACGAAAAAGTCCTTGAGCGCACGCCTGGCGTGCTGTCGGCACGGGTCAACTTCGCAACACACCGGGCGCTCATCAGGTGGGACAGCTCAAAGACCACGCTCGGCTCGATCATCAGCCGAATCCGTTCCATCGGATACCTTGCCAGGCCGTACACCCCGGCCGCCCGGGAGGAGGCCTTGAGGCGGCAGAACCGGGACCTGCTCCTCAGGCTCGGCACGGCGTTTTTCTTCTCCATGCAGCTCATGCTCCTCTCCTTCGGGCTCTATGCCGGGTATTTTCAGGCAATCGACCGGTCCACGAAGCAATGGCTAGAGTTGTTCGCTCTGCTTGTCTGCACTCCGGTCATCTTCTACGGCGGATGGCCATTCCTGCGCGGCGCGTTCCGGGCTGTCCTGAACCAGATGCTGAACATGGACGTTCTGATCGCTCTCGGTGCCCTTTCGGCCTATGTCCTGAGCATCTACCGGATGTTTACCGGCGGAGAGGTGTACTTCGACACCGCTGCGATGATCATCACCCTCGTGCTCCTGGGCAGATATCTGGAAAGTTCGGCCCAGAAAAATGCATCGCAGGCCGTATCCCGGCTGCTGGCGCTCCAACCCAAGAACGCGCGGGTTCTCCGGGGGGAAGACCGGATCATCATCGACGCCTCGGCAGTACGAAAAGGAGATCTCATCGAGGTCCGTCCCGGTGAAACGATTCCGCTCGACGGCACGGTGAGAAGAGGCAGCACCGAGGCGGATGAATCGCTGGTCACCGGTGAAACGGAAGCTGCGATAAAAACTGCCGGCTCACGGGTGATCGGCGGCTCGATGAACGGCCTGGGAACGATCATTGTCGAAGTGACCCATATTGGGCAGGAGATGGTCATTGCGCGCATCGCGGAACTGGTCGAGCTTGCCCAGGCTGCCGCAGCGCCCATCCAGCGGGTCGCCGACCGGGTGTCAACGTATTTCATCCCGTTCGTCATCGCAGCTGCCGCAGCAACGTACTGGTATTGGTACCATTCCTTTTCTGCCGGTCAGGCAGCGATCATCGCCGTGTCGGTCCTGGTCATCGCCTGCCCCTGCGCCCTTGGGCTCGCCACGCCCGTGGCAATCCTTGCGGGGACCGGTGCAGCCGCCCGGAAGGGGATCCTCGTAAAAGGGGGCGACATCCTGGAACGCATGCACAAGGTGGATGCCGTCCTCCTGGACAAGACCGGCACGGTAACGACGGGGAAGATGAGTATTGTTGAGGTTATGGCCGTTCAATCCGCGATCCGCGACCCACAATCCGCAATTCTTCAATACGCAGCGTCAGTTGAACAGGGGTCCGAACACCTTCTCGGCGCTGCGATCATCCGATACGCACGGGAGCAGGGGATCTCGATCATACCGTCAGTGTCCTTCATTGCAGTTCCGGGTCAGGGGGCATCGGCCACGGTCGCAGGGAAGAGGGTCATCGTCGGTAAACGGGCCCTGCTGGAGCAGGAGGGTGTCGTTATTCTCCCGGAAGTGAGCTCACCGGCCCGGCGCCTTGAGAACGATGGCGGGACCGTGGTGTATGTTTCCCGCGAAAATGAGTTGCTCGGGATCATCGGCCTCATGGACACGCCGAAGCCCGATGCAGCAGAGGCAGTCCTGCGGTTGAAAAGAACGGGCATCACTGTTGCCATGATCACCGGCGACAACCGGGAAACCGCCCGGGTCATCGCCGACCGGACGGGCATTGAGGAGGTCCTGGCGGGCGTTCTTCCCGGTGGAAAGTCCGAGGAGGTCGGTAGCCTGAAGCGTTCGGGCAGGGTCGTGGCCATGGTCGGCGACGGCATCAACGACGCCCCGGCTCTTGCCGCTGCTGACGTGGGCATGGCAATGGCGTCGGGCTCGGACATTGCGATGGAATCGGCAGATGTCGTGATCATGCGGTCCGACCTTGCGAGCGTTGCAGACGCCTTTGACCTGTCGCGCAGGACCTTCCGGGTGATCAAGCAGAACCTGTTCTGGGCGTTCTTCTACAATGTGGCGGCGATCCCTCTTGCCATGGCAGGATTCCTGAGCCCCATAATCGCGGCCGCAGCAATGGCCGTAAGTTCCATCACCGTCGTCCTGAACTCGCTGAGGTTGAGGTAATATCATGCTCTGGACCATCATCGCGCTCATCATCCTCATGTTCTTTGTCGGCCTTGCAGCCTGGCTCATATTTCTCTGGGCAGTCAAGACCGGACAGTTTGATGATATCGAGCGGCCAAAGCACCGGATGATGGATGATGAGAGTTAGCGTATTGAGGCCAACGGTTCTCTCTCTTGATTGGCACGGTCACTCTGAGCGAGGTGAAGGGTCTTGAGCGCTTGGAAAGGCGGGGTTCTTCCGTGTTTCGGAAGGCAAGTGAGCAGGCGCCGCAAGGAAAGGCTTGCTGCCTGTCGCGGGCGTCGTACCCACTGGTAAAAAGAACGACACTATCAAGAGAAGTGGTTCGAGGAGGGCTGGACCGACGCAGCGGACGCAGCTGCGGCAGGGAAACCGGCCATGGCGGCTACCTCACCGTGATCTTCGATCCCGTCACCTCGACCATCAGTTCCTCGCGCGCGGAATTCGTCATCCTGACGCTCTTGACGGCCACGTCGCTCGAACCCGCGGCCTTGGCCTGGAACACGACCGTGCACAGATCGCCCGCTCCTTTTACGCCGCCGACTTTTCCGATCCTGGTCATATAGAGGTCGACCGCGCCGCTTCTCACGTTATTGGAGAACATAAACGACAGCTGCTGTCCGTCCTGCTTCAGCAGTGTCGCCTCGTTCGCGGTCTTGAATTCCACGACAGCGGGGTTGTACGCAAGGGTGATGACCGCTCCGTAGAGGTCCCGCACCTTGGCGGCGTTGAGCACGATCCGGATCTCCTGGCCGTTTGACGCCGTCATCACGGCGGGCTTCAAAGCGAGGCTGACGGAAGTACTTTCCGTCTCCGGAACCTGGGGTTGAGCCGGAGGCGGGAGGGCCTCCGGGCCGGGAGCGGCCGGCGGGAGGGACGGGAGGGCCTCTGTTCCGGGAGCGGCTGGTTGGCCGGCCTCCGGGCCGGGAGCGGATGGCGGGAGGGACGGGAGGGCCTCCGGGCCGGGAGCGGCCGGCGTCTCCGCCTTTGCCATGGATTCGAGCACCTTCGCTTTGTCGAGTTTGGCCGCCGCGGAAGGTTTCGGACTGTCGGTCAGGGACGTGATAAAGAGCGGTTTCGTGTCATAGGTATGTTCCGTCCCGGACCAGAAACGCTGCACATCTTTGCCGGGAAGCTCGAGGGTACGGACGATGTTCGGCGTTATGGACATGAGGATATCCGTATTGATGGAGCCGTCATCGGCGGAGGTGAAGAGCTTGCCCAGGATCGGGATGTCGCTGAGGAGGGGGATTTTGACCCTGCCTTTCCGTTCTTCGTCCTGGATCAATCCGCCGATGATCACGGTCTCGCCGTCCCGAAGGTTGACGACCGTGTCCGCATTCCGGGTGCCGAAGCGGTACTGTATCTGCCCGTTTCCGAATTCGACGGCGTCTCCCAACGTGCTGACCTCGAGGTTGAGCTTGAGCGTGATAGCGTTGGTTACGTGCACCGTGGGCTCCACCGTCACCTTGATCCCCACGTCCTTGTATTCGAAGCTCGAGGTCAGGATGTTGGCCGTCGTCGCCGCCATGGTGGAGGTCTGTACGGGTATCCTGTTTCCGATGTGGAACTTGGCCTGCTTGTTGTTCATGACGCGCAGCCGCGGGTTCGCGAGCACCTGGGCGTCGGCGTCCTGTTTGATGAGGTTCAAGACGACGCCGGGGAGCGTCAGAAAGATGTTGTCTTTACTCAGGCTCTGGAGGTCGGCCAGCGACATCTCGTTGCTCCCCGCGGTCTGATTGGGAGACTTGATGACCCCCGACACCGAGAGGGACGGCGAGAAGTTCCAGCCGTATTTCAGCGATTTCGTCCTCGAAATCTCCAGGATCTCGACGTCGAGGATCACCTCGGACTCCTTCAGGTCGTTCGCTGCAATGATCTTTTGGGCCAGCCTGATCTTTTCCGGCGTATCGCGCACGGTGACGGAGTTGAGCACGTCGTTGACGTGGACCTTCCTTGTGTCGAGCATGGACCGGAGCAGGGTGACGATGTCCCGCGCCTTCGCGCTCCTGAGATAGAACGTCATGACCTCGAGGTCCTCGTAGTCCTCCATCTTCTCTTTGCTCTTCGGGAAAATGATGATCGTGTTGGCGTTCATTTTTTTCATGGAGAGCTTGTGCGTGGACAGGATGAGGTGAAGCGCCTGCGGGAAGGACACATCCTTCGCGAACACCGTGACCATCTTTGGCTTCACGTCCTCGTCGAAGATGATGTTGACGCCCGAGGCCTTTGCGAGAAAATCGAAGACCGACTTGATGTCCGTATTCTTGAACTGCAGGGTGATCGGTTTTTCCGAGGTGAGGGTAAGCGACTCATCAGGCTCTGCTTCGACCTTGCGCGCCTGGAGCTTCTTCAGGCTGTCGGTGTATTTTATGTTATCGGGGTCGAGCTCCACGGCCCGGGAAAGCTCGGAGATCGCGTCGTTCAGCCTCCCCAATTCATCGAGGGTGAGGGCGCTGCGGTAGTGCTCGTCGGCCCGCTTGACGCCCAGGGCTGATTTGAGCGCGCTCTGTACCGCAGCATTGCCGGGATTGAGGTAGAGGGCCTGCTGGAGCTCGACGATGCTCTCTTCGACCTTCCCTTCCAGCAGAAAACTCCGGGCCCTCTTGTAGTGGCTGTTCGCGGCGTTTTCTTCGGCCCGAAGCAGCGCGGACCGGTATTCGATGCTGTGAGGATTCTCTGAGGCTGCCTTGCGGTACTCCCGGACCGCCAGGTCCCATTCGCTGCGATCAGCATACCGCTCGCCGCGGTTAAAGGCGCGCGCGCCCTCGCAGCCGGCCAACGAGGCGATGAGGAGCGCCGTTGCGAGGAAGAAGAAGAAATTCCGCACACCCCTTCCCGCCGCACTGCGAGGGCCGGCCGGTTCGGGTCCCCGGGCGAGGGCGGTCGCGGCGCCTGTCCGTCGTTCCTTCATCAATCTTCCCAGCCCCCTGTTCTTCGATTCTGCCGCATGGATATGCTCGTGCGTGAATGAAGTGTTCGATGCGCAGCAGGCCCTGTGGCCTGCTGTTCTTACTATATCATATTCGGGGCGCTCCTTCTTCCCGGGTGCGTCGGAAGGCCGCTCCGCGGGAAGCGATACGGTCTGATCGCCGGCAGCAGGGGCGACGCAGACCAAGCGCCTAAAGCCTTAAATTCGCAGAGTAAATTTTATAGAGCACCATCACGGTGAACAGGCCGTACAGCGCCAGCGCCAGGATGGAAAGCCTCCGCTGAAGGGCAGGGAGCGACTCCGCCAGACTCTGAATGCCCCTGAACGGCGCCAGGATGCCCACGCCCATGCCCGCGATGGCGCCGCCCAGCAGCGTGACGTACAGCACGTATCCCACGTATCCATACTCCTTCTGCAGGATGCAGAAGGGACAGTGGTGGGTGGGCAGTTCGTAAAAATAGGGGGAGATGACCGATATAAGGGCCGCGACGGACGTGACGAAAGCGACGGTGCTCGCCGCGGAAAACAGATAAGGCCCCCTGCCGGTGCGGAAAAAACGCAGGCCCGTACCGAAGGTCAGGGCCAGGACGAGGGGCAGGACGATCCGCATCGGCTGGAGGGGCAGGGCGCCGATGCCCGATGCGAGGGCCAGCGCATCCTTGCTGAACAGTGCCCCGCAGCAGGAGGTGATGACATCGGGTTCGAGCCGGGCGAAGTATGTTGCCTGGACCGCGGCCTCGAGAACGATGAGGGGGGTCAGGATGAGCAGCACGACGTATTTTATTTTGACGAGCGGGTAGTCGGAGGCCCTGTTGTCGGCGTGGTTGATGATCAGCCAGCAGCCGGCGAACAGGAAATTGACGATCTTCAGGATGAGGGCCGGATACCCGTAGGAGTTCACGAAGAGCGCCCCTGCCGCGCACATGGCCCCGACGAAGAGGCCCGAAATGCCGTCGGCGGTATAGACGAAGAGAAAGAGGGAGAAGAGCTGGAAGCCGAAGGCGTAGCTCAGGATTGTCGAGACGAGGTAGGTCTTCCGTTCCAGGGCAAGCTGGAGCTCCGATCCGCTCCGGAGGTCCCATTTCCTCAGGATCTGCACGCCGAAGAAGGAGGCATACAGGACCATCAGCCCGATCATGAGCGACCCGAACACCAGGGCGATGATGGGCGGATGGAGAATCATGGATTCCCTCCCGTCCCGACGACCTGGCCGTCCCGCATATCGACGACCCGGTCCACGGCCCCCGCCTCGTACACGATCGGGTCGTGGCTCGCCATGATGATCGTCTTTCCCTCGGCCTTGAGCCGCGCCATGATGTCCATGAACTCGTGGGAGAGGTGCGTATCCAGATGCGCCGTGGGCTCGTCGGCGATGACCACCGACGGATTGTTGATCAACGCCCGGCTGATGGCCACCCGCTGGGCCTCGCCGCCGGAGAGCCACTCCGTCTTGGAGGAGGCCTTGTGCGAGAGTCCCAGGAGGTCGAGCAGGTGCAGGGCGCGCTTGCGCAGCGGGCCGTGGCGCTCTCCCGCGGGATAGGCGGGGAGCATGACGTTCTCCAGGGCACTGACGCCCTTGATCAGGTTGAACTGCTGAAAGATGAAGCCGAAGCCGGCGCGGCGGATCTCGGTCAGGAACCGCTCCGGCAGGCTCGTGATCTCGCGGTCGTGGAGCATGATCCTCCCCGCGGTCGGCCGCGCCATGCACCCGATCATGCTGAGCAGGGTCGTCTTGCCCGAACCGCTCGGGCCTTTCAGGACCGTCGCCTTGCGGGACTCGATCCCGAGACTCACGCCTTCGATGGCAACGAACTCGTTGGGCTTGCCGGCGTTGTAGACCTTCCGTATGTTGATGAGCTCGATCATCTACGACCTCATGACTGCATCGGGATCCACCGTCGCCGCCCGCCATGACGGCACGATGGTCGCTACGGTATAGGGGACCACGGTGAGGAAGAACAGCGTCGCCACCTGATAGGCGTTCACGAAGGGCGTGAGCCTGAAGTGGGGATAGAGGACGGACCACCCCTTGAGCGCGGGCTCGAACAGCGCCGACGACGCGAGATAGACGTGCAGGTAGGCGGCCCCGACGCCGAGCAGGAACGACGACAGGGAGATTGCTGCGCCCTCCCAGAACTTCATGAGCAGGATGTCGGACGTCTCCCACCCGACGGCCTTGAGGATGCCGATCTCGCGCTTTTCTTCCGCACTTAGGCCCGTGGCCTTGTCCCAGGCCAGGATGACGAAGGCCATGACGGCGCCCGAGAGGATGACGATCATCATGCCCCCGCGCCAGGAAAAGACCGCGTCGTAGGTCCTGAGGATCTCCTCCCGGGTGATGGGCCGCGTGTCGGGCAGCAGGGTGAGGATCTTCGCGGCGATCGTCGAGAGTTCCCGGCTGTTCTTGACCGAGAGGACCAGGTCGGTGGCTTGATTCCCGGGGACGCCGAAGAGCCGTCTGAAGTCGTTCACCGAGAGCATGATGAGGTCCGCGGACACGAGTTCGGACTCCGACGGGAGCACCTCCTTCATCTTCAGGAATACGTAGGACCCGTCATACGCCTTGAACGGCATGGTGCCGCCTACGGAGGAGGGGAGGTTCCGCTCCACGCCCCTGCCGATGACGATGTTTCCGTCTCCGTGCGCGAACGCCTCGTCGGCGATCAGGGTGTAGTTGGCGCCGTTCGTGGGGTCGAAATAGTAGCCCCAGAGCCGCGCCTTCACGTCCTGCACGCCCCGGATCTGCTTGATCGTCTCGATGTACGACAGGGGGATCAGGTCGTGCCTGCCCGCGATCAGACGCTGGACCATCATCTCCGGCGCGTGCTTGAGCACGATCGACGCCTCCTCCTGGATGGAACGGGTGAAGAACACGACACCGCTCACCGTGAAGACAACGACGGCATAGACCACGACGAGGGCGGCGTTCTTTCCCTTCCTCCGCAGGAGCGACGAGAGGGTGAAATCGATGATATTTTGCTGTTTTTCAATCAATCCCATGGCGTATGAGGTGAGGCGGCGGCGTGAAGAGCGACCCCGAGGGGAAATGCTCGAACGACATCGGGTAATCCTGGAACGGCGTGTTCAGGTCGGCCATGGACAGGTGCCTCGTGTACCGCGCATCGGTGAAGAGGCAGAGGTCCGTGAGGCCGTAGCGCTCCACCACGCCGCTCATCTGCCGCAGGCGCTCAACACCCGCTTGCTTGGCGGATGAGGCGTGAACGGCCAGGAACGCCGCGGCGACGAGCGCCAGCCCCAGGGAGAGGAAAAAGACGGTCGATTTCCGCACGCCGGTCATTCCAGCGTCTTCAGGACCGCGTCGTTGACGTCCGAGAACCGGTACAGGGCCTTGCCGATGTGGTCCACCATGAAGGTCTTCGCGTCCGTCTCGCTCCCGAAGGGGATCAGTTCCTTGCCCATGGGGCCGTAGATATTGCCTCCGCCCACGTAATAGGCCTTGAACCCGTCGACGAAGGCGAGCGAATAATAATCGGTCACGGAGACCGAGACAATGTCCTTTTGGGAGCGCGACGGATGGTACTTCGCCACGTTGGCGTAGTATTTGAACAGGTCCTTTGCGCCGTCGAAATAGAAGGCGGCGCCGTCACGGTATTTGACCGAGGCCACGAAGTCCGGATACTTCGACACGAACATGCCGCAGACCGGACACTTGTCCTTTTCCGAGGGCCCGGCATGCACGGCGACCGCCGCGAACGCTTCGCCGGCCGCCAGGAGCCGGGCCGCGCCGTGGCGGGGATGTCCCGCAGGCGCGAGCAGGGCGAGGCCGAGCAGGATGCAGGCGACAATGAACCGGCGCGGGAAGGAACGGTGTAGACTCTTTTTCATTTTTATCTCCTCCGGAGGACAGGAATTATCATCAAAATCTTTTGTTACAGAGACCGCTAGGGGCAGAGAGAAAAGCTGATGCTGCAACTCATTGCCTGCTTTCTCCTTTGCCTTTTCAAGGCCGCAAAAATGAACTGCATTTACAGCCTGGAAAAAGCGACCCGGAAACGTCTTGATTATGCCATAGGCGCCTTCATATTTCAAGTCCGTTGCCGTCTTAGAGCGCCTTGTGAGCGCGTCTCGGCCGGGGCTAGAATCCTCGTCACTCCCCTACGGCGATCCATCCGCTGACAGGGACGAAATTCCGTTTTTCCAGGTCAACGGAAACGATGTACGCGCCCGCGGCCCCGGTGCGGCGGTTCGGGCCGTAGGTGATCTTCGGCGTCAGCCCCGTATCGAACGCGTAGAGCTTCTCCAGGGCGGTGACGAACCGCTCGTTGTTGAGGTCCTTTCCGGAGCGCTTCAGGCCTTCCACGAGGATCTTTGCCGAGGCATAGGCCGAGAGCTGCGCGGCAACGTATTTTTTCGGGAGTCCGTACTTGTCCCGCAGGGCTGCGAATTCCTGTGCGCCCGCCGCCGTCTGGTCTGACGGCTGGGTCGGATAGGAGAGGAAAATCTTCTTTCCAAACGCCGCCGGAGCGGTAAGAATGTCCGGCGTGGCCCAGGAGCCGGGGAGAAAGACGCGGGGACTGCCGCGGCCGGTCCCCGCAAATCGCCTAAGCAGGAGCCTGAGGTCCTCCCCGGGTCCGAAGAAGATGATGAGATCCGGGGCGTCCTGGTCCAACTGGTCCGTCAGGCGCGGCAAGCCGATCTGTCCCTCGGGGTACGTCCGGCGCAGGAGCGGCGGCCAGCCGTAGGCCTTGCACTGCCCGTCCAGGGCCTCATACACTGCGGCGGGGACGGTGCGTTCGTTCGCAAGGACCGCAATCCGGGGGTTTTCGAGCTTGAGGCCGTTACGCGCATAGGAGAGGAAGGCTTCGGTCTGCTCCAGGAGGCTCGAAAAGACGTAAAAGGAGAAGCGCTGCAGCTCGCTCCCTTCAGGTGTCAGGGGGGTGTACGGCCCCACCAGCGGCACTCCGGCGGATTCCGCAAGCTCGGCCACGGCGCTCTCCGCGCCGGCGGTGAAGGCGCCCGTCAGGGCGAATACCTCGTCGCTCGAGATCATCCGCCTGGCGGCCTCCGTGAGCGAAGAGGGGCTCCCGGGGAACTCCTCGACGCGCAGCTCCACG
>Ga0102851_10000765_pt1 | contig 17068 bp, 13 predicted proteins | sample Mud3Dept3metaG_FD_79558 | JGI IMG/M metagenome (GOLD analysis project Ga0102851, IMG submission 79558) | Freshwater wetland microbial communities from Ohio, USA, analyzing the effect of biotic and abiotic controls - Mud 3 Core 4 Depth 3... | ecosystem: Environmental > Aquatic > Freshwater >... | reverse complement strand
GCGTTCTGGATGCAGCGCCGCAGGGCAGGGTTCGAGTCCGGGTCCGGCCCACCTTTCTTGACGGCAATCGTGATTTCCTTGCCGATCCGGGCGAATTGCTTCGCCATCCGGTTCCAGCGCGCGAACATCGCGTGCTTGCGGACTTCAAAAATGCGTCCCATCGTGTCTCGACCTGTTCAGGCGGGGCGCGCAATCTAACCGAGCGCGCATTCGAGGCCAATCGCCGGCCCGCCACCATTATATTCAGCTACGCAATAATCCGGCTTGTGTCCGAGATGGATTGGCGACGATTATGAAACTCAGCTGTATGCAGCGATTTGCCTGCCAGGAGGCCAGGATGCGCAAGAATTCCGTTGTGGTGCTGCTCGCCGTTCTCTGCAGCCCGGTGCCGGGTCACGCCGGGGACGCACCGGTCGAACCCGATTGGATCGAGCAGAGCCGCCAGCTCGCGCAGCAACTCGGCGGCGAGCTCAAGGGCGAGTTGAGTCGTGCGATCAGCGCAGGCGGCCCCGTGGCGGCCGTGGACGTGTGTAAGACCCGGGCGCCTGAAATTGCCGCAGTGCTCTCCGCGAAGTCCGGCGCGGTCGTGGGACGCACCGCGCTGCGCGTGCGCAATCCGGCCAATGCGCCGGACGACCTGCAGCGCGCCCTGCTGGAGCAGTTCTCGGGCGAGCTTGCGTCCGGCAAGTTCGAGGGCCCGCTCGAGGCCGCGTTCGAGATCAATCGCGGCGGGCAGGTGGAACGCCGCTACATGCGCGCGATTCCGATGGACGCCCTGTGCCTCACCTGCCATGGGCCCGTGCTCGCGCCCGACCTGGCAGCCGTCATAAAGCGTGATTACCCCGACGACCAGGCCACAGGCTTCGAGCAGGGCCAGTTACGCGGCGCTTTCAGCGTCACTTGGCCGTCGGTCGTCCCGTCACCCGCCAACCCTTGACCGCGGTCCGCATTCATTGCGCCTCTACCACCACTACGTCTTCCCACACCTGCTCGACTTCGTGATGTCGAACCGGATGTTTCGCAAGCCGCGGGACCGCACGCTCGCGCCCGCGCGGGGGCGCATCCTGGAAATCGGCTTCGGCACCGGGATGAACCTGACGCACTACCCGCCGACGGTGAAACGCATCGAGGCGATCGATCCCGATCTCGATCTCGATCGATACTCGCTGCCACGGATCGCCGCGGCCCCCATCGAGGTAGATTTTCATCACCTCGACGCGGAGCACTTGCCGTTCGAGGCGAACCGCTTCGACACGGTCGTCAGCACCTTCACGCTCTGCTCGATCCCCGACGTCGCCCACGCGCTGCGGGAGATCCGGCGGGTGCTGAAGCCCGGCGGCCAGTTCCTGTTCCTCGAGCATGGTCGCTCGCCCGATCCTGGCGTGGCGCGCTGGCAGGATCGACTCAATTCGACCTGGATGCCGCTCGCCGGCGGATGTCACCTCAACCGACCGACGCGCGAGCTGGTCGCAGGGGCCGGACTCGAATTGGGTCCGGTGCGGAACTACTACCTGAAGCGCGCGCCGCGTTTCGTCGGTTACATGACGGAAGGAATGGCATTGAAGCAGTGATTTCTTGTTGCAGTGCGTAATGACGCGTGGCAGCCGGTCGCGTAAAAGCTCACCAGCCTCGGCGTGACCCGCCGCACGCGGGGACGGAATTCCGAACTGGGGGATGCCTGAACGGGGGTGGCGGGCGGGTCACGGAAGACCAATAGATGAGCGAAAGGCCGCGAGCTGCATCCGTTGCTCGCGGCCTTTCTTTTTTCGACGCCTGCGCCGCCACTCGCCGCCCCGCGTCACCGTGCCGTAAACTGCCACGCGATGGCCTGCCAATTGCCCGTCCCGCGCTCGATGAGTGCCTCGGGCCCGAAGGAGACTGCGATGAAACGGCGAGTTTCGAGCGCGGCGCTGGTCGCGTTCGGCCTGGCGACCATCACCGGTTGCAGCGTGCAGATCGAAGGCGACGATGCCATTGCGCAGCAGTTCGGCTCCGACTACGTCGGGGCCGGCGGCATGGTCAACGTGACGGAACCGATCGAGGGTGACGCCTTTCTGGCCGGCGGCCGGGTCGCCATCGCGACCGAGGTGCAGGGCGATCTCGTCGTGGCGGGCGGCGAAGTCTCGCTCGGTGGCGCAGTCGGCGACGATCTGTATGGCGCCGGCGGCAACGTCCAGCTCGACGCGATCGTGACCGGCAACGCCCGGCTCGCCGGCGGCGACGTCACCGTCGGTGCCGCGACCGTGGTGGCGGGCAACGTCCATCTGACGGGCGGGCGCGTGCAGTTCGACGGCAACACTCACCAGGACCTGCGCGCATCCGGCGGTTCGGTCCGCCTCGATGGCGAGGTGCACGGCGACGCCGTGGTTCGCGCCGAGGAACTCGTGGTCGGTCCCGACGCGCGCATCGGCGGCCGCCTGGTTTTCCGGGGACCGTCCGAGCCCCAAATAGCCGAGGGTGCAGTGATCGTCGGTGGCGTCGATTTCGAGCGCAGATCGACGCGCCGGATCTTCGACGACACGTCCGGGCACGCCCGCGATGCAGTACTCGGCGTCGGCTCGTTCCTGTCGTTCGTCGGGCTGTTTCTCGCCGCGGCGCTGTTCCTGGCGATGTTTCCGAACTTTTCCAACAGTGCGGCTGCGACCGTGGGCCGCAAGCCGCTGCAGTCGCTCGGCCTCGGCCTGGCGTTCGTCGCCTGCGTGCCGTTCCTCGGCGTCGTGCTGCTGATCACGGTGATCGGCATTCCGCTCGCGCTGCTGCTGATCCCGATCTACCTGCTGCTGCTGTTCCTCGGTTGGGCGACCGTGGCGCTGTTCGTCGCCCAGCGCGGGCTCGATGCCTTGCGGCCGGGGCGACCGGCGACGACGGCTGCACGAATGCTCGCGCTGTTCCTCGCGCTCGTGGCGCTGTGGTTGCTGCGCCAGATACCGCTGGTCGGGGGGCTGATCGCGTTCGTCGCGCTGCTCGCGGGCATCGGTGCATTCGTCTGGCAGGCGTGGAACCGCCGCGAGCCGGCGCCGCGGGCGGCGGCCTGAACCGATGAGCTACTGGCCGCACCTGATGGCTGCGCTGGTCGGCGCCGGGATCACGATCCAGGTCGGCATGAACGCCACCGTGCGGATGACGATCGGGTCGCCTGTTCTCGCCGCGATCGTGAATTTCGTCGTGGGCCTCGCGGCGCTCGTGCTGCTCGCGGTCGCCAGCGGCGCGCGCGTCGTGCCGGGTTCGGTCGCCACCGTGCCGGCCTGGGCCTGGTTCGGCGGACTGCTCGGTGCGACCTATGTGGCGGCCACCACGGTGCTCGGACCGAAGCTCGGCGCCGCGAGCTTTCTCGCGCTGACGCTTGCTGGACAGATGGTGGCGGCGCTGCTCGTCGATCACTTCGGCGTGATCGGCTTTCCGCAGAGCCCGTTGACTCCGACCCGCCTGCTCGGCACGGCGCTGCTGGTCGTCGGGGTGCTGCTGATCATGCGACGCTGACCAGTACGAGGAGGATCCCTTGGCTCGCACACCTTCGACGATGCTCGCGCTCGGGACGCCCGCCCCCGCGTTCCGCTTGCCCGATTTCGACGGACGCATCCACTCGCTCGACGACTACGCGGCGCAGCCCGCACTGCTGGTCGCATTCATCTGCAGTCACTGTCCGTTCGTCCGGCACGTGCGCCGGGAGTTCGCGGCGTTCGCGCGCGAGTACGCTCCGCGCGGCCTCACCGTCGTCGCGATCAACTCGAACGACATCGTGGCCTATCCCCAGGACGGGCCCGATGCGATGCGTGCGGAAGCGGCGGAACTCGGCTACGGGTTTCCGTACCTGCTCGACGAGTCCCAGGCCGTCGCCAAGGCCTACCAGGCGGCCTGCACCCCCGACTTCTTCCTGTTCGACGCGACCCGCCGGCTGGTCTACCGCGGCCAGTTCGACGACAGTCGCCCCGGGACCGAGCGACCCATCACCGGTGCGGACTTGCGCGCTGCGGTCGATGCATTGCTGGCCGGCCGCCCGCCCATCGCGGACCAGCGGCCGAGCCTGGGCTGCAACATCAAGTGGCAGCGCGGCAACGAGCCTGCTTACGCTGCAGGCTGAACGCGGCGCGCAATTGCGGGAGTATCAGGTTCCGGCGCGTCGCTGGGGGAATTCCCGCGCGATCTGATGCGCCATCTCGACGACCATGCGGATGCCCGCCTCACGCGACGTCACGCGCGACTCGGACGTCACGAGTCCGCGCCAGATGATGCGCCCGGAGGCCGGATCCTCGACGAATACGACGACCGTGCCCTCGCGCACCGTCGTTTCGCGCGGCAGCTCCGAGGCCGGGGGCAGCGGCATGCCGCTGGCCGTCAGCACGCTGTTGGCCGACGGCGCTCCGACGCGCGGCTCCTCCGAAAGCACGAATCGGCGCGTGCCGCTCACCTGTACGCTCACCAGCATGTCTGCGCCGGCCGCGTCGGTCACTTCGACGAACCCCTTGCGCGCGAACTCGCTCACGACCGCCTGGCGCACGCGCGGTTCGACGGCGGCAGCGACGTCGGCCGGCATCGCGGCGGGCGTATTGAACGCACCGCCTTTCCAGACGAAGCTCGTCCTGCCTGGCAGGTCCGCCTCGGGGGCGGCGAAACTTTCCACGCTCCGGGGCGTGGCGCAACCGGCCGCGAGCGCCGCCACACCCACCACGAGCCAACGATGAAGAATCACTGTGACCTCCGCTGAACGCGCCGCAGACCCTGCTCCACCAGCGAGTATACGGCCGGCACCACCACCAGCGTCAGCAGCGTCGAACTGACCATGCCGCCGATCACCGCGATCGCCATCGGGCGGTTGGTGTCGGCGCCGGCGCCGAAGCCCAGCGCCGCCGGCAGCAACGCGAGGATGACGGTCAGCGACGTCATCAGCACCGGCCGCAACCGGATCGGGCAGGCTTCGCGCAGCGCATCCTCGACGCCGCGCCCCTGCTCGCGCACCTGGTTGGTCAGGTCCACCAGCAGGATCGAATTCTTCGCCACGAGCCCCATCAGCAGGATCAGGCCGATCATCGAGATCAGGTTGAGTGACGTGCCGGTCAACCAGAGCGCGAACAGGCCGCCCACGACCGCGAGTGGCTGTGCGGTCATGACGATCAGCGGCTGCAGGAACGAATTGAACTGGCTCGCGAGCACGATGTAGACCAGCGCCAGCGCGAGCAGCAGCGCGAGACGCACGTAGCCGGAGGTCTTCGCGAACTCGCGGGCGCGTGCCTGCAACTCCATCGTGTAGCCCGGCGGCAGCAGTTCCGCGGTCTCGCTGCGCACGCGCTCCACCGCTTCGCCGAGCGGTATCGACGGATTCATGTAGAAATTGGCCGAGTACTGCAGTCCGAAGCGCGTGATCACGGCCGGGCCGACGATGTCCACGGCGCGCGCCACGCTGTCGAGCCGCACCATCTGCCCCTGGGGCGTGCGCAGGAAGATCCGCTGCAGGTCGTCGGCGGTGACGATCTCGCCCTCGGCCGCCTTGACGCGGATGTCGTAGCGGTCGCCGTCGCCCGGGTCGTCGTTGTACTTGGCGATGTCGAGGCCGCCGGCCAGCATGTTGACCGCATACGCGACGTCGGCGCTCGTGAGCCCGAGGTCCGCCGTCCGGATCCGATCGATCTCGAGTCGGATCTGCGGCAGGTCCAGTTGCAGGTCGAGGTCCACCCGGCCGAGTTCCGGGCTCCGGCCGAGGCGTTGCGCGAGCTCGCGTGACAGCGACGCGACGCCGTCGAGCTCGGGTCCCACGATCGCGAACTGCAATTGCTCGCCGCGCATGCCGCCGATCGGCGATGGCGTGGCGGCGAAGGCCAGCACGCCGGGGATCTGGGTCAGTTCGGCCTGCAGCTTCTGGATGAACTCGTGCTGCGCGATGTCACGTTCCTCGCGCGGCACCAGGGTCACGAACGCGATGCCGGTGTTCACCTGCGACGTGCCGCCGAGGCCAATTCCCGTGAAGGTCGAAACCACCTCCGCGTGCCGACGGATGGTCGCATCGACTTCGTCGAGCAGGCCGACCATGGCGGGCTTGCTCGTGCCGAGCGGTGCGCGGAAGTTCACCATGAACCGGCCGTTGTCGTCGTCCGGGATGAAGTCCTTGCCGATCTGGCCGAAGAAGAAGCCGCTCGAGAGCACCACCAGGAGCGTGGCGAGCACTACCTGGACGCGGTGGCCGAGCGTCCAGCCGAGCGCCCGGCGATAGCCGGCGTCGAGACCGTCGAGGATCCGGTCGAAGAAGCGATAGACCGGCCCGTGCTTCTGCGAGACCTCGAGGAATCGCGAGCACAGCATCGGCGTCAGCGTCAGCGAGACGAACAGCGACACGAGCACGCCGACGGTGACGACGACCGCGAACGATTCGAAGAAGCGCGCGACGATGCCCTCGAGGAACAGCACGGCGCCGAAGATCGACACCAGCGTCAGGCTCGCCGCGATGACCGCGAAGCCGACCTGTTCGGTGCCCTCGATCGCCGCCGTGCGCCGGTCGAGGTCGGGCGACTCCTCGCGGCGCCGGTAGATGTTCTCGAGCACGACGATCGCGTCGTCGACGACGACGCCGATCAGCAGCAGCAGGCCGAGCAGCGACATCTGGTTGAACGTGTAGCCCATGAAGTACATCGACGCGATTGCGCCGAGCAGCGACACGGGTATCGCAGTCGCGACTATCAGTGTCGAGCGGAAGCTGCGCAGGAAGAACCACACCACGAGGCCCGCGAGCACCGTGCCTTCGACCAGGTGGTTCTCGAGCGCGGCGACGATCTTGCGGATCGGCGCCGAATCGTCGGTCGACACCTTGACCGCGAGTCCGGCGGGCAGTTGCGGGATGATCTGCGTCTCGAGCCGCTGCCGGATGTCGTCCACCAGCCGCACGGTGTTGTAGTTGCTGACCTTGACGATGCCGATGCCCACGGTCGGCACGCCGTTGAAGCGGATGATCTGCCGATCGTCGGCGAGCCCGTCCTCGACTTCGCCGACGTCCTTCAGCTGCACCGGCGCCCCGTCGGCGTAGCGGACGATCATTTCGCCGAGCGCCTCGGGACTGTGGAACTCGAGGTCGAGCTTGATCAGGTTCTCGCCGGGTCCACTCACCAGGAAGCCGCCCGGCAGCTGCACATGCTCGTTGCGGAATGCGTTGCGCACGTCCTGAGCCGTGACGCCGAGCGCCGCCATGCGGTCGAGGTCGAGGTTGACCCGGATGTTGCGGCGCCGCTCGCCGCCGATGATCACCTGGCCCACGCCGTCGAGGGTCTCGAGGCGTTTCTTGATGACCTGCCGCGCGTACTGGTTCAGCTGCTGCGTGGTGCGGTCGCCCTGCAGCGCGAGCCACATCACGGGCGACGCGCCCACCTCCACCTTGAGCACCACGGGCGGGTCGGCGTCGTCGGGCAACTGCCGCAGCACCTGGTTGACCTTGGCCTGCGTCTCCGAGAAGGCGACGTCGATGTCCTTGGACAGGTTGAACGTCAACACCACCGAGGAGACGCCCGGCGAGGATCGCGACTGGATGAAGTCGATTCCGGGCACGCTGTTGACCGCGGTCTCGACGATGTTCGTGATGCTCGAGTCGACGACGTCGGGGTTGGCGCCCGGCAGCACCGTCGTGATCGAGATCACCGGGAACTCGATGCGCGGGAAGCGGTCGACGCCGATGCGCTGGTAGGCCACCAGACCGAACAGCACGAACACGGCGCTCGCCATGAAGGCGAGCACGTGCCGGCGGACGGAAAGTTCTGCGAGTTTCATGGCGGCTGCAGCCTCAGTCCGCTGCGCGGACCGTCACCAGCGCGCCGTCCGTCAGGAATCCCGCGCCCGAGACCACGACGGTCTCGCCCGGCTCGATGCCGCCGAGGATCTCGGCCTTCTCGACGGTCCGCAGCCCGACGGGAACCTTGCGCTCGGCGACTTTTTCGCCCGTCACGACGTACACCACTTCGCCGGCCGGCCGGCGCACGACGCTCGCGGACGGCACGACCACGCCCTCGCGCGAAGCGAGCACGACGCGGGCTGTGACGGTGCCGCCGGGCGGCCAGTCCGCCCCCGGAGGCAGGTCGACCAGTGCCTCGAGGGCACGGTTGTTCGTGCCCACCATGGGGCGCACCTCGGCGATCGTCGCGGTCAGCGATGCACCGGGCCGGGCCGGCTGGTCCAGCGTCACGGCGAGCCCGGCGCGCAACTGGCCCGCGAGTCGCTCGGGGAACGGCAACACGGCGCGCAGCCGGTCCACGCCGACGATCGTGACGATCGGCGTGCCGGGCGAGACGAAGTCGCCGACCGAAATCAACCGTCGCTCGACGATCGCGTCCGCCGGGCTGCGGATGCGCGTGCGGTCGAGCCGGTATTCGGCCTCGGCCAGCCGGGCCCGTGCGTCGTTCAGTTCCGCCTCGCGCGCGCTCTGCTGGGCGACCGCTTCCTCCAGCATGCTTTCGGAGACGGCCTTCGAGCGCAGTTCCTCGTAGCGCTTGACGGTGCGCGACTGATTCGCCAGCAATGCTTCGAGCCGTTCGACGCTTGCGCGCGCCGAGGCGACCGCGAGACGCTGCGGCTCACCGTCGAGCTCGGCGAGCACCTGGCCGTGCTTGACGATGCTGCCGCCGTCCACGTGCAGCCGGACGACGCGCCCGGAGGTTTCTGCCGCCAGCGCCGGCATTGCGGTTGCCTCGAGCCGTCCGACGGTGGTCTCGACGGCCTGCAGCGGCTCACGAGTGGCTTCGGCGACGGTGACGGGCGTCTTGCGCACGAACGGCGGGCCCTCGTCGTCCTTGCCGCCGCACCCTGCGGAAAGCGTCACGATGGCGAGCACAGTGAGCGTGGCGCAATGAAACGAGCGATTCATGAAACTTCCTTGCCGCCCGGTTCGGCGCCGGGCGCGAGTCCGAAATAAAGCAGCCGCGCAAGCTCGCTGGCATAGGTGTCGGTGGAGGCCGCGACGGCGAGATCGGGATTGCGCCGCACCAGCGCCGAGGTCTGGAATACGAACCAGCTCGAGCAGAGCAGCAAGAAGACCGCGAGCCCGGGGTCCGCGTCTGCCCGGACCGTGCCGCTGGCCTGCCCGCGACGGAGCGCCTCGACCAGCAGCGAAAAGTTGCGCGACATCTCGCCGCTCACCAGGTCATCGCCCGCCCCGGCGTCGCCGCTGAGCATCTCGCGCGCGATCAACCGCATGGTGCCCTGCATCCGAGTCAGCCGCTCGACGTGCGCGGCGGCGAAATCGCGCAGGCTGCCCTGGACGTCGCCTTCCGCATCGAGCAGCGGGAGCAGCTGCTCGCGGAAGCCGGCGAACGCGTCGCCGACCAGCGATGCGTAGAGCTGCCGCTTGCTGCGGAAATGGTGGAACACGGTGGCCTTGCTGACCCCGGCGGCCGCGGCGATGTCGGCCATCGACGTGGCGGCGAACCCGCGGTTCGCAAACAGCCGGCGCGCCGCAGTCTCGATGCGCCTGGCCCCGGGTGCGGGCGGACGGGGACGACGGGTGGGAGCGGCCATCGTCGGATCCTAACACTGACCGATCGGTCGGTCAGCCAGGGGTTGCCGCTTTCCCGAATTGCGCGCCCACGTCGACCGGCGCACGGTACATGCAGGCCCCACGCAAAAGGGAGGTCAACATGAGCCGGATCCGGATCGTCGTCGCCGACCAGGCGGAAGCCTTTTTCTATGATCTGCCGTCCCTGCAGGCGGCACCGAAGGAGGTCGCGCACATCTCCGATCCCGCAGCGCACCTGCACAACCGCGATCTCGTCAGCGACCGGCCGGGCCGCAGCTACGAGAGCGTCGGCGGCGCGCGGCATGCGATTGCCCGCGAGAACGACCCGCGGCAACTCGAGGCCGTGCGCTTCGCTCGGCGCATCGCGAGGCGTCTCGACGCGGCGCGCCGCAAGGACGAATTCGAGGACTTGATCGTGGTCGCGGGACCACCGTTCCTCGGGCTGGTACGCAAGGAGTTGTCGCGGCCGACCCGTGCCCGGGTCGTTCACGAGATTCGCAAGGATCTCGTGCACAGTCCGGTCGAAGCGCTGCGTCGGCACCTGCCCGAGTCCGCCGCCGAACTTCGCCCCGAGTAAATGCGCGTCCCACGCCCGCGAGCGCAGCGGGCGTGCCGGCCGAACTGTGACGGATCTCGCGCAGGCGGGCGCCTCTTTGGTGCATCGTGTGCGTCGGCGCATACTTGGCGTCAGTCGAGCACCGGGAAAAAGGCGCCGCGCGGCTATGAAAACCGTCCTGCTGGCCTACGAACGCGACCAGGATCTCGCGGCGATCGAGACGCTGCTGCAGACCCGCGGTCACCGCGTGCTCAAGACCCGGTCCGGCGTCGAGGCGCTCGAGACCGCGCGCCGCGATCCGCCCCATGTCGTCGTCAGCGACGTCTTGCTGCCCAAGCTCGACGGGTTCGCGCTGTGTCGTCGCATCAAGGAAGACCCGTTGCTGCAGCACCTGCCCGTGCTGTTGCTGTCGTTCCGCGTCGAAGGCCCGAAGTACGAAGCCTTCGCGACGGAGGTCGGTGCCGACCGGTTCATGCCGCGCGGCGCCAAGCTCGAGGACCTCGCGGATGCCGTGGAGGAGCAGGCGCCGGGCTCGGGCACGATGCGGATGCCTGCGCTGGTTCCCGAACTGCTGGAGCGGCGCGAGCAGGACCGCCGCCGTCTCGTCGATCTCGAGCGCCACCTCAGGGATCTAGAGGCGGCGAACAAGCAGCTCGAAGTCGCCGAGCGCGTCGCGCGTGAACACGCCGAGCGGGAGGCGCGCGAGCGCCTCGACGTCGCGACGGCCGATGCGGCCCGGATCCGTGAGTTGCAGGCGCGGGTGAAGGAACTCGAGGCAAGGCAGCAACAACTGAGCCAGGCCGAAACCCAGGCCCGCGGCGCCGCGGAGGAATCGCGTGCCGAGCTCGCGCGCGTCGGTGTACTCGAGGCGCGGCTCGCCGAGCTGCAGACGAACCGTGCCCGCGCCCAGGCCGCGGCGGCCGACGCGGAGCGCGCTTTCGCGTCGCAGCCGGTCCCGACCTGGCTGTCCGACATGGAAACGCACGAGATCCGGTCTGTGAGCGACTCGGCGGCGGCGCTGTTCGGCATCGTGCCAGAGCGGCTCGTCGGTCGCTCGATCGTCGACCTGCTGCCGGGTTACCAGCCGGGCGACGAACCGGAACGCGCCGCGGACGTCGCGCTCGAGCGCACCGATGGTTCGACCGCCGTGCTCGAATTGCGGCGCCAATCCGTCTCGTACGCCGGCCGGGCCTGCTGGCTGACCGCGGCGCGTGACGTCACCAGTGAACGAGCCGCGCGCGCGGCTCACCGGCAGGCTGAGCTGCATGCCCTCGCGCTGCAGGAGTCGCCGCTCGCGACTTGCCTCGCCGACAGCGAAGGGCGGCTGCAATTTGCCAACGCGGCGTTCCTCAGGCTGGTCGGTCTCGAGGCCGACCAGCTGGCCTCGAACTCGCTGCGCGGGTTCGAGGTCGCGAAGGACGGCGACGCGACGATCCGCAGCGCTGCGATCGGCAGCAGCGGTCAACTCGTTCGCGAGAGCCAATGGCGACGGCCCGACGGCTCGGTATTCGACGTCGAAACGACCGCCGCGGTCGCCGAGGGCCTGGAAGGCGTTCGGGTGGTCACCGTGCGTGACGTTTCGAACCGCAACCGGACGGCCCAGCGCACCGCGCGTGACCAGCGTTGCGCATTCGGCATCCTCGACCTGACACAACGTGCCCACTCGCTCACGGAAACCGAGATCCTCGCGCACGCGCTCGAACTCGCCGGCGATCTCACCGGAAGTCGGGTGACTTGCGCGTTCCTCGCGCTACCCGAGGCTGGGCAGCTCGAACTCGCGGCGATTCGCGGCGAGGGCGTCGGCGACAGCCAGGATCTCTCGGTGCTGACCCGGTGGCGCGGCGCACCGCCGGCGGACACCGCGTTACTCGAATGCGCGGGCAGCCAGCGTCTGGTCGCGCGCGACGTCGCAGAGGGGACGGGCGTGCTGCGGCAAGCCGGCTTGCCGGGCTCGCTGCAGCGGCAACTCTGCGCGCCGATGCTCGACGGCGGTCGCCTCGCCGGAGTGCTGCTGCTCGCGGACAAGTCGCAGCCTTACGACGACGACGATGCGAGGCACGCCGAGCAGGTCGCCGAGGGCCTGTGGCGCGTGCTGCGCCGCCGCCGGTCCGACGCGGAAGTCGTCAGCGCGATGGACCACATGGAACGGGTGATGCTCGGCGTCATCGACTCGCTGGCGGTTCTGGCAGAGTCGCAGGACGCGTGCAAGATGGGGCGCGCGAAACGCGTGGCCGATCTCGCCGCGGGCATCGGCACGGCGCTCGGGCTGCCGGGCCACACCGTGCGCGGATTGCGCGTGATGGGCCAGCTGATCGACGTGGGCATGCTGCAGATCCCACGCGAGGTGCTCTGGCGGCCGGGCCAGCTCGCCGTCGCGGAGTTCGAGCTGGTCAAGACCCACGCCGAGCGCGGTTTCGAGAGCCTGCGCCAGATCGATTTCCCCTGGCCCGTAGCGGAAGTCGTCCGCCAGCACCACGAGCGACTCGATGGTTCCGGTTATCCGCGCGGGCTCAAGGGCGAGGAGATCCTGCTCGAGGCGCGCATCGTCGCAGTCGCGGATGCGGCCGAGGCCATGCTGGCCCCGCGCCCGCAGCGGGCCGCGCTGCCGCTGGGCGCGTGCATCGAGGAACTTCAATCTCAGGCGGGTCGCCGGTACGATGCACGGGTCGTCAAGGCCTGCGTCAAGCTGTTGCGCGAACGCGAATCACGAGCGGAAGGCGAGAAGTCCGTCGGCCAGCGGATCGCCTGAGGCGAGCGAATGCAGTTGGAGTTCTTCGGCGCGGCCGGTGAGGTCACCGGCTCGTGCCACATATTGACCGTGGGCGGCCGCCGCCTGTTGCTCGATTGCGGCATGATCCAGGGCGGCGCGGCCCCCGACGAGCGCAACCGGGCCGCCTTCCCGTTCGACGCGGCGCAGGTCGACGCAGTGATCCTGAGCCACGCCCACATCGACCATTGCGGGCGCCTGCCGTTGCTGCGCAACCGCGGCTTCCGCGGTCCCGTCTATGCCAACCCCGCCTGCCGCGATCTCGTGCGCATCCTGCTTGCCGACGGCGCGACGATGGCCGAGCGAGATGCCGAGCGCGAGAATCGCAGGCTAAAGAAGTCCGGCGACCCCCGGCGGGTCGAGCCGCTCTACACGCTCGAGGACGCGCAGGCCGTGCTCGCGCACTTCCGCACCGTCCGCTACGGGCACGCAATGGAAGTGCTGCCTGGCGTCGAGCTCGTGTTTCGGGATGCGGGCCACATCCTCGGCTCGGCCAGCGTCTGGCTGCGCCTGCGCGAGGGCGATGTCGAGCGGCGGCTGGTCTTCAGCGGCGACGTCGGGCAGTACGACACGCCGATCCTGTGCGATCCCGAAACCGGCCCCGGCGCGGATCTCGTGCTGATGGAGAGCACCTACGGCGACCGCAGGCACCGCGACCGCGACGCGACCCTGGAGGAGTTCGGCTCGATCCTGCGCGCGGCGCGCGACGACGGCGGCAACGTGCTGATTCCCGCATTCGCGGTCGGACGCAGCCAGGAAATCCTCTACGCGCTCGCGACGCACTTCGAGGCCTGGTCGCTCGCCGACTGGCAGATTTTCCTCGACAGCCCGATGGCGATCGAGGCGACCGAGGTGTATTGGAAGCACGCGAACTTGTTCGACGAGGAAGCCCAGCAGTGGCATGCTCGGGCGCACAGCTTGCCGCCGCTGCCGAACCTGAAGCTGAGCCGCACTGCGGACGAATCGATGGCCATCAACAAGATCCCGCACGGCGCGATCGTGATCGCCGGAAGCGGCATGTGCACCGGCGGGCGCATCGTGCACCACCTCAAGCACAATCTCGGCCGACCCGAGTGCGACGTCGTCTTCAGCGGCTTCCAGGCCCAGGGCACGACCGGCCGCGCGATCGTCGACGGCCGCGACTACGTGCGCATTCACGGCGAACCGATCAAGGTCGCGGCCCGGGTCCACACGCTGGGCGGTTTCTCTGCGCACGGAGACCAGCACGACCTGCTGCGCTGGCATGCAGCGATCCCGGGCCGTCCGCCCGTCTGGCTGGTGCACGGTGAAAGTCAGGCGGCCGAAGGGCTGCGCGACGCGCTGCGGACCAGGGGTGTCCGCGCCGACGTCGCGGTTCCCGGGCTCACGCTCGACCTCGGGGCCGCCGCTTGAAGCGTGCACTCGCGAGCGCGATCAATGCGCGCCCGCACGAGCTCGGCGGCGCGCTGGCCGCGTTCGCGACGGCCTTCACGATGTTTTCGGCCTACGCGATCCTGCGGCCGATTCGCGAGACGATGGGCATCACCTCCGGCCTGCAGACGCTGCCCGCGCTGTTCTGGGGAACGTTCGCCGGCATGCTGCTCGTGCAGCCCGTGTACGGCTGGCTCACGTCCCGCTTCCGTCGCTCGGCATTCCTGCCCTGGGTCTACCTGTTCTTCGTGCTGAACATCGTGGGTTTCTACGCGTGGTTCAACCTGCAGCAGGACCACACGTGGATTGCGCGCGCCTATTTCATCTGGGTCAGCGTGTTCGTGCTGTTCGTGGTGGCCGTTTTCTGGAGCCTGATGGCGGACGTGTTCAGCCGCGAGCAGGCGGGACGCCTGTTCGGATTCGTCGCGGCAGGGCTCAGCACGGGCGGTCTCTTCGGGCCGTTCCTCGGCGCCCGGCTCGCGCAGCCGATCGGCACGATCAACCTGCTGCTGGTCTCTGCAGCGCTGCTGACGATTTCGCTCGGCTGCATGCTGCTGGTGTTGCGCTGGCACCGGCGGCACGGCGAGAACACCGCGCCGGGCGAGGACCGCGACGCGCGGCTCGGTGGCACCGCGCTCGCGGCCTTCAAGCAGGTGGCGCGTTCGCCGTACCTCGCGCTGATCGCGCTGTTCGTGTTCCTGCTGACCTGGGTCTCGACCTTCCTGTACCTCGAGCAGCAGGCGATGGTCGCCGAGGTGTTCGCCGATCGTGATTCGCGGACGGCCTTCTTCAACCGGCTCGACTTCTGGGTCCAGGCGGGCTCGCTGACCATGCAGCTGTTCGTGTTCGGGCGGCTGTTCCGCTGGTTCGGCTTCCGCGCGCTGATCGTCTCCGTGCCCGTGCTGATGACGCTCGGTTTCGCGGCGCTGGCGCTGTTCCCGACTTTCGCGGTGCTGGTCGCTGTCATGGCAGTCCGTCGCATCGGTGAGTACTCGATCACGCGCCCGTCGCGCGACACGCTCTACACCGTCGTCACCCGCGAGGAGCGCTACAAGGCCAAGAGCCTGATCGACACGTTCGTGTACCGTGGCGGCGATGCCACCTCGGCCTCAGTGCACGCGCTGGTGAAGGCCACGTTCGGTTTCGGCCTGACGGGTATCGCCTGGTGCGGTGCCGCACTGGCGGCGTTGTGGGCCGTGGTCGCCTACGTGCTCGGCACGAAGCACGTGCGGCTCAACCCTCGACGTTGAACCGCAGCGTCACCGACGAACGCTGCGGCACCGGCCGGCCGTTGACCACGCGTGGCCGGAAGCGCCATTCGCCGACGGCCGCCGTGGCGGCAGCTTCGAAGACGCCGCGCGGCTCGGCCGCGACGATCTCGACTTCGCGGACTGCGCCCGCTTCCGTTACCGTGAAGTCCACTTCTACCCAGCCTTCGACTCGATCGCGCAGCGCCGCGGGCGGATAGACGGGCTCGGTCGCGGTCAGCTGCTCGAGGTCCCGATCCGGCAGCGGACCCGTCGCGTCGATTGGCGGCGCGGGATCGGGATGCGCGATGGGCTCGGGTGCCGGCAGCGTCTTGGCGTATCCCGCGGTCGGGTGGCCCGAGTTGATCGGCGGGCCGAACGTGCGATCCGATCCACGGTTCGAGGTCGCGCTGGACGATTGCGTAGCGACCGGCGCCGCGAAACGTGGCGTCAGTGGATCGGGCATCACCTGGACCGGCGTGGCGCGGTCGATACGCGGCTTGGCGACCGGCGCTGCGACGATCGCGGCCGGCTGGGCTGCAGGCATTGGCGGTACCACGGGCGGTGCGGCAGGCGTCGTCGGCAGAGCCGCAGCGGGCGCAGCAACGGTATTGGCGGGAGCCTCCACGAGCGATGCGGGAGGTTCGGTCACCGGAGCGGGCGTCGTGTCCAGTCGCCTTTGCAGCGTTCGCGCCGAGGCGTGGCCCGGATCGGCCGCCAGCACGCGCTCGACGAGTCGGCGAGCCTCGGCAAGGTCACCGGCCTGCGCTTCACTGGTCGCCATTGCCACCAGGCGTGCCGTGGTCTCGTCAAGTCCGGCGCGTGCCTCCGGGTGTGCCGGTCGGGCGAGCAGCACGGCCGCATAGAGATCGAGCGCATTGCGTCCGGCAGGGGTCTCGTAACGCCCGGCCGCCAGGGCGGCCCGGGCCCCTGACAGCACGGGATCGGCAAGCGGCCGCGGCGGCGCCGGTGCCGCCGGCCTGCTCGGTGCGGCGGCCACGGTAGCGCTGGCCGGACGCGCGGCCCGACGGTCGTCGAGCAGCACCGCGGCGAGCAGCGTCAGGAACAGCGCGAGACCGACCGTGACGAACAGCCACTTGCGCAGCTCGATCCGGGTACGGAGTCCGCCCATCAACGGCAGCAGCGGCGCGAGCGAACGGTTCTCGCGCCGCTCGACGTGACTGCGAATGGCTGCGTTCAGGAACATCCCGGCCCGCCTTGGCGACAGCGGTTTGTGCATGAACCGATAGACCAGTCCGTCGCTGATCAACCGCGCCAGTAGTGTCTCGTCGTCGCGGCGGCCAGCAACGACGACGACCAGGTCGGGAAACTGCTCGACGATCTGCTCGACCAGCGTCGCCGGCCGGGTGGACACGGCCGCCATGTCGATCAGCAGCACGCCGCAACGGCCGGTCAGCAACAGCTCGACGGACTCCTCCGCCGAGCGGGCGCGCCACACGGGGTTGCGTTCGCCCACGGCATGGCGAATGGCCTCGAACAACGACAGGTCGCCGGAGAGCACGACGACGTCCACCATGACGGCGGAGTCCCGCGCCGGAGGCGGGGCGCGAGTGGGGAACTGGGCAGCCTGGTCGTGCACCTTC
>Ga0102851_10000764_pt1 | contig 17071 bp, 15 predicted proteins | sample Mud3Dept3metaG_FD_79558 | JGI IMG/M metagenome (GOLD analysis project Ga0102851, IMG submission 79558) | Freshwater wetland microbial communities from Ohio, USA, analyzing the effect of biotic and abiotic controls - Mud 3 Core 4 Depth 3... | ecosystem: Environmental > Aquatic > Freshwater >... | reverse complement strand
TGGGCCCGAGGTCGTGCTGGTTCTGGCGCCCCGGCACCCGGAGAGGTCCGCCGAGGTGGAGAAGGCGGCCGTGGGGGCCGGCTTGAGAGCGATGAAGAGGACCGGAGCGGAACCCGGCAAACCCTGGCAGGTCCTTATCCTGGATACGATCGGCGAATTGGCCAAGTTTTATGCCCTGGCGGACCTGGCTTTTGTGGGAGGCAGTCTCGTCTCTCACGGAGGACAGAACCTGCTCGAGCCGGCATATTACGGGGCGCCGCTCTGCTTCGGCCCGCACATGGATAATTTCGCCGACCTGGCCGAGCTTTTTGTCCGTTCGGGAGCTGCCAGAATTATCCACGGGCAAGAAGAGCTGGAAGAGATATTCAAGATGAAGGATAAAAAGGCCCTGGAGGAAATGGGCCGAAAGGCCCGGCAGGTGCTGAACTCCATCCAGGGAGCCACCGCCCGGACCGTTCAGGTCATCGAATCGAGAATGGCGGGGGAAGGAGCGGCGCATGGACCGGCTGTCCCTCTGGCCTAGATTCCGCCGCGCCGCCGGACTCCTCCTCATCGGGGGGTTGTTATCGGGAACGGTCGGAGGGACATCGCGGCTTTCAGGCGGGGAGACGGGGGAAGAGAACAAGCTCGACCGGGCGTTTTTGACCCGGTTCGGTCGCGATTTCGGTCGCGTGGTCGGCGCCCCGGCGCGGTGGCGAGGTTCCGATCTCCTCACCTTGGCGGCGGTTTCCGGAACCGGGCTTATCGTCATGGCCTTTGACCGGGATATCCAGGATTGGGCTCAAGCCAGGCGAGATGAATCGTCCGACCGGGCTTCTTCTTTTTTCAAGGCCTTCGGGGACGGGGCGGTGCTCGTCGGGATCTCCGCCGCCGTCTATGCGGCCGGAGCGATAGGGCATGACGACGGCTGGAGAAAGACGGCCCTCCTGAGCTTGGAAAGTCTGGCTACGGCCAGCTTTCTTGTCTGGACGACAAAGGTTATTGTGGGACGGGCCCGGCCGTATAGCGGGGAATCGAGCGGCAGTTTCCATCCTTTTTCGCTGAAAAGCCGCTTCTGGTCGCTTCCCTCGGGACATGCGGCGGCCGCTTTCTCCGTAGCCACGGCGATCGCTCTTCAGTCGAGGAGCGGACTTGTCGACTTGGCCGCTTATGGCCTGGCCGCCCTCGCCGGCTTCTCCCGGGTTCACGATAACAAACATTGGGCTTCCGATGTGTTCATCGGTTCCGCCTTGGGTTACTTCGTGGCCCGAAAGATCGCCCGCCTCAACCGGCCGGGAGACAAACGGTCGGTGAGTCTGGGTTTCCAGAGTTCACGAGGCCGGCGGGCTCTTACGCTCAGTATTGCCTTTTGACAGGATTTCGGTGCCGACAAGATTGAGGAAATCTCGAGGATCCCAACGGGCCGGCCGATGGGTGCTCGGCTTCAGCCTTTGCCTCCCCGCGGTTTTCGAGGGCGGGTTCCAGTCCCTGCAACTGCCGAGCGGGGGCGAAATCGAAATCGTCGCTCCGGTGATCGAACCCGGGAGCATAATGCTCATCAGGCTTGTTCCGCAGCCCGGCGTCAGGAAGGTCCTGGTCCTTTTTCAGGATACCGCGTATGAACTGGGCTCAAGCGATCAGGGACTCGAGGGATTTGCGCTGATCGGTCTTGACCTGGGACTCAAGCCGGGGCCCTATGACCTCGAAATGACGGCCTTCCTCGAGGACGGCCGGAAGAGCCGGCTGACTCACAGGGTGCAGGTTGCCGAGCGGGGCTTCCCGGTCAAGAAGCTGTGGGTCAAAGAGCAGTATGTCCGCCCGCCCCCCGAAGTCCTGGACCGCATCCAGAGGGAAGCGGAGATTGTGGAGCTGGCCTACAGCATAAGCTCGAGCCTGTGGCTGGGGGAGGGAGCTTTCGAGCTCCCTCATCCCGGCGAGATGGCTCGGAATTTCGGCGAAAGAAGGGTTTATAACAACGTGCCGCGATCGAGCCATTCCGGCGTGGATATTGCGGCCCCAAACGAGTCTCCGGTCCGGGCCTCCAATTCGGGACGAGTGGTCCTGGCCAAGGACCTCTACTTTTCCGGCAAGACCGTCATCATCGACCACGGCCTGGGACTCTTCACTTTTTACTGCCATTTTTCAAGCCTCAAAGTCGGCCGCGGAGATGAAGTCAAGAAAGGGGCCGTTATCGCCCTGGCCGGCAGCACGGGGCGGTCGACGGGACCGCATCTCCACTGGGCCGCCAGGCTTCAGGGCCGCCGGGTCGACCCGGCCGCTCTTTTGGAATTGAAGCTCCCGGAGTAGAAGCCATTATCCCGTTTTATTAAAGGATCGGGGCCCCGTCTCCCCGGCCAGAACTGAAGTTGACATGGCCGGCGGCCTTGCCTATAGTACTCCTTCTTTTAGCCGTTGCCGAGGATGCCCATGAAGCCGCAATTCCGTGAACTTTCGCTGGCCGCAGCCATCCGGGAGGCCTATGCACTCGGCCAGGAGGACGAAGCTCTGGAGCCGATCGTCACGGTGGACCGTCGCGGCAGGCCCCGGGGGAGGATCGGCGACGGCGCGAGCCTCATCTTCTACGATATCCGGGGAGAAAGGGAAGTCGAACTGACCCAAAGCCTCATCAACCCGGAGTTTGCGCATTTTGATCGCGGGCAACTGTTGCGGCTCCATTTTGTCTCGATGATCACCTATGACCCTTCCCTCGAGGTCGGTGTGGCCTTCCCGGCCGAAGAGAAAATCCGGAATACACTGGTGGAAATGCTGACGGGGGCGGGGCTCCGGGTGGCCAAAGTGGCGGAATCCGAGAAGGCGGTGCACATCGGGTTTTTCCTGAACGGGAAGAACGGCGAGCTGTTTCCAGGCGAGGAGAGGTTCATCGTGCCCTCGCCCCAGGGAGCCCGGTCCTACGCCCAGACGCCGGAGATGAACGCGGCCGGAGTCACCCGGGAAGTCATCGCGAAGATCAATGATCCCGCCTACCCCGTGGTCATCGCCAACCTGGCCAACGTGGACGTCGTGGGACATATCGAAGATCGTGCCGCCGTCCTTCGGGCCGTCGGCGCCGCCGATGCCGCACTGGGAAAGATCGTCGCCGAATGCCGGCGCCGCGAGTCCACGCTCATTGTCACCGCCGATCATGGGACCGTCGAGGAATGGCTCTACCCGGACGGCTCGATCAACACCGGTCACACCAGAAACCCCGTGCCGTTTATCATCGCGGATTTCTCCGGCCCTGAGAAAATCGGCCTGAGGGCCGGGGGAGAGCTGGCGGATGTGGCGCCGACCGTTCTCGGACTCTTGGGCCTTGACAAAGCGCCCGAAATGACGGGAGAGTCGTTGATCGTCGATGCCGCGGGCCGGAGGCGCCGGCGGAAGCTGGTGCTCCTCATCCTGGACGGCTGGGGCTGGAGAGAGGATGCCTACGGCAATATCATCCGCGAGGCCCAGACGCCCCATTTCGACGCGCTCTGGTCGGAATTCCCCCACGGCGTTCTCGAGGCGGCCGGAGCCGCCGTCGGCATGCCCGACAGGACGGTGGGGAACAGCGAGGCGGGGCATCTTCATCTCGGGGCGGGAAGGAGGATTTTCTCGGACCGGGTCCGGATAGACCGGGCGGTCGCGGACAGGAGCTTTTTTAGAAACCCCGCCTTTCTGGCAGCGATGGCGGAGGCCAAAAAGAAGACCAAGCCTCTTCATCTCATGGGTATTATCTCCCACTACAGCTCCCATGGCACGCTCGATCATCTGTTCGCCCTCATGCGGATGGCCAAGGAACAGGGCGTGGCCGAGGTCTACATCCACGGGTTTATCGGGCGCCGAGGGGAGAAACCCGAGAGCGGCGCCATCTATGTCGAAAAGGTTCAGGAGATGGGCCGGGAACTGGGCCTCGGCGAGGTCGTCACGGTCATGGGCCGGCACTGGTCCCTGGACCGGGAACACAATTGGGACCGCATTGAGAGAGCATATCGCGCCCTTGTCGAGGGCCTGGGCACACAGGTTCTCTGCCGACGCGACGCCTCCCGCCTGAACTTCTCCGGGCGGAGTCACGTATTAAGGAAAGAGGTCGTTGAAGAGGACGCCGACTGAAAAGAAATGATCGCTGAAATCTCCGATCTTCATTTCTCCTACGGCTCCGTCAGGGCTCTCGACGGCATCAACCTGAACCTCGGCGAAGGAGCCGTCGGTCTCTTGGGACCGAACGGCGCCGGGAAAAGCACCCTGCTCCGCATCCTCCTTGGATTCCTGGCGCCCCAGCGCGGCTCGGGACGGGTTCTCGGGTTTGATATCCGGCTGGAGCAGAACCGTATCCGCCGCCATGTCGGCTACATGCCGGAAGACGATTGCCTGATCCCCGGAATGGATGCCGTGACCTTCACGGCCCACTTCGGGGAGCTCTCCGGCATGCCCCGGCAAGAGGCGATGAAGCGGGCCCATGATGTCCTCTATTACGTCGGGCTGGGGGAATCCCGCTATCGGAAGCTCGAGGAATACTCCGCCGGCATGAAGCAGAGGCTGAAATTGGCCCAATCGATTGTCCATGATCCCCGGCTTCTCTTCCTGGACGAACCGACAAGCAACCTGGACCCGCAGGGGAGGAAGGAAATCCTCGAGCTCATCCAGGACATATCGTCCAAGAAGGACATCCACGTTTTGATCTCTTCCCACATCCTCCCGGACATCGAGACGGTCTGCTCGGAGGTCGTCATCCTGAACAAGGGCCGGCTGGCGTCGCAGGGAAAGCTCGCCGAGCTCCGGGAGCTCAACTACCGCCTGTACGAGATCCGGATCAAAGGGGACGGGGACGGGTTCGGGGCCAAGATCAAGGCGCTGGGCTGCCGGGTTGAAGAGACCGAAGACAAGCTCATTAAAGCCTACGTGCCGGCGGACCTGGATACCCGCGAGATCTTCCGGGTGGCCCGGGAAGAGAACGTTCAGGTGCGCCATTTCGTCCGCAGCCGGACTTCGCTCGAGGATCTTTTCGCCCGGTCGGTGGGAGTCGACTGATGACCATCCGGGAGAAGGGATATGCTCACTGGGACGGCCAGCTCAAGGAGCGCCGATTCTCCTGGGCTCCGATCACCGGGCTGGGGATCCGCCTGGCCTTCCGGAAAAAGTACTTCAAGTTTATCCTCTTCAGCTCACTCGTTCCGGCCGTCGTCTTCCTGGCAGGCATCTACATCTCGGAGAGGATCCAGGATTTCCAGTACATGCTCCGGGGGAACAGGCAGTTCCTCGAAGTCAACCCGCTCTATTTCAAGAATTATCTCTGCGGCGATTTCCTGCTGTTCATGATGGTGATGATCCTGGTGGTCGGCGGGGCCGGCCTGATCTCCGACGACCTGAAGCACAACTCGCTCCAGCTTTATTTCTCCCGCCCCTTGAGCAAAAGCGGCTATCTCATCGGGAAAGCCAATGTGATCGTTTTCTTCCTGCTCCTGTTGACGCTCGTCCCCGGCCTGCTGTTCATCGTCTTCAAGCTGCTCTTCGCCGGCAGCTTCCGCTTTCTGGCCGACTATCCCTGGCTGCCGCTCGCGGTCATCGGCTATTCCCTGTTCGTGACGGGCTTTTTCTGCGCCTACACGCTCCTTCTCTCGTCGCTGAGCAAGAACAGAAGGTATGTCTCCATTCTGATTTTCGCCGTCTATCTCCTCTCCAACATTCTCTTCGGTTTCTTCTACGAGAATTACAAAAAGCCGGCCTATGCGCTCCTCTCGCTCAGCGCCAACCTCCAGCAGGTCGGAGCCTGGTTCTTCCGGCTGAAGCCGGCCTATGCCGTGCCCTGGTATTGGTCCCTGGCGGTTCTCCTGGCCTTTGCCCTGGCGGCCGCCGTCGTCTTGAACAGGAAAATCCGCGGGGTGGAGGTCGTCAAATGACGGCCGTGATCGCCACCTCGAAGCTGTCCAAATGGTACGGCAATGTCCTCGGGTTGAGCGACGTCACTCTGGAGATCGAGGCCGGCGTCACCGGCCTTTTGGGGCCCAACGGGGCCGGGAAATCGACGTTTCTCAAACTCATTACGGGACAGATCAGGCCGAGTATCGGCACCGTCCGCATCTTTGACCTGAAAGTCCAGAGAAACCCATCGCTCTTCAGCCGGATCGGGTATTGCCCGGAGCACGATTCCTTCTACGAGGAGATGAGCGGCTGGGTCTTCCTGACGAGCCTTCTCAAACTGCAGGGGTTCTCTCCGGAAGAAACACGGACCCGGGCGGAAGAGGCGCTCGACATCGTCGAGCTCGGCGCCGACAAGGACCGCCTGATCCGGGCGTACAGCCGCGGCATGCGCCAGCGGCTCAAGTTCGCCCAGGCCATCGCCCATGATCCCGAGGTCATCATCCTCGACGAACCGATGAGCGGACTGGACCCCCTCGGAAAGCGAAAACTCATCCGCCTTATTAAAACCTATAAGGAGAGGGGAAAGACCGTGATTGTCTCGAGCCACGTGCTCCCCGAAATCGAAGCCCTCACGCGGACGATCATCCTCATCCACCAGGGCAAGGTCTTCGCCAAGGGCGATATCCATTACATCCGCGACCTCATCGAATCCCACCCCCACATGGTATCGATCCGCTGCCCGGACCCGCGCCGGCTGGCGGGCCAGCTCCTGCAGGAAGAATATGTCCTGAAAGTGCACTTCGGACCGGACGGCCGCTCCCTCCTGGCGGAGACGAACAACCGGGACAAATTCTTTTCTCTTCTCCTCTCCCTACTTGTCGCGAACCGGACGGAGGTCGAGGAAATCACCTCGCCCGACGATAACCTTCAGGCCGTATTCGATTACCTCATAGGAAAATGAATATGACGTTTAACGCCCCCGTCTCGCTGAGGTCCTTCCTGGGTTCCGCGGGACGCGTCTTTGGGGTCTTCTTCCGGCAGGGGAGGAAGGCCCGGCGAACCCGTTTCTTTTTCCTGTTCAGCTTCCTCCCGGTGGCGGTCTCCCTGGTCATCAAATTCAACCAGATTTTCGCGGGAAACACGGCCCGGGAAGGAGCCTATCTCTTCACCAACCTGATCATGCTCTTTTATCTGCAGATGATCATCCTCATCCTGGCGCTTTTCTACGGCACCTCGGTGTGTTCGGAGGAGGTGGAAGGCAAGACGCTGCCCTATCTCATCACGCGTCCGGTCCCCCGGGCGGCCGTGGTGCTGGGCAAGTACGCCGCCTACACGGCGGTCGCGACGGGCATGGTCACCCTCGGCCTCCTGTTTTCCTTCCTCGTCCTCAACCTCGACCGGCTGCTCGATCTGTCGCTCTACGGGCAGCTGGGACGCTATCTGGGGGTGCTCATTCTCGGACTGGCGGCCTATGGGGCTCTTTTCACTTTTTTCGGCAGCACCTTCAAGCGCTCGATCTTTTTCGGGCTGCTGTTCAGCTTCGGCTGGGAGAACGTCATCCAGTATTTCCCCGGGTCCACCCAGCGGCTGGCCATCGCCCACTACCTGAAGTCATTCCTCCCGGCAGCCCCCCCGGGCCGATTCTCCTTCCTGACTTTCCGCCTGGAAGCCACCCCGCCGGGTCTCGCTCTCCTGATGCTGTTCGTAATCGCGGCCGTCGCCCTGGCGCTGGCCTGCCTGATATTCTCGATTAAAGAGTATAAACTCGAAGACTAATCCTGTTCCTGCTCCTGCTCCTGCGGCTGTTCTTCCTGGGGTTTGCTGACCTTCATCTTCCGGCTGAGGCTTTCGATCAGGGTTTCGGGAAGGCTCGCCGAAATCTTGACATGATCGGGCGCCGAGCTGATTACGATCGTGTTCAGGACCTCTCCCAAAAGGGGCTCCTTGGCGGCGGCTCCCGCCCCCAGGGCTTTGAAGCCATTCAGGGCGTCCGCCATCTGCTTGTTGTTGGCCTCCTCGGGGCTCATCGCTTTGATTTCGGCCAGGACATTCTTGTCCTTGTAGTCGAAGGACAGGACGATCGCTTGGATGTTGGAGAAGGCGCCGAGCATCGGGTTCTGGGAGGAAGCCTGCTTCATCGCGTCCGGGGGAACGGCGAAGCCCGCCCAGAACATGGCGTTCGTGTTCATCCCCTTGAGCAGGGCGGAAATCTGCGGATTCTTCCAGACATTATCGGCCTTCTTCTCGCGGACGTCGATGGATTTCTTGACCGCCGGGGACGTGCCGAACAGGATGTTGGACTCATCCAGGAAAACGGCGCTGACCGGTTTCTTTTCGTCTTTCGGGGCGCCCGTATAGATGGTCAATCCGCTGTATTCCTCCGTGGTCATTTCCCCTCCCTCTTTCTTGAGAAGGGCCAGGAGCTTATCCTTTTCGTATTTCAGGTTGACCAGGGCGACGCCGTCCATCTCCTTCTGCCCGATATCGCCCAGGGCGGCGCCCACGAAATAAAACACATCCTTCTGGGGATCGATGCCGGTCGTCTGGATGAACTCGTCATACTTGGCCTTGTTTTTGTTCTCGGCAATAACCTTGCCGGCGCCCTCGGTCTGCATGATCCGGTGGACGTCGACGACGACCACTCCCTTGGAATCGCCGGGGAGCAGGTTCAGCAGGTCCGCGGCTTTGGCCGATCCCGCCTTGGGAGCCGTGGCTTTGGAGCAGGACGACAGGCCGAAGGCCACGAGCAGCAAAGCGAGCAGGATAACAGTTTTCTTTCTCATGTTTTCTCCTCCGCGTAATTTATCACAGGCACGTCCGTGGCGGACGTTTCTCGACTATAGCAAAACACCGCCCCGGAAGCAATCTTTTTTTAGCGCTCAAAAACATACCGGAATCCGATGGCCCCGGACAATTTGATCTCGGAGAAGTTGAACGAGGGGACAAGCTCGAAGAAAAAATTGAGCGGCGACTTCCGGAGAAGAAAATCCACGCCCAGCGGGACCCTAAACCAGGCGTTGTCGTCATCCCGAAAGATGATCTTCCCTCCCGCGCCCAGATAGAAGTCCAGATCAAGATTCCGGTCGGAGGCCAGGCGGCGGCTGTAGAAAAGGAAATCGACATGAAGATGAAGGGAGTGGTTTTCCTCGGCCGACCAGCCGATGCCGCCGGCCAGGGCGGCGGACCGGCCGAGCCAGGCTTTGGCGCTGAGGCCGGAGGGGTCAAAGAGGATGAGTCCGATTCCCCAGCGGCCCGGCCCGGCGGCCGAGGCGGCTGCGCCGGCGGCAAGTAGCAAGAAAACAAAAACCAGGACTCTTTTTGTCATGGCGTTCCTCCCATTCCGATGCACCGCGCATTTCAGGATCACTGCGGGGACCATTTTAGCCCAAACCCCGGAAAAGCGTAAGGCCGCCGGGCGTCCGGACCAAAGGCCCTTTCCCCGGAATCCGATTTGTGATATTGAAAAGAATGTGAAAAGCGTGGGCCTGCCCCCGACCGGCTTCCTGGAGCTCGTCCGGAGCCGCCGCAGTGTCCGGCGCTACGTTGACAGGCCGGTCGAACGGGAAAAAATCCTGGCCTGCCTGGAGGCCGCCCGGCTGGCGCCTTCGGCCGAGAACGTCCAGCCCTGGCGTTTTCTGGTCATCGACGAGCCGGGTCTCAAAGAACGGTTTGCCGGCGCCGCTTTCTCCGGGATCTATTCATTCTCCCGTTTCGCCGCGAAGGCCCCCGTGCTGGTCTTGATGCTGGCCCGGCCCGATCTCTTGGCCAACAGCATCGGGAAGCAGATCCAGGATATCTCCTTCTATCTCATCGACATGGGCATCGCCGGAGAGCACTTCGCCCTCCAAGCGGAGGAGCTCGGCTTGGGAACGTGCTGGATCGGCTGGTTCAACTCCCGCCGCACCCGGAAGCTCTTGGGGATCCCCCGCTCGTTCAAAATCGTTTGCCTGCTGGCCGTCGGCTACGCTGAAGGAAAACCGTCCCGGGAAAGGGCCAGGAAAGCCTTGGAGGAGATCGCCTGGTTCAATCGATTTCCCAAATAGGGCTTGAAGAAGCGACAGGTGTCCTCGGAGAGGGACATCCGGACGGGCGAGGCGGTTCCCGCCCGGGTTTTCTCAGGGGCATGGTGCTCCCCGGTCTGGCACAAAAATTGCAAATATGCTCGTGAATAATATGGTAAAATTCGGGAGAGAAAGAACAAGGTTTGGACAGCCCAGGCGCGGCAGCGAGCGGTTGTCCAAAGGCTACTAATCTGATATGATTAATAGGAATAAGATGCGGCTTTGCGGTCGCAAAAGCGCATGCTCGAGAGAATGTGGAGGAGAACCCATGTCGCAAAAGATCAGGTTCCTCGCCTGGGTGTTCCTTACGGCCCTCGCCGTTTTCCTTATGAGCCCGGCCCTCGAGGCCCAGTACTTCGGGCGCAACAAGGTCCAATACCAGAGGTTCGATTTCCGGATCATCAAGACGAAACACTTCGACGTCTACTACTATCCGGAATTCAAGGGCGTGGCCGAGGAATCGGCGCGCTTCGCCGAGCGCTGGTACGCGAGAATCTCGCGGATGCTCGGCCATGAGCTCAAGGGGCGCCAGCCGCTCATCCTGTATTCCAGCAGCCCCCATTTTCAGCAGACGACGGTCCTCTCCGGTTTGATCGGGGAGGGAACGGGCGGCGTCACCGAATCTTTCAAACGCCGGATCATCCTGCCGGTGGGCTCCTCGCCCTACGAAACGGACCACGTCATCGGCCACGAGCTCGTGCACGCCTTTCAATACGACATGACTTCGGAGGGCGGTCCGAGCGGCGGCATGGGCCAGGGATTGGCCCGGGTCCCGCTCTGGTTTGTCGAAGGGCTGGCCGAATACCTGTCGATCGGCTCCGTCGACCCCCATACCGCCATGTGGATGCGGGATGCGAGCCAGAGGAATTTTCTCCCGACGCTCAAGAAGATGGACAACCCGTACAAGTATTTCCCCTACCGCTACGGGCAGGCCCTCTGGTCCTACATCACCGGCCGATGGGGGGACGAGATGGTCTCGCGCCTGATGAAGAGCGTCGGCCGGGTGGGGGAGCTCGAAGGCGTGCTGACCAAGGTGCTCGGCATCTCCTACGAACAGCTGAGCAAGGACTGGCACGAGGCTTACAAAAAAGCCTATGAGCCCGTCTTCCAGCAGACCCAGATGTCCGACCCGGCCAGCCGGGTCCTCCTGAAGGGTGTCGAGGAAAACCCCTACAACGTCTCGCCCGTCATCAGCCCCGACGGCCGGAACCTCATGTTCCTTTCCACCCGGGACCTTTTCTCCATCGACTTGTACCTGGCCGACGCCCGGACCGGGAAGATAAAAAAGAAGATCACCCAGACGGCCGTCGACCCCGAGTTCGAAAGCATCCAGTTCATCCGCTCGGCCGGCGCTTTTGACGCCCGGGGAAAGACCTTCGCTTTCGGAGCGATCGCCAAGGGCAAACCCGTCCTGACGTTCTTCGACGTGGACAAGGAGAAAATCGTCGAGGAAGTCGATTTCAAAAACCTGGATGAGATTTTCAGCCCCACCTGGTCCCCGGACGGGACGTCCATCGCCTTCTCCGCCATGACCGGGGGAAAATCGGATCTCTTTATTTACGACCTGGGCACGAAAACCTCGAAGCAGGTGACGGATGACTTTTTCGCCGACCTTCAGCCGAGCTGGTCTCCCGACGGGCGCTCCATCGCCTTTGTGACGGACCGCTTCACCACGGACATGGCCCTTCTGAGCGTCGGCGACTATGAGCTGGCGCTCCTTGACCCGCTCTCCGGAAAAATCGAACGCGTCCCCGCCTTCTCCGCCGCCAAGAATACCAACCCGCAGTGGACCCCCGACTCCAAGAGCCTGGTCTTCCTTTCCGATCACAGCGGCAAGACGGATATCTACCGCGTCGCGCTGGACGGCCAGAAGCTCTATCAGATCACCAACCTCTACACCGGCGTGAGCGGGATCACCGATCTCAGCCCGGCCATATCTTTGGCCGAGAAAACCGGTCAACTCGTCTATTCCGGCTATGACGGCGGTTATTATACGATTTATGAGATCGACACGCCGGAGGCTCTTCGGGGCAATTCCGACATCGCCTCTTTCGGGGGGAAGCTGCTGTCCGTCCTGCCCCCGCGGGAGGAGCCCGGAGGCGCCCTGCTGGGACTCCTGAGGAACCCTCTCTTCGGGCTCCCCGAGCAGGTCGAATTCGCGTCCTCTTCGTACAAGCCCAAGCTCACGCTCGACTATGTGGCCCCGCCGCAGATCGGCGTCGGCGCCGACCGGTTCGGAACCTACACGGGAGGCGGGGTCGGGCTCTACTGGACGGACATGCTGGGCTATCACTCCCTCGGGACGATTGTCCAGACCTCGAGCCGCCTGAAAGACCTGACCGGCATCGTGAGCTACCAGAACTCCCAGCACCGTTTGAATTGGGGCGGCGTCGTCGGCCGCATCCCCTACGTCTATTACGGCGGCTACAGCTTCTCCTTTGACCCCCTGAACGGAATCTACCTCGAAGATGAGATCCTGATCTGGCAGATCAACTATCAGCTTTCGGGATACCTGGCCTATCCGTTCAGCCAGGTCCAGCGTGTGGAAATGTACGCCGGTTATCAATTGATCGACTTTGATGTCGAACGGATCACCCAGGCGTATACGCCCGATGGCCTGCCGCTCTATCGCGACGTCGTCAAGCTTCCCTCGAGCAAGAGCATCAGCTATGCCTATTCGGCCATGGCGCTTGTGTACGACAGCGCCCTCTTCGGCGCGACCGCGCCCATCCTCGGCCAGAGTTATATGTTCGAGGCCATGCCGACCTTCGGTTCATTCAAGATGTATACGCTCATGGGCGACTACCGGCGGTATTTCATGCCGGTCCGGCCCTTCACGCTGGCCTTTCGCGCCCTGCATTACGGCCGCTATGGGCCGGATGCCGAGGACGACCGGATGTATCCCCTTTTCCTCGGATACGAGAGCATGGTCCGGGGCTACGATTACAACTCCTTCAGCCCCGATGAGTATTCCGGGACCGGGGGATTCGAGTTCAACCGGCTCCTGGGTTCCAAGATGCTCGTCGCCAACGCCGAGTTGCGCTTCCCCCTGTTCGGAGTCCTCGGCATCGGGAAGGGCTACTATGGGGTTTTTCCGATCGACATGCTCCTTTTCTATGATTGGGGCGTTGCCTGGGGGTATAAAGATGCGGCCGGCCAGAGCGTCAAGCCGACGTTCCTGGGCGGCGAGCGCAAGCCCATCTCGAGCGCCGGCGTCGGCCTCCGGGTGAACCTCTTCGGCTACCTGATCGTCGGGGTTAACTATGTCAGGCCCTTCGACCGGGCCGATAAGGGCTGGTATTTCCAGTTCACCTTCTGGCCGGGCTTCTGACGGACGGCCGGAATGGCCGCCTTCCCGGAGCCTCGCCCGCTCGGCCTCGAGGATCTCGGAAACATCCGGGACTCCTTGTGGAAGTATCAGCCCGAGATATCCGAGCTGACCTTTACGAATCTCCATATCTGGCAACCCGTCTATCGATGGCAGTGGGCCAGGTTCGGGGACTGGTTGTTTCTCCTCCAGGAGAAAGAAGGAGAGGATCCGGCCTGGCTGCCTCCGGTGGGGCCCGCGCCGCGGCTCGACGCCGCCCGGACGGCTCTCAACTGGCTTCGCACGGCCAGGGGAGTCCGCAGGCCGAGGTTCGAGCGGGCGGATTACCGCTTTGTCACGGAGGTCGGTGCCGCCCCCGGTCTCGAGGTCACCGCGGAACGGAATCACTTCGACTATCTCTATCCGACCTCCGACCTCATCGCCCTCCCGGGAAGCCGGTACCATGCCAAGCGGAACCACATCAGCCGCTTCCTCCAGGCTTACGGGGCCAGGTTTGAGTTCGTTCCGCTCGGCGCGGACAACCTCGGCCTCTGCGCCGAGTTCCAGGAAAGGTGGTGCACAAAGCGCAGATGCGCGGAGGACCTGAACCTGCTCGACGAATGGACGGCCGTCCGCCGGGGTCTGGCCGACTACGAGGCCCTGGGAATTCAAGGAGCGGCCATCCTGATCGACGGAAAAGTCGAGGCCTTCACCTTCGGCGAGTTGCTGAACTCAGGGACAGCGGTCGTGCACATAGAAAAGGCGAACTCCGAGATCCCCGGACTATACGCCGTGATCAACCGATTGTTCTGCGAGAAATACTGGAGCGGGATTCCCTTCATCAACAGGGAGCAAGACCTGGGCGAAGAGGGCCTGCGGAAAGCCAAGCTCTCCTACCATCCCCATCGGCTGGTTGAAAAATACCGGGTCGAGTGGGCCGGATAGCGGGCGCCCGAAAGAGAAAACGCCCGGCGCTAGCGCAGCTGGGCCAGCAATTCGCCGAGCCGGTCGAGGCCCTTCTCCAGGTAATCAGGCTCGGATCCGAATCCGATGCGGAGATAATGGTCCATCTCGAAATGGTCGCCCGGGACGACGAGAGCGCTTTTCTCATGGATGAGCCGGGTCACAAGCTCGGTGGAATTCACCTTCAGAGCATAGCGCATATAAGCGATGGCCCCGGCCTTGGGAGGGATGCAGGTGAAGAGACGGGAGTGCGTGTTCAGCCAAGCCTCGAGCACGGGATAATTTTTTCTGAGGATGCCTCGCGTTCTCTCGAGTATCTTATCCCGGTTGGCCGGCGCCAGGGCGATCCGGGCCACCCGGTCGCTCAGGATGCCTACCGAGATGGACGTATAGTCATGGTAAGGCCAGGTCTTGGCAATGAATTCCTTGGGCCCGACCATCCAGCCGATCCTCAGGCCGGGAAGGCCATAAGCCTTGGACAGGCCGTTGACGACGAGTGCGCGTTCGTACTTCCCCCAGAAACTCGGAGTCATCCCGCCCACGCGTTCGGCGCCTTGATAGATCTCGTCCGCGATGATCCAGGCCCCGGTCCGGGCAGCGGCCGCGACGATGGCAGACATGGCCTCTTCGCTGAGCACGGACCCGGTCGGGTTGTTGGGGTTGGTGACGATGACCAGCTTGGTCTTCGGCGTCACCAGGTCCTCCAGTTCGGCGAGGTCGGGCGCCCAGGCCAGGTTTTCCTGGAGCCACAGCGGCTTAAGCCGGGCGCCGAAATTGCGGACCAGGCCGCCCATCTGCATATAATTGGGCATCATGAAGACGATTTCATCGTCCGGCTCGAGAAGGCTCCACATGAGCACGAAGTTGGCCTCCGATGAGCCGTTCGTGACCAGGACATTATCCGGGCCGGCGCCCGGATAGAGCCTCGAGACAAGCTCGCGGAGTTCCGGAGTGCCGTTGCTCTGGCTGTAGCCGAGTCCGATTTCCTGGACCTCCCGAAGTTCCCTTTCATTGAGGAATTGGCGGAGCGAGATCGGATGGACTCCGCTCTCGGAGAGGTTGTACTCGACGACGTTCTCCCAGGTGGATTGCATGCGCTCCATCTCAAAAGGGACAAGCTTCATGGCCGTATCTCCTTGTGTGAAATTATATCTCGACCCGGAACGGTTTCTTCAGGGCAAACCCGAAGATGATCGAAAGCCCCAAATAGGCGAGGAGCCAGTGGAGCCTGAGGCCGAACACGGACAGTTTTTTGGCCGGATGGATGATCTCGATCGATTGGACCCGGCCGTCGCCGGGCAGGGGCTTTTCTCCGGGATAGAGGGCTTCATCCAGGAGGTTCGATTGAACTTTGAGTGGCGAGACTTTTTCCAGAGATCGTCCGGCCACGGTCACTTTCTTCCGATAGACTCTCTCTCCCACTTTGATCCCGAGCTCGAACCGGCCGGCCGAGACGGGCTGGATCCGCCAATCCACTTCTTTCGGTTCCTCGAGCCGTAAGGGCGGCGTCTCGACAACGACCTCTGGAGGCGCCTCCACCGAGAATTCCGTGGCCCGGAGGTCGACGTCGGGGTTGAGCTTGACCTTGAGGAGCGTCGGGCGGCCGGCGGCCAGCGGCTCGGCGCCGAACCAGAGGTTGAGCTGGGCGAGGATCAGGACGAGCGGGATGATCATCACCAGGAGCGGCTTGAGGTTCAGGGCGAGATAGCGGAGGTTGGCCCCCAGGATCCGGCCCTGCGCTTTCATAGTCACGCCCATATTGTCCTTGTAGAGGCGAAGCTCGAGGAGGTGGGCTTTTATCCTGGACTTGACGGCGCGGATCGCCGCCTGGTTCGAGGCGAGCCGATAAATGAACAGCATCAGCAGGCCGGTCAGAAGGGAGATAAAGGCCATCCCGGCCCAGGGGTTCAGCGAACGGAAGGGGAGGAGCAGGATATCGAAGACTTTCCCCAGGATGGAATTCAGGAAGGCCATCAGGAAATATAACCCAGCCCTTTCAACTTTTTCTTGACCTCTTCCTCCGAATCCGACTCTTCGAGCCTGGCGATCTCTCTCTCCAGGCAGTGGGTGATGAATTCCTGGGGAGAGGAGTAGCCGGCCAGCGCCGCGAATTTCTTGATCTTTTCCAGCAGTTCCTTGTCCAGCTTGACTTTCGCTTGGCCCATGCGGCCTCCTCCTAAAAGATGGTTTTGCCGATCATTTCCGTGGGGACGGGTATCCCGAATATGTCCAGGATCGTGGCCGTCAGGTCATACAGAGCGGGAGACTCCGCCCGGACCGGGCGGTTCGAGACCAGGATGCCGGGTATGACCTCCGGGGAGCCCATGTGATCTCCGCTCCACTTTTCCTTGTTGTCCACGAAAACGTTCTTGGGAAACTTGCCGAGCGGCGATTCCCAGGAGATCCGGTAGCCCTCGTTGAAGCCGCAGACGATATCGGGCGCATGTTCGACCTGGGAACCGTGGTAGATGTCCTTGGAGATGAAAGCCCGGAGGATGGCCCGTTCTCCGGTCTTGGGATCGACCGTCTGTTCAAGCTTCGCCGCGATCTCCCGGATGAGGTTGTCCGAGTCCGCTCCGGCGTTCACGATGCCCTCTCTCTCCCGTCCCCGCTGGTTGATATAAAGGCCGTTGAGGCCGATGCCATAGGCCTTGGACCTTGACCAATCCGTGTTCAGGAAAAGATCTCCCTCCTCCTGTTTCCAGGGGTTTCTCAGCCGGTGGTAGCCGTTCTCCAGAAGCCAGGTGTTCAAATTGAATGATCTGCGGAAGGGGTTAAAGCCGTGGTCGGACATGACCATGACCACGGTGTCCCGGTCGATCTTTTGGAGGACGCGGTCGAGAAAACGGTCGGCCTCGATATAGATATTTTCGATCGTCCCGCCGTAACGGGAGGCCAGGAGGGGATCGTACTCGGGGTG
>Ga0102851_10000763_pt1 | contig 17085 bp, 16 predicted proteins | sample Mud3Dept3metaG_FD_79558 | JGI IMG/M metagenome (GOLD analysis project Ga0102851, IMG submission 79558) | Freshwater wetland microbial communities from Ohio, USA, analyzing the effect of biotic and abiotic controls - Mud 3 Core 4 Depth 3... | ecosystem: Environmental > Aquatic > Freshwater >... | reverse complement strand
CCTGATTGGGCACCGTCTCGGGCGCGAAAAGAAAGTGCTCGCTGCGTTTGCCGCGAACAACCCGGCGACACTCGACGAACTGCTGCCGATCGTATACTCAGACACTCCCGAGCGGCTGCATCCGGTGGCGCGCCGTTCGCTGCACGCGCATTTGCTCAAACTTGAGCGCGAGGGCAGGGTGGAGCGGCGCGGAGAGAGCTGGAAGTTGCGTTAGGACAGGCGGTCACTGTATCACCTTGACGTTCGCTTGCTTGACGACTTTCGCCCATTTAGGTACGTCGCGCTTCAGCACGTCACGCAATTGCTCGGGCGGCCCGGCCGCCGGATCGAGGCCTTCCCCCGCCATGCGTTCTTTCATGTCGGGCAGTCTGACCGCCTTGGCGATTTCAGTGTTCCAGCGCATGACAATTTCCCGCGGCAGGTGCTTCGGGCCCCAGCACGCATACCACAGGATCGCTTCGTAGCCGGGGACGGTTTCAGCGATGGTCGGCATATCGGGCACCGCGTTATTGCGCTTGGCGGTGGTCACCGCGATGCCGCGCAGCCTGCCGGTTTTGTTCTGCGGCACCATCGACGGCATGCTGCCGAAGATCAGCTGCACCTGGCCGCCCAGCAGGTCGCTGAGCGCGGCGCCGGTGCCCTTGTAAGGCACGTGCGTCATTTTGGTGCCCGCCATCATGTTGAACAGCTCGGTGGCGAGATGCGTGATGCCGCCAGTGCCGGTCGAGGCAAAGTTCAGGCTGTCAGGCTTGGCCTTGGCAAGCGCGATCAGTTCCTTGATCGTTTTCGCGGGCACGCTGGGGTGCAGCGCAACCATGAAGCCGCTCTCGCCGATGAGTGCGATCGGCGAGATGTCATTGATCGGGTCGTAGGGGAGCTTGAATAACGCGGCGTTGGTTGAATAGCTCGCCGATACCATGATCAAGGTGTAGCCGTCGGGGGTCGCACGCACGGTGGTTTCCGTGCCGATGGTGCCGGCGGCGCCCGCACGGTTGTCGACCACCACCGACTGGCCAAGCGCTTCGGTCAGTTTCTGGGCGAGCGCACGCGCGACGATATCGGTGCCGCCGCCCGGCGCGAAAGGCACGATCAGCCGGATCGGCTTGGTCGGATATTTGTCGGCAGCCAGTGCATTCCCGGCAGCAAGGCCGGCAGCGAACAACGCTGCGCCAATGGCTGCGAAGCACGTGATTTTGCTCCTGTACATGATTTTTCTTCCTGGTGGATGGCTTGCTTCGGGAAATCAGGCTGCGGCGCGCTGCGATTTCGGCACACCGAGCATGCCGACAAATTCCCGCACGGAATGCTGTTCGATGGCAAGCGCGGCAGCGGCAATTGCGTCGGTGTCGAGTTGCGAATTGATGCCGCGGAATTTCTCGGCGGCGCCGCGCGCGTCGATCGGCACGTGGATCGAGCCGGTCGGATTCATGATATCGACCCGTTCCCATTTGCCGTTGTGCTCGGCGGCCACCCAGGCGGCGAAGTCCCGCGGATACAGCTTGTCGAGTTCGGGATCGGGTACGAGCTCCATTTTGCCCGCGAGTGCCGTGATCGCGGGATCAGCGAGTTTGGCGTCGGTGAACTGGGCCGGCAGCACCTGTCCGTCGAGCAGGGCGGCCGCGATCGTGTAACGCAGACTCATTTGCGCGTTGAGCACGCTGCTCGGTGCGTAATCGAAGCCGCATTGCACGTCCACCACCTTGCACGTGCCGACGCGCACGCGCCGCGTGGCGTCCCACGGCGTGCCGAGCTTCCTGCGCAGCGCCAGCGCAGCGTCGATGTAGGAGTGCGTGCTGCCGCAGCAGGAGTAAGGCTTGATCGAGGTTTTGTCGAGGTGATATACGGCGCCGAGGTCCAGGGTGAGCGGCGCGGGGTCGGACGCGTCCGAGAACGCTTTCAGCACGCCGCCGTCTTCGGTTTCGTAAATCTGCGTCGGCCCGGTGAAGCCCAGTTGCGCGAGTTCGGCGGCGAGCACGCCCGAATGCGCGGCCTTGCCGGCGTGCAGCCGCTTGCTCATAGTGCCGTCGGCATTGAAAGCCCAGAGGCCTGCGCCCTGGGTGCCGGCGAGTCCAAGTGCCCATGCGGTTTGCTCGGGGTTGAGCTTCAGCAGCGAGGCGCACGCGGCGGCAGCGCCGAACGGACCGCATACCCCGGTCAGATGCCACCCGCGCAGCCGCGCCGCCGACGGATTGAGGGCGAGGCTCGAGCGGATCATCACTTCGTAGCCGGCAGCAATCGCGGTGATCAGATCGGCACCGCCCGCGTCGAGCTTTTCGGCGACCGCGATCGCCGCGGGAATTACCACCGCACCCGGATGCAGCTTGGCGTTGTGGTAGTCGTCTAGCTCGAACGCGTGAGACGCGGTGCCATTGACGAGTGCCGCATCCGAGCAGCGCAGCGTCGGCTTTGCTTCTCCCCAGACATGCGCGTCCCCGCTGCCGGCAGCACCGCGCCGTGCCCACTCGAGCAGCATCTGCGCCCACGGCGTGCTGTAGCCGTAGACGCCCGCGCCCACGGTGTCGAGCACCGCGATGCGCATGACTTCGCGCGTGCGTGGCGGCAAATCCGCATAACGCAGATTCGCGATCCAGTTGGCGAGTTCCCGGGTCGGTGCGGCGACTGCGCGGCGGTCGAAATTCATGGTTGAGTTCTCCTCGGACGAAAACGGGGCCAGACGCATGCTGGTATCCGGCTATTGTAAATTGACCCCGGCGGGATGTCATTGCGTGCGCACGAAACGCGCCCGCGTTCTTCCGGAGCGGGCGCGATCTGTATAATAGTCATCGATTCGCGGCGGCTTTCCCGGAATTTCCGCGTTGATTCTGCTGACATCCAATCAATTTGGCAAGGAGTGGGGCATGAGCGATTTTGACGTTATCGTGGTCGGCGGCGGAAATGCCGCATTTGCGGCCGCGGTGTCGGCGCAAGAGAACGGAGCGAAGCGCGTGGTGGTGCTGGAAAAAGCGCCGAAGGCGCAGCGCGGCGGCAATACGCATTTCAGCGGCGCGGTGTTGCGCCATATTTTCAACGACGTGAAGGAACTCGACCGTTTCGTTCCCGACGCGGAGGAGAAATACCCCGGTTTTCACGCCGGAGTCCAGCCGTACCCGATCGCAGCGTTTCGCGACGACTTGATGCGCGTCACCGACGGGCGCAGCGACCCCGAGCTGTCCAAAATCCTGATCGAGCAGTCGTACGACGCGATGTGCTGGCTGCAGGAATCCGGCCGCATGAAATTCGAACTTGCGCACTCGGTGATGGGGATCAGGGTCGGCGACAAGATGAAATGGCCGACGGGCGCGATTATTCGCACCGTTCACGAGGGGGTCGGCTTATCGAAGACCTGGTTCGAGACCGCCGAGCAGCTCGGCATCGAGATTCGTTACGACGCGTCCGTCATGAGGCTCACGCAGAGCGATTCCGGGCGCGTCAGCGGCGTGGTGGTTCGGTGTCCCGACGGCATCAAGACGCTGACGGCAAAATCGGTGGTGCTCGGGTGCGGCGGTTTCGAGACCAACCCGGAGTGGCGCCTGCGCTATCTCGGTGCGCCGTGGGACCACGCCAAGGTGCGCGGCTCCAATTTCAATTACGGCGACGGCCTCAAGATGGCGCTCGACATCGGCGCCATGCCGTGGGGGCACTGGAGCGGCTGCCACGCGACGCCGATCAACGCCGAGGCACCCGATTACGGCAGGCGTGACCTAACCGACAAGACCAACCGCCTGTCGTATACCTACGGCGTCATGCTCAACGTCGAAGGCAGGCGCTGGATCGACGAGGGGGCGGACTTCAATTCCTACACCTATGCCAAGTATGGCGGGCTCATCCTCAAGCAGCCGCGGAGCCTCGTCTACCAGATTTTCGACAGCAAAGTGCTGAATATGCTCGAGCCGCGCTACTCGACCAGCGAGCCGTTCAGGTCGGACACGCTCGAAGGGCTCGTCAAGCAGCTCAAGGTCGATCACCAGCAGGCGCTCAAGACGCTCAACGAATATAACGCCGCGGCCGGGCGCGGTGGCCCGTTCAATGCGGCGGTGCTCGATCACATGCATACCGAAGGCATCGAGCCGGCGAAGACCAACTGGGCGCAGAAGCTCGACACCCCACCCTACGTCTCTTATCCGGTGACGGGCGGCATCACGTTTACCTTTGGCGGCCTCAAGGTCACCCAGGATGCGCAGGTCGTGGCGAGCGACTGGAAACCGATGCCGGGATTGTATGCGTGCGGGGAAATGGTGGGCGGATTGTTCCACTACAACTACCCGCTCGGCACCGGCCTGATGTCCGGCTTGGTGTTCGGCCGCATCGCGGGCAGGAGCGCGGCGCGGTCCTGAGCCACTCAGACGGCTGGTGGGCTGGGTTCAGCGCTGCTTTTTACCTTGCTCCCGAGATACCCGCTGCCCGCCAGTACCGCTGCGATCATCATGAACACCGGGACGAGGCCGAATGCGGAGCCCAGCGCGCCGGCGGCGATGGGCACCGTGGAGTGCATGAGATGGTTGAGTGCAAAGCGGATTCCGGTCGCCTCGCCGGTGCGTCCCGCGGGCGAGCGGTTATAGGCGAGCAGCAGCGTCACCGGCTGGCTGCAGCCGAGCGCGAGCCCGAGCGAGAATGACAGCGCGCCGAGCAGCCAGACTCCCGTCACCAACGGAAACAGCACGAACATCGCCGCGGCGCAGAACATCGATACCGACAGCACGCGCCGCGCGTTGTAGCGCTGGGTCAGAAATGGCAGGCTGAAGCGCACGATGAAGGTCGCCGCGGCAAACGCGCCGAGCATCAGGCCGATCGTCGAGGCCGGCAATTGGATCGAGTGCGCGTAAATCGGCAGGTAGAACATATAGAGATCCCACCCGGTGACCACCATCGCGCCGATGATCATGACTTTGCGCAGCTCGGGAAGGCGCAGCAGCTCGAACGCGCTGCGCTTGCCACCGGCGGATTTGGGTACCACGAAATTTCTCAGCTTCGGGTGCAGCGCTATCACCGCGATCGGCGCGAGCGTGCTGATGCTGAAGATCAGATACGCCGCGGCATGGCTCAGGTACTCGATCGCGTATCCGGCCACCAGCGGCCCGACCAGACTCGAAATGGAATAACCGAGCGAAAGCGTGCTGAAGTTCCTGGCGCGGTCCTCGCGCGGTCCCCACGCGCCGGCGAGATTCTGCACCGAGACGTTATAGGACACAAACGCGGCGCCGATGATCGAAGCGGATAAATAGAGCGCCCCGAGGTGACGCCACAGATACGGCACCAGCAGCCCGCAGCCCAGCAGGACGGCGCCGAACAGCATCGGCAGGCGCACGCCGTAACGATCCGACATGCGCCCCGAATACACCCCGAGCAGCAGTGGCAGCGCGGAGTAGAGTGCCACCATCACGCCGATCTCGAACATGTTCGCGCCGAGCTCGATCGCGAGCAGAACCATCACCACGCGGCTGCCGTTGAGGCAGCCGTGGACGATCACGTTCAGGAAAACCATCAGGTACATGAGCCGGATACTTTACGAGCTTGGCGGAAAGCCGCGAATTCTCCTGCGAATCGCGCGTCACCGCAAGCAGGACGCAAAGCACCGCTACCCGGAGATCAGCCAGTCAGGCTGGGAGACCAAGCCTCCGGGACTAACTACTTCCGCCGCGGGCGCGGCGCGAAGGGCGTCAGGCTTTGAGTTTGTTCTGGACCTCTTTGGTTTTCTTGTCGTGGCGAAACACCATCCAGAGAAAGCCCACGCAACCGCCCACGAAAATAACGAGGAAGACAACGATGCCGATCCAGTTTACTGATTCGGGAATGGGCGCATCCTGTACATCCGCCGCACATACGGAACTCAGCACGAGCAGAGGAAGAAGGTATGCAAGAAATCTGGCCATAAAGGACTCCTGTAAGGTTACTCGAGCAGCAATGCCGGCTGATTCAAGCTTGGCGAGACCTCTGCGCGAGATCCCGGTTGAGGGAAAGAAACAACAGCCGCTGAGCAAGGATCGCACATGAACCTTACGGCAGCCTTACGCGGGCTGCGGGTGGATCGGCCGGCCAACCGCCGGCGCGCCGCGGTTTGCTATACTCCAATACAATTTTTCCGATTCCTGCCTGCCATGAGCTATCGAGACGCGCTGAACATCGAAGACCTGCGCCGCATGGCGAAAAAGCGCCTGCCGCGGGTTGCCTACGACTTTCTTGCCGGGGGCGTCGAAGACGACGTGTCGCTTGCGAACAACCGCGCGGCGTTCGGGCGTATTCGCCTGCGGCCGCACACGCTGGTCGACGTTTCCGGCCGCTCGCAGCAGGTGAGCGTGTTCGGCAAGACCTTCAACGCACCGTTCGGCATCGCGCCCACCGGCGCGGCCGGATTGTACGGCTTCGCCGCCGACACCGCGCTGGCCCGCGCCGCACGGGATGCCGGCATACCCTTCGTGCTTTCCACCGCGTCGTTCGAGCCGCTCGAAAAAGTCGCGAGGGAAGTCGCGGGCGGCACGCTGTGGTTTCAGCTCTACATGTCGAAAGACCGCGAAGCCGCCCGCACACTGGTGACACGCGCGCTCAACGCCGGCTATGAAGCCCTGGTCGTGACCACCGATTTGCCGGTGCAACCGAACCGTGAATACAACGAGCGCAACGGATTCACGATTCCGTTCAGGCTGAACCTCTCCAATATGATCGATGGGGCGCTGCATCCGCGCTGGCTCGCCAGTGTGTTCCTGCGCACGCTGCTCGATTCGGGCGTGCCGCGCTTCCAGAACCTCGACACCAATGTCGGCGGCAGAATCATTGCCAAACCGATGAACGAGTTCCGCGCGCGGCGCGAAGCACTGAACTGGGAGGATTTCCGCTGGTTGCGTGAACAATGGCCACGCAAACTGTTCCTGAAAGGCGTGCTGCGCGCCGACGACGCGCTTACCGCGGCGCAGCACGGCGCTGACGGCGTTTTCATTTCCAATCACGGCGGGCGGGCGCTCGACGGCGCGCTGGCGCCGCTCGAGGCGCTGCCGGAAATTCGCGCCGCGACCGGCGACCGGCTCGCGCTCATGGTCGACAGCGGTTTCCGGCGCGGCTCTGACATCGTGAAAGCGCTCGCGCTCGGCGCCGACATGGTATTCGTCGGCCGCGCGCCGCTCTACGGCATCACGGCGGGCGGGGAGGCGGGCGCGCGGCATGCGATCGGCATCCTGCGCGCCGAAGTCGATCGCGTGCTGGCGCTGCTCGGCTGCCCGTCGGTCCGCGAGCTCGGCGCGGATTATCTGTGGCGCCCGGACAAACAGGGGGATTGAAACATGAAACAAATCAGAATTCCGGCGGTATTCATGCGCGGGGGCACCAGCAACGCCATCGTATTTCATGTAGGCGATTTACCCGCTGATCGCGGGCAGTGGGATGAAATTTTTCTTGCCGCGATCGGCAGCCCCGATCCTTACGGCCGCCAACTCGACGGCATGGGCGGCGGCGTCTCGTCGTTGTCGAAGGTGTGCGTGGCAGGCCCGCCGACGCGGCCCGACGCCGACATCGATTACACCTTCGCGCAGGTGCAGGTGAAGGATGCGAAAGTCGATTACAGCGGCAATTGCGGCAACATGTCCTCGGCGATGGGGCCGTTCGCGGTCGATGAGGGCCTTTTCAAGGTCTCAGGCAAGGACGCGCTGGTGCGCATCCACAATACCAATACCCGCAAGATCATTCACGCGCGCTTCGCGCTCGACGACGGCAAGGCGGCGGTCGACGGGGAACTCGTGATTCCCGGTGTCGCAGGATCCGGCGCGCCGGTGCGGCTCGAGTTTCGCGAGCCGGGAGGCGCGACCACCGGCAGGCTGCTGCCGACCGGTAATGTGGTCGACACGCTGGAAGTGCCCGGCGTCGGCAAGATCCGCGCCTCGCTGATCGACGCTGCCAATGCGACCTGTTTTCTCAATGCCGCCGACCTCGGACTGACCGGTACCGAAATGCCGGATGCGCTCGATGCGTCAACGGAGCTGCTCGATAAGCTCTCGAAGATCCGTATCGCCGCGTCGATCGCAATGGGCATCGGCAAAGACGCCGCAGACGCGGCGCGAAAAAGGACCGTGCCGTTCGTCGGTTTTGTGTCAGGGCCGCAGGACGCGCAGTCGCTGTCGGGCGAGACGATCAAGAGCGACACTGTCGATCTGACCGGACGCATGATTTCCAGCGGTCAGCCGCATCGCGCGCTGCCGCTCACCGTGTCGTTGTGCATGGCGGTCGCGGCACGCATCGAGGGCAGCATCGTCAACCAGGTTGCGCGTTTGAATTCCAGACCGGACGCCGAAATCAGGATCGCGATGCCGTCGGGCGTGCTGGTGGTCGCTGCGTCGGTAAAGAAAGTCAATGGCGCATGGCACGCCGAGCAGGGCGGGTTCTACCGCACCCAGCGCCGCTTGTTCGAAGGTTACGTGCTGGTGCGCGCTTCGCGCGTGCCGGGACTGATCGCGGGCTCGAAGGGTAAGGTCAAAGCGGCAGCGTAGCGCCGGTCAGGCCCGTGCGGCGCGTAGCGCGGGACTCAGCATCAGGCACAGCGGCAGCGTCACGAACGCGAGCAGGCCGACCACTGCGATTGAGGTGCTGACGCCGAACGCGTCACCGATCACGCCGAACGCGAGTGGTGACAACAATCCGCAGATCGAGCCGAGCGTGTAGAACAGGCCGAACGCGCGCGGCAGCCGGTCCGCGTCGACCAGATCGCCGATCGTCGCGTACAGCACCGACGAGGTGCCGTTCAAGGCAACGCCGACCAGGGGCAGCAGCAGATACGCGGCGACATCCGGCAGCACCAGCATCAGCAAAACGCCGGCGCCGGTCGCAATCTCGGTGATCACCACGGTGCGAATGATGCCGATGCGCTCGGCGAGAAAACCGCACGCGAGTTTGCCCGCCATGCCGCCGATCAGTATCAGCGGCACGGACAGCGTCGCCCAGCCGGCGGGCAGGTTCTTCGCGATCATCAGGAATGCGATGAAAGTCAGAAAACCGGTGCGCGTGCTGCTGTCGATAATTTCGATCAGGCACAGCGCGACGAAGCCCCGGCGGTTGCGGATGCCCCAACCGGCGCGAGTGTGCGCGCTGTCTGATGGCGCGGTTACGTGCCGGGCGCGGCCGGCGCTCTCGTGCAGCACGAGCAATATCGTCAGCGCGCACGCCAGCGCGACGCTGCCATAGACCGTCACCGGAATCTGCCACGGCACGCCGGCGACGAACAGCAGGCTCACTGCGCCGCCGAAAGCGAACTTGCCGACATCGCCGAAGAAGTTGTAAGTGCCGAGCGCGGCGCGCCGCCCGCCGTCCGGATAGTCGTGCGAGATGAGCGTCGAGCACAGCGGATGCTGGACCGCGGAGCCGAAGCCGGCGCAGAACAGCGCAAGCAGAATCGCGGCAAAACCGGCGGCCTGGCCGAGCGCGATGAAGGCAAGCCCGGCGCAGGCGGTGCCGAACGCGAGCAGGTTACGCGAGCCGAGCCGCTCGGCGACGAGCCCCGCGGGCGTCTGGAACAGCGCCATCGCGCCACGATGCGCGGCGCGGATCATGCCGACTTGCGCGAGCGACAGGTTGAACGCCTGAGCCAGTATCGGCAGCAGCACGTAGCTGATGTCGGACAAGCCATCATGCAGCGCGTGCGCCGCGCAGCAGGTGGCCAGCGTGCGCTTCGGCGATGTGGGCGGCACGGCTCCTCCGTTCTTGTATTGCGTGGCAATGATAACAGGGCGGTGTAAAATCCGCGCATCGAGAGGGCATGGTAATGGAAATCATCGTTTATTTCTTCGCCGCGTCGTTCGTTTTCATGGCGGTGGCGTTGATATTGACCTATAGGCGAACCGGGCATTACGGCGTACTCCTGCTGGCGGTCACGTATGGCGCGGCGGCCGGGATGGCGGTAGTGCTCATGCATTGGTGGCCGCTGGTCGCGGGCTTCGTGCTGGTATGGGTTTTGCGCCTGCTCGGGCTGGATCCGGATGTGCACAGGCGCGATTCGCAACAGTAACGCGTTCAATCCGGAAGCAAGGCGCCGCAGTCACAACGCGGGGCGGTTGCCGATACCAAGAGGAAATACCGTGGAATATCCGATACGACTGCGTGTACCGGGCGCGGCGCTGTTGCGCTTTGCGTTTGCCGCGATTACCGCGTGCGCGGTAGCTCTGGCGGGCTGTGCGAGCGTTTCCGGGAGCGAAGGCCAGGCGCAGACGCCGACGAACGTCATCATCATGTTAGCCGACGGCGCGGCGCCTACCCAATGGGATTTCGGCAGGTATTCGAGCAGTGTGCTGCGCCAGCAGCCATTCGTCACGACCGACGTCGTGTTCAGGCGCGGCACAGTCGGGCTCCTCATTACCGGTCCGGCTGACGCATACGTGACCGATTCTGCAGCGGCTGGTTCGGCGATGGCGACGGGTTTCAAGGTCAATAACGGCGTTGTGTCCGTCACGCCGGACGGCAAATCGATTGCGACGGTGATGGAGGTGGCCAAGGCCAAAGGCAAGCGCATTGGACTGGTAACCACCGCGACGGTTTATGACGCGACTCCCGCCGCTTTCAGCATACATGCAAGATCGCGCCGCGATTCGCAGGCGCTGGTGGACCAGTTCATGGCGCTCGAACCCGATGTGCTGATGGGCGGCGGCGCGGATTATTTCCTGCCCGTGGGCGTGCCGGGCGGGAAACGCAAGGACGGCAAGGACGTGATCGCCGCGTTCCGCGCCAAAGGCTACCAAGTGGCGAGAAATACCGCGGAGCTGCGGGCTGCGACCGGGCCGCGGCTGCTCGGCCTGTTCGCCGATGACGACATGGATTTCGAGATTGACCGCGATCCGGCGAAGGAGCCGACTACCGCCGAGATGGCTCAAGCCGCGCTCGAGGTGCTCGCGCGCAGCAGCCCGCACGGCTTCGTGCTGTTCGTCGAAAACGAGAACGTCGACACTGCGGGGCACGCCAACGACGCCGCTTCACTGATGCGCGCATTGTGGGCATTCGACGATGCGGTCAAGGTCGCGCTCGATTTCCAGCGCGACTCGCCCGACACGCTGGTGATTGTCACCGGCGATCATGAAACCGGCGGGTTTTCGCCGACCTACGCGCTGAAAGATCTGAGCTCATTGTCGAGCGCGAACCGCTTCTACACCGGAGACGCGCAACTGCGAATGCTCGAGCGCATCACGATGTCGTTCAACGCGGTCAGGGACAAACTCGGCAAGAAGCCTTCCGGCGAGGTGCTCGACCAGTTGCTGGCGGCGCATTTTCCCGCGTTCAGGCTCGATCCCGACCTGCGTGAGTTGATCCTTAAACAGCGGACGCTCGAGCGCAACTTCAGCTACCTGCCGCAAAACGTGCTGGGGCGGATGGTGGCGCGGCAGGCCGGGTTTTACTGGGGAACCTCGGGGCACACACCTGAACCTGCGCTGGTCGGCGCAATCGGCCCGGGCGCGGAACTATTCCGCGGCTATCAGGACAATACCGATTTCGGCAGGCACCTGCACCGTCTGATCAACGGGCGTTAAGCGTAATGGGTCAGGCGGCAGCGCGTTCCAGCTGTTTGCTGCGGCGCCGCGCGACGAATCCGATCAAGCCGAGACCGGCCAGCATCATTGCGTAGGTTTCGGGTTCCGGCACCGCCAGCAACATAGGCGCTACGCCGGGTTGCGCTTCGAGATTTCCGTTCCAGTCCTTCGCGATCACCAGCCCCTGGATGTGGCCGGAATTTGAAGTGATCAGCGCGTTAGGGGCGAGAACACTCGCATACAGGCCGGTTTGGGCAAAGTTCACCTGCGTTGCACCGCTGAAGTTGAACAGCACGTTGCCGCCAAAGGCAGTGAACGGGCCGGTGCCGTCAACGCTGGCCAGTTGGGCAAAGGCGCCGGTCACGTTCACCAATATGGTGGAGGTGACTGGAACGTTGTTGACCACGATCTGGTTGCGGGTCTGCAGGTCGGTGCCGCTGATGCTGAATACCTGCACCGCGCTGCTGCCGTCGCCGGTGAGCGTCAACCCGTCGGGATTGCCAAAGATGCCGCCGACGTTCAATGTCGTCGCGCCGGTGTTGGAATAGCCCGCCAGTGCCGCGGAAGCAATTGACGCCTGATTGAAGAGCGAGCTGAAGCTGAGCGGGTTTACGGTATTGAACCCCCCGGTGTAACTGACCGACGCGCCGCTCAGCACGCCGCCATAGTAGGTCTGGGCCGGGTTGGTGACCAACGTGCCGACCGAACCACTGCTGAAGGTCAGATCGCCGCCGACCACCAGTCCATAACCGCCGGCCCCGCCGTAGGGCGTGGACAACAAATCGACCCCGTAGTTGAAGAGCGTGGCGTTGCCGCCCACGGCGAGCACGCCCTGGACTTCGCTGAATTGCGACTGGAAGTTATTCTGGACCAGGACATTGAGTCCGTCGAACATGGTCGCCGCATGGGCTGCGGGAGACAGCGCAGTTGCGCCGATCAGGGTGGCGCCCAACAAGTTGAGCCTGCGTTTCATAGCCATTCCTTTCGTTCCCGGTGCGCTGGGTGGAGTGGTTTTCTGTAATCAAAACATGAACATTGTAACATAATGGCTTATTTTCCCCTTTGCACTTTTAGTGCGACGCGCTAGACTGACTCTGGTGGCTCTGCCAGGCCGCCAATCAACTGATGACCAAAGACCCTTCAAAAGTCAAACGGTGCCCCGAGTGCAAGCGCTTGGTCGATTCGTCGACGATGCGCCCGTTATCCCGCACCCCGCAGGGTGGCGCCGTGCGAGTCGCCTGTCCAGACTGTTTTCAGCGCGTCACTGCACTGCGCAAGGCTGTGCGCGAGGCGCAGTCCAAATAGCCACTGGCCTTCACGGTTCTGCGTCGAATTATTTCACGGGAGCATCGACATCATGCCCATCTTCGAATACTCATGTAATTCCTGCGGCAAGGAATTTGAAACGCTGGTGCGCGGCTCTTCTCCCGCGCCGGAGTGCCCGGCGTGCCATGGCACCGAACTGCAAAAGAAGCTGTCTGCCTTCGCGGCGATAATGGGTTCCGCAGCGACCCAAATGGAAATGCCGGGGCCATGTGGAAGCTGCGGCCACCCTGACGGTCCCGGAGCCTGCCAGCTCAACTGATCAGCGTCCAGCGCACTGGGCTGACAAACACGTAATGCTCTTTGCGCCTGCCCGCGTGGCGATGCTCGGACTATAACAATACATGCGAGGAGCGATCCCAATGCGCCGCTGCCTGTTCCTGGTGGCACTGGCAGTAATGTTTTCAGCGTCAGCCTCAGCGCAAAGCTATCCGGCGAAACCCATCCGCGTCATCGTCGGCTTCGGTCCCGGCGCGCCGGACATCGTCGCGCGGCTGATCACCCAGCAGATGTCGACGCAAATGGGGCAGCAGCTGATCGTCGACAACCGGCCGGGCGCGAACGGTATCATTGCGGCGGACCTCGTCGCGAAGTCGACGCCCGACGGCTACACCCTGCTCATCACTTCCGCGTCGTTCGCGGTGAACCCCAGCACGCAGAAAAAACTGCCTTTCGACGTGCGCAGGGATTTCGCGCCGGTCACGAACCTCGCGAACGGCGGCGGTTATATACTCGCCGTGAATCCCTCGGTGCCTGTCGCTACCGTGAAGGAGCTTATCGCGCTGGCGAATAAGCCGGGCAGCAAGCTCTCCTTCGGCTCGGCGGGCGTCGGCAACACGCTGCACCTCGCGGGCGCGCTTTTCAATGTGCGCACGGGGACGCGGATCGAGCATGTCCCGTTTAAAGGCGCAGGGCACGCCATCACCGCGCTCATCGCGGGCGAGATCCAGATGATGTTCGTCACCACGCCTTCGGGGCTTCCGCACGTGCAGTCCGGGAAGCTGAAGCCGCTCGCCTATACGGGTCCGGCGCGCGCGCCGTTTCTGCCCAACGTGCCGACGATGGCCGAAGCGGGGGTCCCAAGCATGCAGCTCGATGCGATGAGCTGGTACGGCATGCTCGCGCCGGCGAAGACGCCGCCGAAGATCGTCGCGCGGCTGCACGCCGACGTGCAGATCGCGCTCAAGAGTCCGTTGGTGCGCGAGCGCCTCGATGCGCTCAAGCTCGAGCCGGTGGGCAATTCGCCCGCCGAGTTCAGGGCGTTCCTGAACGATCATTACCAGCGTTTCGCGGAGATCGTCAAGCTCGCGGGCGCCGAACCCGAGTAACCCTCACCCTGACCGCTGAGGGGCAACAGAGGAGAACGCGATGCAAGGAAAAATCAGACGGGTAGTGACAGGGCACGACGCCAACGGCAAAGCGATCGTCCTCGAAGACCGCCTCGCGCCCGCAGTGCGCATCAACCCGAACCGGGCGGGACATGTCTCGGTCGACTTGTGGAAGACCGACCGCGCGCCGGTGATCCTCAGGCGCGACGAGCCGGACCCGACCAGCGGGCCGAGGCAACTGCATCCGCCGCCTCATGGCACGGTGTTCCGCATTTCGGAGATTGCGCCCGAGACCGAGGCGACGCGGACCCTGGATCCCGCGCAGGCGAAGGAAGTGTTCAGGGCGATGGGGGCCGAGAACGCGTCGACTGTCGGCCAGAACCACCGCCATCCTTTCATGCACCGCACGCAGACGATCGATTACGCGGTGGTGCTGGAAGGCGAAGTCGTGATGCTCCTCGATGACGAGGACGTGCACCTGAAAGCCGGCGACGTGGTCATCCAGCGCGGCACGAACCACGCGTGGAGCAACCGCTCGGACAAGCCGTGCAAGATGCTGTACGTGCTGATCGACGGCGAGTTCGAGCCGGAACTCAAAAGCCAATTCGGCGGCGACCGGCACTAGCACCGGCATGGAACGGAGATTTTCTTTTGCGCGACGCGGCGAAGGAACAAAACCAACGAGTGTGCAAGCTGGGGTCACGCATTGCGGTGCGTTTCGCGAACGCGGGGTTGACCACGGACCTGCCGGAATTGCGCGGTCAGCTTCCGCGGTCGGCGGAACTCGGTAAATGATCGTCCTCGATGCCAATGTACATCACGCTGTTCGAGGCGCATCTCGGTCTGGCGCTGCTGCCGTCAAGCCGGCGGCGGCAGACGCTGGACGCGGCATTTGGGGGGTCTGAAGGTACCGGTAGTCGATCCTTGGGCGGCTCCGGATCTATAGCGTTGGAGTTCAGGCGCTAATCGGCGCCTGCGGCTAATCTCGCCGCCTGGCAGTAGGTGCACGAGCATTTGAACGTGCTCATCTGCGGGCCCAACCTAAACCTAAATTGAGGACAATCATGCGCAATACTTTTCTCGCGGTATTTCTTGCATTGGCGCTGCCAATAACAGTTCTTGCACAAGAGCCTATTCCCAAGACAGGAGAGTCTTGTCCTAATGGTTATCTTGCCGTGGATAAATTCTGTGTCCCGATGGCATCTAGCTCAAAAGCCACAATACCTAAAGTTGGTGAGTCCTGTCCTAAAGGTTATCTTGCCGTGGATAAATTCTGTGTCCCGATGGCATCTAGCCCAAAAGCCGCAATACCTAAGGTTGGTGAGTCTTGTCCTAAAGGTTATCTTGCCGACGGTAAATATTGTGCCGCGATGGCATCTAGCTCAAAAGCTGCAATACCTAAAATCGGTGGGTTTTGTCCTAATGGTTATCTTGCCGACGGTAGATATTGTGTCCCAATGTCATCTGTCACTAAAGCCGCAATACCTAAAGTTGGTGAGTCTTGTCCCAAAAGTTATCTTGCCGCGGGCAAGTATTGTGTCCCGATTTCATCTAGCCCCAAAGCCGCAATACCTAAAGTTGGTGGGTATTGTCCTAATGATTATCGTACCGAGGGTAAATATTGTGCCCCGATGTCATCCAGCTCAAAAACCGCAATACCTAAAGTTGGTGAGTCTTGTCCTAATGGTTATCTTGCCGAGGGTAAATTCTGTGTCCTGATGTGATCATCGACTCGCGCATCTCCCGCGCGGCGATCAACCTGCCGCATCGGCGTGCGCTGTATGGGAAAGGCGAGTAGCTGAACCAGGGGCGGACCGAGGAGCCGGCCGCTCGTTTCAGTGAATGCGGGTGCGCTGAAGGACGTCGAGGCGCGTTTGCAGGTCGCGCAAGGTTCGCCGGTTGATGTCCGCGGAAGCCGTGGCTCGAACACAGTCCGACACGACGGCGTGCAGTGTCCCATCGAGCGGTTCGAATCGGTGCAGCGCGTACGCCGGATTGTCTTCACAGAGCGCGACGACGACCTTGAGCGCTTTGACGCCTTTGGCGATGTTGCCGGAATCGAAGCTGCTGGCGCATAGCGCGAGCTGCTTGGTAGCAATCGTGTACAGGTGTAGTAGTTGATGATCCATGGCGGACGAACGATACCAAGAGCGGTCGCCCACCACAGTGACATACGACTCAGTACGCAACCTTTTTAGAGCGCGTTCGTGACGTATGTCACGAACGGCCGCGGGCCAAGGGGAGTTTGGCGTCCCGAGATAGCCGCGACGGCCCGCTCCCAATTTACTCTGCTACCAAGCGCTTCATCGTCTCGAGTCGCTCCGCGCTCTGCGGGTGGCTCGACAGGAACGGGATCGAGAAGCCGGAGGGAACCGCAGACATGCGCTCCCAAGCCCGTACAGCGCCCTGTGGGTTAAATCCGGCACGCTTAATATAGTCGATGCTGTAGTGATCGGCGTCGCGTTCCTCGTCGCGGCTGTAGGCCGTCGTAACGACCTTTGTGCCCAGGTCAGCAATAATGTTGCCGCCGGGCACTCCGGCCGTGCCGAGTACGGTGCCCAGAATCGAAGAAATGCCCTGGCGGGTATCCTCACGCTGCTTGCGGATGGTGCCATGTCCGAGCACCAAATGCGCCAGCTCGTGACCGATAACTGCTGCGTAGGCGTCGTCGTCGTTCTGCAGCAAATCCATCATGCCGAGGTTGACGGCAATAATCGGCCTGCCGTTTTTGCCGCGGGTTGACATGGCGTTCGGTTCCTTTCCGCTCATCACCAATAAATCAGCCGGCTGGCTCGAGGCCGCCACGATTCGGTTCTTGATGGCTATCAGCCGGCGCGTCCGCTCGGTGCTGACCGTCGCAATCGTCTCGCCCTTGGCATCGTTGAGCCGCGTGTATGTTGATCGGTTTGCCGCGATCTTGTCGGCATTCCATGTTAGCGGGG
>Ga0102851_10000761_pt1 | contig 17102 bp, 18 predicted proteins | sample Mud3Dept3metaG_FD_79558 | JGI IMG/M metagenome (GOLD analysis project Ga0102851, IMG submission 79558) | Freshwater wetland microbial communities from Ohio, USA, analyzing the effect of biotic and abiotic controls - Mud 3 Core 4 Depth 3... | ecosystem: Environmental > Aquatic > Freshwater >... | reverse complement strand
GTCAAGGGGCGTCGAAATGATCAGGATGTCCCGGATGCCTGCCAGCATCAGCACCGACAGGGGATAGTAGATCATCGGTTTATCGTAGATCGGCAGGAGCTGTTTGCAGACGCCGCGCGTGATGGGATAGAGCCGCGTTCCGCTTCCGCCTGCCAGGATGATCCCTTTCATCGCCCCTTCCCCCGCTGTTCCGTGATCCGCTGCTTCAGCTGCAAGGGCGAGACGGTCGCTGTGCCGACGACGCCGACCACGATCCCCGCGGCGTAGTTCGCTATCTTCGCCGCGTCGGCGATCTTCGCCCCCGCCGCCATGGCGAGGGTCAGCGCGCTGATCACCGTGTCCCCGGCGCCGGTGACATCGAAGACCTCGCTCGCCACCGTCGGGATGTGGGTGATGCGTCCGCCCTTCTCGAAGAGGCTCATGCCGTGCTCACCGCGGGTGATCAGCACCGCGTCGCAGGCGAGCCGCGCGAGCAGGCCCTTCCCCGCCCGCCGCAGGCTCGCATCATCCTCGATCTCGATCTTCGCGCCCAGGGAAGCTTCCTTGGTATTGGGGGTCAGGACCGTGACGCCGCTGTAGATGCCGAAGTGGCTCACCTTGGGGTCCACGGACACGATGATCCCCCGTTTCCGCGCCAGACGCACGATGTCCCGGACCAGGTCTTTCGTTACAACGCCCTTGCAGTAATCCGAGATCACAATGGCGTCAAGGCCGGAGCCGGCGCGCTCAGCGACGTGGTCGAAGATCCTGCGGTGCGTCTCCCGGGAGATGCCGTCCCGGGTCTCCCGGTCGAAGCGGACCACCTGCTGATGGTGCGCGATGACGCGGGTCTTGATCGTTGTGGTCCTCCCCGGATCTACGATGAGACCGTCCGTGGGGATCTCCCGGGCATGGAGGAGGTGCTGGAGCTGTTTTCCCGCATCGTCGCGGCCGATGACGCCGCAGATGCCGGCCTCGCCGCCGAGCGCCCGGATGTTGTTCACCACATTCGCAGCCGCGCCGAGGAGCACGGTCTCCCGGGTCACGTTCACCACCGGGACCGGCGCCTCGGGCGATATGCGGGAAACGCTTCCCCAGATGTAATGGTCCATCATCACATCCCCCACGACGAGGACGCGGGTCTTCGGAAAACGGTCGATGATCTTCGAGAGTTTTTTTGCTTCTGCAGATACGTTCATGGAGCTTCATCCCCCAGCTTCATATCCGTGAGCGTGGCCACGACGGACCCGATGGTGATGGTGCTCTTCATGAGCACCGGGATCCTCCGGCTGTCGTCGGTGAGCCACATGAAGATCTCCCCTTTGTGCATGAAGACCCCTTCATATTTTGGGTAGGTCTTGACCTTGATGGTGTTGAACTCCCCGACCGGCGTCTTGATCCGCTCCCTGCCGAGGACATGGACCTCGACGGCCCAGTTCTTGCCGCTATCGTGGATGTCGACGATAATGGTCTTTCCTTCGATGAATTCAGGCTTCGTGCGGATGTAATACAGCGAGGACAGGGCGTCCTGCGTGTTCTCCGGGATGCCCAAGGTCTCCTTGGCCCCGCCGGAGCTGTACGAGACGGTCCCCTCCTCGTGATCGAAGAGCAGCATGCGCTGTTTTTTCTTCTTACCGTGTCTCGAATTCAGGTCGTACGAGATGCTGTGCAATGTGCGGTAATCGACGACGCTGTGGACTGTGTCGCGAACCGGGTAGAACTTGTCGACCACGCCGATGGTGCGCGCCGTGGAAATGAACCGGAGGACATCTCCGCCGTTTTCCGCCTTTTCCTTCTTTATCTCCATGACCGCGGTCCCTGCCGAGAACACGTTGGACCAGCTGATGGTATAGGTCAACTTCTCCCCGGGATGGAACGGATGATGGGCCTTTGTCGTTGGCTGCTCGGCCCTCTCCGACGCATGGCCCGGGACCGGCGCAAGGATCGAGCAGAGAATGATCAAGAATACGAGGACCGGCAGCCGCATCTCCCGGGAAAACAAGAATAAATTCCCATAGTTCATCGCCAATTATAATAGGGGAAAGCAGCCGTTTTGTAAAGCGCTTTTTGCTCATCGCGGCTAGTGTGCTCCGAGATATGACGGTTTTCCTATTGCGGCACATCCGTATTTATACTATGATTGAAGCTCCCTGCAGGAAGACTTCGGCGAGACTTCGACGAGCTCAGTCGAGGCGCTGCAGGGAATCTTCAGTCCGCAAGGTAGTTATGTTATTCTAATCGCTCGCTCCTGGATTCACCCCAGACCATATGCATGACCTGCGTAAACCATACCGGAACATCCTGGTCATCAAGCCCGGCGCGGTCGGCGACCTGCTCCAGATGACACCTGTCTTCCGTGCTTTAAAAGAATACTCGCCCGGGTCCGTGATCACGCTGATGGTTGGTTCCAAGACCACTGCCGCGCTCTTCAGGAACGATCCCCATGTCGGCGAGACCATCGTTTTCGACCGTAATGGCAGACACCGCACCTTGTCCTCGCAGCTCAAACTCTGGCGAACGCTTCACAGCCGGTGCTACGACCTTGTCCTGAACTTCCAGCGCAGCAACGTCAGGGCATGGTTCTTCGCCATGGCGGCCTTTCCCTGCCGCGTGCTCGTGTACCACAAGGCAAGGGGCAGGACCGTTCATGCCGTCGTGAACTACCTGGAGACCCTGTCCCCTCTCGGCATCACCAGCGCGGACACACGCCTCGAGCTTGGTCTTGATGATGAATCAAGGGCCTTTGCGCGTGATTTTTTCTTTCAACAGGGTCTGGACGGGGCACCCATCGTCGCCCTGAACCCCGGCGCGACCCATATCGTGAACCGCTGGCCGGCAGCGCGATTCGCAGAGCTCGCGGATCTGATCGCCGAACGGCTCTCGGGCAAGACCATCATCATCGGCGGCCCCGATGATGCGCCGCTTGCCGCGGAGATACGGGCGCTGAGCCGTTCCAAGCCCCTGTCGCTTGCCGGCAAGACCACCCTGCTCCAGCTCGGCGCGGTCCTGGAGAGATGCCGCGTCCTGGTAAGCGGCGATACCGGCCCCCTTCATCTGGCGACCGCCGTCAGGACGAAGACCATAGCACTCTTCGGCGCAGCTGACCCGGCTCGCACCGGACCGGTCGGAAACGGACATGCCGTCATCCAGGCCGAGGGTGTCGCCTGCCTGCCCTGCCGGAGCCGGACCTGCGGCAATCCGGTCTATCAGGAGTGCATGGAGAAGATCACGGCAGACAGGGTCGCCGATGCCGTTGCTGCAGCGATGAACGAGTCGTAACGTGCGTTCAGCATGAGTATGACCTGCATCATGGAAGAAAGCGAGCGACAGGAGTACTTTACGCTTGAAACCAAATCCCCGATTGGGTAATATACTGTTCAGCGATATTAACCCGGAAAGGAAGGACGAACATGGCGATTCCCGTGGTAAACATGGATCTTTGCATCGGATGTGGACTCTGCTCAGAGCTCTGCCCCAAGGTCTACGAGTTGAAGGACGACAAGGCCTGGGTGAAGGACCCCAATGCCTGCGACTCCTGCGACTGCCAGCAGTCGGTTGACAGCTGCCCTGTCCAGGCAATCACCCTGGAATAGAGTGACGTCGTCGTAATAATCTTAAGGAGGACCGGATGTCTGCCGGTCCCTCCTTTTTGCGAGGTACACCGGACATGCACAAACGGAACATTGCACTCGCCGCACTGGCGATCATCCCGGTCTTGGCCGCCCTTACAGCTTGCAGTTCGAGCTCCAAGGGCGCCGCGGTCTTTCAGCGTGAAAAGTGCATGGACTGTCACTCGCTCAAGGGCAAAGGCGGCTCAGTCGGCCCCAACCTGACCTCGGTCGGCAGCAAACGCTCTCGGGAATACATTTATCAGCAGATCAAGGACCCGAAGTCCCACAATCCCAAGACCGAGATGCCGTCCTTCGGCACCCGCATTCCCGAGCAGGACATCAACGCGCTGACCGACTACCTCGCAGGTATGAAGTAGTCGGAACCGGTCTCTCCCGCCTTCCTGTATCATTCGACAAATTTCCTTGACAACGCGCGTAGTTTCCCCGATTATTCCCTCTGAGATCACCACGGGCCGCTGTGGCGGAATTGGCAGACGCAAGAGACTTAAAATCTCTCGACGGGAAACCGTCATACCGGTTCGATCCCGGTCAGCGGCACCATATACAGAATCCGAACTTTGTACTTTGCACTATGTTACATCGAGAAACGAAGCGCGCGAGATTCCAGTCTTCCGGTGGGAGAAGACCGCTGAATTCATTCCTTCTTTTAGCTAGCATTCCCAATACTCCCTTGACTTTAACCCCTCAATAGCAGATAATAGAATCATTCATCGATACCGGAGCCGGGAAACCGCTCCGGTATTTTGCCTCAAACGCTATTCCGGATCTTCAGGAGCAGGATTTGGCACAGGAATACCTGGAATTTGAAAAACCCATTGCCGAGCTGGAAAAGAAGATCGAAGAACTGACCCTCTTCACATCCAACGGGAACATCGACCTTGAGGAGGAGATCCTCAAGCTCCATAAGAAGTCCGACCAGCTCAGGGCCGAGATCTACTCCCGCATCACTCCCTGGCAGAAGTCGCAGATATCCCGACACCCCAATCGGCCCTACACCCTCGACTACATCGAGGCCATGCTGACCGACTTTCTCGAGATGCACGGCGACCGGGCCTTTGCCGACGACCCGGCAATCGTTTCGGGCATGGCAAAGCTCGAAGGCACGCCGCTCGTGGTCATCGGGCACCAGAAAGGCCGGACGACCAAGGAAAAGATCTACCGGAACTTCGGCATGCCGAACCCTGAGGGATACCGCAAGGCGCTTCGCCTTATGCGGTATGCCGAAAGGTTCAACAAGACACTCCTCACGTTCATCGATACGCCGGGCGCCTATCCCGGGATCGGCGCCGAGGAACGGGGCCAGGGCGAGTCCATCGCCCGGAACCTGTCGGTCATGTCCCAGCTCAGGACCCCGATCATGGCCGTGGTCATCGGCGAGGGCGGAAGCGGAGGCGCGCTGGCACTGGGTGTCGCGGACCGCATCCTGATGTTGGAGCATTCCACCTACTCCGTGATCTCCCCCGAAGGCTGCGCAGCGATCCTGTGGAACAACGGCGCCAAGGCCAGCGAGGCGGCCGAACTCCTCAAGATCACGGCGCAAGACTTGTTCCAGATGAAAGTGATTGACGAGGTCGTGGAAGAACCGGTGGGAGGAGCCCATCGTGACCCGAGACGGGCCGCGGAACTCCTGAAGGAAGCAGTGGTCAGGAACCTTGCGGAGATCAGGAACATCCCGATCGACGACCTGCTCAAACAGCGTTACGAGAGATTGCGCCGGATCGGCACCTTTGACGAGATATAGAAGGGACAAAACTCATTATCCGCATGCGTCCGCAGATGAACGCGAGGAACTGGAAAGCGACCTGATCAGCGCTCCCCGACTACCCTTACCGATACAAAAGCACTTCACCCATCGTCACGGTCTTATTCCCCGTACCATTTCAGCAGAACCGAGAAAATACGTTTGACACGGATTAAACTCCAAGACTTGAAGGTCTGCGTCCTCCGCGCGCTCTGCGAGAGACGCCGTAGTTCCGGCTTTTCCGGGTCAGGATCAATCTCAGTTGTCTGCTTCGATCCCTGTCGAGCAGCGGGTACTGCGGGTACTGCAAGTTCGGCCGTTATTCGATGTCCTTCTTTAAGAGGACGATGGCCTTATCCAGTTCAGTCAGGGCGTTCCGGATATCGGCATAGGAGGACATGAACAGGATGAGGCAGTAATCGGGTTCCACCGGAACGATCAATTCGTTGCCCTCGTCGAGAGAAAAGAGCACGGCATTTACCGTGCCGAGCCCGAGGCGGCCCGTGATCTCCTTGATACGATCAAGGTGGATCTCCTTCCAGGCGCCCAGAAGCTTGATATCCTTCTTCGTCTCTCCCGCCTGAACAATGGCCTCGCCGTCACCATCCACGAATATGGCGGCAGAGGCGCCCCGAACCGACGCGATCAGATCATCCAGGATCTTGTCCAGCACAGTCTACTCCTTGTCGGAGGGTCATCAATAGAGATCGTCGTTCCCGGAACATGATCCGGAGCATTCCGCTATCCAGTATCCGGCGGTCTTAACTGAACAGCGCGAACAGCAACAGTGTTACACCCGCACCCAGCAGCGCCCCTACGGCAACTTCCCGCGGCTGGTGAACACCCGACGACCATCTGCTCCAGCTCACCATGGCGGCAAGAATGAACGTGAGCGCGACCATGGGCAGCGAGCCGGAAAGATAGATGGTCGCCACCCAGATGGAGAACGATACGGCCGCGTGACCGCTCGGCATCCCTCCGCGAAGCGGTTCTCCCTTGCCCAGAACAGCCTTGATGAACACCACCGTAATGACGACAACGGCAAGGGACACAAAGGCGATAACGTCATGGGGCGCCTTCCGAAGCTGACAGAGCCCCTGTTCCCATGCTGCGCGCATCGCCGGATACAGGATCAGGTAGGCCAGGGTCAGCGCCCCGACGGAGGCCACCAGCACCACGCCGGCGGCAATGTCCTTGGCTATCTTCGCCTTTGGGTGATACTCTTCGGCGATCATATCGACCGCGACCTCGAGGGCGGTGTTCAGCATCTCGGTGACCAGGACCAGAACAATGGCCATGGACAGCAGAATGAACTCGGTCCGCGAGATGTTTACCGCAAGGCCAACGAGGAGCACGCAGAGCGCGGCCACCAGGTGATACCGCATGTGTCTCTGCGTCTTGACGGAGTAGATGATGCCTTCGATGGCGACGTTCGCCTTGTCGAGCCAGCGTTTGGGTTTCACCGTTTGAGCGCCTCCCGCAGGCGGCGTTCACGTTCCTCCATGCGGCGGGCCTCCCGTCCGCTCTGTTCGTGATCATACCCCAGCAGGTGCAGGAAGCCATGCACGAGCAGCCGGTCGATCTCATCAAGCAGCGTTTCACCGGCAGCCCTTGCCTGACGCGCAGCAACCGGCAAGCATATCACGATATCCCCCAGGAGCCGGCGCTGGACGCGGGAGAACGTCCCCCCCCGTAACGGGAACGAAAGCACGTCGGTGGTCCGGTCCTTGCCGCGATACCGACGGTTCAGGGTGCGCATGGCCCGGTCGCCTGTCAGCAAGACGCTGACCTCGGCATCACGCAGCCCTGCGGAGCCCATCAGCATACGCAGGCTAGCCCGTATGCGTGCTGCCGGCGGTCTTTGCTTCTTCAGGTTGCTTTTTATCAGAATGGTCACTGCGCTTTTTCGCTCCGCCGAAATCCACACCAGGATAATCGATGCGATGATGGAAGATCCCGTTCAGGATCAGGTTGAAGCTCTTTGAGATCTCCCGCAGGTCCTTGAGCGTGAGGTCGCACATGCTGAGCTGGTCGTCGAGGAAAATACGGGTGATGACGCTGTTGGTAAGGCCCTGGATCCGCTGGGGCGTGGGTTCCACCAGGGTGCGCGAAGCGGCTTCGACCGCGTCGGCCAGCATGACGATCGCGGCGACCTTGGTCCGCGGGCGGGGTCCAGGGTAGCGGAAATCCTGCTCGGACACCGGCCCGAGGGGCTGGAGTTCCTTGGCCTTCTGATAAAAATAAGACATAAGGGAATTCCCGTGGTGCTGCCGGATGATGTCCACGATGGACGAAGGCAGCTTCTGCTGCTTCGCCATCTCCGCCCCTTCCTTGACATGGGACGAAATGATGAGGCTGCTCATCGAGGGGCTCAACCGGTCATGCTTGTTCTCGTTGACCCGCTGGTTCTCAATGAAGTACTCGGGCTTCTGCACCTTTCCGATATCGTGGTAGTAGGACCCCACCCTCGCCAGGAGCGGGTTCTCGTTGATGGCCTCGGCCGCGGCCTCTGCAAGATTACCGATGACGATGCTGTGGTGGTACGTCCCCGGGCTCTTGTACACCAGTTCCTTGAGGAGCGGCTGGTTCGGGTCCAGGAGCTCGAGAAGCTTGATATCGGTGGCAATATCGAATACAGCCTCGAAGAACGGCAGGGTCACGGTGACGATGGTCGCCGTCAGGGCCGCGCCGAGGAAACCGGCGCCAAGGTCGAACAGGCCCCTCTCAATCAGCTGGCCGTGATAGAGGTCGATGCCGATGATGGCGACGAAGCTCACGAGAGCGGTCATGCCGCCGGCACGGATCACGGCCGTCCGCCTCTTGCACCGGATGACATGCAGGGCCGCCATGATGCTGGTGGTGAAGTAGAAGAGCGGCATGAAGGGGTCGCCCGGGAAGACCATGCCCATGAGCAGGCTTACGATGAAGGAAAACGCCAGCGCCAGATGGAAATCCAGGAGCAGGCTCACCAGCATGGCGCCCGATGCCACGGGGAGGGCGAAGCCGACGGTAGCGGCGTCGAGCGCGAAGGCATCGGCGATGAGCAGCATGATGGTGCGGGAGAACTGGGATATGACGATTGTAAGAATGAGCAGGAATGCCAGGAGGATGATCTTCTTCCGGTCGACAGTGAGGGCGGGCCGGTACCGTTTGACGTCGCGGTAGAACAGGTAGAATACGAGAAGGATAAGGAGCGTCAGGCCGCCGTATGCGTACAAACGGTTCCCGATGCCCTCACGCCTGCCCATTTCGGCGATGATCGCCGCCGATCTATCCGTTATCCTCTTCCCTGCTTCGGCGATCACCTCGCCGCGTTTGACGCGGGCGAAGAGCAGCGTCTGGTCCGGCCCTTCATACTCAACGTACAGGGTCGCCGGCGCGGTGATGTTCTTGGGCGCTATGTCTCCGGTCTTCAGATGGGGAACGCGCGGCAGGAGAACGAAGGCCAAAAGAAGCGCCGTGAACAGGGACAGCGAGTAAAGCAGCATGCGGGGCTTCCGCTGAACGCCGGGAGCCCCATCCTCCCGCTCCTGGTCCGGCTGTGCTGTCTTTGGCAGAAGCCTTGAGGTGGTCTCATTCCTGCTGCCCATGCTGTCCCTCATGCCGTTCATACGCCTTGATGATCTGCTGCACCAGCTTGTGGCGCACGACGTCCTTATTCGTGAAATAGACGAACCGGATCCCCTCTATGCCTTCGATGATCTTCTGCGCTTCAATGAGTCCAGAGGTCCTGCCTCCCGGCAGGTCGATCTGCGTGACATCGCCGGTGATGACGGTCTTGGAGTTGAAGCCCAGACGGGTCAGGAACATCTTCATCTGCTCCGACGTGGTGTTCTGCGCCTCGTCGAGGATGATGAAGGAATCATTCAAGGTACGGCCGCGCATGAACGCAAGCGGCGCGATCTCGATGTCGCCGCGTTCCACCAGCTTGTTGGCCTTCTCGGTCTCGATCATATCATAGAGCGCGTCATAGAGCGGCCGGAGGTAGGGATTGACCTTTTCGGCGAGGTCACCGGGCAGGAACCCGAGCTTCTCCCCGGCCTCGACAGCCGGGCGGACAAGGATGATCCTGCTCGCCTCGCGCCGGAGGAGCGCTGATACGGCCATGGCCATGGCGAGATAGGTCTTGCCGGTGCCTGCCGGTCCGATGCCGAAAACAATGTCGTGCTGCTTGATCGCCTCGATGTATTTCCGCTGCGTCTCGTTCTTGGCCGCAACCTGTCGCTTCCGCTGGGATACGGGGATGGTCTCCTGGAATATTTCCTTGAGGGACATGGAGGGATCTGCGGAAAAAGCGCGGATGGCGGAACTCACATCCTCTTTGTGCGTGATGACGTTCTCGGCAATCATGGCGGACAGCTGCTTGAACAGCCGTTCAACCCTCGCCACTGCCTTCTCTTCCCCTTCGATCAGCACCTTGCTGCCGCGGGCGCTCACCTGCACGCCGTACATCTCTTCGATGAGCCGGAGGTTCCTGTCCAGTTCCCCGAAAAGACTGGGGACCGTTTCCTCGTTCGCTACAATGAACTGCGCTGCCGCTGTTTTCATCAGGGTGCCGGGGTAATGATCCTTTTCATGTAACTTCCCAGGTTGCCAAAATCGTCGTCCACGACTGTCTCTATCGGGGACCCATGGTAAAAAAAACCCTGGATTCCCGATGTAACCGTTCGGGAATGACGTCGTTACGTGAACATCATCTGAGAGATACCTTATCGTTAAAACATCCAAAGATACTTTAACATTTGCCTTGTTCAATGTCAATAAAACCCCTGTTTCAGCACACGCTATTCCGCGGTACGGGCGAGGGTCAGAACCGTAACGGAAGCGGCGTCGGCCTCTTTCAGCACCTTTGCGCACTCATTCATGGTCGCGCCGGTCGTGAAGACATCGTCGATCAGCAGTATCCGCTTTTCACGGACCTCGGAGGGCCGGGCCAGACCGAAGGCGCCTTTCACGTTCTCCGCGCGTTCATGGCCCGAAAGCTCCACTTGCGGCCTCGTGCTGCGGAGCCGCAGGAGATTATCGTAGAGCAACGGTACCGAGAAGCGCTCGCTGATGCCGTCGGCAAGGATCAGGGCCTGATTAAAACCGCGGTGACGAAGCCTCTTTCTATGAAGCGGCACCGGCATTGCCAGGTCCAGATGCACGGTCATTCTGACCTGCTCCGCCATCCATGCGGCAAGAGGCTTTCCCAGCGACCGGACCGGCCGGTATTTGAACACATGGATCGCCTCACGCAGCGGGCCCTCGAACAGACCGGCCGCGATCGCTTGATCATAATGAGGGGGGCGCATTGTGCAGGATAGACATTCGTGCTCCGGGCTGAAGGTTAGGGATTCGGGCGAGCCGAAGGGCCTTCCGCAGGAGGGGCAGACCGGCGGCGGGACCGGCGAGAGTTCCGACCAGCATTGGCTGCAGAAACGGGGGACCCCGGAGCCGGCAACGGGATTGCGGCAGTAGGAACACGCTGCAGGGAGAAGAAGATCGAGGGCACGCCGGAGGATATTCATGATCGATGCGTGTTGCGTTCGGACATCATATCCCAAATAGAAGTCAAATCACAAGACCCATGCCTGCCGGAACTGGCGATCTACCGGCTGTCCATGGATCAGGGTGAATCCAGGAACGAGCGCATTCCCCCCAGCTTGTTGCGGGGTTAACGAGCGTTGAGGACCGAAGATTCCCTGCAGTCTGCTGCAGGGAATCAATGATCTGCCGACTGGTGCCTATACAATAAGACTATTGCCCGTCATTTCCTCCGGCTGTTCAATGCCCAGGGAGCGGAGCACGGTCGGCGCCACGTCCGCCAGACAGCCGTCGTCCCGGAGCACGGCCTTCTCGCCCACCAGGATGAACGGCACCGGGTCGGTGGTATGGGCCGTATGGGGCTGGCCGGTCCCCGCGTCCTTCATCACTTCAAGGTTCCCGTGGTCGGCCGTGATCATCACGGTCGAGCCCGCCTCCTGGGCCGCCTTCAGCACCCTGCCGAGACACTCATCGATCACCTCGACAGCCTTCACCGCCGCAGCGAGGATCCCCGTGTGTCCGACCATGTCGGGATTGGCATAGTTCACGAGGATGAACCGGTATTGACGGGAAAGGATCCGTTTCACAAGCTCATCCGTCACGGCCCGCGCGCTCATTTCCGGCTTCAGGTCATAGGTTGCAACATCCCGGGGCGACGGCACCAGGACCCGGTCTTCGAGCGGGAACGGCTGTTCTTCGCCGCCGTTAAAGAAGAACGTGACATGGGCGTACTTCTCCGTTTCAGCAATGCGGAGCTGCCGGCCTCCCTTGCCGCTCACCACTTCACCCAGGATGCGCGTGAGCCGCAGGGGGGGATATGCCACGGGAAGCTTGAAGGTCTCGTCATAGGTCGTGAGGCAGACGAAGGCCCCGAGCTTCGGGAAGTTGCGTCGCGTGAACCCGTCGAAGGCGGGGTCCGTCAGCGTCCGCGTGATCTCCCGGGCGCGATCGGAGCGGAAGTTGCAGAATATGGCCGCATCCCCGTCCTGCATGGTACCCAGGGGCGCGTTGTTCCGCGGATCAAGAATGACCGTGGGCAGCACGAACTCGTCGGTCCGCTCGTGCCCGTAGCTGTCCTTGACCGCTTCTTCGGCGGAGAATTTACGGATGCCCTCTCCCGCGGTCAATGCCTCATACGCCTTCTGTACGCGTTCCCACCGCTTATCGCGGTCCATGGCGTAGTACCTGCCCGAGACCGTGGCGATCTTGCCGATGCCGATCCCGGCAAGGTGCTGCTCCAACCGGCTGATATACGCAAGGGCGCTGGAAGGCGGTGTGTCCCTGCCATCGAGGAAAACATGGAAGAATACTCTCGGGAGGCCTTGTGCCTTGGCTAGGTCGAACATGGCGAGGATATGGTCGATGTGGCTGTGCACGCCCCCGTCGGACAGGAGCCCCATGAGGTGAAGCGATGAGTGGTTCTTCTTTGCCGTCTCCATGGCGGAGATCAGCGCAGGGTTCCGGGAAAAGTCCCCGTCCCGGATCGACTTGGTGATGCGTGTGATGTCCTGGTAAACGATCCGGCCCGCCCCAAGGTTCAAGTGACCCACTTCGGAGTTCCCCATCTGTCCCGCGGGCAGGCCAACATGCTCGCCCGATGCCTGCAGTTCTGTGTGGGGATGTTCGCGGACAAGGCTGTTATAGACCGGGGCGTGCGCAACGGCTACGGCATTCCCCTCCTTGCTCAGATTGATCCCCCACCCGTCCAGGACGATGAGAATGACCGGCTTGTTCGACATGAACACTCCCTTATAATGAAAGAGCCAGAATGCGGATATCAGATCTCGACGCCTGCATCTGACCTCTGCCTTCTGGCTTCTGATCTCGTCCCTGCTGTCTTGTCAGTTGCTCTTTTCCAGGTTGACGCTGAAGGTGTTCCATTTGCCGCAGTTGGGGCAGCGGCCCGACCATTCGGTCGTGCTGTACTGACAGTTCGAACAGAAGTACGGGACGATCACCTGCTTCCTGAAACGGAGCGCCTTCTTGAATTCCGATGCGGCGAGCCCCAGCGAGCCGCGCCGCAGATAGATGTTCCCCAGAAGCTTGTGTACGTCGGGATACTCCCGGTCTCCCCAGTCAACGGAGGTGAGCGTGTCGAACGCTTCATCGACCATCTCGAGCCGGTAGTACAGTTTCCCCAGAAAGAACTTGAGCCCCGTATCCTGCGGTCTCCAGATAACCGCTTGTTTATAGATCTCGATGGCGCTCCCCGGTTCCCCCTGTTTGAGGTAGAGGTCCTCAAGGCGGTGCAGCAGAAGGACCGACGACGTCAGCTTGTAGGCCTTCTCCCACAGGTCGCCGGCATCCTTCGGTTTTCCCTCTTCCAGCATGACCTCGCCAAGCCCAAGATAGGCAGGCACGAAATCCTTGTCCAGCTTGATCACGCCCCGGAAGACCTTTTTCGCGCGTTCGAGGTCACCGGTCTCCAGATACGAGCGGCCCAGTTCGTACTTGAACCCGATCAGCTTTCGGTGCTCCACGTCCAGTTCCTGGGCGCCAAGGGGATTCGCAAGAAGACGGCCCTGTGTTTCATTCAGCTCTTCCCATTGGCTCAGCCGGTGATACAAGTCACGGAGCCGGATGAGCGCCGTGATGTTGGAATGGTCCTTGTCGAGGATCTCCCGGTACATCTTGATGGCCTCGTCGAAACGCTTCAACTCCTCGTAATCGGCCGCGAGGGAGAACATCACCTCCTGGTTGTACCGATCGAGGTTCCACGCCTTAAGATGAAGCCGAACGGCCTCCTGTACGTTCTTCTCGCGCAGCTGGGTGATCCCCATGCGCAGCAACGTGTCCACGTGGTTCGGATCGAGGTTCAGGACCCGCTGAAAGAGCGTGAGCGCCTCGGGGTTCCGCTTGGCCAGGAGTGCGTTCAGGCCTTTGGTGTAGAGCTCCTGGACCTTCGCGCGCTTCTTCTGTTCCCGCTGGACACGGAGGCCGCGCAGAAAACGGCGGATGTCCCGCATGAGATAGAGTAAAAAGATGAGGCTCGCGCCTGTCAGGAGGGAAATGAGGAAGAAGGACGATTTGGAAAGTTCCGTTGCCTTGGAGGGCGTAAGGTTGACCGTGACCATTCCCTGGTTGAACTCAACGATCAGCAGAATGAACACCGCTGTCAGGATCACCAGTACCGTAATGACGTATCGCATCCCTTGGCTCTTCCTCTCAGTACCACAAATCACAGATCATACCACAAACGAGTGTTCCCGGCCGTCAGAATGCCGGGAGCGCGACCGTTAATTAATAATGGTATGTCTTGCCCTTGATGATCGTGAAGGCCCGGTAAAGCTGTTCGAGAAGTACCAGCCGGGCCATCTCGTGGGTCAGCGTCCAGCGGGACAGTGCAAGCACCGTGTTCGCGTTCCCCGTCACCGACTCATCGAGCCCCATGGCCCCGCCGAGCACGAAGGACATCTCCCGGGTTCCGTTCTCCAGCGCCTTGTCCATGAACGCCGCGAACTCGTGGGACGTGAACTCCCGTCCCCGCTCGTCCAGGGCCACGACATGAGCGCTCGCCGGAAGGGCTTTTGCGATCTTTGCCGCTTCGAGCCTGCGGACGCGGGGAGCGTCCTTGAGGTCGTCGACCTTCTCTTCCTTGAGCACCCTGAGCTCTGCCGGCGCGTAAGGCTTCAGGTATCGCAGGTACTTGTCGATCCCCTCCTGAACGAACCGTTCCCGCGTCCTGCCCATGCAGATGATGCTGAGCTTCACGAGGAGGCGCCCAGGAGGGCCGGCTTCGGGGAAAGCGGCACGCGGGGGGCGTCGCCCCAGAGCCGGTCGAGGCTGTAATAGGACCGTGTCGGCTCGTCGAAAATGTGCACGACCACGTCGCCGTAGTCCATGAGCACCCACGTCGCCTCCGGGCCGCCCTCGATATGGGACGGCCGGATGCCCTCACTCGCGAGCGCATGCCCGATGCCATCGGCGATGGCCCCCACCTGGGTCGTGCTGCTTGCCGAACAGATCACGAAATAATCGGTTATGCTCGTCAGGCCCTTGAGGTCCAGGACCAGAAGGTCGTAGGCTTTTTTCCCGTCAGCTGCTTCCGCCGCAAGCAGCGAGGTTTCCAATGCGCTAAGCATATAATTTGTTTTCAATTATATAGTGTTCGACCGCTTCCGGCAAGTGGTATTTGATGCTGCGCCCCGCGCGGACGCGCGTCCGGATGTCCGTTGACGAGATATCGTAGAACGGGACCCGCTCGAGGTAAACGCGGATGCTCCCGGCCGTTATCACCGCCTGCTCCTTTTTCCGCTCGTCGAGCGCCGTGAGTTCGCGTTCCGGGGCGTTCAGGAACCTGAGCCCCGCCATGTCCCTGAACCGGCAGCCTTCCCGGGAAAGGACCACGAACGAGCACAGGGTCAGCAGGCGGTCCCACTCCTTCCAGGTCCCGATCTCCAGGAACGAATCGAGGCCGGTGATGAAGAAGAGATCGGCTCCGGCGTGCGCCTGGCGCAGAGCCTCGATCGTATCGATGGTGTAGGACCTTCCGCCGCGGCGGATCTCCATATCGGACACCGTGAAGTGAGGGTTTCCCCTGATGGCGAGCCGGACCATCTCCTGCCGCTGAACAGCCGACGGCATGTCCTCCTCGCTCTTGTGGGGAGGGAGAAAAGAAGGGATGAAGATGACCTTTTCGAGCTTCAACCGGTCGCGCACCTCTTCGGCCGCGGCCAGATGGCCGAGATGGATCGGATTGAACGTCCCGCCGAGGATACCCAGTCGCTGTGTCAAAGAAGCTCCCCGAATGCATTTTTTACCGCAGAGAACGCGGAGAGCGCAGAGAGCTGTTTTCGTTCTTTTACCGGTCACGCTTTTTTCTCAGCGTCCTCTGCGACCTCTGCGGTGAAACAGGTTTTATTTTCTGATCTGTCCGCATCCGAGCACGATGAACTTGGTGGAGGTGAGCTCTTCGAGGCCCATGGGGCCGCGCGCATGGATGCGCGTGGTCGAGATCCCGATCTCGGCGCCCAGGCCGAACTCGAAGCCGTCGTTCAGCCGCGTCGAAGCGTTCACGAACACTGCCGAGGCGTCCACTTCACGCACGAACCGGCGAGACCTCTGGTAGTCGCTGGTCACGATAGCCTCGGAGTGCTGGGACCCGTGGGCGGCGATATGGTCCATGGCCTCTTCCATGCTGTCCACGACCTTCACGTTGAGGACGAGGTCGTTGTACTCCGTGTCCCAATCCTTGTCCGTCGCGGCCTTGACGCCTTGCATGATCTCCTGGGTCCGGGCGCAGCCGCGTATCTCCACCCCGGCATCGGTGAAACGCTTCAGGACCGCGGGCAGGAACGTCCGGGACAGGTCCTTATGCACGAGCATGGCCTCCATGGCATTACACGTGCCCGGCCGCTGCACCTTGGCGTTGAAGCAGATGTCCGATGCCATGGCAAGGTCAGCGTTGCTGTCCACGTAGATGTGGCAGACGCCCTTGTCGTGCTTGATCACCGGGATGGTCGAGTTCTCCGAAACCATTTTGATGAGACCCTCGCCGCCCCGCGGGATGATGAGGTCCACATACTGGCTCGTCTTGAGCATCTCCATGACGCAGGCGCGGTCAGGGTTCTCGATGAACGAGACCGCGCCATCCGGTATGCCCGCCTCGACGCCTGCCTTCGTGAGCACGTCGACGATGGCCGTATTTGAATGGACCGCTTCGGAGCCGCCCCGGAGCAGCACGCCGTTGCCGGACTTGAGGCACAGGGCCGCCGAATCGGCCGTCACGTTGGGACGGGACTCGTAGATGATGCCGATGAGGCCGATGGGCACGCGCATCCTGCCCACCTCCATGCCGTTGGGCCTGCGCCACATCTTGATGACCTCGCCCACCGGATCGGGCAGCGCCGCGACCTCGCGCAGCCCGTCCGCCATGGCCTTTATGCGGTCGTGGTTCAGCGTCAGGCGGTCGATCATGGCCTTGGACAGTCCCTTTTTCTCGGCCTCCACGAGGTCCTTCCGGTTCTCGGAAATGAGCTTCGCGGCGCCGTGTTCCAGCCCCGCGGCCATCTTGAACAGGGCGTTGTTCTTGATCTCCGTCGAGATGTTCGCCAGCTGCCGCGACGCGGCCTTGGCCTTCCTCGCTTTTTCGGTCACGTACTGCTTAATGTCCATGAGGACCTCCAACAGATCATTCAACCACAGTTGATGAAGTCGTAAGAACTTTTATTTTCACACAAAGCCACAAAGGCACGAAGAAAGACCTGTTGAAAATATTTTAGATT
>Ga0102851_10000760_pt1 | contig 17109 bp, 13 predicted proteins | sample Mud3Dept3metaG_FD_79558 | JGI IMG/M metagenome (GOLD analysis project Ga0102851, IMG submission 79558) | Freshwater wetland microbial communities from Ohio, USA, analyzing the effect of biotic and abiotic controls - Mud 3 Core 4 Depth 3... | ecosystem: Environmental > Aquatic > Freshwater >... | reverse complement strand
GGAAGGCTCCATCGCCAACCTCACGGCCTCGATCATCGGCAACGTGTTCGGCTTCAAGCCGCTCAAGGCGCTGCGGCTCGAGGACATGCACTTCCCGGTCGCCTACGTGAAGACCTTCAAGGGGCCGCCCACCGGCATCGTCGTGGAGCGCGAGCGACTCGACAAGTACGGCCGCCCGCTGCTCGGCGCGACCATCAAGCCCAAGCTCGGGCTGTCGGGCAAGAACTACGGCCGCGTCGTGTACGAGGGGCTCGCGGGCGGGCTCGACTTCACCAAGGACGACGAGAACATCAACTCGCAGCCGTTCATGCACTGGCGCGACCGCTTCAGTTTCTGCATGGAGGCCGTGCAGAAGGCGCAGGCGATGAGCGGTGAGGTGAAGGGTCACTACCTCAACATCACCGCCGGCACCATGGAGGAGATGTACCGGCGGGGCGAGTACGCCAAGCAGCTCGGATCCTGCATCGTGATGATCGACCTCGTCATCGGCTGGACGGCCATCCAGTCGATCTCCGAGTGGGCGCGCCAGAACGACATGGTCCTGCACCTGCACCGCGCGGGCCACGGCACCTACACGCGGCAGAAGACCCACGGCATCTCGTTCCGCGTGATCTCCAAGTGGCTGCGGCTCGCGGGCGTGGACCACGCCCATGCGGGCACCGCCGTCGGCAAGCTCGAGGGCGACCCGCTGACGGTGCAGGGCTTCTACAACGTGCTGCGCGACTCTTACACGGTCAAGGACCTGCCGCGCGGCCTGTTCTTCAACCAGGACTGGGCGGGTCTGCGCAAGGTGATGCCGGTGGCCTCGGGCGGCATCCACGCCGGCCAGATGCACCAGCTGCTGGACCTCTTCGGCGACGACGTCGTGCTGCAGTTCGGCGGCGGCACCATCGGCCACCCGATGGGCATCCAGGCCGGCGCGCAGGCCAATCGCGTCGCGCTCGAGTCCATGGTGCTGGCGCGCAACGAGGGCCGCGACATCGCCAACGAGGGTCCGCAGATCCTCGCCGCTGCCGCGAAGACCTGCCGGCCGCTCGAGGCCGCGCTCACGACCTGGAAGGACGTCACGTTCAACTACGCCTCGACGGACACGTCGGACTTCGTCCCGACCCCGAGCGTCGCCTGAGGAGCCCCGACATGCGCATCACACAAGGCACTTTCTCGTTCCTGCCCGACCTCACCGACGAGCAGATCGGCAAGCAGGTGGAATACGCCCTGCAGCAGGGCTGGGCGGTCTCGATCGAGTTCACCGACGATCCGCATCCCCGCAACGTCTACTGGGAGATGTGGGGCCTGCCCATGTTCGACCTGAAGGACGCGGCGGGCCTGATGGGCGAGCTCGGCGAGTGCCGCAAGGCGCACGCCGACTGCTACATCAAGGTCAACGCGTTCGACTCGACGCGCGGCTTCGAGACCATGCGGTTGTCGTTCATTGCGCACCGTCCGCCCGAGGAGGCGCGCTACCGACTGCGTCGCGAGGAGGGCGAGAGCCGGCTCGTGCGCTACACGCTCGAGCGCCTCTGAGGCGGCCGACGCACGCGGAGGGCTGTGGGCATGGGCGGTTCGATCGACCTCAAGGCGCTGCTCGCCGAGTCCGGCGTCGGCGAGGTGCTCGACGAGCTCGATCGCGAGCTCGTCGGCCTCGCACCTGTCAAGTTGCGCCTGCGCGAGATTGCCTCGCTGCTGGTGGTGGACAAGGCGCGGGCGGCGCTCGGCGTGGAGGGCGCCAAGCCCTCGCTGCACATGTGCTTCACCGGCAACCCGGGCACCGGCAAGACCACGGTCGCGAGCCGCATGGCGACGATCCTGCATCGCCTCGGCCATGTGCGTAAGGGACACCTCGTCGCCGTGACCCGCGACGACCTCGTCGGCCAGTACATCGGCCACACCGCGCCCAAAACCAAGGAAGTCCTCAAGCGCGCGATGGGCGGCGTGCTGTTCATCGACGAGGCGTACTACCTCTATCGCCCCGAGAACGAGCGCGACTACGGCCAGGAGGCGATCGAGATTCTGATGCAGGTGATGGAGAACCAGCGCGACGACCTCGTGGTGATCTTCGCCGGCTACAAGTCGCGCATGGACACGTTCTTCCAGAGCAACCCCGGGCTCGGTTCGCGCGTCGCGCACCACATCGACTTTCCGGACTACAGCCCGGAGGAACTCGCCTCCATCGCCGGGCGGATGGTGGCGGGGCTCGGCCTCTCGCTGTCGCCGCCGGCCCAGGACGCGCTGCTCGAGTACGTGAGGCTGCGCCGCGAGCAGCCGAACTTCGCCAATGCCCGCTCCGTGCGCAACGCGCTCGACCGCGCCCGGCTGCGGCAGGCGCGCCGCCTGCTCGACGCCGGCAAGGTGGATGCGGCGATGCTGATGACGATCGAGGCGGAGGACATCCGCGCGAGCCGAGTATTCGATGCGGCGCCCGCGCGGGGCCCCGCCGAGGAGACCCCATGCTGAACCCCGGTTACACGACGATCTCGAAGTTCCTCATCCAGCAGGTGCCCGAGGGCCCGCATGGACGCGAGCTGGCCGCGCTGCTCGTGGACGTGGCCGCCGTGGTCAAGGCGATCTCGGCCGCGGTCGGCAAGGGGCCGCTGGTGGGTCTCGCCGGCCTCGCCGGCACCGAGAACGCGCAGGGCGAGTCGCAGAAGAAGCTCGACCTGGTCGCCGACGAGCTGTTCGCCCGCGGCGTGGAGTGGAGCGGACTCGTGGGCGCGCTCGCCTCCGAGGAGATGGAGGACGTGCACTTCGTCGAGGGCCACGGGCGCCTGGCGCTGGTGTTCGACCCGCTCGACGGCTCGAACAACCTGGACCTCAACGTGCCCGTCGGCTCGATCTTCTCGATCCTCGCGCTGCCGGAGACCGCGCACGGAACCGCCGCGATCCTGCAGCCCGGTACGCGCCAGCTGGCGGCCGGCTACGCGATCTACGGCCCGGCCACACAGGTCGTGATCACCGTCGGCCGCGGCACGCACGGCTTCACGCTCGACCGCGAGATCGGCAACTTCGTGCTCACGCATCCCGACCTGCGCATCCCGGACCAGGGCTCGGAGTACCTCATCAACGCCTCGAACCGGCGCTTCTGGGAGCCACCGATCACGCGCTACGTGGACGAATGCAAGGCGGGCCTCGAGGGGCCGCGCGGCCGCGACTTCAACACGCGCTGGATCGCCTCCATGGTGGCCGACGTGCACCGCATCCTGCTGCGCGGCGGCGTGTACATGTACCCGCGCGACCAGAAGGAGGCGAACCGCGAGGGTCGGCTGCGCCTGCTGTACGAGGCGAACCCGATGGCGATGATCGTCGAGCAGGCGGGCGGCGCCGCCTCGACCGGCCGCGGCCGCATCGTGGAGGTCGCGCCGCAGCGCCTCCACCAGCGCGTGCCCGTCATCCTCGGCTCGCGCGGCGAGGTCGAGCGCATCGAGCGCTACCACGCCGAGTACGACCGGGGCGAGGACAAGCCCTACAGCTCGCCGCTGTTCGGCGAGCGGTCGCTGTTCAGGAACGCCTGACCCCCAGTTACGGGAGACAACGCAATGTCGGCGAGACACCCCATCATCGCGGTGACCGGCTCGAGTGGCGCCGGCACGAGCACGGTCAAGACGACCTTCGAGTGGATCTTCCGACGCGAGAAGATCGACGCGGCGATCGTCGAGGGCGACGCCTTCCACCGCTACGACCGCTTGGCCATGCGCGAGAAGATGAAGGAGGCCGAGGCGCAGGGGAACAAGAACTTCAGCCATTTCGGTCCGGACTCGAACCTGTTCGGCGATCTCGAGGCACTGTTCAAGAGTTATGCGCTGAGCGGCAAGGGACTGTCGCGCACCTACATCCACGATGCGGAGGAAGGGGTGAAGCACGGCGGGGCGCCCGGCACGTTCACGCCCTGGAAGGAGATCGGCGAGGGCTCCGACCTGCTGTTCTACGAGGGCCTGCACGGGGCCGTGCAGACCCCCGAGCACGATGTCGCCAGGTACGTGGACCTGCTGGTCGGCGTGGCGCCGTCGATCAACCTCGAGTGGATCCAGAAGCTCCACCGCGACCGCCGCAGCCGGGGCTACTCGACCGAGGCGGTGGTGGACACCATCCTGCGCCGCATGCCGGACTACGTGAACTACATCGCGCCACAGTTCTCGCGCACGCACATCAACTTCCAGCGCGTGCCGACGGTGGACACCTCGAACCCGTTCATCGCCAACGACATCCCGACGGCCGACGAGAGCTTCCTGATCGTGCGCTTCGCCAACCCGAAGGGCATCGACTTCCCCTACCTGCTGTCGATGATCCACGACTCGTTCATGTCGCGGCCGAACACGCTGGTGCTGCCGGGCGGCAAGCTTCCGCTCGCCATGCAGATCATCCTGACGCCGCTGATCCTGCGGATGATGGATACGAAGAAGCGGGCCTACTGAAAGCCCGCTCACCGACGCAACAGCGTCACGACGTCCGAGCGCCCGCTCACGAGGTCGCGCACGTCGCCGCTGAGGCGGCGGCCGTCCGCCGACAGCCTGAGGCGATAATCGAGCCGCAGCCGCTCGGGCGGGTCGAACACCGGCAGCAGCTCGGCGTTGAGCGTGCCGTCGTCCGCGACGCGGCCGCTGCCGCGCCGCCAGACCTCCCGCGACTGGTAGTGCGTTTCCTCGATCACGACCTCGCGTCCGGTCTGGGCCACGACCCAATAGCTTCCGCTCGGCAGCTCCCAGGTGCCGTCGATGTCGGGGATGGCGGGGCGACTCGAACGCCACCAGGCGCTGCCGCCGGCCGCGGCGGCAGCCACGGCTGCCAGGCCCCAGAGGACGCGTCGCCTGGACGGTGGGACACGTCCGCCGGCCTCGGTGACACCGACCCGCTCGATGGCCGCGATCAGCCGCTGCACGTCGAAGTCCCACCGCGTATCGCTGATCTCGATGGCCTGGTGGCGCGTCAGCGGTTGCAGTGCGTCCGGCAGCGAGGCCGCGGCCGGCATGGTGGCGCCCTCGAGCAGGACCGGGATCACCGGGATTCCACGGCGCAACGCAGCGACGACCTCGCGGCGCACGAGGTCGTCGGGGTCGTCGAGCCGCCGCCGCCCGTCCGCGCCGGTGATGCCGAGCCAGTCGTCGCCGATCAGCGGAATGAACACCCGGCACTTCGCGAGCGCCGCGTCGATCACCTCGTCGAACCGCTTCCCGGCCTCGATCGACTGGATGTCGTGGAACACGGCGTCGTGGCCGAACTTCGCCTCGAGCGCGTCGGAGAGCCGGCCCGTGTGCCCACTCGTGTCGACGCGCCGGTAGCTGAGGAAGATCGATGGCATCGCCGGACCCCCCGATGAACGGCCCCGATGTTAGCGCGGCGGCCCGGCCGGACGACGGCAATCCTCTATTCCGTCGCCGGGGTCGCCGGCCTGAAATGGGGGCGTGAATCACCCGCGCCCCGGTCTCGGCAGCGAGGAAGCCCGCGTGCGGCTCGCACAGCACGGTCGCAACGTGCTGCCGACCGAGCCGCCGCCCGGCGTGCTCGAGATCGGCCTGCGACAGCTCAGGAGCCCGCTCATCTACGTGCTGCTCGCGGCCGCGGCCGCAGCGTTCGCGCTCGGCGACTACAGCGACGCGGGCTTCATCGGCGTGGTGCTGCTGCTCAACTCGTGCATCGGCGGCTGGCAGGAATGGAACGCCGAGCAGCAGAGCCAGGCGCTGCAGCGGATGCTGCGCGTGCGCGCCACCGTGCTGCGCGACGGCCGTCTCGTGGAGGTGGATGCCGAGGAGGTGGTTCCCGGCGACGTTGTGGCGCTCGAGAGCGGCCAGCGTGTCCCCGCCGACCTGCAGCTGCTGGAGGTGCAGGGCCTCGAGATCGAGGAGTCGCTGCTCACGGGCGAGTCCGTGCCGGTGTCGAAGGACCCGGGGTGGTCGGGATCGCCGGACGCGCCGCCCGGCGAGCGGCGCGACCTCGCATTCGCGGGCTCGACCGTGACCCGTGGCCGGGCCCGCGGCGAGGTCGTCGCCACCGGCTCCCGCACGGTGCTCGGCCGGCTCGCCGCCACGATGACCGCGACGCAGCGTGCCAAGTCGCCGCTGGTCGAGCGCATGGAGGGCTTCAGCCGCGTGATCGCCGTCGCGGTCCTCGGCGCCGCCGTCGTCATCGGAGGATTCGGCGTGCTGGTGCACGGGCAGAGCGTGGGCCAGATGTTCGTGTTCGGTGTGGCGCTCGCGGTCTCGGCCATCCCGGAGGGCCTGCCCGTGGCGCTCACCGTCGCGCTTGCCATTGCCGCCCGGCGCATGGCGCGGCGCGGCGCCATCGTGCGCCGGTTGCCTGCGGTCGAGGGCCTCGGCAGCTGCACGCTCATCGCCAGCGACAAGACGGGCACGCTGACCTGCAACGAGCTCACCGTACGCGAGCTGCGGCTCGCCGACGGCCTCGAATTCGAGGTCACCGGCGCAGGATACGAACCCACGGGCGCGATCGTCCCGCGGTCCGTCGCCGGGCCCGCGGCGAGCGCAGGCCTGCAATCGCTGCTCGAGGTCGCCGCGGCCTGCAACGAGGCGGAACTCGTCGGTCCGGACGGCGGCTGGTCATGGCGCGGCGACCCGACCGACGTCGCCTTGCTCGCGCTGGCGCGCAAGGGCGGCGTCGAGCGCGACCGGCTGCTCGCCGAGCGTCCGCCGGCCGGCGGCATCCCGTTCGAGTCGGAGCGACGCTACGCGGCGAGCTTCCACTCGCAGAACGACGGGCTGTGGATCGCGGTCAAGGGTGCGCCCGAGAGCGTGCTCGCGATGTGTCGCCTCGGGGACGAGTCGCGATCCGCCTCGCGCCAAGCCGCGGAGGCCATGGCCGCGCGCGGCTTCCGCGTGATGGCGTTCGCCAGCGGACGGTGCGCGTCGGCCGCACGGCGCCCGGAGGAGGGCGGCGAGCTGCGCGACCTCGACTTCCACGGTCTCGCCGGGCTGATCGATCCGCTGCGGCCCGGTGCCCGCGAGGCCGTGGATCGTTGTCGTGCGGCGGGGATCCGCGTCGTCATGGTCACCGGCGACCATCCGCTCACCGCCGCCGCCATCGCGAGCGACCTCGGCATCCACGAGGCGGGCGAGCGGGTGATCACCGGGCCCGAGCTGGCAGCCGCTACGCCCGATACCCTGCGCGCCGCTGTGGCCCACGCCGACGTGCTCGCGCGGGTCACGCCGGACCAGAAACTGGCGTACGTCGTTGCGGCGCAGGCGGCCGGTCACGTCGTCGCGGTGACGGGCGACGGCGTCAACGACGCCCCGGCGCTCAGACGGGCGAACATCGGCGTCGCGATGGGCAAGGGCGGCACCGACGTGGCGCGCGAGGCCGCCGATCTCGTCCTGAGCGACGACAACTTCGCGACCATCGTGAACGGCGTCGAGGAAGGCCGCATCGCCTACCGCAACATCCGCAACGTGATCTACCTGCTGATTGCGGCCGGTATCGCCGAGGTGGCGACCGTCGGGCTCGCGGTGCTCGTCGGACTGCCGCTGCCGCTGCTGCCGGCGCAGCTGCTGTGGCTCAACATCGTCACCAACGGCATCCAGGACGTCGCGCTCGCCTTCGAGCGCGGCCACGGCAACGAGCTCGCCTCACCGCCGCGCCGGCCGGACGAATCGGTCTTCGATCGGCTGATGGTCGAGCGCGGGCTGCTCGCCGGCGGCTGGATGGCCGCGGTCGGGTTCGGCGCCTTCGTCCTGATGCTCGAGTCCGGCATGACCGTGGAGATGGCACGCAGCGACCTGCTGCTGCTGATGGTGCTGCTGCAGAACGTGGACGCCTTCAATGCGCGCTCCGAGACGCTCTCGGCGTTCCGCAACCCGCTCGCGAACAACCCGTTGCTGGCGGCCGGCGTGTGCGCCGCACTGCTGCTGCACGTCGGCGCCATGCACGTCCCGCTGATGCAGCGGGTGCTCGACATCGGGCCGATCACGGCCGACCAGTGGCTGGTCTTTCCCGCGGTGGCGCTCAGCCTGCTCGCGGTGATGGAGCTGCACAAGGCCGGCTGGAAGTGGCGCCGGCGCGGGGCGGGCGACGCCGGCGTGGGTCCGTCGCCGGCCGCGTGAGCGGATGCGACCGTCAGCGTCGCCCGAAGATCGCCGCGAGCGCCCCGTCGAGGTCCGGGTAACGGAACCGGAAGCCTTCGTCCAGCAGGCGCTTCGGCAGCATGCGGTTGCTCACGAGCAGCAGCTCCGACATCTCGCCGAACAGCAGCTTGAGCGCCAGCTCGGGCATGGGCAGGACGGTCGGACGGCCGAGCGCGCGGCCGAGCGCGCGGGTGAACGCCTCGTTGGTCACCGGGTTCGGCGCGCCCGCGTTGTAGGCTCCGCGGGCGGCGGGGTTCTCGAGCAGCCACTGCGCGATCGCCGCGATGTCTTCGCGATGGATCCACGGGAACCAGTGCTGCCCCGAGCCGAGCCGTCCGCCCGCGCCCATCCTGAAGGCCGGCAGCATCTTGGCGAGGGCACCGCCGTCGCGATCGAGCACCACCCCAATGCGCATCCGGCACACACGTACCCCGAGCGGCTCGGCGCGCTCGGCCTCGCGCTCCCACGCCGCGCACAGCTCGTGCGTGAACCCGGGCGTCGGCGGCGTGTCCTCGGTGATGGGCCGCTCGCCCTGCTCGCCGTAGTAACCCACGGCCGACGCCGACAACAGAGTTTGCGGCGGTCGCTTGGCGCGGCGCATCCACTCGACCAGGTTCGAGGTCGTCTGGATGCGCGAATCGAGCAGCTGCTTGCGCCGGCTCGGCGTCCAGCGTCCGTCGCCGATCGGCTCGCCGGCCAGGTTGATCACACCGCCGAACTCGCTCGCGTCGAGTTCGTCGAGGCGCGTCACGGCCGATCTCGCGCCTTGTGGCAAGCGTGGCTTCGCCTGGCGGCTCAGCAGCACAACCTCGTGGCCGGCCGTCGCCAGCCGTGGGCAGAGCGCCCGGCCGACGAAACCGGTGCCACCGGTGATGAGGATTCTCATATCGTTCACCCAGATGTCGCGAGAAAGTTGCACTTGATCGGCCCCCACGGAATCGCCCGCGGGGTACCGTCGGATTCGCCATCGCGGCGGTCCGTGGTCAGCCGAAGATCCGCTTCATGACCGGCCCCATGCGCCTCACCCCGGCGATCGCGGTCGCCGAAGCGAGCCCGCCCATCATCGCGCCGCTCACGCCGCAGGACATGATGTCCTGCCCGGTGAGCCACAGGCCGGGGACCTTGGTGCGTGGCCGCAGCCAGCCCTGGCGCATGCGCGCCGGGTCGTGGTCGAGGCCGTAGAGTTCGCCGCGCTCCCAGCCGCAGAACCACTTCATCGACAGCGGCGTCGAGACTTCCCAGTAGTCCACGCGGCCACGAACCTGCGGCAGCTTGTCGTAGAGGTGCTCGAGCAGCCGCTCGCCGTAGGCTCGTTTCAACGCCTCGTAGTCCTCGCCGCGCTTGCCCCAGGTCTTGCCCGCCCAGGGCTCGAAGATCTCGTAGGGGGCGGGTGCCACGATCTCGATCGTCGCCTTGCCCGGATGCCGTCGCTCGAAGTCCGGGTCCTTGGCCGAGGGAAACGAGAGGTACACGGCGGGGAAGGGACCGCTCGGGTCCACAAGGAAGCGGTCCACGGCTCCGTCGTAGTCGTTGCCGGGGTAGATCCAGAAGTTGGTCTTTGGCAGGCCGATCTCGGCGGCCGTGGCCTCGAGGCCGATGTACACGCCAAGGTGCCCGATGCTCGGCTTCACGGTCGGCAGCAGGCGGTCGTAGCCCGTCGAGCGTGACACCTCCGCCGGCAGCAGCCGCGAGAAGGTGTTGACCACCCCGGCGTCCGAGACCACGCAGTCGCAATCGATTTCGTGGCCGTCCGCCATGCGCACGCCGCGCGCCCGGCCGTCGCGCACGAGGATTTCCGCGACGCGTGCGTAGGTGAACACCTCGCCGCCGTTCGCGCGGATGCGCGGCAGGATGGTGTCGGCGATGCGCCACGCGCCGCCCACCGGATAGAAGCCGCCGTGCAGGTAGTGCTTTGCGATCAAGGCCTGGATCACGAACGACGAGCGCTTCGGCGGCAGGCCCATGTCGCCCCATTGGCCGGTGAGCACGGCGATCAGCTCGGGATCGTCGGTGAGCTCCGAGAGCACCTCCCAGGTGGTGCGCTTGAAGCTTGCCGGCAGGCGTCTCCGCAGCCACGGTCCCGCGACCGCGGCCGCCCACGGCGGCAGCGTGCGGTCGAGCGTGAACGTGCGCATGCCGCGCGAAACCTCGCCGAGCAGCTCGAGGTAGCGGTCGATCGCCTGCGCCTCGCGAGGGAAGTAGCCCACGAGGTTGTCGCGGAAGGCCTCGCGGCCGGCCACGGCGTCGTAGACGTTCTCGCCGATGAAGAAGCGGTCGTAGTGGGCGTCCATGGGCGCCCAGTCGAGGTTCCCCTCGGTGAGGAAGTCCATCAGCCGGCGCACGGTGGTGCGCGCGCCCATGTCGCCGAGGTAGTGCACGCCTACGTCCCATTCGTAGCCGGCGCGCTCGTAGCTGTGCGTGGCGCCGCCCGCGGTGTAGTGCTGCTCGAGCACCGCGACCTTGTGGCCGATCGCGGAAAGCATGGCCGCCGTGGTGAGGCCGCCGATGCCGGAGCCGATGACGAGTGCGTCGTAGCGCCCGTTCAGGCGGGAGGGGCGATAGCGGTGGCCGATGCGGAGGGTGCTGGGCTGGAGGGAGCGCACGGGCGGAAGCTTACCGCACATGCGTGCATGCTCGGGCAGACATGGCGCCTGCAACAATAAGAGGGAGATTCGAATGGGCTACGCAAACTGCACTGTGACGGTCAACAACGGCAGCGTCTCGAGCAATCCGGACCCGGTTCCCGTGAGTCGCGCGAGTCAGAATGGCGTCACCTGGAGCTTCGCCAATGCCGGCTACACGTTCACGGGCGTGCTGATCGACGACGTGCCGGCGCCCACGGGTGATCTCGGCACTCCGGAGTTCACTACCAATGCCGCCGGCCGGTCGGTCATGAGCGTCAGCGACTCGGTGGCGGACCTGGGCAATTACTCGTACACGCTGCAGTACACCGACCCGCAGGGCCGTGCCGGTACGTTCGACCCGCAGATCAAGAACGAGAACTGACCGTCAGCCCGACCGGCCCGGAGTGAACATCAGCCGTGTGAAATTCGGCTCCGCATAGCCAAGTTTCGCGAGTTCCGCCGCCAGCTGCCTCGCCTCCTCGGCACGCCCGAGGGCCTGCAGGAGCATTGCGCGTACGGCGCGGTGAGCAGGGTCGGTCTGCCCGGCGGAGAGGATCCCGAGCCCGGCGGTCCACAGTTGTCGGGCCTGGTCCATGCGTCCGTCGGCCGCCATGACCTGGCCGGCGTGGTGACGACCCGTCGCCAGGACGACCTCGTAGTGCACCACGTTGACGCTTCTTTCGTCCGGGACCCGCGTGAACTGCAGCAGGGGCACCAGCGCGCGATCTGCCTCCTCCACGCGCCCCGCATCGAGCAGGCATGCGGCCTTCTCGGACAGGAGTCGCAGGCGGGTGAGGTTCCCCAGGTCCATGTCGGCCGCGGTCTCCGCAAGATCCCTCGTGACCGCAAGCCCGGCCTCGGCCATTGCAACCGCCTCGCTGCAGCGCCGGTGCGCGCGCAGCACTCAACGCATCGCTGCTGACGCGGCCCGCCTCCTCGAGTTCTCCCAGCGACAGCAGCACCCGGCTGAGGAAGACCTGCCTCAGCACCTCCTCCCGCTGAATGCGGCGATCGTCGGGCCGGGACGCCAGCAGCTCCGTGGCGAGTTGCAGCGCCTCGGCGTGCAGGTCCTTCGCCTTGCGCAGCTCGCCGAGTCCCTGGTGGATCGAGGCCAGCCAGGAGTGGTTCTCGATCCTGGTAAGAAGCAACCCCACGTCGGCGGGGTCGGCCTGGATCAGCTTCTCCGCGATGGCGTTGCCCGATTCGAAGTACTGGATGGCCGCCCGGCCGTCGCCGCGAGCGGCTGCGAGACTCCCGAGGTTGGCGAGGGCGTAGCCCAGCTCGAGCTGCCACCTCGGGTCGTCGGGCTTCAGCTGCACGAGGCGCTCCGCTGCCTTGAAGTACTCGTTCATCGGCGCCGCCGCTGCGTCCAGGTCGCCCTTCTGCCAGTGGGTGTAGCCGACCCAGAACCACGCATTGCCGAGCGCGAAGAGCCAGTCCTGGTTGTCGGGCGACCTGCGGCTCAGTTCCCGGCTCAGGCTGAGCGACTCCTGGAACGCGGCCAGCGCCGGCTCGAACTCGCCGAGCGAGAGGCGCACGTCGCCGATCTGCCGCAACGCCTCGGCGCGCCGCAGCAACGATTCGTTCGTGATGTCGCGCTGGTCCTGCGACGCGAAATAGGCCATCGCCTTGTCGCCGACGCCCTTCAACAACTCGAGCTTGCCGAGCGGTTCGAGCTGCTGGCGGAAATCACCGAGCATGAAGCTGATGAGGTCTTCGGCGCGGTCGCGGTTTCGGATGGCGTCCTGGCGAGCGAACCAGGCGCTGATGGCCAGCGTGCCGGTCACGAGGACGCCCGCGAGGGACGCCGCCGTGACCAGCAGCAGTCGCCTCTGCTGTCGGCGAAGCTCGCGCTGCTTCAGGTCGTCGAAACCCACGCCCAGCATTCCCGCGATGAGCTTGAGCTTGGCGTTGGTCCTGCCGTCCTTGCCCGGTCGCAGATCGGCCGCGATGGGCTCCGCCGGCCGGCTCGAGAGACCACCGTCCGGATCGAGGTCGAAACGCAGCGATGGCGCGAAACACTCCTGCGGCTCTTCACCCGGCCTCGCGCTGGCATTCGGTTCGCCGTCGACGACCAGTGTGAGAATTCGTTCGCCCCGGCCCATGCGCTTGAACGCGCGGACTTCCTCGTCGACCCAGCGGGAGCGGGCCGCCGACGGCGAGCAGATGACGATCAGGTGACGCGACGCATCAAGCGCCGCCGTGATCGTGCTGCCCAGGTCCGCGGCCCCGGTCAGTTCATCGCGATCGCGGAACACAGGCTGCAGGCGGACAGGGACGGTGCTGTCCGCCATCCTGCGCCCGACCAGATGTCCGGGGACCCGGTAGGTCTCCAGTGCCCGGTGGAGCCAGCGGCTCCAGCGCTCATCAGCATGGCTGTAGCTGATGAACGCAAAGTACTTGTATTCGCCAGGCATGACCGGCGGCCTACAGCTTCAACGCGAGATTCCGCAACGTGGCGCCGTCCTCGAGTGTGTACATCGAAACGCACCCGAGTATAGCGTCTGAGCATTGCCGCGCCGGCATGGACCCGCGCCGCCCGTCGCGCGACCCGTCAGCGGTCCCACGGGAAGCGTCACGGCGCGGCGGTGGGTCGACTGGAATCGCCGTACACTGGACCGCCGCCACGTGAGGGTGCGCCCATGAACGGCCGCAAGATGCCTCGCAGAGAGATGCTTCGCCTCGTCGGACTCGCCACTGCGGCCGGGCTCTGCGGGCTCGGCACCGCCGGCTGCGAACGCGAACGGCCGTATGTCGTGGACCGCCGCAACCGGCGCGGCCACCCGCGCCGATTCGTGCCGGTCGAGGTCCGCCCGGACCGGCTGGTGCGGAGCACAGTCGGGCTCAGGCCGTACCGCAACACGGGCTTCCGCCTCGAGGCCGAGCGGCTCGACGGCAAGCAGCTGATCCACCTGTACGGGCACGGCGGTGGCGGGATCACGCTCTCCTGGGGCAGCGCCAACCTCGCGGTGGGGCTCATCGAGGGTGCCTCGCCGCCCGGGCCCGCCGCGGTCATCGGCGCGGGAGTGATCGGGCTCACGACTGCGATCCTGCTGCAGCGCCTCGGCTACGACGTCACCATTTACACGGCAGCGGCCTGGCCGCACACCACGTCGAATGCGTCGGCCGCGACGTTCTATCCCTCACACGTCATCGCGGCCGAGCACGTAACGCCGCAATTCACGGCGACGCTCGAGGCGGCGCTGTCTCGTTCCTATCACGCCTTCCAGCGCCTTACGGGACGGCGCTACGGCATCCGCTGGTCCGACTCTTTCACGATTCTCGATGCGGGTGCGCAGACGGTGGCGCCGCCAGCCGACGTCGAGACGCAGGTGCACTTGAAGGTCGTGGGCGACACGGCGCGTGAGCTTGCACGCGGCGAGCACCCCTTCGGCGAGCGGCGCGTGATCATGGGCAACGAGCTCGTCATCGAGCCCATGACCTACCTGCGGGCGCTGCTCGAGGATTTCCGTTCCGGCGGCGGCGTGCTGCGCATCCGCAGGTTCGACACGCTGCGCGACGTGGCCGGCCTCACAGAGCGCACCGTGTTCAACGGTACCGGCCTCGGCGCCCGCACGCTGGTGGGCGATACCGAGCTTCGTCCGGCCCGCGGGCAGCTCTGCGTGCTGCCGCCGCAGCCTGAGGTGGACTACACGCTCTACCACGGGCCGTTCTACTACATGGTGCCGCGCGAGGACGGGATCATCCTCGGCGGCACTTTCCAGCTCGACGACGAGCGCACGACCGCCGACGAAGACGACTCCAGGAAGATCGTGGCGGCACACCAGGCTGTCTTCGACGCAATGGGTTGAGGCGCGCGCGACGAGTTTGTACTAAAAGCGGGTCCTGACACCGCTGCGACGGGACGCACCATGCAACGCACGACGATCACCCTCGACGACGACCTGATGACCCGGCTCGATGAGTTCATGGGCGAGCGCCAGTACGCCAACCGATCGGAGGCTATCCGCGACCTCGTGCGCGCCGGGCTCGAGCAGGCGACGGTCGAAGCCTCGCCGCAGGCCCAGTGCCTGGGTGCGGCGATCTACGTGTACGACCACGAAGCGCGCGAGCTGTCGAGCCGCCTCACGCGCGCCGCGCACGAGCACCACGACCTCTCGCTCGCCACGCTGCACGTGCACCTCGACCACGACAGCTGCATGGAAGTGACCGTGCTGCGAGGCGCGGTGGGCGACGTGCGCCACTTCGCCGACCACGTCATCGCCGAGCGCGGCGTTCGCCACGGCCGGCTGGTGCTGGTGCCGGTCGAGGAGCGCACCGAGACCCACACCCACGGTGCCCCGCACGCCGCGCCGCACAAGCACCTGCACGTCCGCCGGCGCTGAGCGCGCAGCGCGTCACAATTCCGGGCAGGGCCGCCCGCAGGGTGCTCCGCGCCGCACGCGGCAGGCGTATGTTCGGCCCCATGGGCAAACCCGCCGCGAGGCGGGGACGCAAAGCCTCCGGTCCACGACCGGCCGACCGCGGCCGACGGGGATAGCGGGGTTGCCGGACATCAGGCGGGGTGCAAGATGGCCGTACGATTCCTTCATGTGCTGGTCTGCGGGTTCGCTGGCTGCCTCGCACCAGCGCTTGCGTGTGCCGACGCGTCCGACGGACCGTGGGTTCGCGACCTCTGGCAGCAGGGCGGAGTGAAGCTCCACGAGCTGCGGGATTTCCTCGGCCGCCAGCTCACGATGGCGCGGCGCGACGAGCCCGACTGGATCGTCGAGCTGTCGCAGGAGAAGATCGATCCGGGCACCCAACCGGGTGCCGATGCCGCCCAGCTCGTCGTGCAGCAGGATCGCCACGACGGTACCGACCTGCTCACCCTGCGTTACCCTCTGGCACAGAAGGGCGCGGTGCGGGCCTATGCCGGCGCGGGGCTCAACCAGGCGGTGTACTTCGCCGACTCCAGCGACGATCCCACCCTGCTCACGCGGCGCAATCGCCAGCGCTCGCTCGGCCCGGCGGCGGAAGTCGGCGCCGAGTTCCGCGTCGGCCAGCAGCTCATGGTGAACGCCGAACTGCGCTGGGCGGACATCGACTCCGACGCCGCCCTGCTGCGCAGCGCCGAAGGCTTCGTCGGCGCCGACCCGGTCTCGGTCGGCGTTTCCGTGGGCTGGCGCTTCCGCTGATCTTCCCCTGCGGGGCGACGCCCATGGCGCACCGAGTCGCGTAGACTCCGCGCGTCCTTGGTTCACCGCGCTCGCGCCGCCGCTCACGCATGCAGGGCATCTTCGCCTGGGTCCGCGAAATCTGGCCCGTCCTCGTCTCGATCGCCTACGTCTCCAGCGCGGCGTGGGTCACCGTGGACGCGGTGCTGCGCAAGCGGCACGTTCCGGCCATCGTCGGCTGGGTCGGGCTCGCCTGGCTCGCGCCGGTGGTGGGTGCGCTCGGCTACTACCTGCTCGGCATCAACCGAATCCGGCGCAGCGCGACCGCGCTCGACCGCAAGGCCGCGGTCGGACCGCCGGAGGCGTCATGCGCCGCTTCCGAGCCGGCACGCGGCGAGACGCAGGGCGAGGCGCTCGAGGCGATGAATCCCGGATTCGCGGGCCTCGCCCGCCTCGGCGCACGGGTCACAGGCCGGTCGCTGCTCGAGGGCAATCGCATCGAGCCGCTGATCGACGGCGACGAGGCCTTCCCGGCCATGCTGGCGGCGATCGAGTCCGCCGAGCGGTCCGTGTCGATCGTGAGCTACATCTTCGACAACGATTTCGCCGGCCGCGCGTTCCGGGACGCTCTGGCCCGGGCGCGCGACCGCGGCGTCGAGGTGCGGGTGCTGATCGACGACGTCGGCTCTCGCTATACGAAGCCGACGATGGTGAGCGAGCTGCTTGCCGCGGGCGTACCGGGCGCGGCCTTCCTGCCGACCCGCGTGCCGCGCCTGTTCAAGTACGCGAACCTTCGCAACCACCGCAAGATCATGGTGGTGGACGGGCGCGTCGGCTTCACCGGCGGCATGAACATCCGCGCTGGTCACTGGCGCGGGCGCTCCCCCGACTCTCCGGTGCGCTGCGTCCACTTCAGGGTGGACGGCCCGATCGTGGCCGACCTACAGGACATCTTCGTGGCCGACTGGGCGTTCACCACCGGCGAGCGCCTCGAGGGCGAGCGCTGGTTCGCCCGGCTGAGCGAATGCGGGTCGGTCGCGGCGCGCGGCGTACCCGACGGGCCGGATGGCGACCTCGACAACATCCCGCACCTGATCCTGGGCGCGCTGTCGGTGGCGACCCGGCGCGCGAGGATCGTGACGCCTTACTTCCTGCCCGAGGACGGCCTGCTGCGTGCGCTGCAGGTGGCGGCGATGCGCGGCGTCGAGGTGGATATCGTGCTGCCCGAGCGCAGCAACGTGCCGCTCATGGACTGGGCGGTGACGCCGCAGTTGCCGTGGCTGCTCGAGGCCGGGTGCCGCG
>Ga0102851_10000759_pt1 | contig 17112 bp, 15 predicted proteins | sample Mud3Dept3metaG_FD_79558 | JGI IMG/M metagenome (GOLD analysis project Ga0102851, IMG submission 79558) | Freshwater wetland microbial communities from Ohio, USA, analyzing the effect of biotic and abiotic controls - Mud 3 Core 4 Depth 3... | ecosystem: Environmental > Aquatic > Freshwater >... | reverse complement strand
TCATCCTGCCATGGAGCAAGCCAACCCGAAACTCCGGAAAGATCTCCTTCTGCAGGTGTTCCGCCATTCGTGTGGCATCCATGAGATCCAGTTTTTCAGACTCCTCCACCAGGGGATAGACGATGAAGGCCTGGCGACCTTTCCTCACCTCTTCCTCAACGATACGATAGACCTTGGCCCTGGCGGGCTCGGGAAAAACCCGGGTCTCCACGGGGACTCTTCCGGGGGGCATCTCATCAATGAGTGAAACGTCAAGATCGCCATAAATGGTCATGGCCAGGGTCCTTGGGATGGGAGTGGCTGTCATCACCAGAACATCAGGGCTTCCCCCCTTTTTCTTCAAAAGCCCTCTTTGAACGACACCGAACTTATGCTGCTCATCGATGATGGCGAGGCCCAAGCGGTTGAATTCAACCGCTTCCTGAATCACAGCATGGGTTCCGACCACCAGTTGGAAGTTCCCGGTCCGAACTCCTTGATGAAGATCTTCCCTCTCCGAGCCCTTGACACTGCTTGTGAGTAGACCCACCTTCACTCCCAACGGCTCCAGCCACTGGTGGAGATTGAGGAAGTGTTGCTCTGCCAAAACCTCCGTCGGCGCCATGATGACAGCCTGATAGCCACATTCTATCACATACAGGCAAGTTAAGACGGCTACGACGGTCTTTCCACTCCCCACATCCCCCTGGATCAACCGGTTCATGGGATGTGGTTTTTCCAAATCCTCCTTGATCTCCGCCCAAACCCTCTCCTGGGCGCGGGTCAACTTGAAGTCGAGTTGATTCAGCAGTTTCTGTGAAAGAAAGCCTTCGGTTTTAAAAGAGATCCCCGTCTCCAGTGCCACCCCCCTCTTTTTCAACGCCATTCCAAGTTCCAAGAAAAAGAACTCATCGAAGATAATCCTCCGGTGGCCGTCCGACCGTTGCAGATTAAGAGCATCGACGGATTCTCCCTCGGGAGGAAAATGAACCCTCTGGAAGGCCTCTGAAAAATCAATCAGGCCTCGCCGCTCCGTAATCTCCGGGGGCATGGGACTCGAAAGTTCGTCACCATATCCCTCCAAAATGGTCTTCATCAGCCTTCTCAAAGTCCTCTGATAAAGCCCCTCGGTTTCGGAATAGATGGGAACGATCCGTTTAAAGTTGAGAAAATCCTTCTCACTATCTCCCTCCACAACCTCCACATCCGGATGATGAATTTCCCGCCGATCGTTGAACCACCTCACGTCTCCGGAAAAGATCAGCTGATGCCCTTTTTTAAACCGTCCCCTGAGGTATCTCTCGTTACCGTGAAACCACTTCAACGTGATCGTCCCGCTTCCATCTCCAACCACTACCTCAAAGACCCTTTTCTTCCTATTCCGATAGAATGCAATTCCCGAGAGCAGAATTTCACCAAACCCCGTCTCCTTTCTCCCGGCCTTGAGTTCCGAGATCTTTCTTATGCTCCTCCGGTCCTCGTAGCATCGCGGCAGAAAGTAGAGTCCATCCTCCACAGTGAGAATCCCCTTTTTCTGAAACAGCTTAGCCAATTTGGGTCCTACCCCCTTTACATACTGAATGGGGGTGAGAAGACGATTTCGAAAATGCGGGGGTTGTGTTCGAGTCATATCCCTTATATCTTCCCCGTTTTCTTATCCTCCCACCTGATGGCGGAGGCTGAAGACGGGAGTGAAGAACTCTATTTCTCCCTTCCCTTTCTCCCCTCCCGCCGCCCAGGGAGGGGAGTTTTCCGGGCAAGGTTACTTCTTGTGTAATCTGAAACCACCTTGATATAAATCTTTTTGCATGAGAGACACCGGATTTCATTCTCTCCTGCCTTCAAATCGAATTGATCATAAGAGACGGGCTGATTACAATAAGGACAACAATGAGGAAACTTCTGAACCAATAGTTCTTCAAGTTCCTTCTTCTTGCGGGGCTTACCTCTTCGAATCATTCAGATCCCTGCGTTTGCGACCTCTAACCGAATATTTCAGAAACTATACTAAAACTGTCCCGAAGAATCAAGGAGCGATCTTGTTCTGGCTAACAGGACTATCCTGGGTTAACGCGAACGGGGCTGAATGGGTGAAGATGACCGTTTAAGGCGAAAACCTGCTGAGGTCAAGATTTTCCAACGTGGATATGCCTTTTCTCGCGGATGAGAATGCAACACAAAAAAGCAATGCATGCCATGATCGCAGAACAGATGAAGGCGAACCGATAACTACCGGTGTGATCGAAGATGACGCCTCCGAGATATGCCCAAAAACCTCCGCCAATATGGTGAACCGTTGTTACGAAACCGGAAAGAAGTCCGATATGGGAAAATCCATAGAGTCTCCCCAATAGGGTGGTGGTAATAGGACCCATGACGAGATAGGTCAAGCCAAAGACAATACTAAATACGTAGAATGAGGCTGAATTCTGATAGGTTAATATCAATACAAATGCACCGAGTCGTAGCAGAAAGGCGATCGCCATCGGAATCTTGTTCCCGATGAGGTCCGAGGCCGATCCCGCAATGAGGACTCCAAACAAACTCATCAATCCAATCCAAGCCAGCATGCTTCCCGCTTGAGCTGGGTGAATACCATGATCCGTCACGAAAGGGATGAGATGAGTCGTCACCAAGAAATCCCCGCTACCGCAGACGAACATCACGACGAGGAAAAACCAGAACGGAGAGGTTTTCATGGCCTCTCGCAAACTCAGATCTTCACGACGATCGCTCGAAGTCATCTCTCCGCTTCTCTCTTTTTCCTTATCCTCTTTTCCATGGGCGGGGCTTGGGTTGGGATGATTCGAGCTTTCTTCAATGACAAACAACACCAACGCCATATTGACGAACAACATCATGAGTCCAATGAAAAGATAGGAGATTCTCCAACCATATCCCAACGTCGAAAATGTAAAAACCGGAATGAGCACGAATTGTCCCATGCAATTCCCAGCAAGAGCTAAACTGATGGCCAGGCCACGCCATTTTGTGAACCACTTGCTGGTCAGTGCCGCCAGGAGGGGAATCGATGTTCCGCCCAACCCAAGGGCTGCAAAAACTCCATAAACGATATAAAACTGCCAGAGGGAATTGATGAGGGAGATGAGTGCAAATCCTGCCGAGAGAAAAACCGTTGCAATGACGATGACCCACCTGGCACCGTAACGATCGTAAAGCTTCCCCGCGGCGATGAGGGAGAAGGCGAAGAGGGTCATATTAAGAAAGAACGCGAAGGAAATAGCGCCCCGGCTCCAGCCCAATTCTTCGATCATCGGCTTAAACGCCACCCCAAAGGAATATCGCGCCCCTGAGGTGAAGAAGAGGATGATAAAGGAAGCAGCCAGGATATACCACCCATAAAAGAGGCCAACTTTTAGAGGTGGCCGTTTTGAGACGTTCATGCCTTTTCCCTTAGACGAAGAAGGGGACCGATTTCCCAAAAGTGGGCACAAGGCTTAAGAGAGCGCGATTGGACCCATCGCTTTGCGCCTCATGCGTGCAAGCATCAAGGTCAACGCGAAGCCTAAGAAACAAGCTCCACAGATTGCGAAAAAGCCGGGCTTAAACGCCCCGGACCGGTCCTTGAGCGCCCCCAAGAGGTAGGCGGCACTGAACCCCCCGACATTTGCAAAGAGATTGCTGAAGCCAATCGAGATCCCTGCTTTAGACACTCCTAATATCTCGACCGGAATCGAGAAGAGCGGTCCAAAATACATCTGTAAAAAAATCGCATTGATGAAGATCAGGGTAACGAGCAAGATTATGTTATTCGCAGTGATCAATAGCCCCGTGGTGATTCCTAAAACGCTCAGCGAGACAGCGATCACGAGGATGGGATTTTTCAGCCGATCGGAAATGTAACCACCTATGATGTTTGATGGCGACATCAGGACAACTTGAATGGCGATAATGAGCCCGGCTGACTGCAAAGAGAGTCCCCTCTCGTCAATCAAAAGACTGGGGAGCCAGTAGGTGATTCCCTGTACTACGCCAAATCGGATGTATTGAATGCCACCGCAAACCCACATCACCTTGTAGCGGAATAGATGAAATGCCTCAAGCAGATTCCCCTTGGGTCGTTCACCCGTTGGAGGGGCATCTTTGCCAAATCGGATGAGGAACAGGACTGCAATGATTCCCACGGAGGCGATACTGATGAAGGAAAAACGCCAATCGAACCTGGCCACCAACAAGGGACCGACAAGATTGAAGATCACACTGCCCGAATATCCGCCAATCAAATACAATCCTGTGGCAGTGGCGCGTCGGTTTGGAGGAAACCACCCTGTCAATAATGCCATCCCAGGTGTAAAGAGAAGGGAGCGGAAGAATCCAGACAACATCTGGTTGACCAGAGCCTGCCAGTAATTGGCGACAAGCCCAAAGGTCAAAGCCAGGAGGGTTGACCCGAGAATGCCGATGGAAAACAATTTTTTTGGGCTGAAGCGATCGGACAGATAACCCGCGGGCATCTGCATGAAGGCATAGACCAAGGTGGTTGCCGCCGCCAGACTCCCCCCCTGCGTGAAGGATAAGCCCAGGTCTTTACGGATGACGGGGAGAAGGAGGGCGATGCCTCCCATGGAAAGAGCTTGAAAACTCTGGCACACGACAGTAAGCACGATGGTTATGATTCTGTCTCTTTCAACCACCCTGCCGTCTTTTACCTCGACATTCATTGATTGACGCGGACTATTCTAGCACCTAAATAAGTTTCGATAGGAACCCGCTTTAGGGGGAGTCGCTATACCAAAAGCGGAGACCCTGAACCAAGTTCAGGGTGACGAAAAGGATTCTTGAGTAAATCGGTTAGAGTCTTTTCGGTTTGGGCCGCCGAAACCACCAAAACCCAAAGCCAACGAGGACCACCACCCCCAAAACAATTCCAGCAAGGATTGGCCAGGGAGGAATCAAGCTCTTCTCCACGGCCGAGGAGGCAAGGAGATTGACTTCCTTTGTTATCTTGCCCTCATTCTGGATAACCACTTTCGCCAATACCTGATCTTTTTGAATGGGAGCAATAACAGACTGAGGCAATTGAGGAACGACAGAAACCAGACTCTCCTTCCCCTTGGCCACCGTCACCCTCGCATCTTCTGCAGCAGTCAGGCCGACCTGATTCAACTTTCCTCTCTTCACCTTGACAGGACCAAAGGCTGCGCCCTTCTTAACTGCTTCAATTGTGGAAAAATTCTTGAAACCATACTCCAATAATTTTTGGGCTTCTGGGCCCCTCTTATTCATTTTATTGCAACCCATTACCACAGCGATCATCCTCTGCCCATCCCTCTTTGCCGTGGCAGCCAGATGAAAACCCGCTTCTTCCACATGGCCTGTCTTTAATCCATCCACTCCGATATTCTTCCGGAGAAGTGTATTTCGATTTTCTTGCGGGATGCCATTGTATTTAAATTCGACTGTTGAATGGAAGACCAGTGCCTCCGCATGGTCTTCGATATAACGCTTCGACAGGATGGCCATTTCCATTGCTGTCGTAACCTGACCCTCGGCAGGCATCCCGTGGGAATTCTTAAACTGAGAGTCCTTTAGCCCCAGGAGTCTGGCCTTCTCATTCATCTTCGAAACAAAGACTTCTTCGGAGCCAGACAGATGCTCGGCCAGGGCGATGCACGCATCATTTCCCGAAGCAATCGCAACCCCCTTGATCAGGTCTTCCACCTTGACCCTCTCTCCAACCTTAATGAACATCTTCGAACCCTGCATCTTCCAGGCTTTTTCACTGACGGTCACCATCTCATCCATTTTGAGTTGTCCGGCTCGTATCGCATCGTAGACCAGATAGAGCGTCATGACTTTAACGAAACTGGCAGGCGACATTTTCAAATCTCGGTTCTGTTCGAAAAGGACCTGTCCGGTGAGCCCATCCATTAAAATGGCAGCCCGAGCATCACATTGAAGACTCCCCGAAGGTGTCTGTTTGTTCTCTGTCGTCTTAATCTTCTCGGGGATCTTTGCCTTCTGAGAGGTTTTGGGTGTCTTGGAAACCCGATTCGTCTTGCAAAGGATTGGACTCGGGTAAATCATTACAACAACAATCATCACAAGCAAGAGGGTGACCCAAACATTTTTTTGAAAACGATTCATTTTCTCTCTCCCTGAACTAATTCATGAATGAGGATAGGAGGTTCTTAACAGATTCATTCCCGAATTTCAATGTGAGAACGGATAGGATTCAATCCTTTTGTTCGCTTCACTTGGCGAATTGTCGAAAGGTATTCCGGGAAGGCCGAGGGTCGCCTTTTGCATCTTCCAATCCCATCGAACCAAAATAAGCCTCTTTCCGGTCTCGGAGAAGCAACCAATAGACTCTCTCTGCGCCAAACTCAAACGCCTGCTGATATGCCTCCGCAAGCCATGCAGCCTGTTTTTCATTCGAGCCATCATCCCTCCGGCCGCCGGCATCTGTCGGAAGGCTCACAAATCCCGTTTCTGTAATCCAGATGGGGCGGTCTCCCAATCCTGATTCTTTCATTAAACCGTGAATGTGCTGCAAATAACTTCGAAAAGTAAGCCCGTTTGCAGCGATTTCGCTCGGAAAATAGTAATTATGGATATTCACCACATCAAATTTCCTCGTAGAAAAGATCGGCTTTAGCCAGCCGTCATGCCACTTCCATGCCTTCTCGCCTACCCACCCCGCTTGAGAATTCTGAAGAATACCGCATTTCATCGCTGAGGGAAGCACGTTGGCATTCGGGTCGGCCTTCTTAATCACATCATAACCAGCTTCTAATAGCTCCACATATTGTTCCAGCGTTCCCTTCCAGAAAGTTTCCTCATTCACTTCATTTTCAATTTCATAACTTACTCTCTTCCCCCGATAGCGATTGGCAAGGGTCTCTACAAAATGAACCCACTCCTTCTTGTCCAGCGACTCAGGGTGAATTTCAATCGCCACCCGTTTTCGTCTGTGTTTTTGAGCTTCTTTTGGGAAATTGGTCCGTAGGGTGAATAGAACTTCTAATTGTTTTGCTTGAACCACTTTTAATAATTGGTCAACAGCACTCCAATCGTACTGTCCCTTCTGGATCTTGATCAGCTGCCATTGTAAGGGCACACGGATTGTGCCTGCGCCCAATTCCTCTATCGATTTTATCTCCTCTCGGAAGGTACGAAAAGTCGTATTGATTCCCAGACGCTTTGCCCTCTCCGCATGCGCATTGAAAGCCAAGACAGAAGATATCAAGAGCATGGCAATGAGAAATACGCTCGTTCTGATCAACGAGACTCCTCCTTTATATCAAGAAGATGGGCTTGCGAAGATTCAGGATCACCTGTCCCTTCTTCTTCAACCTCCGTCTCAGTTCCTTTTCTCTAGCATTTCCTTCATGGGGATCCAGTAGTAATCACGCCAGCCTTGGCTGATGTCATGATAGTGCTGAACAGGAACTCCACTCTGGGTGAAAGTAAGTCGCGCGCCGTTCTTGATTTTTTTCAGCGAGAAGGTGGCTTTAGAAAAGTGACCTTCCGGCCAGTCGCTGCCGCGCCATGACTGGACAATCTTCTTGCCCGGCACAAGATCCAGGTGAACCCCCTCAATATATCCGTCGTAGGTAGTAAATCCTCCGTTCACCTTGCGACTGATCTTTGCCTTAGCGCCGGTGAACCTGGTGTGCTTGCGCGAATCCATCAGCGTTTCGTAAACTGCGTGAGGGCTTGCCTTAAAGGTAACGGATTGCCGGATTGTTTTCGTCTTCATGGTTTATCTCCTCAATCGTAACCGCCAACGGAATTAGGAAACGAATTCCAATACCTGATCCACAGGTCTTCTATCCTTCTGAGGCGACTCGTCAGGATACCCCACGGCAACGAGGCAGACAAGAGCCATCGTCGGTGGAACTTTCAATATTGTCTCGATCTCCTTTTTCGCCTGAATGGGTGAAACAAGCCAAACCGCCCCCAACCCCATCTGATGAAACACAAGCAGCATCGTTGTCACGGCAGCAGCCACACTCTGGATCACCGTGGGTGCTGATCTTCGAAATCCCATAACCTTTTTCGCTTCAGGATCGAAGGATTCCCGGGCAACCAACAACTTCTCCATCGGACTTTGATATTCGCCGGTGAACAACCCGACGCACGCCGGTGCATTCCTGAAGAAAGAGGCATTCTTTTGGTATCGTTTGATATCCTCTTCCCAGGACTTCGCTTCCGGCCAAGAGGTCATCTTATCCGCGACCGACTGGACGGCATCCGCCATTTTCCCGATCACTTCTTTGTTTTTTACGACGACGAAGCGCCATCCCTGATAGTTGCCTCCATTGGGAGCCCATGTCGCCAGCTCCACCGCCTTTTTCAACATCTCCTCCGGAACTTCCTGTTTCTTCCACTGTCGAATTGAACGCCTTCCCTTGATCAGCTTTTCTAAGTCCTGGAGATTCATTTTTGCCCTCCTTTCAAAAAGAATATCATGACCATAGGCCCAGCACGGACTTCATTTCTTGCATAAACCCCCTCCTCTCTTCCGGCGAGGAGCTGAGAGAAGCCCTGTATAGTGTCGCGTCTCACAAATAAACTCAATAAAAAAACCAGAGCGGGTCGGGCGGGGGTGTCGGAATTGGTTTACTGCGGCAACCTTTTGTTGTCGATGAATGACCTCCGACGGAGGAACATCCCCGCGTCTATTCAGGCATATGGATATTGACCCTAACGTTTCAGGATGACCGCATGGTAAAACAATGGAGATACCTCTGCCCGACCTGAACCCCGGAACTTATAAAACTTATTTACGAGACACGACACTATGTCCTTCAGAAACAAAAGAGATGATTATCAAAATCTCTGCGCGTAGCGGCGGGCAAGGTTAAAATATTCCTGTGCCCTTTTGAGGGCCTCTTCCTTTTCCCTCCCCGGGATGTGGGGATCATCTAACCGGAAACTTTCCACCTTCCCCCGAACGTAGGCCCGGTAGCATTTGTAGAAATCCAGTACCTCCATGGACTCATGATCTCCTGATTCTCCGACATAGGCACCGATCAGATGTTCGCTCAAGTCTTCCCTGCCGTGGTAATCCAGGTCCATGGCCAGGAAGGCGATGTCCGCCGCCACGTCCGTATATCGGAACCTCTGATTGAATTCGATGCAGTCGAAGATGGAGATCTCATCCCCCCAGAAGATGTGCTCCAAACGAAGATCCCCGTGGCAATCTCGAATTCGATCGGAGGCAATCCTTTGCTGGAATATTTTCTCATTTTTCCTAAAGAAATCGTTCGTCTTGTTCTTGACCTCTTCGTAAACTTCCCGGGAGATGGTCACATCAATGTATTTCTCAGTCTGTTCAAAGTTCTCATCGGTATCCTGTTTGACCCGTTCCGGTTTGGCAAAACTCTTGATCAGATCGCTCGTCTCCGCGGCAAAATAGAATTTAACCAATTTCTCTGAGACGGCCTCGATCATCCGGGGAGTCACCTGTCTTTTCTCAAGCAGTTTGTCCATCAACTTCTCTTCAGGAATCTGTTTCATCTTAACGGCATACTCCATCGGTTCCCCTTTCCCTTCCAGGTGGATCCGGTCGCCTTCTCTTGTAATTCTGACGACCCCCAGATAGATAGCGGGGGATAGCCGACGATTCAACTTGACTTCCTGCTCACAAAAAAACTTTCTTTTTTCGAGGGAGGTGAAATCCAAGAAACCAAAATTCACTGGTTTTTTCAGCTTGTAAACATGATTCCCTGTCAGGAAAAGAAGGGAGATGTGGGTCTCTATGAATTTTATGACGGGCGGACGATCGGGGTAAATCTCCGGATTGAGGAGTACCTTCTGGAGGGAGGAAACATCCATAGTCAATTCTTTTCGATCCTCTTGATCTTCCAATCCGGGAGGTTGTTATACTCAGTGTCAATCGTGAGGTGAATCATCGGAACCGTTTTAGATTTCCTCTTCAAGTCCTTAATGTCGACCGGCTGAAATAAGGCCTTATTATTGAGATAGGCTTCCCGGGTCAAGGCATTCGACTCGTAATTCTCTTTCGTCCTTTTTAAGATTCGCTCAATGGACTTTTCCTCTGTGCAAACACATTCTGCAATCACAAAGGTCCGACTCGCCTTTTGAGCCAATTCAGCGGCTCTTGACCTCAAGTCCTGGGTGAAAAAAGTGGCATCGAGAATCAATCCCTGCGTCGACGTTTTCAATGCCTCCGCCGCCTGCCGGAACATTTCGTCGTAGACTTTTTTCCGGTTCTCCGGATTAGAGGCCACCTTATTATCGAAGACGTCAAGCCCCTTGAGGACCTCGAGCCTGATGATGTCCGACCTCAGGATTTGAAACCCCTTCATCTTCGCAATCTCCTCCGTCACCGGACTTTTCCAGCTCCCTGGAAGCCCCACCGAGATCAGGACACAGTCTTTTGGGATCTCAGATTGGATGACTTCTGTAAAACCCCGCTCCATGTGAAACACCCCCTTGTCTAAATACTATCACATCTCCAAGGCCTTTAGAACCGCCTCATGCAAAATTCCATTGCTCACCAAGACACCTCGATTTTTTTTCATTTTTATTCCGGATGAAAAATCGAGCGGACGTCCCGAAATGTCTGTCACCTTTCCCCCCGCCTCCTCGGCGATGATCGAACCCGCGGCATGGTCCCAGATGTTCTCCTTATACCCTGGTTCAGCAGAGGATGGCACCCTCAGATAAAGGGTAACTTCCCCTCTTGCTAAGATGCCGTACTTTGCCTGACTGTCCATTCTAAGCGTGGGCTTTGAAATATTCAATTTCTGCGCGAGGCGCTGGTGAGTGAGATGGTCGGCATGGTCGGATTCCACGCTCTCTGTAATGATCGCCTCGGATGGGCTCTGGGCTTTGGAGACGGAAATAGGCCGTCTGTGTACACCCGCGCTATCCATCTGGAACGAACCTTTTCCTTCCAAAGCAAGAAAAAAGCATCCCCTTTGTCCAAAAGGATGATCGGTATCTGCGTAGAGATTGGGACAGGCCAAAACGCCCAATTTCACCCTGCCCTTCTCGATGAGCGCCAAGGCAATCGCATATTGATCTCCCCTGAGAAATCCCTTTGTCCCATCAATGGGGTCTAAGGTCCAAAAGCGGTCGGTGACGGAATTTGAACCGAAATCAATCCACGAACATACCTCTTCAGAAATGGAGCCTGGAATGAAAGCATTGACATAATGTGTGACCTGCCCCAGGATTTTTGAGCGATCCGGCTTCCTTAATTCTCTCGAATCCTCTTCGGCCACGATGGTGGCGTCGGGAAATCTCTCTTTGATCAATTTACAGACGATCGCTTGAGACCCATAATCTGCAACAGTCACAGGACTCCTGTCGCCTTTCAGGAGAGACTCTCCGCCTGCAAGATCCATCCTTATTTTTTCGCAGAGTTCCGATGCTTCGATGGCTGCCCGAATGGCAGTCATCGTTTCAGGAGAATTTTGATCCAGATCCATAATCGCTTCGCAAATTCGAATTCAGGACTCAAAATGACAGGAGGAGGGGTATCCTGACCTCTCCTCCTGTCGATCATATAATGGTGCCGAAGGGGGGATTTGAACCCCCACGGGGGTTACCCACCACCCCCTCAAGATGGCGTGTCTACCAATTCCACCACTTCGGCGTTCGATTCTCTAACAAAAAAACGCTGTAGCGTCGGCATTCCTGCCTGTCCGGCAGGTGCCGACGAACAGCCAGAGGATAGACGCCCTCAGTAAATGAGGGCGCTACAGCCCTACTTTTTCGGCTCGGGAACAGGCACCTGCGGCTGAACCGGCACCTCTGAGGGTGCTGCCGGAGCCGTAGGAGCCGACCTATCCTTCATGATTGTGGAACCCCTCCTCATTGAAGAGAAGGTGAGAAGAAGCGAGGTAATCATAAAAATAACCGCAGCGACGGTGGTCAGTTTGGAAAGAAATCCCATGGCCCCGGCACTCCCGAAAATGGTCTGACTCGCTCCTCCGAATGCAGCCCCCATTTCTGCTCCTTTTCCTGCCTGAAGCAGAACGATCAGGATGAGTGCAACGCATACTAAAATATGAAGAACAATGATAACCGTCATAAATTCAATCCCCTTTTCAGACCCTAAATAAATCCGAAATTCGAAAATCTAAACCCCGAACAAATTCGAATTCTCAAATGATAAAAATCTAAAACAAGTTTTGAAAATCTAATTCTATCATTCTAAGTCTGTTCCGAAATTCGGATTTCGTGCTTCGAATTTTAGCTTTTATTTATATCACATTTCTTTAAATCTGACAATCTTCGAGAAGGACTCCGCTTTCAGACTCGCCCCTCCCACCAATGCCCCATCGATATTCGGCTGATTCATCAATCCTTTGATATTCTCCGGAGTCACGCTTCCGCCATATTGGATTCGGATTTCCTCTGAGACCTCTCGTGAATAGAGCTTTTCCACTTTTTCCCTGATGAATCGGTGCACTTCTTCAGCCTGTTCGGGAGTGGCCGTCTTCCCCGTACCGATCGCCCAAACCGGTTCGTAAGCGATCGTCATATTTTTTAACTCCTTATCGCCTAATCCTTTCAATCCTCCTGACACCTGCCTCTCGATCACGGCAAAGGTCTTCGCCTCTTCCCTTTCCTTTAATGTCTCACCGATGCAGAAGATCACCTTCAAGCCCTGGGCCAGTGCTGCCTTGATCCTTCGATTCACCGTTTCATCCGATTCCCCAAAAAACTGTCGTCTTTCAGAGTGTCCGATGATCACACATTGGCAGCCCACTTCCTTGAGCATGAGCGGAGAGACCTCGCCGGTGAAGGCACCTTTTTCTTCCCAGTAAAGGTTCTGAGCAGCGAGACGAATCGGGGAACCTTCAAGCTCCTTATGGACCGCATAGAGTGCCGTAAAAGGAGGGGCCACTGCCACTTCCACTCCTTTCACCCCTGAAACGGCCGTTTTCAACTCCCTGATGAGATCGAGGGCTTCCCCCACCGTTTTATTCATCTTCCAATTTCCCGCGATAAAAGGCAGTCTCGCCATCATTCGCTCCTTGTCAGCACTAACTAGCAGTTTCTAAAACCGCCCCGAAGGACACCGGTCAAGGATGTATTTTTACTAAACGGACACGGACAGGCCGTTCGGAAAGGCTCCGGGGCGAACCTTTAACCGCCTCAACGCTTTCATCTCCAACTTCTGCTCACTCTGGGCAATATCCACCGTTTCCGAAAAATTCTCAAATAGACCGCCATCCGAAGCCTTGAAGAGCGGCTTGCCCGTGCCCGTTCTGCGACGGTTGGGTTATTCCATTGTTATCTTCTCAGTGCCTCGATGCCCGGCAATTTTTTCCCCTCGAGAAACTCCAGAGAAGCTCCACCGCCCGTGGAAATATGACTGATTTTATCCGCCACCCCTGCTTTGTTCACCGCCGAGACGGAATCTCCTCCCCCCACAATACTGAAGGCCGAGGAGCTGGCGATCGCCTTGGCAATGGCAAAAGTTCCCTGGCTGAACGGCTCCATTTCAAAGACACCCATGGGACCATTCCAGACAATGGTCTTAGCTAACTTGATCTCCTCTGAATATGTTTTCACTGTTTCCGGACCAATATCCAGGCAGACCCAGCCTGAAGGAATTTTATCGTTCTTCACGGTCTCTCTCTTCGCCTGGATGTCCATTCGCTCGGCGGCGATGTGATCCGAAGGGAGAAGAAACTTGATCTTCCCCTTTGCTTTTTCCAGAAGCTTGAGCGAAAAGCCAATCTGATCCTCTTCGACAAGGGATTTTCCTACCTGAAATCCCTCACCTTTAAGAAATGTATAGGCCATACCTCCCCCGATCAGGAGAGTCGTCACTTTATCCAGAAGATTTTGAATCACTCCTATCTTGTCAGAAACCTTTGCTCCTCCGAGGATCGCCACATAGGGCCTCTGGGGACTCACGAGAGCTTTCTCCAAACTGCCAATTTCTTTCATCATCAAAAACCCCGCAGCCACAGTCTTCACAAATCGAGTCATTCCTTCCGTAGAAGCATGCGCCCGGTGGGCAGCGCCAAAAGCATCATTGACGTAGGTATCACAGAGGGAAGCCAGAGCTTTTGAAAAAGCCTCTTCATTCTTCTCCTCCTCAGGGTGAAACCTGAGGTTTTCCAGGAGAACGATCTCTCCTTCTTTCATTCGTCCAATCTGCTTCTGAACGTCTTCTCCGATGCAATCCGGGGCTAAAGCCACTTTTTTACCTAAGAGTTGGGATAATCTTCCAGCAACCGGAGCCAGACTGAATTTAGGATCTCTCTTTCCTTTGGGTCTTCCCAGATGGGAGGAGAGGATGACCTTTCCGCCCGCATCACTGGCAAAACGAATCGTCGGAAGAGAGAGGAGGATTCGGGTATCGTCGGTAATGTTACCCTTTTCGTCCTGAGGAACATTAAAATCGACTCGAATAAAAACCCGTTTACCCTTCAACTCAATTTGGTCTATGGTGCGAATGGCCATGAATGGCTCCCCTTTAAGCTCTCTTCCCGCCTGCTAGCGCGGCCGGGTAATGCAAAATATGAAGACTCCGAGAATGCCAAAAAACACTCCAGGCATAATCCTCTTTTATGTCATTCCGGCCCCGTATCAAGTACGGGGTAAACTCCAGCCGGAATCCAGTGTTTTCAGTGCCCTACGAACTGACTGGACCCCGGTTTTCACCGGGGTGACGCCTGAAATTCAATTTCGTCACACCTTCAGGGGATGGAGGGGGGGAACGATTTAGTACCCCCTCACTTTTTCCCGAAAAGATACAGAAGCAAATCCACCATCCGATTGGAAAAGCCCCATTCGTTGTCGTACCAGGAGATAATCTTCGCCATTTTCCCGCCGATCACTTTCGTGGATGGACCGTCCACGATCGAAGAATGGGGGTTTCCGTTGAAGTCGATGGAGACCAGGGGTTCCTCACTGAAGCTCAGGATTCCTTTTAGTTTTCCTTCCGCATATGACTTTAGAACCTTGTTGATCCCTTCTGCTGTCGTGTCCTTCTTCAGCTGCACCACCAGATCGACGACAGAGACATTCGGCGTGGGCACACGAATCGCCATGCCATCCATCTTTCCTTTCAATTCCGGGATGACCAGGGCGAGCGCAGTCGCGGCCCCTGTCGTCGTTGGAATCATCGACATCCCCGCCGCCCTTGCCCGACGAAGATCCCGGTGCGGAAAGTCGAGAATCACCTGGTCGTTCGTATAAGAATGGATCGTGGTCATCAATCCATATTCCACCCCGAACTCATCCACCAATATTTTGGCGATGGGAGCCAGGCAGTTCGTTGTGCAGGATCCCATGGAGATGATATGATGTTTCGCGGGGTTATATTCCTTTTCATTGACGCCCAGGACCAAGGAAATATCCGGGTCTTTTGCCGGTGCGGAAATTACCACTTTTTTTGCACCTGCTTGGATATGCTTTGATCCGCCTTCCCGATCTGTAAACCTTCCCGTGCTTTCGAGCACCGCTTCAACTCCCAAGTCTTTCCAGGGGAGCTGAGCCGGGTCTTTGATTGCAAAGACTTTAATCTCTTTCCCCTCGACCAGGATGGCATCTTTCTTCGCTTCTATTTGTGCACCAAGTTTTCCGTGGACGGAATCGTATTTCAAGAGATGGGCCAACGTCTTTGCATCGGTCAGGTCATTGACCGCCACAAAATCCAGCTCCTTCTTGTTCAGACCCGCTCGCAGGACATTTCGCCCGATTCTGCCAAAACCATTAATCCCTACTCTCACTGCCATAAGAAATCCCTCCTTTCGAAAGTTAAGAATATTATATACCTTTTTTTCACCGATGGCGTCAATATTTTTCAGGAAATTTGAGGACTTCACCGAGGGTGGGGAATCCGGTATCCTCGGGAATGACACCGGGTACTCCCTTGCCGAATTAATCGGAAAATGTTATTTTAAGTTTTAAAGGAGTCCCTCAGATGCCTATCTTCGAATATCAATGTGACCAATGCGAAAACGAGTTCGAAAAATTGGTGTTGAATAGCTCAGAAAAGATCGCCTGTCCCAAATGCAAGAGCAAAAAGGTTCATCGAATAATGTCCGCCTTCGCCTTTTCCGTCGGCGGAAAGTTCAAGAGCACTGCCGGTTCCTCTTGCGGAAGCTGCTCTTCCCCCAGTAGCTGCTCCACCTGCGGCTCCAAATAAAGGAACGACGGGATTCAAACTTTTCAATCCGCAACTCTCCGTCGTCTCTCCTTAAAATCACACGGTAAAAGGGCCCCTCGGATACTGAATCCTTAACGGCCACGACACGCCCAGTGTCTCCTAATCGTTCTATCCGGACCTATTAACCTATAATTTGTTGACACCCCCTAAGTGCTGCTTTTGCAAGATATACAGCTTTAAGGGTTGACTCTCAATTCTCCAATTTACCTTCCTTAATTTTGGCTATGTCGATATTGGGAATTTCAAATAACTCTCTCCGAATGGTCAATTTTGTCAAATTGATCGTAAATTTCACCTTATATCCTGCTATCCCATCCCCACCCTCCATGTTTATTATTATTGTTTTATCGTCTCTCACAATCCTTAAGACATCGCGATAATATTCTATGCCCACATGCGGGTTATATAGATCTTCTGTTAATGCTTTTGGAATTCTGTAGACCTTATCTTTTAGCTTTAGCTCTATACTCTTTGTGTAACGACGAGGCAAATACCCATCAATACCAGGACAATCACCACATGCCAAGAGCTTATCTTTGAGCTCTTTGGGCCATTCTTCTTCTTTGAATTGTGAGAATACATAGACTAAAACTCCTCCCCGGAATTCTCTCGTATCAGTCTCATCAGAAGATGAAAAAACATAAGTGTTTGGAATGAAACATATGAGTATTGATGCGCAAAGAAATATAGTTTTTTTCATAGTAGCCTCCTAAAAAGCTCTATCTATCATGCGTGTTGGAGACGGTTCTCATACTCATTGTGGCTTGCCTATGGGCTCCGACCAATTGGATGAGGGCCCAAACACTTTCCGGTTTGAGGAAATACAGCGGCCCAAAGTTTTTGTCAAGCACTTTTTCTGAAAAGGTTACTTCCGGAACAGCGTAAACAATAGGGTCAGGAATATGCTGATGAGGATGGAGGTGACAATGGGAAAGTAGAAAGTGAAGTTCTTCTTTCTGATGATGATATCTCCGGGAAGTCTCCCGATCCACGGAATTTTC
>Ga0102851_10000758_pt1 | contig 17114 bp, 20 predicted proteins | sample Mud3Dept3metaG_FD_79558 | JGI IMG/M metagenome (GOLD analysis project Ga0102851, IMG submission 79558) | Freshwater wetland microbial communities from Ohio, USA, analyzing the effect of biotic and abiotic controls - Mud 3 Core 4 Depth 3... | ecosystem: Environmental > Aquatic > Freshwater >... | reverse complement strand
TCCCGGGGAGGCGGCCCAGCCTGTCTTGCCAGCGGCCTGTCTGGCGGCCCGGAATTTTTCCTCATTCTCAGAATACGACACCCCGAAAGCGCCGATAATCCTGATAGCCTGATTCTCATTAAAGGCGCTGGCGCATAGCCGATAAACTAGCTTATGCCGATCTTCCATATACGAGCGGCCACGATCGCAAGCCGGGACGTTCATATCGAGGACTATTGTGAGGGATGATCGGTGAGTGATATCTTTCCAGTAGTCGATACACGGCTCAGCATCCCCGGCCAGATATGCGCCTAGATCGATCTCACATCCCATGTCTGACCTGACCTCATGGACTCGGCGCTTGCGCATCAAGGTTCGCTCAAAAATTGCCTTCAAGCCCTCGGGCCTCGGAGGCGTGGCCAGTTCTTTTAGAAGGGCTTTATAATGGGACGAACAGGCGTAGCCCTTCTTATAGTAGGTCTGTTGAGTATCGCCCTTGAGGATATGCTGGACCAGCCTGAGGCCGTGAATCCAAGTAACGGCCGGGGGGGCGATCGGGTGAGTGATATATTCTCTCGGGGTGATCATTATATCGCCTCAGCCTCAAGCCCCATTGCCAGCCGCTCGGACAGGCTCAGCGGCGTAATGAAGGCCAGATAGAAAGCGCGTTCCCTTAATATGCCAATCTCGATCAGGTCCCGGGCTTGAATCAGGCCCCGGGTGGAAAAGTCCTGGCTGATCTCGGCTCCCCGGGCTTTCGTCCGGAGATCGCCCAGCCGCTGAATCAAGAAATCCTGGGCCATGCGCGGCAGGCTGGCCAGGAGGGCCTTTTCAACCTGAGCGCTGTAGCCCATTTCAACCTCAATGAACCGATTGACAACCGAATTGTCCTGGCGCTTTGTCCCGGTGTAGATATCGGACGTTGAGCGGCCTGTCGTGTTAGCCGTGGCCATGATCACACAATCCGGGTGAACGTAGACAGGTCCGATCGGTGTTTGAAAATATCGCTGGCTCTTTTCAGTGATCGGGTTTAGGCCTACAAGGATATCCTCGTCCCCGGCCCAAATTTCGTCAATGATCACTCCCCCGGGCTTGCCCAGTGCCTCAAGAAAGGGGAGCAAGCGTGTTCGGGTTTCTCCATCTTTCATTTCTGTCGTGTAGAAAAAGTGTTGAAAGCGGAGGCCGCCACCGAGGGTAAAAACGCCGTTAAGCGGCATGTCCAGGGCCTTGAAGATTTCCCGGCCCATACGCGATTTCCCGGTTCCTGAGGGTCCGATCAGGCAGACCTGAAATTTATTCTCGACAAGCTGGCAGACCTCATCGAAAATCTCAGGTTTAATGTAGCCCTCTGTTTTGACCTCGTAGACTTTCCGCTTTGGGACTTCGGGGACAGGCTCAGGTGCCGGGGCCGCCTCGGGCTGGGCCTCGGGGGCCTCGGGCTTTTCGGTGCCGGGGAGCGGCCCAGGGTTCGGCTGGCTGGCGGCATCCCAGGCCTCGGGCTTCAAGCGGAATCCCGGGATGACACCGGTGACCGCAGCCTGGAAAGCGCCGAGGTTTTTGTCCTCCCAAGCCCTGATCATTCGGGCGCTTGTTTCCATGCTGAGCTTCCCTTCCCGGCTGAGCTTTGCCCAAGCCTCGGACGTGATGTTTCCGTTGCCGTGTTTCTCGCAGATAGCCCATAGTTTCGTGTAATGAAACAAGGGCGCTCTGACCTGTTGTTTCTCGGCCATTTGACTGACCTCCGTTTTTTTTGAATTGCTCATTGCAACAGGGAGCTTACTCCATTTTTTGGCCAAAGTCAATAGCCCGGGGCAACTATTTTCAAAGTTTTTTGGGGGGCTTAGGGGGGAACCTTAACGCCCGGGGCGGCGGCCTCGGGGCCAGCCCGGGCCGGGATCGCCGGGGCCAGCCGCCGCGCCGCATCCCGATCGGCGGAGCCTGGCGGAGCCGGAGGGTAAATTGTTGTCAAAGATAGCAACATACCCCCTTGGGGGTATCGGCCAGCCTGTGGCCGAGCCTGCAGGCCGAGCCTACAGGCCAGCGGCCTCCAGGCCTGCAGGCAGGCGGCTGGCCAGCCGGGGGCAATAATGCCAACTAATGGCTCAGGGCGTGAGGATTCCACCTATCCTATCACCTCAGGCCAGCAGGCCCAGCCGCAGGCCAGCTTGCCCCTTGCCCCCATATGGCCATGGCTGATACCCCTGCACCCTCCGGGAGGGGGCGCGGCCAGCATGCAAGCAGGCAGGCAGATCGGCTAGCAGGCATGCGCGTTAAGCGGAAGCGCATGCCCGGGCGCGAGGCAGGCAGGCGCGGCCTCGTGGGCAGGCCCGGGGCCAGCACCCGTCAGCCCCGTGAGGCCGTCACGCGTCCGAAGGGTCTGCCCGCGCATATGCAATGCAAAATGCCCCACCGCTGGCCCCGCAGGCCGGCAGGCAGGCCTGGGGCCTTGCTGCAACTGTTGCAATAGGCATGCAGCAGGCTTGTAATGCTATATATAATTGTGATCCTTTACCGCGGTTTTTACACGGCCGATAAGCTGATCCAGGCAGGATGTAAGGAAATGTTAGAAATGTAAGGTTTTGTAAGGGAAATGTAAGGGAATGTAATACCACAAGCTGTAGTGCTGCCTCGGGCCTCAAACGTCTTAATTAGTAGAGAGGTAAATATGAACCCATTTAGACGTAGTTACGGCAGAAGCCGGGAGAAGCTGGACGAGGACCTGGATGAGCTCCAGGAAAAGGTGCAGGCTCTTTACAAGCTGCTGGAAGTAGCCTACGACGAGGCCACCTGGAAGGCCTGCTTCAAGGCTGGCAAAGATTGCCAAAGATGTAACAGATGTTGCAATACTACCTGCTGCGAGCCCGCAACAAGTGAGAAAACATGACCGGCCTTTTTAGGCCGTGCGCCCTTCTGGAGGGCATATTGTATATACATTTTGAGGCGTGGTTGGCGACTCGCCACCATAAACAATGAGTCGCTTTCCCATCCATAGGAGAGAACATGTTTGAAGCCTTCCTTTCCGGCCTCATCCTTGGGGCCTTTATTGTATTCCTCGTTTATGAGAAGTGGCTGAAGAAGAGGTAGCATGCCCTTCAAGTCAAAAGCCCAAAGGCGCAAGTTCTATGCCATGGCGAAGCGTGGCGAGATATCCGAGGCGACCGTGGAGAAGTGGGAAAGCCACACCAAGGACAAGAGTCTTCCGGAACATGTAGATGAAAAGAAAAAAAAGAAATCCAGCGATAGCGGACACAGATACAAGCGCCGAGGCTGAGGTTCCACTTGGTGGCTATATTTGCGGTTTACGGCCTGCTGGCTCTCTGCAGAGAGTTTTTGGCGGTCTGTTGGTATCGGGCAGTTGCCGCACAATCGGCCGGTTTGGTGGCGGTGCTAAACTTCTTGATCGAGTGCCTGGACTTTTTCGTCTTGAGCCTCGTGGTTATTAGCGTCCTGAAGGCCGGCAACTTCTTGCCGGGCATTGTCTACGCTACTTTTTCCAGCCTGGGGGCATATATGGGGGTTAAGTTCCGCAGATGACCAAGAAAAGCGAGAAAGAGAGCAAGGGAGACGTTCAGGGCTACCCGGGCGGCAAGCGGCTGAACCTGGATAAGGTCCTGGAGACCGGCAAAACCCTGGGATCGGAGCTTTCCCTGTTCATCAAGCCCATGCTGGACCAGGAAATCAAGAACCAGGAGCCCCTGGTAAACAAGATACCGGAGTGGCAGAACCTATACCGGGGGATTCGGGAGAAGAAAGGCTGGCCCTGGGAGGACTGTGCCAACGTTTTTGTCCCGATCATCCGGTCCACCGTGGACACAATCTTCGTCCGGCAGATCGACAACCTGTTTAACAAGAACAAAGTCATCGTTGTAAACGCCAAAAAGCCCGAATTCGAGGACACGGCCAAGAAAATCGAGGACGGCCTGCACTGGTTTATGACGAATATCATGAAATTCCGCGATAAGATGCAGTCTCCGCTGCTCCAGGCCATCAAAATTGGCACTGGCGTGGTCAAAGTGGTCAATGAGGACAAGAAAAAGACCGTTTACAAGTATGCGGACGCTGCGGAGGAGCTAAATTCCGAGGTTTCCAAGTATTCCGTGTCCGGAGTGAGCAAAAAGCTCGTCAAAACCACTAAATCCTACTATACAGGGCCGAATATGTATCCGATCAGCCGGGAAGACTGGATTCAGTCCTCGGATTCGACGGATTTGCGCGAATGCACCATGTGCGGCTTCAGATACTATCTAAGAGTGCCCCAAGTGCGCGTAAAAGTCAATCAGGGGCTCTTTTTCGAGAAAGAAGTCGATAAAGTCCTCGGAGAGGGCGAATGGATGAAGAATAAGTCGGATCAGGGCGGCCAGGACGACTATGACATCACAAAGAAGGAAAGGGCGCGGCAAGAGGGCTTTTTACTCGAACCTGTCGATAGGATGAAGCCGGTGGAGTTCTGGGAGCTCTGGACGCGCTACGATGTCGATGGGGACGGCGAAGAGGACGATATCGTCGTAACCATCCACCGGCCGACCGGCGTGATCGTGGATGCCTTCTACCAGCCTCTTTACAGCAATTTCCGGCCTTTTATCAAGTTTATCTTCTATCCGATCGAATATTCCAGGGATGGCGAGGGGATTTGCCAGATTCTCGAAGCCCTGCAGTATGAGATCAACACATTGCATAATCAGCGGATCGACCGCATCACCGAGATCAACTGCCCAGTTTTCTTCGTCCAGGTTGGCTCAGGGCTTGAGGGCCTGAAGCGTATCGAGCCAGGGAAGGTCTACCCGGTAGAGGTGGACCCGAGCATGGCCATCAAGGAATTCAAGTTCAGCGACACGGTATATAGTTCCTTCCAGGAGGAGGACCGGCTGATCGGCATGGCCGACAGGGCCGTTGGCATCAGCCAGGCCGTCATGGGGCAGAGCTCGTCTGAGCGGCCTGTGGCCAAGGAAACCTGGGCCCTGCTTGAAGAGGCCAACAAGAAGTTCAAATATGGGACCGACAACATCAGGGCGCAGGTCAAGGAATACGCCTACATGCTGCTGGAGTTCCTGGCCCAGTATCAGCCGACCTTCCACTACGAGGTGACCGATGTCAAGGGCCAGGCCAGAGAGGAGACGGTGGACTTCCCGGCCGAGGACATCAGGGAAATCTTCGAGCTGGAGCTGGCCACATCCTCCGAAATCCTTAACCAGCAGGTCCGCAGGGAGATCAACCTGCAGCTCTACCAGCTGGTCAGCGACTACATGACACAGCTTGGAACGATGGCCCAGATGCTCACCAGCCCGCAGGTTCCGTCCCAGATGAAGGAAATCATCCTTGCGGCCAACGATGTCAGCGTGAAGGTTCTGACCAGGATCATCGAGGACTTCCCGACCATCCCGCGTGGGGACCCGGTGGTGCTCGATCTCAGGAAGGCAACAGATGCCAACAAGGCAGTCATGATGTCTGCCGATCTGATAGCGCAGAGACAGGTTCCTGGGAGTGCAAACGCCGGTGAGGTGAACCCCGGCGGGCCTGAAGGCCAAGAGCCAGGTTCATCGGGCAACCAAGGCCAACAGGCCGCACCTCCCCAGGGTCCAGCCGGCGTGCCGCCCGGGCAGGGCGCTGAGGCCCCGCCATTGCAGCAAGGCCAGCCAGCGCCATTTCAATAGGAGGATAGATGAGTTTTTCACCGGATTACCTGGCCAAGATACGTCAAGAGTTCGACGATACGGTCTCGAAAACGTCCTTCTGGCAGGAGTTCGTAAAGGCCCTCCAGAGCATGCGACGGGACACGGCCCGGAGCTACGAGGCCCGGCCGCTTGATTCTTTGGCAAACATTGCCCAGCACATGCAGGAGCGAGGAGAATTGGCAATTTACGACAGGCTAGGACGCCTGGTCGATAGACTACTCGAAAGAGGAAAATAAGGAGAAACATGGGAGAATTCCGACTTCAGGGTATCACTGACGAGCCCAATGTGAGTCAGACGGACCCTAACGACAAGTATGCGGGTAAGTCGCCGCAGGAGCTGGCCGACATGCTCAAGGAGTATGAGTCCAAGATGGGCCAGCGGGAGCAGGAGTTTGGGGAGCTGCGGAAGCGCGTGGCCGCCCAGGAAGAGGAGACCAAGCGCCTGCAGTATGAGGCGCGTATGAAGGAATACTACGCGCAGCAGGAGATCGAGAAGACGCAGAGGCTCCTGCAGCAGCAAGAGGCGGAGCGATCGGCAAGGGCTCCGCAGGTCAACGAAGACGAATATGATATTGCCAAGCCCGTCAGCTCGACTATCAAGGTTGTCAAAGATGTGCTGCGGGAGGAGTTTGCAGCCCGCGACCAGCGCGAGCAGCAGCAGGCCATGGCCGGCAAGGCAGAGTATGCCAAGCGGCAGTATGAGGCCGGCTTCCAGCGGGCCCTGAAGTCCAACCCCGAGATGCTGCAGGGGGTGGAGCAGGAGGTCAAGGCTGCAATGTATGACTCCTACACCAAGGGCCGGCTCTCGCCCGACGACCTGGGCAACGAGGACATGTGGGTCCTGCTGGCCAGGAATGCCAAGTGGTATAAGGGCGAGCAGATTCCGGAGCAGAGGCCGACAGGCCCGCGTGCCGACACGGTGAGCGGAGCGCCTGTGCAGACCGGCAACACCGGGGCCACGCCCACGCAGGTGCGTGACTATGGCCAGCCCGGGACCAACAATATCAAATTCGACGACAAAACGTATGAGATGATGCGTGCAATGAACATCTCAGAAGATGAGGCTAGGCGAAGAATTCTAGCCGAGCGCGAGGGGAGGTAACATTATGTATCTCGGACAGATCAAAGTGGTCGATCTACGGCACTCGACCATCGACAAGGAGAAGTCGAACCCTGCTATCGGAGAATACGTATTCGAGGACAAGCAGTATATAGACTACACTACCAAAGCCCGCAGACCCGATTGGTTCTTCTGCTGGGTGCGGTATAATCCTCAAGATGGTCTACGGGCCGTGCGCGACTATGAAACGTCTTGGGGTTTCAGCTATGTTACTCAGGATGATCCCTTCTGGCCGGAAGGAGTCAAACTCCGGGAAGGCAAATACCTGTTCGGTGACGTGGTCCTCATGAAATGTAAACTCCTGACGGAGTTGAAAAGACGGGAAGAGGCCAGGGTTCACTCGGAGAGGCAGTCGATGTCTTCCATGAAGAAATTTCAGGCAGAGGCCAAGGAATACGGAGTAGAGCTTTCCGGCGCGGATGAGGAATACATCAACAAGCTCTCTGAGCAGATGCTCGGTGGGTAATATATCTGGAGAGTGAAATGGCAAGCGTGGAATTGTGGGCCGGACAACCCGGACCCATTATCATCGGCTACGAGGCGGTCGGTCAGACCTTTGATAAGGGCGACCTGGTTAAGTTCGTGGCCGGCCTTGTGACGATCGCTGAGACGGATAACGCCAATGCGATCGCCAGGGAAGATGCGAGCGGGACGACCTCTGCTCCCATCGAAATCGAGTTGGTCAACTTCAACTCGCTGTATGTCATGTCCTATGGTGCGGCTGTCACGTCTGCCGCTGCCGATGTTGGCAAGAGCATTGCCATCACCTATACCATCGGTGCGCACGTGATCTCTGCTGCCGACTCCGACGATGCCGGTGTGGCCCACATCGTGGCCCCGCTGGACCCCGTTGGCACGGTTGGCGGACGCTGCATCGTCAAGTTCAATCCTGTGATCGCGGGCGGAAACCTCTTTACCGCGTAAGGATGAGATAACATGGCTATCATCAGAACAGTATTCGACAACACGACCAACTCTGACCTTATGAAGGGAACCCTTCGTAAGCTGCATGACGACTCCTCCCGGGAGGCGATCGTCGAGTATCCGAAGGTCTGCAACGATCTGAAGACCAAGGATATCTATGAAAGAGATGCCGATATGGGCGGACTGATCTGGCCCACGGAGATCGCGGAAGGGGCGAATATCCCCATCCAGTCCCCGGCCATGGGTCATACGAAGACGTATACCCAGCGGCAGTTCGGCACCGGCTTTCGCATGACGTTCAAAATGGACTTCTTCAACAAGTATCGACTGTGGGAGAAGTTCTCCAAAGAGCTGGGCAGGGTCATGAGGGAAGGGAAGGATGGCGAGATCGCCACCATGTTCAACAACTTCACTTCTATCACCCTCACCTGCGGAGTCGGCTTTGACTCGCTGGCCATCGCCAGCACGGCGCACCTTGGCAATCGGGCAGGCAGCACGGCTGACAACTACAGCAACTACCTGAATGCAACGCTGTCCAACAGCGCCCTGCAGAGTGCGAGATACTACTTCTCCACGATGACCGACACCATGGGCTACTACGCCGGCGCGAAGCCCACCGCCCTGATCATCGAGCCCACGCTCTACTTCGAGGCTTCCGAGATTCTCGGTTCGGACAACGTTTCGCACGAGCTGAGCAACACCAAGAACGTGCTCAAGGGATGGCTTCCCATCTTTGAGTATCATCGTCTGACCAGCACCACGGAATGGTTCGTGATTGCGAAGGACGACAAGTATGACTTCAACGTCTTCACGGCGCTGGAGCCCAAAATGTTCTTCAAAGATGCCGAGGATGACACCCTCGACAAGGTGGCTCTCTCGATCCAGTTCTTCACCTACGGGTGGGGCAATCCGAAGAATCTCTATGTGGGCCGGATTTAACCGTTAGGGCAGTCCCTGACATGAGGCACCATACATGCCGATCTTACGGGGAGGGGGTATGGCCTCTCCCCCATTCTAATCTTCGGGAGGCTAACGAGAGTATCGTATTCCCAAGAGGAGTTTCCTAATGCCTAGTATTTTTCCCGGTTCCGTGCTACAGCACGGAGGGGTCCCCACCGGCGGGGGCCGTTATGAGGGTATGTGGGGCGCGAAGACCCATTACGTTGACTTCGACAACGGTGCCGTGGGGCATAATGTCGGGGCCACATCCAGCAGCCCAAAGAACGCGGTAAAGCACCTGCAGGATGCCATCGACCATTGCAATGCGTGGGATGTCATCTACGTGCGCCCCAGGAACCCGGCCGCGGGCTCTGGTGAGGGCGGCGGGGCCAACTACATCACCCCCGTCTCCACGTCCAACTGGACGGTCCCCTATACCAAGTATGGCCTTTCCATTATCGGGGCCGCCCCCGGGAATGGCCGCAACGCAGCCCAGCTGACCCATCTTCGGGGCGGAGCCGTGACCACGGCTGCCCCCGTGATGTGTGTGACAAGCTGCTGGAACAACTTTGAAAACCTGGCCTTCCACAGCGGAGCCAGCCTTGAGAGCCAGCTGCAGCTCAAGCGCACGGCCACGGTGACTGACCGAGCCTACGGCAACAGCGTAACCAACTGCACGTTCCGTTTCGGGGCCGGCCTGATCGCCAACCACCTGCAGGGGTGTATCCACATCGAGTCGTCCAGCTACGACAAGATTCTCAACTGCACGTTCTGTGCGGCCCCCGTGGGCGTTATGATCCGGACCAGCGTTGGCTCGGTTCAGCACCTGCAGATCATCGGTTGCGAATTCCAGGGCACGGCTGCGGAAATCACCTGCGACATCGCTTCCCCCGGTGGCACGCTGACCAACCTCTGTGTGAAGGAATGCACGTTTGGCCATGCGGTTCCGGCGCTTGTGAGTATCGTTCCGCTGGTGCGCTACATCTACATTGGCGCGGCCAGCACCGGCCTGGTGAGCGATTGCCAGACCGGCGCGGTTGACCCCACCATCGCTGACAACATGACCCTGAACGGTGTTCTCTACTCGAACATCTGGGGCGACGGTGTTGGTCCTTTCGTTGATGCGTAACGTTGAGCGGGGGGCTTCGGCCCCCCTCTCTTTACTTTCTTGAAGGAGTCAAGCATGGCACCTACCATTTTGTTTCGCTGGAAGGGAAGCGGCCTCAAGTCCACCCGCAAGCTGCGATCCGCACAGGAGGAGGAGCTGCGAGGGGAGGGCTGGGGGCAATACCTCACCGACGAGCAGCTGGACAAATGCAAGTATGTCGAGCGGAAGGCGCTTGAAAAGTTTGGCAGCAATGCCCCGGTGTTCGTGCGCCAGCCGACGATCGAGGACGTGAAGTGATGAGAGAACAAGCAGAGGAGCTGCTGAAAGCCAAGACGGAGAAGTATAAGCAGCTCCAGGCCAAGTATCAGGATTTACAGAACACCAGGAATACCCTCTCCCAGGCCATGGAAAAGCTCCTGGAGGAACTGATCTCCGTGGGGGGAGAGCTGCGCGTTCTGACGCAGCTGCTGAACGACCCGGCAAAGGAAGCGAGCAAGGCTGAATAGGGGGCTGGCATGGCGATACACTATGTGGACACAGCAGCTGACCCAGGGGGTGACGGCACCACCACGGCAACCACCGGGGCCAACTGCGCGTTTAACACGATTGCTGCAATAACGTATGCCCTCACGACCGGAGACGAGAGCGATAATTCCATCCTGTTCAAGCGCGGCTGCACCTGGCAGGAGCAGATCAACTGGGATGCCAGCGGGACGGATGGGCATCCATTCACCATCGGTGCCTACGGAACCGGGGCAGACCCGATCCTGGATGGAAATAACTGGACGGTCGGAGATTCCGCGTTGGTTCGCATATGGGGATCGTATGTGACCGTTGAGAACCTCGAACTGCGTTATTCCTACGGGAGCGGGTATATCGGAAGTGGCGACCACTGCATAGCCCAAAACATTTACTCACATCACAATGCGGGTGCCGGTATTTATATGATAGGGTCCTATGGTCTAATAGACAACTGTCGATCGTATCTCGACTCTTACGACAACTTTGAAAACGCAGCGGAATACAATAGCTTCGGGATATCGATGAACTATAACGACCCCGGCCATGGGACTATTAGGAATTGCACTGTTGCCGAATGCTGGGGCGAGGGGATATCGACATTTCGTAGCTACGACATTACGATTGAAGACTGCGTGGCCTATAACTGCCATGTCGTAAACTTCTATCTGCAGAATGCAGTTAGCCCAACCCTCCAACGGTGCCTGAGCTATTACACCCCAGGCAACCCGATGGAGACCGAGACCGAGGTATGTATCCTGATAGGCGACGAGGGTGGCCTGCCCCTGGGTATGGGGCATCGTGTTGTGAATAACCTCTGCCTAGGAGGATACCGCTGCCTGGCTGCTGGGCTAAATCCAGCATCTTCCTCACTCTTTGCGCACAACACCCTAGTGAACACGACACCTGGACTAGGTGATTACACGGTCCTCTTTTATGCATCTTCCGGGGACACAACCTCTGTATTCAAGGATAACATTATCCTAGAAGAAGGTGCTGCGGCCATTGGGGCCAACCTCATGACCGGACTGACTTGTGATTATAACTGTTGGTCTACACCGGCCCCTGCTGAGCTTCAGGGAGCTAATGATATCAATGATGATCCCCTGTTGGCGAAGTCTGGATCGACAGCGGCCGGGGAGTTGACGGGGGCTTATTTCAAAATCCCTACTGCTTCGCCATGCAAGGATGCCGGGGTCGATGTTGGTGTCTCTGCGGATTATTTCTTGACCGGACGCGATGCTACCCCGGATATAGGGGCGCATGAGTTTACTTCTTCGTATGGCCTGGTGTTCATGACCGGGTTCGAATACGGAACGGCGACACCGTCAGTGGCCGGTGGTGGTCTCTTTGACACGGTTGTCGGGGCCCCGACCATCCAGGGAACGTATAAGCACTCGGGTGATTACGCCCTAGAGTGCGCCGCCGCTGGAGCAGATGTTTACGTTAAGCTGGCCCCTGGTGTCTGGCCAAATAAATGGGTTATACGATTTTATGTCCGGTGCTCATCAATTCACGCCGGCTTGAATTGGTTATGGAGAAGCGGTGGTGTATCGACATATTTCGGGATTAGGGCGGCGGCAGATGGAGGGTGGTTCCACTTATGGAATTCGACCAGTGGCTATGTCAACGGAGATGTTGCCCCGACAGCGGGGGTATGGTATTGTATTGACATGATGTTGAACGGGGATACCCCGGCTATCGATTGGCAAATAGATGGTGCGGCACAGACACCAATAACAGACGCTGCCGGCACATATTGGGACTCGTTAGATTTTGGATACTTCTCGGCAGGGACGATGACGGTGCAGTTTGACGACATCGTTATGTCCACCACATTGGCGGATTATCCCATCGGCATAGGTGGAATTCTTGGATTGAGACCCAGTGCCGATGGAACGCACAATAACGCTGCCAACACGATCGAGGACGAGGATAACAACGATATCCATGCGGTCAATTTTCCGGCCTGGTCTAAGCTGGATGAAAGCCCATGGATTACTACCACCAACGATGACCTGGTAACCCAGGTCGCAATCGCTGCTGCGCGATATGCCGAGGTGACGTTTCCCGATATTGCAACCAACGAAATCCAGGGGGTTCGTGCGATCTTGCAATATTGCTCATCCGATACTGGCATAGCCAACACGGGTGGGTGTGCCATTGTCGATATAGCTGATGCCGAAACGGCGATATGGGGCAAGGCTGGGGCCCTGGCAGATTACCAGGTAGCCTCGAATATTCCATACTATAAGAGCGTGATCTTGACTCCTCCAGCCGGTGGATGGACATTCGCTGATGTCAATGCCTTGCGCTTGCGCCTTGGTTATTCAGATGATGTCACCCCTGCCCCACGATGGTTAGCCACCATGCTGGAGGTAGCCTATGGTGACTACGCCCCCGAAATCACTGTCTCCCATGGGGTTACGGCTATAGCAGATGGTGGGACGTATGATTTCGGTAATGTTTATCGAGCATCTCACGAAGATGTCGAGCTATATATTGGCAACGAAGGGACTGGAAATTTAACCCTACTGGAGACTACCCCATTGGTCCTCGGCGGGACGGACCCAACCGAGTTCAGTATACAGCTTCAGCCGGCCAGCCCGGTTGTGCCAAGCGGCCACTCCACGTGTATCATAAGGTTCTCTCCTACTTCCGCCGGGGCCAAAAGTGCGACAATAGCTCTCGTAAGTGACGATGCCGATGAGGGCACGTATAATATAACGCTAGAGGGGACTGGACTGGAGTCATACCCGTCTCCAGGTGGCGGTGGCATCACCCTGGGGATTACAATTTAACGGAGGAATACATGGCGAATGTTTTTACCAACAACATGCGATTGTTCGTGCTGGATACGGCTCCCGTCATCATACCGTATCCGCTGAACATTCGCAAAATCTTTCTTTATCCGGCGCTAGCTGCCAATGCTGCCGTGCTCAGCAGCTACAACCTGCGATCTACGCCGATATCGACGCATACCAGCGTGCTAACCACGACCCTTGGGACCACCATAACCACGGTAGATGCAGTCCTGGCCAACGCTGACGCAGATGCCTTGGATGTCATCAACATCAAGAACAGCTCCAGCGGAAAGAACATCGGCCAATATGTGATCGCCACGCACACCCCGGACACGGTGGTGGTTCTGGGTGGCACGCCTTGGTCTACGACACCGCTGACAAACGAAGCGGCGGTATCCTATTCCTGGGACATCATCCGGCCGTATACGTCCATTCCGATCCTGTCGCCGGCCGCCGATGTAAACCAGGTGGAAATAGACTTTGGCGACAATGGTATGATTTTCCCCAACCTGCTGCTTACGTCACTGTCGGCCAACGCGAAGCTCTATATCTACTACAAGTAGGGTGCCATGACCCTAGAGGACATCCGCACCTCCTACTATAAGCTGCTGCGGGACCGCTGGCGGCCCTGCCACCTCTGCTGTGGCACGGGCATATTTGTGGACGCGCAGTTTAACCTGGGGGCCGGGGCAGAGCCGGCCGTAGGCGAGGTGCTGACCGGCGTTACCTCTGGGGCCACGGGCATAGTATCGCATTGCCTTGTGACCTCCGGCACGGTGGCCGGTGCCGACCTGGCTGGCTATGTCTATCTCTCCAGCCCCACAGGCATCGACTCCGAATATCATTGGGGCACCGATGATGAAGTGCTGACCGGCTCGATCGGCACGGTCATCCACCTGGTAGGGCACGGCGAGAGGAAGGTCAACACCATCCTATACCCCGAGCGCGACATGGTGAAGGTGGACGAGATTTGGTATTGCCGATGGCATGAGCCATTTGCACATGATGCCCCGGATCGAGACGAGATTCCGTTTGAGATGGACGACGAAGATATGAGAAGAACCTAAAAGGAGAAAAAATGGCCTTTAAGATTGTCGAACCTATGAACCGGACTGTATACATCAAGTATAGACCGGTCGAGGAAAAAGCTATCGAAGGGGGCAAGATTATCGCTCCTCGGATGCATTCTGAGCTGACCAGGGTTGGCACGGTGATGGCCAAGGGCAAGGAGTGCAAATTGAATTTCAAGGTCGGGGACACCGTCCTGACCACGTTCCATGCCGGCGTTGCCGTGGACTGGGCCGGCGGCTTCATCACGGCCGATGACACAGAGCGACTGGTGGATGAGTTTGAGATTTTAGCAGTCATCGAATTATAGGGGGGAACCATGGGCGTGCTCACGTATTCTGAGATGAAGGAAAGCCTCAAGCTAAGCCTGTCTGGACGCACGGCGCTTGAGACCCCCACGGACTGGTATGGGGAATTCCTGAACAACGCCTACATGCAACTGTGCACCCGCACGCGCCTGTTCAGCATCCCCTTCCTGATCTTCCTGCCTGAGCTGGAAACCAGCGCCACACTGACCACTGCCGATGGCGTTGCCTATGTGGCCAACCCTGCCGACCTGTTCATACTGCGGGGCATCTGGGACTCTACCAACGACAGGATGCTCAACTGGATACCGCCAGAGGAATATTACCGGCAGACCGGCCGGGCCACCACCACGGCCGAGGGATACCCGCGATCCTACACTCGCCTCGGAACCAACATCTACCTTTACCCCACGCCCGATGCGGTTTACTCCTGGACCTGCTACTATAAAAAGAAGCCTGCCAAGCTGACCCTGGTGGGGGACGTGACCGTCCTGGGGTCCGAGTGGGATATCCCTATCGTCCGGCTGGCCACCATCCTTGGCATGCAGGCCCTCAAGGAATATGATTTTGCGGAGATAGAAAAGAAGGCCTTTGTCGAGGACGTTACCGGTCTCGTCAATTCCATCTATCAGGAGCAGAGGCAGCTCAAGAGCTGGATTCAGCCTAACTCGCAATACTTGAACCGCTGGAGAGGATAATGGCCCAGCGGTCCCAATTCCGCAAGCTGGTGCATCTGCGCCCCGTGGAGCACATGTATGACATCAGCAAAGCGTCCTTCAACCAACCCAATGCCTATGCCGCCTGGCCTAGCATGAATTGCATGATAGGCGACCAGGCCTCAGTCGTGCCTCGCCCGGGCTATACCACGGATATAGCCATGAACCCGGACGAGCGCGTTCTGAACGTGGCCCGGTTCCAGAAACGGGACGGCACGGCATACACCATCTACCTCACGGAGCACGACATCGCCATCCGTTCTCTTGTGGCCGGCGAGACCTATGCCTACCACACCCCATTGTGGATGGCCGGGACGGTGACCACATCGGATGCCCTGAAGGTGATCACCGGAGATGCGGCAGTGAATTGGGATACAGTATACACTGGTTCCGGAGTAAAGCCGGTCAAGGTCGGTGATAAGTTCATAACAAACCTGGATTTTGCAGAGCGATACAATGAGCCGTATACCAAGTGGCGGACCATATCGACCATCGACAGCGATACCCAGGTCACTCTGACAGCCAATGCCTATGCCAACCAGCCGGCTGGCTCAGCATATCGCATACGCCAGCTATACGCAGTGCCGGCCGGCGAGCGCTGGTCGCATTGCATGTGTGCCAACCAGTTCATCTTCACCTGCGGTGGCACTCATGTCCAGACATGGGGAGGCGACATCACGGCTGTAGCCACTTCGCTAAGCAGCGAGAAGGGCCTGCTTGTCGGCACTGCCACATATGCCACAAATGCCCGCTATTGCCTAGCCTATGCCGATCGCCTGCTCATTGCCGACATGTATATAGGAGGCAGCAGGCAGCCATGGAGCCTCTATTGGTCCAAGCAGGACTACCCGGAAACCTGGCTGGACACCACCGCCGGAAACCAGAGCTTCATAGAAACAGAGGGCTTTATCACCGGCCTGGGCATCGTTGGAACAGATATGGTAATCTACAAGAACCGGTCCATGATCTTCGGATACAGGACTGGCATCGGGGCAACTCCATTCGAGTTCACCATGGAGCGCCGGGGGATCGGATGCTGGGCCCCTTATTCACTGGTTCATGCCATGTCCACCAACTTCTTCCTTGGGGCCGATGACTTTTACATCATCAACGGAGATCACCCGGAGTCCATCGGTAAGAAGATTCGCGGAAAGTTCTTCTCCATGGTGCCCGTAGGGGAGAGGGAGAAGGTCTTTGGCTGGTGGAGCAGGGACAAGCACATGGTGATATGGGTGGCTAATACCACCAACTATGGCCAGGTCTTCTTTGGCTATGACTATATCAACATGGAATGGATGACCTGGAAGTATCACATGGAAGTGACCGGGGCAGGGGAGGCGGCATAATGGCCTCGCATATTGTATATCCCATTGGCGTTCTCACTAACAAGATGATGAAGAAGGTGACAGATGCCCTGTTTGAGCAGGAGGCTATCGAGCTATGGGTAGCCTTGGGGGACGGCGGGACGATACCAGACGCAACACCAAACCCAACGTCTATCACCAGCACGCAGGATGTCGGAAAGATCAACAACGAATACGTCCGATTTGAGGCCAGCAAGTCGCTCATGCAGGTGTCAGTGGCCGATGACACCATGCTGATAACGGCACCGTGGACGTGCACAACGGCCCTTGGTGGAAAGACGCTGAACGAGATAGGTGTCTACGACAGCGAGAAGTTTGGATCATTGCTGTTCTGCGGTTGGCCGTCTACCAATAAGTCCAGGTTCAGCATCGCCACGCATACACTGATCGCTGGCGATCTTTACACTTTTTACATCGAGATCACGCCGAATGCCGGAGTGTTTGCATGATTACACAGGAAGGGCGACTCGCTATAGCCTCTGCCATGGCCGGCGTGACAAGCATGACGCTGACTGGTTTTTCTATAGAAATTGGCTCAGGGACTACAGCAGAGAACGAGATGCATGCCGACCTGGTCACGCTGGTGGCGGCCACTG